>BNJU01002592.1_pt1 | contig 379021 bp, 361 predicted proteins | sample 8539281 | NCBI WGS metagenome assembly BNJU01 (sample SAMD00202456, study PRJDB9452) | human saliva metagenome | isolation source: human saliva | place: Japan | reverse complement strand
TTATTTTAAGTTGTTAAATGAATTGTTTTCTTTTGGGTAGAGATGGTAAGGGGTGGCTCGGTTTTATCGTATGACTGATATTGGTTGATTGTTTTACTTTTGAGTCACCCCTTGATCACTTTACAATATGAACAAAAACAATAGTCTTACAGATAGTATGACAGTGGACGATCGGCTTCTTCCGATGCATCGCTATTCTCTTGTGCAGAATCAGACTCGGGAGATATTGTTTCTTCGTTCGTCATTTCTGCTTCTTCTGCTTTACGGATGGCAGCAAGAAGTTTTTGATGGTCTTTCTCCTGCTTGAGCGTTGCCTCTTTGATATAGTCCATAAGCTGTGTGCCCTGTATGCTTTGCAGAGTATCCAGCACTTCGGCTTCGTTTTCCTCATCAAGCGTGTCGTCATTTTTGTGCCAGCCGGTAATACGGACTACTTCCCGTGCAAGAATAGCGGACGGTGAAATTTCTGGCATCACTGCATCGGCGATTTGCAGTTCCTCACGGATGATAGTGTCTTCGTCAGATTCGTCCATTGTATAGTCAACCTGCATTTCATTGTCCTCTTCTGTACCTTCCGCTTCTTTTGTTTCTTCGGGTACAGGTGAGTTTTTCTCTGCAAAAGTATTAGGTTTTTCATCTGGATTTTCAGAGGAGGAAACAGCGGGAACTTTGGAGATAGAGTGGGAATGAAAAGGCTTGCTCCTACCCACCAAAACGTGACGTGCATTGTCAATCTGCTCTTGGGAAACGGATGTATTGAGACTTGTGCCGTGCCCGTTTCCTTTCTGCTTTGGTGTATTCTTCCCTGATTGGGCTGCCAAATCTTGAAATAACCTCCAAAAGTATGCGATGCCGAGAGCTATCCACGCTATACCCAGCAAAAGCAATACGCCTAACAATAAATTGATTATCATAAGTCTATGGTTTTATCGCGCCTGCGTTGTGAGGCGGTATGGTTCAACAAATCCTGATACGTTTTCAAATGATCGAGAAGGATATTCTCAATATACCCCGTGATGGAAGCCTCCGATCTGATGTCGCTCAGCACATCACGCAGTATCTGGAGTATCTCAGTATGGATACTGAAGCCCGACTTATTGCGCCCATTGCGGACACCCGTCAGAAATCGCTGTTCGTATTCAGGAAAGTCCATTGCTGGGGAAGAATCCTTCGCTCTGGCGTTTCTCTTTCGCTTCTCGGGTAGAGCAGTATGGGCGGTGCAGTCATCAAGCGGTATGTCTTTTGATATTTTATCTTCTTGTCCATAATACCCTTGAAGAGAAAACACTTTTTATCTTCTTCCACAGAGTCTGAATCATCATCCAAATCAATGGGAACGTCAAAGTCAGGTGTGTTCTCTTCTGTGCGCTTCTTGACACCAATATCCGCCATCTCTGCCAATTTCTCCTGAAACAGCTTCTCACGTTGTTCTTTCAGTGACTTCATACGCTATCCTCTGTTTTTCAAGTTGAGTTTCTCCATGACCTCCCTTACCCACTCGTCCACACCCGTCTGCGGACGGAGAGTCGTTGCTGGGGGTAGGGTAGGAGCATCGGAAAAACACCTTTGACACCGCCTTGTGCCAACTCCCTGCTGAATCGTACGGGAATTGTAGATACGGGCATCGAAGATCGGCAGTCCCTGCTCCCCTCGCATTTTTGGCTGAACAGGTCGATGACCATGGTACTGGCACTGCGGTTGATTTTGTTCCAAAGCAGGAAGAAGTCCTGAATGCGTGAGCCTTCAAACCCGACACCCAAGTCCCTGATTGTCTTGGCGTATGCAAAACTCGATGCCAGCGACTGTGGGTCGGCTTCTATAGGTGAGATGATGTAGTCCATCGTAATGGACAAATCCATCATGGCACTGGTAAGGGCATGACCAGGAAAGTCAAAGATAATCAGTTGCGGCGCCGTCTTCATTTTACGAAAGTATTTCATGACATCGGAAACGGCTCTTTCTGGTTTGCTTCTGATGATATGATACGATTTCTTGCCGTAGCGCGACAGGCGTTCATGAAGTTCCTTGCCCAGTTCGGGTGAGGACTCGATGAGATCTCTGTCGCGTTCGCGGAGTTTATAGAAAGATTCCTGCGTACCGTCGCAATCCACGACGGCAAGGGAGATGTTCTTCTCGTAATATAGTATGGAAGCTAGCACTTCGGCAAGGCTGCTTTTGCCAACTCCGCCTTTCTGTGAGGCGAAGCCCAGATAGATGGGATTGTTTTTCTTCTTTTCCATATTCATAGTCGGTTGTTACTTATGTTATAAGTTAATGTATATCTTGACTGACAAGTCATGTCATATTTGTTGTTGAAACCATATTTTTGACTCGACCTAAAAGTCTGGTTTTGACCCAGCTCAATTTTGACTCAGCTCAAAAACATAAAACTATCCGCAGTTCAAACCTTTCTTGATTGAGATTTTTGAAGTTGAAATCATTATTTTGGACTCTTCATCCATATAGGTTTCAAGCTGTCTTTCAACTGAATCTGGTTGCAAAATAACAAGGTTTTATCCTAAGTTTCAACTACCTGTGAAGTACAGGGAAATGCAAGGAAAAAGAGTGAATATCATTGATAATGAGATATTTGAAAACTCGCCGTAACTTTGCAGGCGAGAATAATACATGGAGGTAATATCCCGAAGCAGACACCCCAAAAGGGTGGATACTTCAATCGTATCAACTCTTGATATTGGCAAGGTGTGTCTTTGTAACACAAACCGCCGTTTGTACCACAAAGACCCTTGCCCCGAAGGGGAGATGAATTACTCCAAAGTCGTAATTAAGAAAAACAGAACAGATATGAAAAAGGAAACGGAACACGGTTCAAAAACGAAAAACAAGCGGAAAAGCCACGTTGGGACAACTGGCATGTACGGTTGCCTAACCCCAAAGACCAGCAACGGGCGATTGATTTGTTTCAGCGTTCAGGTGCGGAGACCAAGTCGGATTTCGTGCGTGGACGTATTCTTGGTGAGAGTTTCAAGGTGATTACGGTGGATAGATCTGCCGTAGAATATTACCGAAAGCTCTCGGAACTGACGGCACAAATCCATAAGATTGGCGTGCTATATAACCAAGCTGTGCGTGCCATCAACAGCTATCACAGCGTAAAGACTGCACAGATTATGCTTGAGAAGTTGGAGAATTTGTCAACTCAAATCATTGTCTTGCAGGAGCAAGCAATCCATTTAACCATTGACTACCGCAAAAGATGATTGCCAAGATTTCAGCAACGGAGAACCTTGGAGGGGCGCTGGGGTATAACTTCAAAAAGGTGGAGAAAGGGGAAGCAAGCATTCTTCTTGCTCAAGGCTTGTATCAAAACAAAGAGGGAACTTATACGATGGCAGAAGTCTTTCCCGATATGCAAGCACTTATCCCAGAGAAATGCCGAACAAAAAAGATGGTGTTCCATTGCTCGCTCAATCCGCACCCGGATGATAAAATCTCCGATGAGCAACTCGTGCAGGTAGCCAGGGAGTATATGGAGGCACTCGGCTACGGCAATCAACCTTATATCGTGTTCAAGCACAGCGACATCGCCCGTGAGCATATACACATCGTATCACTTCGAGTGGACAGCCGTGGACAAAAGATTAACGACAAGTTTGAAAAAGCGAAGGAGCAAGCAGATTACCGATGCCTTGGAAAGAAAAATTTGGTCTCATTCCAAGTTCAAAGCTTACTGAGAAGGCAGTAGCAGAAACGCCCAAGGTAGATATTGGTAAAGGGGAATATCAAGGAGCAGGTGGCAAACGTTGTCCGCATGATGCTGAAGCATTATTGTTTCTGTTCCTTGGGTGAACTGAATGCCATACTGAGTAAATATAATCTTGCCGTAGAGGAAATCAAAAACAGAGTTTCGGGGAAAAGAAATATGACGGGCTGGTCTATGTTCCGACTGATGATAAGGGAAATAAAACAAGCACACCCATTAACGCCTCGGACATCGGGCGTGGCGTAGGTTATACTGCCGTACAGAATAAGATACAGAAGTCGAAACAAACTGTCAAACCGCTGATATCTGTCATCAGGAATAAGGTGTTACAAGCTATGCGCACTTCTCCCCAGACAGAGAAAGACCTGCAACGTAAGCTGGCGGAAAAAGGCTTGCGTGTGGTAATCCGAAAGAATGATAATGGAAGAATTTACGGTATTACCTTTATTGATGACGAGCAGGGTGTTGCACTCAATGGTTCCAGATTGGGCAAGGGATATGCCGCCAATGTATTCAATGGCTATTTTTCCAATCCTGCTCATAATCCGTTCTTGGACGAAACGCTGTATGGCAGTCCGTCTGTCCGTTTGGAACAATCGGCAACCGTCCAACCGTTACAATCCAATGCAGAAGAAGGGGATAACCTTGTCGATGAACTAATCGAGAACATGGTGGGTGACTCTTTCACATCTACGGGCAATGATGATTGGAAGGAAGCGGCTTGGCAGCGTAAACTTCGCAGGCAAAACAAAGTCAATCTCAGGCGGAGGAAAAGATAGGTAAGGTATTTCAAACGTTGTTTGAACAACATTCAAACGCAATTCAAATAACGATAATACAACAAATATAAAGGCAATATAACTATGGCACAAGAAGATGATTTAAGAGCATTAGGTAAAGTCATGGACTTTATGAGGGGCATATCAGTGATATTCCTCCTCGTTAACTGTTATTGGTTTTGTTACGAGGCATTTCATGTCTGGGGTTTTACGCTTGGAATCATTGATAAGATACTGATGAATTTCCAGCGTACCACAGGGTTATTTTCGTCTATCCTTTGGACAAAACTCTTTTGTGTGGTATTCCTTGCTCTTTCCTGCCTGGGCACAAAGGGCGTGAAAGAGGAGAAAATCACGTGGCCAAAGATTTGGACGGTGCTTTTCTCAGGCTTTGTCTTTTACTTTCTCAATTGGTGGCTGCTGGTATTACCCATCGGCAAGGTAGGTGCCGCTTCGCTCTATATCTTCACGCTCTCCATTGGCTATATCTGCCTGTTGATGGGAGGTGTATGGATGAGCCGCTTGCTTAAAAACAACCTGATGGACGATGTGTTTAATACGGAGAACGAGAGTTTCATGCAGGAAACGCGCTTGATGGAAAATGAATACTCCGTCAATCTCCCTACACGCTTCTACTATAAGAAGAAATGGAACAATGGTTGGATTAACGTGGTCAATCCGTTCCGTGCCTCAATGGTGCTCGGCACACCGGGTTCTGGTAAGTCGTATGCTATCGTGAACAATTACATCAAGCAGCAGATTGAAAAGGGCTTTGCGATGTATATCTATGATTATAAGTTCCCTGACCTTTCAGAGATAGCCTATAATCACCTGCTCCATCATTTGGATGCCTATAAGGTAAAGCCGCAGTTCTATGTGATAAACTTCGACGACCCACGCAAGTCGCACCGTTGCAATCCCATCAATCCAGCCTTTATGACGGATATATCGGATGCCTATGAGAGTGCCTATACCATCATGCTCAACCTTAACCGCTCGTGGATTCAGAAACAGGGAGACTTCTTCGTGGAGTCACCGATTATCTTGCTGGCTGCCATCATCTGGTTTCTGAAAATCTATGAGGACGGGAAGTATTGCACCTTTCCCCATGCCATCGAATTTCTCAACCGTCCCTACGCACAGATATTCCCGATACTTACTTCCTACGATGAACTTGCCAACTACCTTTCTCCTTTTTATGGACGCATGGGAGGGTGGAGCATAGGATCAGTTGCAGGGACAGATCGCCAGTGCCAAGATACCGCTATCACGTATGATCTCGCCAGCTCTTTATTGGGTGATGACGGGTGATGATTTCTCGCTCGACATCAATAACCCTAATGAGCCGAAAGTCCTTGTTGTGGGTAACAACCCCGACCGTCAGAATATCTACTCAGCTGCTCTTGGACTCTATAATAGTCGTATTGTGAAACTCATTAACAAGAAGAAGCAACTCAAATCATCGGTGATTATCGATGAGTTGCCGACTATCTACTTTCGTGGACTTGATAACCTCATAGCTACTGCGCGAAGTAATAAAGTTGCCGTATGTTTTGGGCTTTTCAGGACTTCTCACAACTTACCCGTGATTATGGAGACAAGGAGAGCAAGGTGATACAAAACACGGTTGGTAATGTGTTCAGTGGCCAGGTTGTTGGAGAAACAGCTAAGACCCTTTCAGAGCGTTTTGGTAAAGTACTTCAACAACGGCAGTCTATGACCATCAACCGCAATGACAAGTCTACGTCTATCTCCACACAAATGGACAGCCTTATCCCGGCTTCTAAAAATCAGTAACCTTACTCAGGGTATGTTTGTGGGTGCAGTATCCGATAACTTCGATGAACGTATCGACCAAAAGATTTTTCATGCAGAGATTGTGGTGGACAGTGCCAAGGTATCAGCAGAAATGAAAGCATATCAGCCTATACCAGTGATAGTGGACTTCAAAAAAATGAAGATGGCCTCAATAAACAAAAAGGAGAGCATCGAAGCTAACTATCGCAAGGTCAAGGAAGAAATTCTCTCGTTAGTTGATTCAGAGATTATGCGTATTAAGAATGATCCGAAGCTTGCTCATTTAATCAAAATGTAATCCTTTCATCTATACATTATTAATTATGGATTTGATTATTCCCAATAAGAATCAAAGGTATGATCTCTGTAAATCTCACAACGATTTTCGTTCAAAATTGAGTATATTAATATTATAGCATATTTTCTCATAATGCATTAAATACGGAAACAAGTGCTTCCAACCTCAGAGGATATAGCCAAAAAGTTGGAAGTGCTTATCAAAGAATGAATGAAGGGAGATATTACAGAGTCGGAATATCTCCCTTTTGATTTACTACTTCTTGAACTTGCCGCCTTTCAGGTCGCTCCCCACCATCCGCTTATTGATTTTTTCACGGAGTTCGTCAAGAAAATAAGTGCGACTGTCATCTTTGCGATGCTTTATATTCATATATACGTTGTAGCAGTTCTTTATCTCCACTCCGAAGATTTCAGAGAGTGTGTGCCAATTCCTCCATACCAATTTCTCCATTACTGATACAATTGCAGGTGTCGAGAGCATACAAGAGTTCGACTAAATAATAAACAGAAATACCAGAAGACAATGATAAAATTGTTACTCCGGCAAAAAAATGAAACTTAAATGTCGTTATTTTCATTGCCTGATGTTTTTGCAGGCTAAGTTTGAAAGATTGTTTAGGGCAAAATAACCCTCAAAATGCAAGTAATATTTATGTAAAACTTATAATGAATCAAGATATTGCTTAGGTTTCATCCTGTGATATTTGCAGAAAGCCTCTGTGAAATGACTGAGGTTAGTATATCCAACTTTATAGCCTACTTCTGACACTGAGTAGAGGCGAGTGGAAAGCAGTCGTTTTGCCCATTCCATCTTTTCGGATAGGGCATATTCTGCGATGGCTTTTCCAATAACCTGCTTGAAGCACTTTTGTAATTTGGAACTGCTCATATTGGCTTCACGCGCCAATTCAGGGAATACTCGGTACATTACTGAGACTTTGAAGAATCTGGCGACGAACACGGAATACTGATTCAACATCATTCAAGTTTAGGTTGGCAAGAGATTTTTACTTCCGAACGTTTTTTTCGAGCTTTTTCAAGGAACATTGTCAGTAATTCCATAGTTTTTTTCCATGCAAATGAAGCGTTGAAAAAAGGATTGTCGATTTCAGTTATAGACTTAATGTTATCCAAGACCTGTTGCATTGCAGGTGTAATGGTCTCAAACAAATAAAAAGCCTTGTCCGATTGGAGAAGCCGACCGATATAGGTTTCATGTGCTGCATCAATCTTTTCAATCCAATCCTTATTGAAAGTCAGTGTAATATTTTCGTATCGTTTCTTTGGAGGAAAACTCCACTCAGTCGGGATGCTACTTGAAGGCATGAAAATGCCATCGAGCGTGTCCACTCCGACCGTTTTTGTACTTGTTCCAATTATCTGCTCGTGTTTATGCTCATTGATATAGAACATGACAGGAATCCATTTCGAGTTTTCTACCGAGCGACGTATCATAGTTATCGGCTCGTATGCTACGAAACTGATATAAGTCAATGTTAGCCATGGCAGAGGATAATATTGTTTGAAGAATCCACTACCAATATAAGAAGGAATGGTAAATCCATCATTTATTACTGATGTGCCAAATTGTTCGGCAACCATCTCCATCCAATCTTCAGGCTTATTAATTGCACAAAATTCTATGGTCATTTTATCATGTCTTTTTGCAAAGTTACAAACAAACACGGATAAAAACTTGAATTATTGCAAGTTTTTATCCGTATTACTCTCAAAAAAGAACCAATAGCTCCATGAGAAATGTTTTTAATGAGAGTTTACTCAAATGCGACTAAACTTGAAGGAACTCCTACGGCAGTAACAATTGGCTTTTGCGAGCATTCGCCTGTCTTGGTATTGTAGGTGTAATACCCCGTACCATTGTTACATATCATTCCAAAGACGATGAAGTCCTTGTAGCGAGTTATAGCAAAAGAGCCATTGCTATCGGTCATTGGCAAATCAAGTTTTTCGATGGTTTTGTTCCAAATGTCGATTTTCACAGGTTGGAAGTCTTTCTTGAGTATTCCAAATTCTGTATCCGTTACTTTCACGCAACTATACACAATACCATTACCTGCATAGAAAGACTTAATCATATACTGCCCTGTTTTTGCCTATTCCTTTTATGGTTGTCTTCGATAGGTTGAACAGATAATCGCTATCCCATTTGTCGCTTCCTTTTGCGGATACGCAGGAAACCTTCCTTATCGGCAACATTGAAGTTGTTACCCGCACTGTAAAAAGTAGATGTCACCCCGCTCGTCTATGAATGCGTCAGAATGGCGGAACAATCCTACAACACTTGTGCGGTTATCTTTGATAACTTCAGTCTTTTTTTCGTCTTGAGGTCAATGATAGCTACCTCTGCTCCAGTACCCGGTACGGAGGTATGAGGCGAATTGAGCTGATTGAGGGCAACATACATCTTTCCATCACGGATGACATTACAGCCGGGATCAGGATTGTTATCTTGAACCGCATAAGACGAGAGATCAATTTCATCTTCCTTTTGCAATGTTGAAGTATTGATTAACGCAATTTTTCCACGTCCGTGCAAAGCAACGTATGCCCGCTGTTCATCAACGAAGTTAATTTCTCCGGGTTGAGCCATCTGTTCAAAATGTCATAGTACCTGCTTCTATCAGTTCTCCATGGGCACCTCTTGTAAACTTATGTATCTTATCCCCGAATTTCCCTTCGGGTACAAGCACTGTATTACCCTTAGCAAAGAGGTAGCAACCGAACCCGAATTCAAATGCTTTCTTATTGTCGGTCGCTTGAGGAGTCAAATCACTGAATGTCCCTACATAAGCACTTTTGTCCACATAATGCACAAAGGTGAAATGTTGCTGCACCTCTTGAGGAGTAGGCGTAGGGTTCATCATTTTTTTGTTACAAGATGTCAGCCCTATGAAGCCGACCAGCATAGCAGAAAAAAAGCTATACGATTGAAAAATTGTTGTATTCATCTTTTTATATTTGTTAAATTAGAAAAATTCCTTTTGAGAAGACATATCTGAATTTGAGGTGAAGTGTCCGTCCTGCCAATGGTTGGCGGAATTGATTCCCAAACTTCTTTGTTCATTATATTATGGCATTCCAAGGCTATGGAATATTTGCTTTTGTAGGTCAACAATAGTCCTATGTCATTGACGAAACTGCGGGGAATACGTCGTTTCTGTAATTCGGTAAGTTCCCAGAAGTAGAAGAACTCCTCAGTAAATTTGCCGTCCCAGAAAGCCTTGACATACCAATTCTTGAATAATCGGTTGCTGTGATACTCCGCCCCGAAGTTGGCGAACAAATAGGGAATGTTCGGTAGTCGCAATCCTTTTGTCGGATTGGGGGCTTGGGTACCGGGTAAATAGTTCAAGACATCACGCACATCCTGATAAGTTAGATTTCCGTAGGCATAGACCGTTGGCGATATGTCCAATTTTATTTCGGTTTCTATACCTTTAATATGTACCTTTTCTGCGTTTACATATCCGGCTGCCATGTGTTGTTTCATCAGTTTTATCATATCGCTTACCTGCATATAAAAAGCTGTTCACTTCAAACTGCAATCGCGATAAGCCGAGGACATCATTTTTTTGTCTATTAAGAACCCCAGATTGAAGTTGTGGCTTTTCTCTGGTCTCAATCCGGCTGCAGGAAAGGTGATGATACCATCACCGAATAGTTCTTGTGAATTGGGAAGGCGTATTGCCCGCTGGTAAGATGCTTTCAAGTGAAAACCTCTGAAGGGCTCGTATTTTTATTGCCTCTATCCAGCCTATTTGTGAGGTCGTATTGTTCTTTTTCTTCGGAGCCTCAATCATCTCGTATGAAGTCAAATCTTCTATCTCGGAATGGAGGTGGAAATACTTTTGCGGAGAGCATATTCGTCAGTTTCTTATCAAAGAGTTTTGACTCCCAAGTCAACCCCGAAATGAAACTGGTCTTTTTACTGGGAAATCCTCCGATAACAAAACCTGCATGCTGACTTGCAATGTTGTCGCTCGGTTGTCTTCTGGCGTAGTTAATAAGTGTGTTCAGATTCAAACTGTGATTGGCGGACAACTTGTAATCAAAATTGATACGTTCATTGATTTCCAATCCTTTGTCATTCGAGTTGTGAGGAACATCCCCTGTTTCTCCCTGTCCATTCGGACTCGGATATATGTTTCCTTCGAAATCGTGATTAACTCGTGCCGTATCCACAAAATTGTTTGTTGTATGTGAAAGGGAGAAATGGGACTCAAGATTAAGGCGGTCGTTCAGCATTCCGCTTTTTATCAGTTTGTTTTCCAACATAAACATTCCAGATTGGTTTTCGGCATGTTGTATGTTTTTTAAGATACCTTGGATTTCATTGAAACGATTGTAATACCCGAACTCGGTACTAATCTCATCGAACCAAAGTTTCGTGAAAGCAATTTTTCCCTTCAACATATACGAACGAAAAACGGTCATGGTCACGTCTTACCAACAGATTTTTCTCTCGGGAACTCTGAAAGAGTAGTCATTCTTTGCAGATGTATAATAACCTCCCGCACCGAGTAGAATGCCACTCTTTGGAAAATTCTTGCGAGAGAAGACACTTCCTTTGTGTGTTTGGTAAGATCCGAATTCATACGAGGCATCTAAATAATCCGTACTAAACTCTTTAGTAACGATATTGACGGCTCCCCCCAATCCATCACATCCGAAACGGGCGGGTATGATACTCTTATAGACTTCTATTCTTTCTATAATGTCTATCGGAATTTCATCAAGAGAAAAAGCCCCGTCAGAAGTACTCATTGGTATTCCGTCCCATAAGATTTGAATGCGGTTTCCTTCCAATCCATGAACGATAATTCTCGAACTGCTTCCCAAACCGCCGGTCTGCCCAACTTTCAAACCTATGGTTTTATTCAAAACGGTTTCTAACGAAATAGATCTGCCTTGAAGTTCTTTCGCATTTATTACAGAAACTGCTTCAGGCGACTCTCTGAGTATTTGTGCTCTTGTTTTTCCTACTACGACTACATCTGCCAGCTCTGTTGATTCCGGGAGTAGTCTTATGGTATAACGCATCCCATTTGCAGTAATCGTATCGGTAATGGTCTGATAACCGACATAACTTACCATAAGCATAAGTTTTTGATTACTTGATGCACTTAGTTTTGCAATACCTTTCCTGTTTGTAGTCGTACCATTCGTGTACGTTGGAGCATTCAAACCTTTCCATTGTACGGCGGCAAATTCTATACTGTTCCCATTTTCTGCATCAATAACTTTTATTTCTGTTGGTTGCAGTTGTGCAAACATAGGAAAAGACCACAACGATAGAAAGCCGACAATGAGCATTCTTTTGTATAAATGGACTATTGAGCTGATTGGCATATCATATTTGTTTGTGAGATTCTGTGCAAAGGTACTTACTGGAAAAGCCACACTAATTTGACCCACCCTGGCAAGTATTTTAGACCCAGTAAGGTTAAAATAATGAGACCCACCTCACCAAAATAAGAATGACCCTTTGAAACGCTAGTTTTTTAGGGTCATTTTGTAGTTTTGTGTTACTGCCCTGGCCGGCATTAAAAACATAAAACTATTATTTATATGACAAAATTAAAGAATTTATTGCGCTGTTACGCATCTGGTATGGGAATAAAGTATTTCTAGTACTTTCCATATATCTCGTAACACCCTCCGCAAGTATGTCCGTAAATTCAAGAAAGTGAGCTTGTCCATGGAGCAAATTCTGTCGCTTTCAGATGATAAGCTGGCGGACTTGTTTTTCAGATGGGCATTCTCGTAACCGTCCGCCTTCTGCTCGCAAGTTGGAGTTAGAGGCACTTGTTCCTGATTATGTGAAACGGCTTAGCAAGAAGGGTGTTTCTATCTTATCTCTTCACACGGAGTATCTCAAAACTCATCCTAATGGTTACCAGTATTCTACTTTCAAACACGCAATCCATGCCTACAGATGTCAAACACGAGCCGTAGGGACATGTAGAGCACCTTGCTGGCGATCAGATGTATATTGATTATGCAGGGTGATAAGCTAGAGATAGTCGAAGAACAGACGGGTGAGGTGCGGAAGGTAGAGGTTTTTGTGGCTACCCTTCCATGCAGTCATTACACCTATTGCGAGGCAGTGTGGTCGCAGAAGAAGGAAGACCTTATCGTTGCTTGCGAGAATGCTCTTCATTTCTTTGGTGGTGTACCCAAGGCTGTTGTGCCTGACAACTTAAAATCAGCCGTTATCCGCAGTGATCGTAATGAGCCTGTTATCAATGACGACTTCGCTGCTATGGCTGAATTTTATGACATGGCTGTTTATCCAGCTAGGGTGCGCCGTCCCAAGGACAAGGCACTGGTTGAGAATGCTGTAAAAGCTAATGTATCGGTCGGTATATGTAGATATTGAAGGGCAAATTTTCCATAATCTAGAATCACTTAATGTTGCTATACGCACATCTTTAGAAAGCATTTAACAGCCGTAGATTGAGTGGGCGTAAGGAATCCCGTCAAGAACTATTTGAGGAAATGGAAAAAGATTTTCTTCGTCCTCTTCCTACCGCTCGCTATCAGATGAAGTCTAGAAAGTCTGCTACTGTCATGGCTAATAGCTTCGTTATGCTAAGAAAGCATAGTTATAGTGTTCCAACAGAGTATATCGGCAAACGTATGGAGCTTATTTACGATAATGACAATGTTCAAATCTACTATGGGTTAAAAGTTAGTTACCATCCATCAGCGAGATGATACTCCCTATACCTACTCACAGAAAGATGCACATAATCTTCCTGGTCATCATGGTAGCTTTGAAAAGGATTTGGAGGAAATATATCAACGGGCAGGGCAAATAGACAACATCCTTCTGCTTTATCTCAAGGAAGTCGCTACGCAGATGAAATATCCACCAAAAGCCTTCCGCTCTTGCCGTGGTATCATGTCGCTGGAGAAGAAGTATGGCATGGCTCGTCTAGTAGCAGCTTGTAACTGTGCCTCGGAAGGACGACGCTATGGCTATAATGAGATAAAGGATATACTACAGAAGGGTGATGATGCTCCTATATATCTATGGATGAAGATAATATGGAGCTATCTCCTGAATATAAACCAAAAAAACTCATAAGAACATACGAGGCAAGGATTATTTCTCAAAGCAATTATCCAATAATAGCAAACAATTAAAGTAAACAACTATGGAACTAAATAATAATAAGACAGCACCTATTGTGCAAGAAATGGATAAGAATCAGTTATCTCTTGATTTAATGCATAGAATGAGGCTTACGGGTATGGCAACTGCCTTTGAAGAAAAGTCTAACAACTACAATTGCAGATACGATGACACCAGATGCCTTTTTTTATCTTGGCTCTTATCTCGAGAATGGGACTATCGTTCTGCAGCAGCCATTGAAAGACTCATAAAATCAGCAGGGTTTAGATATAAAACCTATCCTGAGCAAATAGATTATAATATCAATCGCAACCTTAGCCAAAACAAAATGGAGAGAATACTCTCACTTGATTTTTATCAAGCAAGGACGCAATATATTTATTACTGGTTCATCAGGAACTGGTAAAAAGTTTTATCGCTACAGCTATAGGCTATCATGCTTGTAAAAAAATGGTATTAGAACGATGTATGCTAACATGTCAAAGCTGCTGGGGACACTTAAGGTTGCCAAGAACAAAGGAACGTTAGAAACAGAGCTAAAGAAGATAGAGCGATGTCGCTTGTTAATCCTCGATGATGCCTTCCTTGTACCTGTAGATGCAAAAAGAGCGTCCTATATTACTTGATATTATAGAAGATAGGCATGAAAGGAAGTCGATTATCATATCTTCTCAACTTCCTGTAGACAACTGGTATGATGCAATAGGCGACCCTACCGTGGCAGATGCTGTACTAGATAGAATTGTGCATACCTCATATCAAATAGAACTAACTGGAGAGAGTCTTAGAAAGATAAAAGCAAAGAATATTACCAAGTAATAGCGAAATAAAATGACCCACCCGACCAGGGCATTTAGTGGGTCAATAATAAATCGTTTTACTGGGTCTAAAATACTTTGACAGGGTGGGTCAAATTAGTGTGGCTTTTCCAGCTTGCATTGAGCGTAATTTTCTTACCAAATTTCTTCACGATATTGCCCGACAATATGTTTTGGAAATTGTTTCCCCCAATGTTCATATTACTAAGATTGTCAGAGCGCAAAGTCAGCGAGGTGTTTTCGCCATCGGCATTGAATAGATTGCCCTGTACCTCATCCCTGCGTCTGTCGCGATTGCCGTGTTCAGCCGTTAGTGTTCCTGTCAGGCTGCCATTGTAGGTAGATTTGGTCTTGATGTCCAGCACATAATTGTCGGCACCATCATCTACTCCCGTCATTTTCTCCAATGCGCTGAGCATGTCATACAGTTTCAGTAGTTCCACTGCATCGGTTGGCATATTCTCCAACGCTGCGATAATGTCGTTGCCCATAAAGGTCTCGCCATTGATGTTTACGCCGTTCAATGGCTTTCCTTTGAATGATAGTTGCCTGTTCGCCTTGTCGTATTCCATGCCCGGAATATTCCTGATTAAGTCTTCCAAGTTAGCACCTTTCCTTACTCGAAGGCAATCAGTATTGATAAACGTGGTGTCTTTTTCTTATGGAAAAACAATTTCCGCTGTCCAATAACTTGAACTTCATCGAGTTCTATCGTTTTATGTAATGAAGAAACATGTTTTTCGAGTAGGGTATATAGTATCACCCACAACTAAATTCAAAAATAGTAGCATTAGCAGTGGGAAACAGCAGAAGTAGAATGATGAAGATTAAAAGAATTCTTTTGATTATCATTTTGCAAAATTACCATTGTTCATAGATATATGCAATACCTTAAAATGGCGATTTTATAGAATTAGAAATGTCTAAGGTTGATTTTCATTGAAAAAACAACGTAAATACTTTGCTTATATGAATTATATCGCTATCTTTGCAACATCAAACAGAGAGTTCTTTGAGACTTTGCAGAATAAAGAAAGGGAAAGAAACTCGCTCGTTTCTTAGTCGTTCACCTTATCAGATTATATATTCTGCTTTTTATTAGTAATCAGTCGATTACATTCACCCCCATTACTTTTATGCGGAGATTTGCGATTTTCGCACTGCCAAAGACATCGGTATCGACCGCCCCGAGAAAAATGAGATACTGCATAACATACCTCCTACACCCGAGCAGGAAGTCTTTATCGGCAAGCTGATGGAGTTTGCTAAGAGTGGCGATGCCACAATCTTGGGACGAGCACCTCTGAGTGAGAGCGAGGAAAAGGCAAAGATGCTTATTGCAACAGACTACGCGCGCAAGATGAGCTTAGATTTACGCATGATTGATGAAAATGCTTACTCAGATCATATAGATAACAAGGCAAGTCACTGTGCCAAGATGCTCAATGACTATTACCAAAAGTACGATGCACAGAAAGGGACGCAGTTCGTTTTCTCTGATTTAGGTACTTATAAGCCCGGTGGAGACTTTAATGTCTATTCGGAAATCAAGCGTAAGCTGGTAGAAGACTATCATATCCCGTCCTACGAGATACGCTTTATTCAGGAATGTAAAAACGAGAAGGCAAAGAAAGCGATGGTAGATGCGATGAATCGTGGTGACATTCGCATTATCTTCGGTTCTACCTCTATGTTGGGAACAGGCGTAAACGCACAGCAGCGTGCCGTTGCGGTCCCATCATTTGGACACGCCTTGGCGACCTTCGGACTTGGAGCAGCGCAACGGACGAGCTGTGCGCAAGGGAAACCTTATAGCTAAGGAATTTGCGAACAACAAGGTCGATGTGATTATCTATGCCGTGGAACGTTCCTTGGATAGCTACAAGTTTAACCTGCTGCATAATAAGCAGCTTTTCATCAATCAACTGAAGACGAACACGCTTGGCAGTCGTACCATCGATGAGGGTTCGATGGATGAGGACAGCGGCATGAACTTCTCAGAATACGTAGCAGTGCTTTCAGGTAATACTGACCTTTTAGAGAAAGCAAGATTGGATAAGAAGATTACCACCTTGGAATCAGAACGCAAGAACTTTCTCCGTGAGCGTGATGCCGCAACGGGCAAGTTGGCAGAGATTGAAAGTTCTGTATCCTTCCATACGGATAAAATCAAGGAGGCACAGTCTGACTTAGCTCTCTTTGAGAAGCGTGTGGAGTGTGATGATGAAGGTACACCTATAAATAAACTGACAATCAAAGGTGTGGAAGACAGCACCGATATCAAGGCTATTGCTGCACGTCTGCAGGAGATAGACGAAAAAGCTCGCACCAAAGGAGAGTATAATAAAATCGGTGAAGTTTATGGTTTTTCCATAATGGTCAAGACGGAGAGCACTTCAAAGGATTTGTTTGATTGTTCGGTGAACCGCTTTTTTGTGAAAGGGCAGGAGTCTATCTACTATACTTATAATAACGGTAAGTTGGCAACAGACCCGAAACTTGCGTGTCAGAACTTCGTTAATGCCTTGGAGCGTATTCCAAAGGTGATAGAGTCGCATGAGAAGGAAATGGCAAAGGTTGTAGCCAATAAAGACGTTTACACCAACATTGCCAACAGTTCTTGGAAAAAAGAGGACGAGCTTCGTTCACTTAAAAGTGAAGCTGCTGAATTGGACAGAAAGATTGCGCTTACCCTTGCTCCACCAGAGGGGGAAAAAGAGGAAACAGAAGAAATGAAGCAAGGAGAGGGTTTATCCGACCATTATCATTCTGGAGGAGTAAAGAACGAAAGCTATCTTGTCCAAGACAAAGAAGATAATAGCCGTTTACAGAGTTTTAGACCCAAATGGAGGCACTAAACACATGCCGAGGGGCTAAATAAAAGTCAGACATCCGTATTGAATGTCTGACTTTTATCATTATACCTGCAAATAACCTTTTAGCTTATCTATTCCTTCTTTGTGCTTATCGGGAGTCTGTTTCTTAAGTTTACCTATATTCAGTAGTTTCCATTGTACAGATGGATATAGGCTTAAATCACCTGCGCAACATTTATCCCACTGTGGTGTTCCATCCTCAAAGGAAACGAGGAAATCCTTGTCTGTATTTGTAAGGCAGTCATTTACCTTTTTAATAATGGATTCACGAGCCTGCTCATAGTCTGTATAGGTAAATGGAATATCTGACATTCCCTTGAATTGGTTTTCAAGTGCCTCCTCTTGGTTTATGTTATTAGGAGACAAGGATTCCACGATAGGCTTGTCGCTTCCCAATAAACATAAGATGAGCCCGTCTTTTACACTTTCAAGCCTTTGGTCTTTCATGTATTTGCAGTCAAACATGTCACGTGGGTGCTGTCGGCTGAGGGCGGCTGCAATCTTTCCCCCATAAAGTTGAGCATAAGGAACTATACGTGCCTTACAGCTGGCTTGAAACTCTTCCATCGCTTTCGAACAGAGTTCCATAATTTCAACCTCTCCAAGTATGCCCCGCTTTGTACCATTTACCTCTATTTCACCGTAGCACCATCATGCGTGCACTGCAATTTCCATACTTCGGATTTATGTACCACATGTATTCCGGGAATGGCACGTTCTATACTTGTTTTCAGTTCTCCAAGATGTTGATTTATCTTTTCCAAACTTGCTGTGCGTGGCTCTATCGGAATATAGGTAAGGTCAATATCAACCGAATAACGCGGCATATTCTGGTGGAACAGGTTAATGGCCGTACCTCCATGAACTGCAAAGTCCGTTATCTTGTAAACCAAAGGCATAATGCGTAGTAACAATGCCACCTGCTTTTTATATTGTTGATCATTCATAGTCGTTTAATTCTTTTGGGATAATCATCTTATACTTGCTGATATATATACCGGATTTGACGAGTTGGAGTTTATGTGTCCCCAAATCTATTTTTGTAAGGTCTAAGTCTTCATACCAATAATGCCCCGCTTTCTCAGCCATATATAGAAACAGCCTCTTCATTTTGTAATGTTTTGTGGTTTCCAATAACGATTGGACGACATTCGGACGCAGAGTTGTCAACTGTTCCATTATATAAAATAGATCCATATAGTTATATTGGCGTGGTGTTAGCAGCAGACATTCCATAAAAGCCTGCTCAGGGGAGGATATAAGCAGCCTCCAGTCCAAGTATGTTAAAGTTGTTATCTGTGCACTGATAAACACCTCTGTCTTGAAACTTAAATTCACGGTCGAAAATGTCATGCTTCATCCATTGTGGCATTTTATCACTTGCCGTTGATACCATTAACAGGGGTTTACCCATAGGAACATAATGGTTGAAGCCCCAAAGCTCCAAAGCAGAATGCGCTGCAACACGAAAACTCTTTCCTACTTGTTCGTTGAAGGACTGCAAAGCACCAAAAGCGGACAGTGTGTCGCCTGTGCGGTACATGACTCCCTTACATAGAGAGGATAACCAACCGGAAGAACGATATCTGCTCAACAACTGCCTGGAATAGCCATGCTCTACGAGCCATGTCGCAAACAGCAATCCGTTCTTTTGCCCGGATTGAAGCATTTGGTTTATTTTTTTTCCTTTTAGTACACTCATAGTTTACTTGCTGTAATTAAAACCAACCGCAAAGGTACAAAAGACTTTACTAATTACAGTCGATTGGTTGAATTATTTTCCCGAAAGTAAACTAATAGTTGACTTGCAGGATAATATTTCAACCATAGTGAGGAAAAAAAGAGTATGAAATAAAAACATGAACATTTCCAACATACTTGTATAGAACTAACTTCTACCAACCTTCTCGCTTCCGTACCATTTCATCTATCTCTTCCCGAAGGAAAAGTAACCTGCCATTGGCTTTGAGATAGGGAATTTTTCCTGCCCACACCCAATTATAGATGGTCTTTTGTTCTACTTTGAGCATCTTGGATACATCTATGATATCCAGATATTCCGGTTTCAGGGGTGGATGGACAGTTGTATCAACAGATTGCTCTTGCAGAATCAGCAGGCGGTCGAGTTTGTCCTCGACGCTTATCAGCTTGTCAAACAGGCGTTTTTGCCAAGTGTCTTCGGTTTCATAATCTATGTACGGCATAGTTCTCCTTTTTGATAGTTACCATTGGTATCTTGTGCCAAGATACGTTGTTCTTTCATATAGGCGATGTATTTCTTTGCAGTTCTGTCCTTGATTTCCATTTCGCGCATCAGAACCTCACAAAGTTCTTGGTAAGTGAGCTTGAAAGAATTTCGGAAGGCTTCTTTGACAACGGCAATGAGTTCATCAGTCTTGCGCTTTTCCTTGTCCTCTTTAGATTTCTCGCCACGATAGACGTGCATGTCCTCAGCCTTATCCCAGCCGAAAAGCATCATCGGTACGTCCAACGGACTTCCGTCACGGACTTTCAATGCTTTTACCACTGAGTATTCGGGATTATCGTCTTTCTCTATGGAAAGAATTCCTGCTGCTTTGCGCTGCAATTCTGAGCCGATATGCCCACGGAGTTTGATTCCATTCGGTACGAAGTGTAGCACGCAGATGATACAGGTATTATAAATCCCCGCCAAGCGATAAAGCTCGTCCACAATGGCAATACTTTCCGTTTCATCGTTGGCAGAACGTATCAAGTCGGCTATTCCGTCAATCACCACGAGATGGATACCTCCATGCCTGTGATGAAACAAATCCATACTCTCACGGATAAGTTTCAGCCTGTCCTTGCGGGACAGAGAGGCAAGATACAGAGAATGGCAAAACTCCGGTACTGCCGTCAAAGAAGCCCTACGCAGTGTCTTACCCAAGTTCTTGTGCAGTTGTGCCTCGGACTGTTCCGTGTCATAGTGCAGGACTGCCAAGCCTTTGGGATTGGCGGTAATCTCCAATCCCAAGGTCTTTTCTATCGGCAATCGTTTTTCTCCCAACGCTCCGGCAAGGATGGCACCCACATAGTTGCTCTTGCCCGTACCCTCACCTCCGGTAATGCAGAACAGGTTATCCTGTGTGCCGAGTGGCACACCGTTTACTGCTACTACTGATTTGGAAATGTCCGGTGGATTCTCATAATCAATCTCACAGGAACGTAACATCATCATGGTTTGGCTATATAGATCTGAGAACATCTTGGCAAGCAGCTCTTTCAGTTCCTTTGCCCCGTTGCCTAAGGCAAAGAAATCTGAAATGTCTTTTTCAGACTTCGTACCACTTAGCGGAAGTGAAAGGTTCAAGACCTTGTATTCCACCAGATGTTCAGACTGTTTATGTGCCTCCCGTACACCTGTTTCATCCGCATCATATAAGAGTATTATATGCCTAAAACGAAGCTGAAGGCTCTCAATGATACTTGTCGGTATCTGTGCCGTTTCACTGTTAAAGCAAATCGCATTGAAGCCGTGTGCATACAATGAGAGTACATCCTTTTCTCCACCTGTAATGAAAAGCATATCTCCTTTGGCAGGAATCTGCTCCATTCCGAAGCAATACGTGGCAGGCATCAGTCCACCATAAAGAAAGCGGATTTTTGGACTGTGAGGTCGGTATATCTTTACATAGCCATTTCCGATATAGGCAAACATAGGTTCCGTAGGTGATCCATAAAGTTCAAACTTCCTGCCTTCAGCAGATACACTTTCATAGCGCTTAAGACTCCGTACACGAAAGCGACGGAGTGTATCCTCATGGATGCCATAATGTGCCCAATAGTTCAGCAGACCATCGTCAAATGGCTGTATCTCGAAACCATATGGACGTTCTTCCGTACACTTGGTTATATCAGCCTTAGGAGTGGGAACAATAGTTTCTTTATATGCTGACGTGATATGGCTGCTATGCTTTTCACCATTACATAAAGAGTACAATCCAAGTTCTTGTACAATCGTTTCCAATACTTCGGGAAAACTTGTTTTCAGGTTCAAATTACGGAGGGTTGCCACAAACCAGAAGCAATCCCCAGAATAGGTGGTATCTCCATGATCATAGAATTTGTAAGAAGAAGTTTTCCTGTCGTAGTAGATATGGCAGGAAGCTCGCCTGTCGTCATAGAAAGGACTTCGGAAGTTGCGATGAAGGTTCACCTCAAAGCCAAGGAAATGTGAAAACACATTCAAACCTCCTTGTGTAAGCAAAAGAATCTGTTCCTTTTCTATCATAATTGTCGGTTTTTAGGGTTAAGACATGAACTCATGATGAGATTGTCCTTGAAACGGTTGAGCCGCCCAAGAACTTCATCGTTTCTCATACCTGATACGCGGAGTCGGTTACACTTCGTGGCTATCACGATAGACTTGAAGAAGTAGCGTACATCGCCACCCTCCGTGTAGCGATACCGTACCAACTGCTTCTTGCGCCAGCGGTAAAGGGTGGACTCTGAAACATTCAGAGTCCCGATAAGGTCTTTCGTGGTCATCTCCAGCTCGTCGTCAATATCTTGAATAAGACGGGAGGTGCGCTCAACATACTGCTCAATACGATTGAGCTTGTCTATCAGTTCTTGATAGGCTTGGCTTTCTACTGCGATTATTTCCATCTTTTTCAACTTGGTGCTTTTTAATTGTTATATCCATCCCAGAATTCGCAAGGTATTGCATAAGAGAGTTGTAGGCTTCTTTTGTATACACCTCAACGTGTACTTCTGCAATAGGTATGGGAAGATCTTGTCCATTGCTTGCGAGATATGCAAACATCTCGTAAACATTTATCTCCAAAAACAGTCGCATAGTTTACTATTTGGAGAAAATCCATTGTAATCTGACCAGACTCCCATCGGGATATTGTGCTTTCATCAACTCCCAACCTCTCAGCTAGATACGCCTGTTTTAGATGTTTGTTCAATCTCTCATTTCGAAGAAATTCCAGTAACTCTTTCATAAACATAAAGTTATAGAAACATCTTGGCACGAGCAACCCGTCACACGCAAGTTTATGTACCCTCTGCAAGTCGTCATGCACCAGATGCATTTTTTTGTTTGGTGGCGGATGCAAAGGGTTTCTATATCACTCATAAGATAAATATAGTAAACTTATATAGAAATAAATAATAACATAATTCACCTTTTTATTAGTGATAAAAGCTATAAAAAGGTCAACCGATATCAGACAATCATACACAGTCCTCCAGTGCAAGGTGCAAGCCCTTTATATATAAGGGCTTGCACCTTGCACTGGAATATGTAGCAGTAAAATCTCTAAATATTTATGGTACAAAGATTTGGAGGTCAGTACAATTTTATATACCTTTGTACCCAAGAAAAGAGAGCGGTTGAGCTTTCAATAGGTAGTCAGAATGGTAGTCATTAAGCAGTCAGAATACTGCTACAAAAATGCTACACTGATGATTTGTCAAAACATATAGAAAGTTTATATACAACGAGATACGAGAGTTTGGTTCACAAACCCCTCTTTCCGCTTAATTGTCTAAATGATAGCCCCTATGTCGTCATGATATAGAGGCTTCTTATTTTTCTTTATACATAAGTTTGCACACTAGTTCTTGCTTATTTTGCCCTTTAAGGTGTGCTTGGAAACTTATTTCTCTTACTTTTAAAGAATTTTGTTATCGTCTCTTTCGTATCTATAAACAAAAAAGGTATGTCTGATGACATACCTTTTTGTGATCCGCATGGGGCTCGAACCCATGACCCCAACATTAAAAGTGTTGTGCTCTACCAGCTGAGCTAGCGGATCTCCCTATGCTTTTGTTAATTGCGGTTGCAAAGGTACTAAGTTTTTTTGACTATACCAAATATTTTTGAGATATTTATTTCTTTAGGGACTAATTCATAGATATTCTTTAATGCTTTTAGGCATCTTCTAGATAAGTGTTGATAGTTGACTCACGAGGGGACGGGGCTATCATACAATATTAATGGTGATGAAAAAGGATAGATGAAGGATTTCGTTTATAAAAATCAAATCATTTTTACTGTCATTCCTGTCACCCTATCAGATACTTCAAAGTGTTGTTTCACAGCTTATTATGCTAAATGTTAAAAGTGAAAGCAATGATGATTAAAGCCAAATTAAGTTTTTTGTGGGTCAGATAGGGTGTATTTTTCTTTAGTAATTTATACTGCACTCAATTATTTTAAGTAAGTTTGTACGTTCTTATTAAACATATATTCTATAAGTGATGTATGCTTGTATAATGATTAGGTAAAGATAAGTTCATAGCAATGAGATATTTTCTTTTTAGTCTTTTGTTATTTTTTTATAGTTGTAACTCTTATGACTATAAAGTTTCATCGCTACCAAGTATAGAACTTTCCTATCAAGAATTACCAAAGGAAGTAAGGCTTCGCTTGTCATCAATTAAGCCTTGCGCCCCTTCAACGGGAGCGCTTCTTGTAGTTGATTCTATAGATAGTTTGAGGTATTCGTTAGAAGAGGTAGCTACAATAACGGGACCTTGGATAAGCTTTATAAAGTTGATGGATAATAAAAAGGGATTGGTCTATAGGATAGAGCGGGATGTTCCTGAACCATACATAATACTTGATGGTGCATTGTATATCCCTGACAGATATAATATACTCTGTAGTGATGAGATTCAAAAGGTGAAGTATATAAGGTATCAATTAAGGTGATTGTCTTCTTTTAGTGTGTAACTTTAAAGAACGTAATAAGATTATCATATACAAAAAGGGGGCGATATTAAAAGTATGGATTATTCAATCTTATTTAGTTATCTAGCCTTGCTAGTACTAATAGATTGCTATCCGTTGGACATAGATTATTATATCCTTACTTTTAATAGCTCCCTTCTTGTAGTCTTTTAAATGCTAGTAAGCCTTACTATTAGTAAGCGAAGAGAGGATAAGTAGCCATCGTCTCGTTTACTTTCTCGCGTACTCTCTTGATTACCTGTTCGTTCTCTGGATCAGCAAGAACCTCATCAATGAGTTCTGCAGTGAGCAACATCATGTCTTCCTTACATCCACGTGTTGTCATAGCTGCTGTTCCGAGACGCAAACCACTTGTCTGGAATGCCGAACGCTCATCGTATGGTACCTTATTCTTATTGGCTGTGATATCAGCAGCAACAAGTGCCGTCTCTGCCACCTTACCAGTAAGGTCTGGATATTTCTGACGTAGATCGAGCAACATAGAATGGTTATCCGTACCACCACTAACAATGCTGAAGCCCTTATCAACGAGTGCTTGTGCAAGAACAGAAGCATTTTTCTTTACCTGCATTGCATATTCCTTCCAACTTGGGAGGAGGTTCTCACCGAAGCCAACAGCCTTTGCTGCAATGACATGTTCTAATGGTCCCACCCTGGTTACCAGGGAATACTGCAGAATTGAAGAGCATTGACATTGGTTTTACAACGCCTTTCTTTGTAGCAAGTCCCCATGGATTCTCAAAGTCTTTACCCATTAGAATGACACCACCACGTGGTCCACGAAGTGTCTTATGGGTTGTTGTTGTAACGATATGAGCATACTTCACTGGGTTATCCAACAATCCTGCAGCAATGAGACCAGCAGGATGTGCCATGTCAATCATCAATAATGCACCTACTTTGTCAGCTATTTCGCGCATACGCTTATAGTCCCATTCACGGCTATAAGCTGATCCTCCACCAATAATTAGCTTTGGGGTTTATGTTCGAGAGCGAGCCTTTCCATCTCATCATAATCGACTCTTCCCGTCTCACGATTCAGTGTGTAACCAACGTGGTGATAAAGGATTCCAGATGTATTCACCTCACTTCCATGAGAGAGATGCCCTCCTTGGTCAAGGTCAAGACCCATAAATGTGTCACCAGGTTTTAGTACTGCGAGCAAAACAGCTTGGTTTGCTTGTGCGCCAGAGTGTGGCTGAACATTGGCATACTCTGCTCCGAAGAGTTGTTTAACACGCTCAATAGCAAGTGTTTCAACCTGGTCAACCACTTGACAACCACCATAATAGCGTTTGCCGGGATAACCCTCTGCATACTTGTTAGTGAGGTAAGAACCCATAGCTTGCATTACTTCATCGCTAACAAAATTCTCAGATGCAATCAGCTCCATACCTTTCAGCTGTCGCTTATGCTCCATCTCAATGAGGTCGAAAATTTCTTGATCTCTTCTCATGTGTATCAAAAGTTTTAAAGGAGTCCGTGTTTTTCTAGACGAACTCGGGGTTAGTAATATGCCGCAAATATACGAATTAATGTTCTAACATGCAAACGTATCAAAAAAAAATAATGTATCTTTGCAGGCACAATCTCTTATTCTCTTGATTATTAAGGATAATCTTCTGATGAATAAAAGATTTGTTCTGATAATTAAACAACAATATATTATGAAACTGAAAGAGTTGTTTCAAGCCTACGAGTTTGATGAGATTTATCCACAAATAGGACTTATGTTTCCTAAAGGTAGGCATTTACGGAATGAGTTCCGTAATGCATACGACTTGTTATTAAGCATTAATCCTGTGTTATCAAAGAAGCAAATCCGGTATCAACTGATGGAAGATCCCGATACAAATGAGATGTTCTTTGGTGCTGACGACCATGATTTCAATGGTCCATGGGATGTGTTATTAGGCAAGGAAGTGAAGAAGGAGCCGAAAGTAGACCTAACGGATGAGGAGTTAGTGGCTAATTGTCTGCTTAATACAGTCCTCATTGGTCGTCATCCTCGTCCTTTCGATAAAGACTATCAAGCAATTATAAAGTAGGTTATAGGTAGTCTGAAGTTTGGTAAGATATAATTTCTCGAGGTATCATAGGATGTTATTAGGACTCTAGGATACCTCGGAAATTTGTTTATGAGACTTTTATCTTTGTTCTGTAGAAGTATTTTTTTAACCTCTAATCATTGTAATTATCATCTTGAAACGCTCTGCTGCATTTACTGAATGATGGGCACCGCTAGGGATGATGAAGCTTTCACCTGCACTAATAACGTGCTTTGTGCCTTCGACGGTTAGCTCCATCTTACCCTCAATCACCTGTATGAGTGCATCAAAAGGAGCGGAGTGTTCTGATAAACCTTGTCCCGCATCGAAGCTGAAGAGTGTCACACTTCCTGCGTTACTATGTACTAATTCCTTGCTAATTACACCACCATCAGCGTAATCAATTACCTTGTTTGCTGAAAAGATAATACCTTTCTCTAGTTTTGCCATATCTTTATAATTAAATTGTTTATAACTGTTTACTATCTCCTAACAAGCAATTAGAATGCCACAGAAAGCCTTGGTAACAAATGTTACTCGTTCTCTTTATGCTGTGTTGCAGCTATATTTCGTTTTAAACCTTCGAACTTTACACGCTTAACAGCTGACCCTTTAAATAATCGTCGATAATCTTCAATAGAGAGATTGTGCCATGCTTCCTTACTCATTGAGAGTAGTTCGGCCTTCGGTTGTAGGCTTGGTTCGGTGTTAGGAGTGGCAAAACGATTCCAAGGACAGGCTGTTTGACATCTGTCGCAACCATAGATCGTATCACCCATAGCTGCCTTTGCATCCTCTGACAAGTCCCCTCTATTCTCTATCAGTTGGTACGATAAGCATTGATCAGCATGAAAGTCTTCATTCGGAATGATGGCTTTCGTAGGGCAAGCATCTATACATCTATGACAGTTACCGCACCTACTTTCCATAGGTTCGTCATATTTATCAACGTCGAAAGGAAGGAATATCTCCCCGAGAAAGAACATCGAACCAGCATGAGGAATGATAAGTTGATGATTTCGACCAACCCATCCTAAGCCTGCTTTCTGTGCCCAATAACGTTCAAGAACAGGTGCTGTATCACAGAAGCAACGTATTTCTAATTCCTCCTTTTGTCCTTCCTTGTTTTCTTGAGAAGCATTAAGATAAGGTTCTGATTCCCTTATCTTATTAGCCAACTCCCGCATCTTTGCCTTCATCAAGTCGTGATAATCCTGTCCAAGAGCGTATGCCGCAAACTGATATTCACCTTTAGGTAGTTGTTGAGAAGGGGCATAATTAAGGGCAAGAGATATTATACTTCGCACACCTGGAACCAGTTTACGAGGATCGAGACGCTTCTCTAAATAATTCGACATATATGCCATGGTTGCTTCCTCACCATTCTCTAACCATTTCTGATACCCTTTTGCAACCTCTTCATCAACAGGTTCTGCCTTTGCAATCCCACAAGTGAAGAATCCGATGCGCTTTGCTTCTTCCTTTATCCATGTTGTGTTGATACTAATCATCTTGTTTCTTCTGGATTATCGGGGAATGTCTTAAACTCATATCCCTGTTCTTTGAGCCATTGAAGTGACTCTGGAAGTGCAGTACGGAGCTTGTCTATACTCTTTAAAGAGTCGTGAAAGGTGATGATAGAACCATTTCTTGCATATCGTTTTACATTCTCCACCACGTCTTTTGCAGTCAATAACTTAGAATAATCACGTGTGACAAGATCCCACATTACAACCCTGTAATTCTGTTTCACCCACCAGTAAACAGTGTGTCGAAGCCATCCGTGAGGTGGACGGAAGTAGGGAGTATTAAGTAAGTTATCAGCTTTTGTGACATCAACAGCGTAAGTTAACGTCCAATGTCTAAATGATCCGAGGTGATGATAGGTGTGATTTCCCACTTTATGCCCCCTCCTTATCACCTCTTTATATAGGTCTGGATGTTTCCTTACATTATCTCCCACCATAAAAAACATAGCCTTCGCACCGAATTCATCCAACACATCAAGGATGAAAGGAGTGGCTTCGGGGATAGGACCATCATCAAAGGTAAGGTATACAGAATGGTCATTCTTATCCATGCGCCATAATGCGTGAGGATAAAAGAGGCGTAGCCATCGTGCTGGTTGTTCTATTAACATTGATACTTATAGCTGATTTTAAGAAGTGATGAAGTATGATATAAGAAGAAACTGGAGTGTAGTCATCCATATAAGGTAGACCACGCTCCAGTTTTATTTATTCCATCTTTATTAAGAAATAGTTTCTTTTAAAGTTGGATTATTCACCCTGTTGCCATGTACCTCCTAGACTTGCAAATCTGTTCATCAGCCCGTTCAACTGTTGAGCATGCTTGTTAGCCCATGCTCTGTCAGTATGATCATTAGCATTAACAAGGTTCATCATAATTTGGAAGTGCATCTTGCATGAACTTTGCGACATATCAAAGTAACGTGAAGGAAGCGACATGTAGTAATTAGCATACTGCATTGAAATCTTCCAAAGAGCGTCATATAACTGACGAGCCTTTGCCTTTTGTCCCAACAATGTATAAGCCTCTGCCATATCACCAGAGCCACTCATGTAACTTATTGGTACATTATAATAAGGTATCTCTTTCTCTGCCTTCTGTAGAACCTTCAGTGCTTTCGCCTTCTCACCCTTAGCAATAAGGTGGAGCGCAAGGTCTGCCATCTCACGACGATGCGTATAACACATTCGTGCAACAGTCTCGTCAATGTAGAGACCAGGCTTATTGAGACCTCCCCACTTGAATCGATTCATCACGACATTATAGGTCTTTTCTGTATCGAAATTACGTAGATTGATTCCCAATGGATTGTTTCCACCTTGTGTCGTATTGAATGGTGTGATGCGATTTACTAATCCCTCTTGAATGAAGTTATCACCGAGATTCATGAAATTCTCACTTCCTACAGTAACAGCTACATAGAGTGGGACGAGTCCAGTTACAATTAGCAATCATCTCAAGCATCATCAAATCATTCTTATATAATGCCTGCTTACCTGCTAAAGAGATGACCATACGATCAGGAATAGAGTCACCTGGACGCATCATACCACTTCGTTTCACAGCTTCCTTGTCGATAGTCATGTAGATGGTATCGGTTGGAATGAGGTGAGTCTCAGCGTTCTTAGAACGTACCCAGTACTTCAATATATTCTTTAACTCGAATGGTTCCTCGCCAAACTGAGCCTTTGCTGCAGCGGGATTCTGCTTATAGAAGTCCAAAACCTGCTGTTTGTACTCTGGTTGAATAGGTATAATCTCATTCGTACCACTCACATAATCAAGTCGTGACCATGATATTGGCACACTTGGAGAGTTGTAAGCAGGGCGACGCATCTGGTCTATGTACCAGTCAGTCTGTAGGTAAGAAAGGTTGCAAACACGTGTGTCTGTCCTTACACCTTCAACCTCTTGATTGTACCAAAGTGGGAAGGTATCATTGTCACCATTAGTGAAGATGATAGGAGCTCCCTTATCTTGAAGTGACATCAAATAGTTCTGTCCGAAGTCACGACATGTATAACGACCAGAACGATCATGGTCATCCCAGGTCTGTGATGCCATCTGAATTGGCACGAGCAAACAAACGAGTGAAATCACAGATGCCGATAGCACTGGTGCAATCTTCAGTTTTCTTGCCCAATCATAGAGTGCCAAAACACCCAAGCCACACCATATTGCGTAGGCATAGAACGATCCCGCATACGAATAGTCACGCTCACGTGGCTGGCTAGGAGTCTGATTCAAATAGATGATAATAGCTAAACCTGTCATAAAGAACAGGAAGAATACCACCCAGAACTGCTGTATACCACGCTTGCCACGCCATGCTTGCCAGAACAAACCAAGTAGTCCGAGCAATAATGGAAGACAATAGAATACATTGTGACCTTTGTTTGCTTTCAACTCATCGGGCAGTTTACTCTGGTCCCCATAGAGTGCATTATCAATGACGATATACCTGTTATCCAGTTACCATGCTCTGGTTCACCATTGCCTTGTAGGTCGTTTTGACGTCCAGCAAAGTTCCACATGAAGTAACGCCAGTACATGAAGTTACATTGATAAGAGAAGAAGAACCTTAGATTCTCCCATTGTGTAGGCATCTTTACACCATCAACAGTATGCCCCGTAACGCCTCCCATCCATTGTTCATATTGTGCAGCATGACCATCGTCATACATACGTGGGAAGAACATATTCTGTTGGAACACCTGTGTAGCCTTATTTCTAACGAGGAAGTAAGAGTCCTTCTCATTCTTTGAAGCCTTCTCTTTACGCTCATAGACAGGTGCTCCCTCCTTAAATTTATAGTGCATTCCATCCTCTGCTACTGCTGGTTGACTCGTATAAGCCTGACCATAGAGTAGAGGGTGATCACCATACTGGTCACGGCTCAGATAACTACCTAGTGTGAAGATATCCTCTGGTGAGTTCTGATCCATTGGAGGGTTAGCTGTAGAGCGAATAACTATTACAGCATAAGATGAATAACCGATTATCAACATCAGCATACATAGTAAGGCTGTGTTCTTTAGACGGGCAGTCACCAACATTACTGATTGTCTCTTACCATCCTTATTAACGGGTCGACGCCAACGCAAAAGGAAGTAAACAACAGCTAAAACTATAATACCAATGATGAAAGCACTCCAACCATAACCATAGAAAGGAATACCAATTAAGGCGAAAGCCAATAGGAATGCTATGTTCTGACGAGCTTGACTCTTATCTTGATAAGTTTCATAGATACCCCATACAAAGGCGGATACAAGCAGTACTATATATATAATGGTACCCGTGTTGAAAGGCATGCCTAGGGTGTTAGTAAAGAACAATTCGAACCATCCACCTACGGTGATAATACCAGGAACAACGCCATAGAGGACGGCTGCAACCAATATTACCGAGATGAGCAGAGCGAATAACGAACCCTTAAGATTAGCCTCTGGCACCTTTTTATAATAGTAAATCAGAACGATGGCAGGGATACTGAGGAGGTTCAACAGGTGTACACCGATTGAAAGACCAGTCATATAGAAGATCAATACCAACCATCTGTCGGAATGTGGTTGGTCTGCAACATCTTCCCACTTGAGTATCAACCAGAACACAACAGCAGTAAATGCTGATGAGTAAGCATACACCTCGCCCTCGACAGCAGAGAACCAGAATGTGTCACTGAAAGTATAGATCAGTGCACCAACAAGGCCTGCACCCTCGATAGCAATAGTCTTTGCAAGTGACGGAGCATCGCCATCACGAACGATAAGACGGCGTGAGAGATGGGTAATAGTCCAAAACAAGAACATGATACAAGTAGCCGACAACAATGCACTCATCGTGTTGACCATCTTTGCAACTTGTGTTGGATCACTCGCAAAGTGTGAGAATAAATTAGCAGTAAGCATGAAGAATGGTGCCCCAGGAGGGTGACCAATCTCTAACTTATAGCCTGTTGTAATGAATTCCGGACAGTCCCAAAAGCTGGCTGTCGGCTCAATTGTGGAGCAATAGACGAATGCGGCAACTAAGAAAGCCACCCATCCAACGATGTTGTCCACCAGTCTGAATTGTTTCATTTGTGCGATTAGTATTTACAATCTGCCACTTATCAGCATTGGAGAAGGGCAGAAAATGTTTATTTCGAAATAATCTGTGCAAAGGTAGTAATTATATATTAAGTATCAGTAAAAGATGGTTTGAAAATATATTAAAATGCTCTGTTTTAAGATGAGTTTCGTGTAGGTAGTATTAACTTCTTGCTGTTTTAGGTGTGTATTGGGGCATAAAAATCAATCACAAATACATGAATTTAGTTTTAATTTGCTCTCCTTTTACTTTTAACATTTGCCTTAATATGTTGATTTCTTGTGTCTTGTAAAGCGTAAATAGGCGGCAGAAATGATAGTCTAAATATCTTTCTCGCTTTTATTCCTTGGTGAAGTCCTTTTGTTTCTCATCTTTTCTGTCCTGATTAAGATAAATGTGAGAGTTCATAGATAGCTATAGATGATAGGCAATCTTTGATAATGGCAAGAGAAGTGTATACGTGTATAATTCTATGGGAGATGGCTCTCTAAATTACTCTTTGCTATAAACACTAAAACAAAAGACGCCTTTTTCAACCTGAAAACATGCTCTTTTCAAGTTGAAAAGGTGCCTTCTTTGCATGAAAGAAAGCACCTCTTATACTGCGTCAAGTTGCATCTCCTTTTCTTGGAGGGGTTTGGGGCGGTTCTATCACTCCAATCTTTCGGTTAGAGTTATCGGCTAAGACATCATTAACAATGTTGTTGATTTGCTCCTTTAATTCGTTGATAAACTGCGCAGCATCATACTTCTTAGCCTCAATATCACGCAACTTTTTCTCCCAAATACCTGTCAATTCAGCTGATGTCAGGAGCTTTTCATGAATTGTGTTGATGAGTGCAATCCCCGTTTGAGTAGCCTCAATGTTCTTGCGTTTACGCTGAATATAATGTCTTCGAAATAGTGTCTCTATGATTCCTGCACGTGAAGAAGGTCGCCCTATACCATTTTCTTTCATGGCAGCACGCAATGTTTCATCCTCAACTAACTTACCAGCTGTTTCCATGGCACGCAATAATGATGCTTCTGTGTAGTGCTTTGGTGGTGTTGTTTGTTTCTCTGTAAGGGTCGGTGTGTGTGTGCCTGATTCCCCTTTAACAAATGTTGGAAGATAAGAGCTAGCCTCTTGATTATCCTTGCCCAGTGCCTCTTGCTGTTCTGTTTCTCCTCCCTTTGAGAGAAGTTCGGGGGTGGGGGCTTCCATTACGACACGCCATCCTTTATCTAGAATCTCCTTTCCTGAAACCTTAAATTCAATCTTATCCACTTCACCCAACACCGTTGTCGTAGCAAATTTACAATCAGGATAGAAGGCTGCGATGAATCTTCTCGCAATGAGATCATACACATTTCGTTCAACATCTGTCAGTCCCTGTGGAGGAATACCTGTTGGGATGATGGCGTGGTGATCAGTTACCTTTGAAGAATCAAACACACGTTTCGACTTCGGAAGTGGTTTCCCTCCTAATGTCTTAACCAACTCGGCATAAGGTCGCTTGCCTGCAAACGTTGTTTGGAAAAGCCCGTTCATGGTTTGCGGGCACTTTGGATAGATGTCATCCGATAGATATTGGGTATCAACGCGAGGATAAGTCGTGAGCTTTCTTTCATATAAACTCTGGATTGTGTTCAGCGTCATTTCAGCCGAATAACCATATTTTCGATTACAATCCACCTGCAATGACGTGAGATCATAGAGTTGTTTGGGTTGTTCTGTACCCTTCTTTTTAGTGACATTGGTGATAGTAAAAGGTTTTCCTTCAATGGTTGAGAAAGCCTTTTCGCCCTCTTCCTTAGATGTAAACTTCCCCTTTGTAGCCGTAAATTGTGTGTCTCGATAGATGGTTGCGAGTACCCAATAAGGCTCAGGCCTGAAGTTGTCGATCTCTTCCTGGCGTTTCACGATGAGTGCAAGGGTAGGAGTTTGCACTCTTCCAATAGATAGTATTTGTCCTTTTCCGTATGAATTCCTGCCATACTTGAGTGTATAAAGGCGTGTAGCATTCATTCCCAAAAGCCAATCACCAATCGCTCTTGAAAGTCCAGCAAGGTAGAGTGGCTTGTATTGAGCCTCATCTCTTAGATTAGCAAAGCCTTCTCGGATAGCTTCATCGGTCATGGACGATATCCAAAGACGTCTAACAGGGCATTTTGCACCAGCCTTCTGCATGACCCAACGCTGTATCAATTCACCTTCCTGACCAGCATCACCACAATTAATAATCTCGTCTGCAGCTTGAAATAGTTTCTTGATGATGTCGAATTGACGTTTGATACCTTCGTCTTCTATTAGTTTGATACCAAAGCGAGAAGGTATCATTGGTAATGAACCAAGACTCCAGTGTTTCCAGTTGAGGGTATAATCGCGCGGTTCTTTTAGCTCACAAAGGTGGCCAAAAGTCCATGTTACCTGATATCCATTCCCCTCCATATATCCTGTGTGCGCACTATTTGCGCCAAGGATACGGGCAATATCTTTTGCAACACTAGGTTTCTCTGCTATGCAAACTTTCATGTATTCTTTTTTACTCTACGCTTCTTAAACCTCTCTTTCACCCCTGCAAAGTTATGAAAAATATTCTACAGGAGAATTAAACAAGTATCTTTAGCTATGTTTTTTTGCGTTTTTCTTTTCCTATCTAAGTTATTTTATCTAAATTTGTAGCATAGAAACGAACAAGAGAAGATAAATTTATGAGAGTTGGACTCTTTATTCCATGTTACGTCGATGCACTCTATCCACATGTTGGCGTAGCAACTTATAAGCTTTTGCGAAAGCTTCACTTAGATGTAGTCTATCCCGAACGGCAGACTTGTTGTGGGCAACCTATGGCAAATGGTGGCTTTCAGCGTATGTCAGGTCACCTTGCTGAGCGGTTTGAGGATAGGTTTAAAGACTTTGATTATGTGGTAACGCCGAGCGTGTCTTGTGCTGCTTTCGTGCGTGTAAATTACCCACAAATACTTGACCATGAGTGTCAGACCCCTAAAAAGACAATGGAACTTGTAGAGTTCCTGCATGATGTTTTGAAGGTGAAGGAACTCCCGGGGAGTTTTCCTCATGTTGTTTCAGTACATAACTCCTGTCATGGTGTGCGGGAGTTAGGATTGAGTGCACCTTCAGAAATGCAAGAGAAGCCTTTTCAATAAGATAATTGATTTATTGAGACTCAAGGAAGGTATCACCATAAAAGAGCCTGATCGCAAAGATGAATGTTGTGGCTTTGGTGGTATGTTTGCAATAGAAGAGCCACGTGTCAGTGCTGCTATGGGTAATGACAAGGTGAAACGTCACATGGAAACAGGGGCTGAATTTATCACAGGTTCTGATAGTTCCTGTTTGATGCACATGCAAGGGGTGGCTGCAAAGAATCATTATCCTATTAAGTTTATGCACGTAGCTGAGATTTTAGCTGCTGGTTTTTGATATATATAAAAAGGTTATATAAGGGTAACTAAGTTATGACAACATACCATTCAAAGAGAGCTAAAGAGTTTCTGAAAGACCCTAAGAAGGTTGAGCAACACGATCGTACGTTTTGGTCGGTGCGTCAGAAGCGAGATGCCGCAGCAGCTGCATTACCCGAATGGGAGGACTTACGTGAACATGCTAGTCGTATTAAAGAACACACAGCAAGCCATTTAGCTGACTACCTAGAGCAATTCTCTAATAGTTTAGAGCGTAATGGCGTTATCGTTCACTTTGCAAAAGATGCACAAGAGTTTAATGAGATGGTTTATGAGATACTTAAGTCTCATAAAGTTAAGAAGCTCGTTAAATCGAAATCAATGCTTACCGAGGAATGTGAGATGAATCCTTATCTCATAGAAAAAGGTATCAATGTGGTTGAATCAGACCTTGGTGAGCGTATTCTTCAACTAATGCATTTAAAGCCAGCACACATCGTTATGCCTGCAATTCACTTGACACGTGATGAGGTGGGGGAGATGTTTGAGGAAAAAGGAATATCTCATGAAAAGGGAAACCATGATCCCGCTTATCTTACAAGATGCGCACGTGAAGATCTCCGAGAGGACTTTATGGATGCTGATGCAGGTTTGACAGGTTGTAACTTTGGTGTTGCTTCAACAGGAGATTGTGTTGTCTGCACCAATGAGGGTAATGCTGATATGTCAACATCGGTGCCTAAATTGCATATTGTAGCCATGGGTATTGAGAAAGTCATCCCTGATTATGATGCTTTAGCAGTATTTCAACGATTATTAGCTCGTAGTGGTACTGGTCAGCCATCTACGGCTTTTACTTCTCAATTTCGTAAGCCTCGTCCAGGTGGAGAGATGCATGTTATCTTGGTAGATAATGGGCGTAGTGACATTGTTTCCAATAATGAACACTGGGAGACGTTGAAGTGTATTCGTTGTGGTGCATGTATGAACACCTGTCCTGTCTATCGTCGTTCGGGGGGGTATTCATATAGTTATTTTATTCCTGGGCCTATTGGTGTCAACCTCGGTATGCTGAAGAGTCCAAAGAAACACAGCGGTAACGTGTCAGCATGTTCATTGTGTTTGAGTTGTGATTGTGTGTGTCCGGCGAAGGTTTCTCCAGGTAGTCAGATTTATCGTTGGCGCCAGAGTCTAGAGAAATATGGTACAGAGAATAAGGAAAAGAAGGTGATGGCAGAGGGAATGAAGGCTGTTTATGAGAATTATCATGTCTATGATGCCTTATTGCGTAATTCGTCAGTTGCCAATCACATACCTAAGTCGTTGATGGATATAAAACTGAATCCTTGGAGCATTGGACATACTATGCCACAATTTGCCAAGAAGCCTTTCCACGTTATCTTTAAGCAAGCAATGAAGGAATTGAAGCATGAATAAGGAAGAACTATTAAGCAAACTGCGTCGTAATACCATACATCAGTTTGATATGCCAGAAACCCCTGTTGAAGGAATTAAGTATCAAGATGTTGTACAGCAATTTATTGATATGAGTCGTAATGTGGGGAGTGAAGTCATCGAGGCAAAGGCTGATGATGATATTAACGAACTCATCCGTAAGGCTTATCCAGTAGCAGAGGTGTTAGCATCAAATGTAGATGGAGTAAAGGCTGATATTAATCCCGATATAGTTTCTGAGGCACAAGATCTCAATGGAACAGATGTCGGTATTATTGAAGGTGATATTGCCGTGGCAGAGAATGGGTGTGTATGGGTTCCTCAAACTATGAAGGAGAGAGTTGTTTGCTTCATCTCCGAGAACCTCGTTATACTTGTTCATCGTGATAAAATCGTTAACAATATGCACGAAGCCTATAAGAAGATACACATGACCGACTATGGTTATGGATGCTTTATATCAGGGCCGAGTAAGACAGCAGATATAGAACAAGCACTCGTTATGGGTGCTCAGGCAGCAAGAGGTGTTACTGTCATAATTATAGATTAAACGTTAATTATGTCAAAAACATAAATATAAAAGGTTGGTGCAATACGTTTCCAACTTTTTTTATTAACTTTGCATTCCGTAGAGAAGGATATAAAATATAACAGTTTTAATAAACAAAATAAGTTATGAAGATTGAAAAAGTACATGCTCGCGAGATTCTTGATTCACGTGGCAATCCTACAGTTGAGGTTGAGGTAACCCTCGAAAATGGTGTAATGGGTCGTGCAAGTGTTCCATCTGGTGCTTCTACTGGTGAGAACGAGGCTCTTGAACTCCGTGATGGCGATAAGAATCGTTTCTTGGGTAAGGGCGTCCTCAAGGCTGTTGAAAACGTAAACAACCTTATTGCTCCAGCATTGAAAGGTGATTGCGTACTCAATCAGCGTGCTATTGACTACAAGATGCTCGAACTCGACGGTACTCCAACTAAGAGCAAGCTCGGTGCTAACGCTATCCTTGGTGTTTCTTTGGCAGTCGCTCAGACAGCTGCTAAGGCATTGAACATCCCATTGTATCGTTACATTGGTGGTGCTAATACTTATGTATTGCCAGTACCTATGATGAATATCATCAATGGTGGTGCTCACTCTGATGCACCTATCGCTTTCCAGGAGTTCATGATTCGTCCAGTTGGTGCTCCTACAGAGAAAGAAGGTATCCGTATGGGTGCTGAGGTATTCCACGCACTTGCTAAGTTGTTGAAGAAGCGTGGTCTCTCTACTGCAGTAGGTGATGAAGGTGGTTTCGCTCCTAAGTTCGATGGTATCGAGGATGCACTCGATTCAATCATTCAGGCTATCAAGGATGCAGGTTACGAGCCAGGTAAGGATGTTAAGATTGCTATGGACTGTGCTGCTTCTGAGTTCGCTGTATGCGAGGGTGGCAAGTGGTTCTATGACTATCGTCAGCTAAAGAATGGTATGCCAAAGGATCCTAATGGCAAGAAGTTGACCGCAGATGAGCAGATTGCTTATCTAGAGCATTTGATTACAAAGTATCCTATCGACTCTATTGAGGATGGTCTCGATGAGAACGACTGGGAGAACTGGGTTAAGCTAACATCAGCTATCGGTGATCGTTGCCAGCTCGTTGGTGATGACTTGTTCGTTACTAACGTTAAGTTCCTCGAGAAGGGTATTAAGATGGGCGCAGCTAACTCTATCCTCATTAAGGTTAACCAGATTGGTTCATTGACAGAGACACTTGAGGCTATTGAGATGGCTCATCGTCATGGTTACACAACTGTAACTTCACACCGTTCAGGTGAGACTGAGGATACAACTATCGCTGACATCGCTGTTGCAACAAACTCTGGTCAGATTAAGACAGGTTCTATGTCTCGTACAGACCGTATGGCTAAGTACAACCAGCTCATCCGTATTGAGGAGGAACTCGGTGCTTGCGCTAAGTATGGTTATACAAAGTTGAAGTAAGTTCTTGCTCCTATTAAGGGGGGAACTACATTATAATTAAGGACTATCCCATTGGGGTAGTCCTTTTCTGGTATTGGATATTTGAATTATAGTGAGCCATACTTTATGATATAAAAGAAGTATGGATATGTGCGATCTTATAGTTTAGATGATGATATGATTATTGCTTTGTGATGGTATTATGGCATATTTGATACGTTAAAAGCTTGTTTTTATGGCTGGAAAATGGTAACTTTGTATTCCTAGTTATGAAATAGTTTATTTAGAAACAAAACATTTGAAATAAGATGATGGCACCACAAATAGAATATTCGGATAGAGAGGAACGTCTCGAGTTTATACAAGATCGTTATCATTGTAAGGCACCTTCTTGTGGGCGTTGTGGTTCGTGCGCTTTACCAGATGGTGTACCAGCAGTTGAGTACTTTGCTGATTATATTGATGGAAAGGTGGAGTATGTAAAGCTCGCAGCAAAGGTTTGGGACTATTGATTAGCTTAATGGATGTTGTTAAGGGTGAACCTAGTAGTAATTGTTCTTCTATCTTTAATCTCTTCATACATTTACTTTTGATAGCTGCATTAGTCCATCCATAACTTGTCTACTTGTTCCACTAATCCCCTGTCAACTTATTAACTGATAATCTTTCAACTCATTCCCCAATCACTCGTTTACCCGTCAACTCCCTAATTGTCTACCCCCTTTAAACGCATAAATCCCAGTCTCCAATGGAGCTGGGATTATGTTGTTTGTTTGGAATAGTTGTTTTGTTTCTCGCTTAAGCTTCAGGCCTTACAGTCTTTGCAGCGTAAACTTCCTCTGAAAGAACAGATACAGTACTCTTATTGTACTTGCCCTTGTGGAAGTAAACAACACCGTCTGCAAGAGCATACAATGTGTCGTCCTTACCCTGTGCAACATTCTCACCTGGGTAGTGCTTGTTACCACGCTGGCGTACAATGATGTTACCAGCTATGATTTTCTGACCACCCCAGATCTTAACACCTAAACGCTTTGAAGCTGATTCGCGACCGTTCTTAGAACTACCTACACCTTTTTTATGTGCCATTCTTAAGTCCTCCTTTTTAAGCGTTAATTGATTTAATTTCTACCTGAGTGAAGTGGGTACGATGACCATTCTTCTTTCTGTAGTCCTTGCGACGCTTCATCTTGAAGACGATAACCTTGTCGCCCTTTACTAGAGGAGCTACAACCTCAGCTACTACCTTTGCACCTTCTACAGTTGGTGCACCTACTGTGATAGATCCGTTATTATCTACTAACAGGACCTTGTCAAACTCAACAGCTTTACCTTCTTCCGCATCCTTGATGTGGTTTACGAAGAGCTTCTTGCCCTCCTCTGCCTTAAACTGTTGACCGTTAATTTCTACAATTGCGTACATGTTTATATTGTAAAACGGGTTTGTACCGATGGGCGGCTGAGCATCTATCCAGCACTTGTTCTGAGCCCAATACGGCATAATCGGTTGCAAAGTTAGTAATTTTCTGTATTATACGTGACAGCTCCTTATGATAAATGTTAGTTTGTTAACAATAATTAGTTGATTAATATTGCTTAGTGGTGTTGATGCGTGCCAATAGTAATATTAATGACAAGTTCTGCGACTTATCATTGACGGGTGGAAGAGAGTTAAGCTCTGTTCCTGCAATATATAATTGTGGTCAGTGAGTTAGGAAAGAGGCTGTATCTTATCGACAAGAGCTATTGCCCCAGTATTAGGTATCCATGTTCAGTCTTTTAATACAGCCTATCCTTTTTATCTATTGAGCCTTTCAAAAGGCAGATCATCTAGAATGTCAAGCTGACGTTCATCATCTTGATAGATATTATCAAGCTCAAACTCACGTTCATTGTGCATCTTACGTTTTCTTTTCATAGTTGTATTCCTCCATAATTAATTAGCTTCACGACAGGTGATGGGGTTAGTATTCTGTGATTGATAGGATTGTATCCTTTTTGTTTGCTCGTGTACAAAGATAGGTATAAAAGATGAGTAAGTTGTCAATAAACACGAAATGTTTTCGTTCAAGGCGTATATGTTGCACGGAATAGATGTTATGTGCTTATTACTTTGCGAGTATATATTTGCTCATTCAAGTGTAATCCTTTACCTTTGTTGATGTATAACGAATGACAATCAATTAAATGAATGATAGTATGGCACGGAACGATAAAGAAATGGTATGGCATACGCTTTCTTCAAAGCAACTCATCAATCGCCCTTGGTTGAAGGCACGTTGCGACACGGTGGAACTCCCAAATGGCAAGATTTATGATGAATATTATGTACTCTCTTATCCATCGTGGATCAATGTCATTGCAGAGACCGAGGAAGGAGACATTATATTAGAACGTCAGTACCGTCATGGGCTGGGGGTTGTCTCAACCGAGATTTGTGCTGGTGTGATTGAAGCGGGTGAAGAACCCTTGCACGCTGCACAACGTGAACTGGAGGAAGAGACTGGTTACACTGGTGGCGAGTGGCAAGAAATCATGACTATCGCCCCTAACCCTGGCGTGATGGATAATCTCTGTCACTGTTTCTATGCCCGTGGGGTGAAGAAGACAAGCCATCAACATTTGGATGAGACCGAAGATATAGAGGTTTTCCTACGCACGAAAGCGGAAGTTAAGGATATGCTTGTACAAGGAAAATTCATACAAGCACTGATGGTCGCACCGCTTTGGAAATTCTTTTCAATGTATGCTTGAGCGTGTTAATGAGCATTCTACAGTGTATGAATAGATAGGTAAAAGTAATGTAATATGATAACAAAAGACAGTATAGATGCGGCTTATTGCTTCTTTCATCAGAAGTATCAGGTGTACGCATTCTCGCATAGTGAACGGCAAAAGGACGATATAGAGTATGCCATTAGTTCGTATGTTGACTCGATGAATAAGGAACTCTATGACAAACTAGCAGCCGGTAGGGAAGGATTCTTGCTGACCCATAGCACCTTTGCATCCGATATGCAAGAGGCGATAAAATATCTTAGTAGTTTCGAGTAAATACATATATAATAAGGTGAAGAGGGTATGTGTCAATAGGCACATACCCTCTTTTTCGTTTGACACATTCTATTGTATGAAATTGTGACAGCTATCTCTAATCCTCTTTTCATTACCCATCTGCCTGCGCTTACTTGCCGTTTTTGTATTCCTTTGTACGTAATCTGTTTTCATTTTGTGCGCTTTTCGTATTTACGGAACACGTATGTTTTTATATTATCTAAGCGTGATAAAGTATTATCACACTTAGATAATTAATTATCACGCTTAGATAATTAGTTATCACGCTTAGATAATTAAATAATATACGTATCAAGGCAATGCAGAACACGTAGGAAAACAATGCAGAACACGTAGATAAGTAATACAGAACACGCAGGTAAGCAAAAGAAAAGCAGGGAAAACGAAATGCAATACGTGCGCATCTCGCTTTCCCTGCTTATGCTTTTAAGCGGAGTGATAGGGGCTTTATTCCTCCATCTTCTGTAAGATCTCCTGACAGAGCATATAGCCCTTAATCATCATACGAGGGATATGGAACGGCCCTTTAAATATATTTCCTTTGGCTGGTTGGGCTACCGTACCATCACGATGCAGGTATCCGTACCATTCTGGGTAATCCTTATCTGGGAAGTGAGCGTATGTCCACTCACTGATTCGCTGGTGCCGATAGAGGTACTCTTCATCATCCGTACCGAGGTAAGCATAGAGCGAGGCAATGATTGTCTCGCATTGCGGCCACCAGAACTTCATGTCTTGTGAATAGTCCTGTGCAGGTAAGTTGCGGCAATCACGGAAGTTGATAATACCACCATAGAGCTTATCCCAGCCCCAATCCCACGACCAGTCGAATATGGTCAGGGCTGTGTCAAGGAGTGACTTGTCCCACTTGCGTAGCTTAGCCTCCTCCATGATGAACCATGCCGTCTCAATGCAATGACCTGGATTGATGATTCGCCCTGCATTAGTATCTATAAACTCTCCATTCATGCCAACGGTTTCAAGGAGTGCCTTAAACTCTGGGTGCATGAAGTACTGGCGCAATAGTGCGATTGACTTATCTATCTGCTCGGTGAGAGTAGGGTCGTCAATTACTTCGCGAAGGCGTGAGCCAACGTTAATGAGAATCATGATAATCGAATGACTCTGCGCCTCCACACCCTTTTCATACTTGGCGGGGAGGAATCCTGGAGTAGCCAGAAAACGTTGTGCGTCATGGAATACTTGCAATGCACGCTCGGCATAATGGCGGTCGCCCGTTGCCTTTGAGTATTCTGCAAAGGCTATAGCTGCGAAGGTCTCAGAGAATACGTAACGGCGTTTGCGTATAGGTTGACCAGTGGCAGATACCTCGAAGTACATGTGACCATCTTGGTCGAAACAATACTTCTCAATGAAGTCGATAGCCGATTTCGACGCCTCTAACCACTCTTGATTCTTCTCTACATTGTTATAGGCAAAGGCGCAGATGAATGCCCATCGCCCCTGGAACCACACCGACTTAGTGGTATCCATCAACGAACCATCACGGTTAAGACATGTATAAATACCGCCATTCTCTTTATCCCAACCATGTTCCAACCAGAATGGCATGATGTTGTTTGTCAAGTCGTTCTTGTAGCTTTCAGCCCATGAACGCACGTATTCTTTCTTATTCATAATTTGTTTTATAGTGTCTGTTTACTTGGTCTTTAGGTGTATGTGATAGATGATGTGTTCGTGAATCTCTGCCGCCTTGCATCCTTATCTACACGCATCGACAAAAGTAAAACTTATTTGTTAATCTCCCAAACAATTATCGATAAAGTTTATTGTTACGACTTTATAGGGTGTATGTGTGTGCAGGGGTAGAGCGTGTGTGGTGAGAGGTTATTAAGAATATGACGCCATATCAGAACGATATGACGTCATTTTTCTTTAGTGAGTATCTATCTCGTGAATTAGATACTACGAGTGTGCAATAGCCTTACACCTTATTTTATCTCATCATAAGCACGAATGGCTTGCATGAAGCGATTGTTTACATCCTCAAATGAGTATAAGCCATCTGCATTCTGCGTGAGCCCTTCAACTTCAGGGAATATACCTGTGGTGCATGCTGAAGGTCGAGTAGGGACATCTGTTTCAACTGATCCGTACTCTGATAAACAAGGTTTACGGCAACGTAAGTCTTACCTGCGTTATCCACCCACTTCTCGAATACTAGCTTAGAGCCGATAGGTGTTTTCTTCTCTATGGAGTTAGGGAGTGAATACTCTTCTACGCCTAATGCAGCATCAACGCTGGCTATGTTTGAGTCGTGCCCACATAGGAAGGTGAACTTACGAGAGTCTGTATTCAACTCGTCATACATGTATTGCAGCAATGGATGTGCTACGTTCACTGCCACGATTGGAGCGGTGAAAAGTACGTCGCCATATACGTCTTTTATCTTCGCAATCTTCGTCCATTCATCAAGAGATAGCTTATGACCAAAGGCAGCTTTCATGGCATCTGGCTCCTCATAATACTGCAGGATGAAAGCGTCAGAGGCTGAGTTGGCAGTCTTCAATGAGCCTTTCATGCCTGGTTCTTGGTTGAGTTCGAAGATAATCTTGGTGTCGTTATCAACGAAGTCCTTTATCTCGCCCTTCTTATAAGCATCGCTTTCTTTCATATCGAGTACCTTTGAGAGAATCGCATAAGAATCCTTCAAGCCCTTGTTGATACCAACGAGTCCATCCTTACCGCCCATCTCATTGATTTGCTTCATAGCCTCTGTGCGGAACGCCTCACTGTTCTTTGTAATGCGAGGGAAGAAGATTGGGTCCATTTTAGACGGCACATAGCGATGGTTTATGCGCAAGTTAGCAACAGGCATAAAGCCACTTGAGAAGTATTGAGCCGTCGCAATGCACCGCTGCATAGAGTTTGCATAGAGGTTCACCTCGTCTATGTTGGGCACATAGTTATCCTTGAACAAGCCCTCATCGATGGTCCATTTACGGAAGAACTGCCCCATCTCGGTCTCTAACACACCTCCACGCAAGGTCAGTTCGCTACCCGCAGCCGACCAGTTTGTCCACTGGTGAGGGGTCATCTTGCCCAATGTTGAGCCGTTGGCAGATATTGGAGAGCGGATGTTGTGACGTGATAGAATGACCAACTCCTTTAGTTTGTACTTCGCTTTAAACGCCTCGGAGCGTTGGAGCTGTGCGAAGGTCAGTGACGGACAAAGGATTGTCAACGCCACGAGCATAAGGATAGAATGAATCTTTCTCATTGTTATTTGTTTTTAGGTTACGGGTACTCTACGGGGCAAGAATAGCATAAAAGGGGTAGACATCATCGATTGTCTAGCCCCCTTTTTACGATATTCTGCAACGCCCGATAGCGTCTCCAAAAGTTATAAACTATAGTTTCAAAGCATTTATCAAGCCTTAGAACTTAATCTGCAAACGTGTTTCAAGGATTGAGAATGTATTGTTGTTGAAGGCTGCATTATCGGTTGCACGGGTGATAGAACCACGTACACGCCAGATCATATACTTGTTGAGATAGTAGTTGAAGGTTAATGACCAATCACTCACCTTACCGCCATGTATGCCTGCATCCTTATCACTTAACGTTGAATAGTTATAGGCAGCAACGAGTTCCATAGAGCCTGGATCAGGTGTTGCGATACCTGCATCTGTTCTGGTGTAAGTATATCCTTGACCATTGAGCAAGTAGCGAACATTGCCGTAAGCACCCCATGCGCTGTAGTTGGGTAGGGCGTTTTTACGCTTGATACCAACGTAGAAGTATTGTGCTTCAAAGCCTAAGTTACCGCATGCAACATTCAGTTCTGGAGAGAACTTCCATAATGCCTTTGCGTTCGTGATAGTAGCTTCTTGTGCGCTGACATTGGCTATACGCGTTGGGAATGGGGCTCTCAAGGTGTAAGAACTATGGCTGTTTGCGGGGTTCTTACTATATCTTGGCGACTCATAGGCACCACTGATACCAATGTGGAAGATCTTGCCACGCTCAGTGAGGGGGCGCCACACCAAACGAGTCATAGCTCCCCACGCCTCGTTACCGAGCTTATCTGTCGACATCTTCATCGCATCGTTCTCTGCAAAGAGAGATGCTGTGGCGTGGAACTTCTCACCTGCATGGAGGAACATAGCACCTAGCAAACGACTATTGAAGAATGCCTAACTAGCCAAAGGCTCCTCCATTGAGATCTTGAAACTAGATGAGGTACCACTCTGGAGACCGTATTGATGTACGAAGTAACCCATGCGCACCAAGTTCTCCTTATCGAAGTTATAATCAATGTTGATGTCCTTTAAGGATACAGACTGGCGTGCATAACCAACGTCAACCTTAGCTTTCCACTTGCCATAAGTAGCACTCAAGCCAGCACGAACATCAGAGATTGCGACTCCATCATTCAACTGGTCATCAAGAGCAGGGTCTGATGAGTGCATGACTCCAGCGTCCATCAAGATACGACCTGATGGTTTTACGACGAGCTTTGGTTCTTCTTCTTGAGCGAAAGTGTGCGTGCAGCCTATAAGTCCACAGGCTGCAATAAGAATTATTCTCTTCATTGTCTTTGATATTATTAGGTTGTTTGTGTTGTTGTTATCCTCGGTTTAGTTGGCTGCTTTGAAGGTACTCTTAGCTACCTTCCCATCCTTTTGTAGCTTCGCAAACTCCTTCTTTGCCTTTGCTAACTGTGCTTGGAAAGCAGGATCGGCATGCAAGCGTGCCACGATGGCTGCGCTGATTATGCGTGCAGCATCCACGTCGCTCTGCCAGTGGTAACCACAGATAACACGGCTCTGTCCCATCTGGTAGCCACGTTCTAATATCTCATTCTGTCGGTCAACATTGATTTCTGCCAATACAAGTGCCGTTGCCCAACCAATAGCAGTGTGACCAGAAGGGTAAGAACCATTGGTGGATAGCTCCTGTTGCTGCTCTGGATTGCAAGTCATCTCCTTGTAGAATGCAAACGGACGAACACGCATGTAGTGGTCTTTAGCACCACGAGTAGCTAAGTCACCAGCGTCCTCACGCATATTCAGAATGAGCTTGTAAATCTCAGGAGTAGTCTCCTTGCTTATCTTAACACCGAATGCTTCAGAGAAAGCATTAGGCACTCCGTCACCACCAACACGTGCATCTGCAGCCGCCTGGTCGCCTCTTGGCGTGTCACGTTGCATCTTTCCCCATTGGTATTGAGCCTCGTCATATAAGAACTGAATGCTTCCTAGCTGTGGAGGAGGTGGTAGCAAGTCGAGCGAACTGGCCTGTTGACCATCCTGAAGGAAGTAAAGGTCGGGTTTAGTACGTGCATCTTTAATCTTAGTAGATGCCGTCTGTGCGAACGTTGACAACGATAACATTGCAACGAAACCAACTATGAGAGCTTTCTTTGTCATTTGGTTTTTAATTTAAAAGGTTTATTAATAAGATTGAATCATATTGTTCCTGCAAAGGTAGGAGGAATGCTGTTATAAAAAAAGTTGCATCAGTTTATTTCTTATAAATAAGCTAATGCAACTATTATAAGGCTCTGGTTCTCACGCTACTTGTCTATTCAGACAACTTTAAAATATAGTGTACTATACTTGAAGGATTCTGCTTGCAATAGTCAGTGAGCGCCTTTCTGTTGTCCCCAATCTTGCTGTGATAAAGTCTACTAACAACTGGGTTGAGGTTACCATATATACCTAGCATACCTGGCAGGAGCGTTCGCTTCACCTTAGGAATTGCGAGTAAGAGAATGAGCACACGCACTTGCTGACTACTAGCAGAGGTGAAGTGGAAGAGATCCTCACACACTCTTCCATCTGTCTTCATCATACTATCGAAGAAGAAAGCGGATAGTGCTTTAATCCGATCAGTGATGTCTCGCGTTGCAGAGTCTATATCTGCAAAGAGCTTAGAATCGAACTTCTTCATTCGTCTTGACTCATTCTCATGTATGATGTTATCGTGTACTGTGACGAAGTGGTGCATGAGTCGTTGCAGTGCCTTCAGTTGTTTCACCTGTGCAATGCGGTAGTCTATGATCTGCAAAGTGCGTAGTAAGTCTATTCTGTCATAATCTTCTATCGCTTGTTTAATACCTTCTAATTCTTTAGACAGTGCTTGACTTACATGCTGATAATCCTCCTCTTGCTCCAAGTAAGCAATGTTTGTGTCGATATACTGACGAATGATAGCGAGCCCTTCTGTGCTAAAGAGTCGCTCATATTGCCCCTTTAAAGTTTGGAGCTTATCGTGTAATTCTGTAAGAGGACGTTGTTGATATAACTCGGATACATGACTGATTGCCTCTTTCATACCATCATTTAAGCCCTTTAGCACTAGTGTTCCTTCAGTCGAGCGACGCAGTTTGTGCAATAGATCATGTAGATCTTCTATCTCGTTAAGCCACGCTTCGTTCTTCTCACATTGTTGTATGATTAGCTCAATATTATCCGATTGTTTCGCCTCTTGCGAAGCCTTTAATATGATCTTACTTTCATATATATTGACCTCATGGATACGCTCTATTTGCTCGTTCAAATACTTCACCATCTGCAATGCCGTATCACGATTAATGCGTGAGATACGTGCTGATACAGATGAAAACTGTTTACCTGCAGCCTTCATGTCTTGCGATTTACTCCCAATCAAATTAATCTCTTGATAAATGTTATCAATGTCCTTTTGCTCTCCTGCTGATAGTCGGTTACGGATAGAATTAAGGGTTGAGAGCCTGCGAAGGAGGTCCTCTTTCCCTAGTTGTAGTTGTATCTTCTCCGTGTGTTTCTGCTTGAGATAGGTAATGATAACCATACTAATAAGGAGGAATACAACCAATGCAATGAGCAATACTAGGCGTGGATTAGGCACCTTATCATTGAAGTTTATCCATCGTCCTGCTGTTTCTTTCCCTGCTTGAAGTGCCATCACACCAAGGTCAGAACCAATATATAAGGTTTGATTCTGTACGAATCCGGCTTGCGAATTGAAGTGTATATCGTCATAGAATGTACCACAGTCCACTATTTTTCGCCCTTGTTTGATGATGAACTTACGAATACCTGCCTCGGGGATAGCATAGAGAATACTATCGTTAATGCTGTACATTCGGTTGCAACCATCTATCTGGAGCGAGTCAAGACCTTGTATCTCTATTTGGTGATTAGTGAGGGTAAGGATGCGATTTGGGTACTTCTTGTTTGTGAGAACCCCATTCATAAAGCTCTTATTGATGGTGCTCTGGAGTGGACGGAATGTCTGTCCGTCGCCATAGAATACCCCATTATTCAATGTGGTGATGTATATCTCGTTCGCTTTGACGCCGAATGATAGAACGAAGTGATGTATTTTCCACGCATCGACTTGATTGTATCTGCCTTACCGGAAGCCATGTCAATGGAGAGCATATAGTCTTGCACTCCTAACAACACCTGTCCCTTGGTTGCTTGCAGTTCCATTGCTGTAATGCGAGTTGTGGGTTGCATGAGTACTTTCGGGCTTGCGAAGAGTTGGTTGAATAGGTAACTTTTATCTGCAGTAAGCCTACACAACTGGTTATTTGAGTTGTAGTAGTAAATGTCATTACCCAAGGCTCTCATCTCTCTAGGCTGTTCGCCTTCCTCAAAGTCGTATATCTTCGTAGCCTCCTTTTCGTTTCGTTGTTGGCGGAAGAGCTCCCGTTTGTCATTCAGATATAAGTAACTATCACCTGCCTTACATGCTGCAACAATAGGCGCATTGGTACTGAAGATGCCAAGATGGTGTGGGATACGCCATACCGCATGCTTTCCTAAGAGCAAAGAGAAGCCTTTTCCATCATCAGGAATAGCTATCTCGTGTGGATTGTTGGGTATCTCATGGTGTAAGGGAGCACTGATAAAATGTGAAAGATTGTCTGAAAGCAACACACTTGACAATGTGATGAAGTAAAAGGTATGCCCAACTTTATAGAAAGTAAGTACTGCTTGCGGGAGAGGATATTGTTTCTCACCTCGTCCATCAAGTTCCTCAATCAATAGTTTACCATCTGCAAGCGCATAGAGCTTGTTATCATAGACTTCAATGTGCCGTATGTATTCCCCTTTGTGGCGCACGTTCACCTTATTAGATACTAAGTCCAGAGAGACAATTCCTGCTTGCGTTGCAGCGAAGAGCCACTTTCTCCAGCATGACAGAGGTTGTTGACCAAGAAGGGCATTACCCCCTGTTCGGTTTTCTTATTACTCTTTGGATAAATAGGAACCAACTCCTTTGGCGTGTTTGAGGCTGGAGTGGAATAAAGCCCCTGCGATGTTGCAAGATAAATAGTCCCTTTTACCTGTTCAATATCATAAGGCGAATATTTATCCAGTTTGTTAGGTAGCTGGAAAGTAGCCTGATGAATCAATGAATCTTGGGCTATGTTCCATAATTGCAAACCCGCATTTCGGGCTGCAATCCATAATTGATTAGGGTGTTCAAGGTTACGTTCAATATTGTATATGCGGTCTAAGCCCGTATAATAACGAGTTTTATTTTGTCCGTCAACATGCCATAATACCCCACTCTCAGTCCCTATCCAGTATCCTTGCTTGTCTACTGATAGTGTTGAGAGAGAGCCATCGTAATGGTATTCTTGCTCTGATAAAGAGCGTGTTGTGGTTGTTTCTTCACATCCCGTAACGGCAATTAGAAAGAGAGAACAGAGCCAAGTAATGAATAGTCGACCCCGTTTTGTATGCTTATCGTTTGTCGTCATTATTCAAAAGTTTGACCGCAAAGATACTTATTTATATCTTTAAACCTATCAGTTTATGCTATTTGTTTGTATAAACAAACATTATTTTAGATAATGGAGAGCACACTTTCCTGTCCTCCTTGCCAAATAAATAGGAGAGTGGACAATGTCATTAAGATATGAAATCATGGTAAAGTGTAAAAGAGGTTACAAATCTTAGGGTAAAAGGAAACGCCCTTCTCGATTGGAGAAGGGCGTTCCTTTGATGTGAAGAAAGCCTCTCTTCGCTATAAAGAAACGCCCTCTTTATTTGTAAACATTGCTGTTCTTTCCCCTCTGCATTCATAGAGGAGTGGGGAGGGGAGCCTTTCCTTTTTCGTTGGAAGAGATGGGGAGGGGTTCTAGAAGGCTATAGCTTTGGTGGATTCTTGCGTTCCTGTTCTGTCAAGAAGCCTGAGCGATAAGCATAGAGCAGTTCCTTCAGCGCCTCAATCTGCATCTTTAACTCTAACCCTTTGTCGGTATCTTGCACACGAATGCGGTGCTGATTCATCTCTACGATTTGTATAGTAGAAACAATGTCAGTGCCCCGTTTAATAGCATCCTCCGCTGATGTGAATGGCTCGTGTTGTACAAGTTGGAAGCCACGAGAGTGATAGACGAGGGTGTAACCAGCAATACCAGTCTCCTTGTGATAGGCTTGTGAGAAGCCACCATCAATCACCATCAACTTTCCGTTGGCCTTAATTGGGTTCTCACCCTTCACTACGTGCACAGGAACATGCCCATTGATGATGTGGCGGTTGGGCTTTGGAACATCGAACTCATCCATTATCATGTCTGCAATCTGTTCATTGTCTCGCATACTGAAATAGTATCCCTTCTCCTCGTGATGGGTCTCTTTTTCGGTCAAGAAATAGCGTTCGAAGGTTGCCATCTTTGACTTATCGAAGAGCGGACTATCGGGTCCACACCACAAGTAAAGGAAGAAGTCGATTGCATCTTGGTGCTCCTCTGCTGTTTGAATATCGTTATTCATTTGGAAAGCAGCACGTATCTTCATACCCGTTTGATAGAGTAACTCCTTTCCTTTTAACTTCTCTCCAGGACCTATCTCAACCTCTTTAGCTTTCCATCAGCCGTTAATGGGATAGAAGCATGATAGAGAAGATTGTGGTTAACGATGTTATACATGCAGCCATGACGTAGTAGAGAACGAATGTGCGAACGTAGTTTCTCACTGCTAGTAAATGACTGGTGAAGGCGGTCGATGAGGGCTTGCTCCTCATCAGTTAACTGGTCAGGATGTTTCGGATCAATGGTTGGGAAATTGCAAGAACGCATCTTATACTCCTTTCCATCGACGATGATTGTACCCTTCTTATAGTCTATTGCCTCCAATAAACAGCGGTCGTTCATCTTCCAAAGAGGGTGTCGCTTGATGAGTTGAGACTCCAGTTTGAATTGGATAACACTGATGGCTTTATGCATTTGAGACGTCAAGGTCATACTTCGTTCATCGAGTGGATTGTCCTTAGAAACCTTCGGTTTAAACTCTTCACAAGGGTCATTTCCATAGATGTCCATCGCAAAGGTTGCCAACTGAATGAGGTTGATTCCATAGCCATCTTCGATAGTTGCCATGTTTGCATATCGTAAGGCAATACGAATGACATTACATATACAAGCATCGTTACCAGCGCATGCTCCCATCCATAAGATGTCGTGATTACCCCAAGTAATGTCCCATGTATGGTAGCGTTTGAGCGTATCCATGACGATATGAGCACCTGGTCCACGGTCATAAACATCCCCTAAGATGTGCAACTGATCGATAACCAAGCGTTGAATAACCTCACAGATGGCAATGATAAAATCGTCAGCTCGTCCCGTAGTGACAATCGTATGAATGATAGCACTTACGTAATCGGTCTTGTCTTTATCGTCCGAATGTTCGTGAAGAAGCTCTTGAATGATATAAGAGAAGTCCGTTGGTAAGGCTTTACGAACCTTAGAACGAGTGTACTTACTCGATACATCGCGGCATACTTCCACGAGTCTATAGATCGTAATATGGTACCAATCGTTGATGTCCTTCTCGGTCTGTTTGACCAGTTCTAACTTCTGTTCTGGATAATAGATAAGCGTGCATAACTCTCTCTTCTCGGCGTTTCTTAGAGTGTCACCGAACAACTCGTTGACCTTTCTCTTTATATTACCTGATGCGTTCTTTAGCACGTGTTGGAAGGCTTGATACTCGCCATGTATATCCGCAAGGAAGTGCTCCGTACCTTTAGGAAGATGTGCTATTGCTTCCAAGTTTATTATCTCTGTCGATGCATCAGCAATAGTAGGGAAGGACTTAGAAAGCAGTTGTAAGTAACGCTCATCCTTCTTTAGATCATACTGTTTAAGTGTCATTTGAATGTCTCCTTTCTATTAGTTATGGAGTTAATCAGCCTTTCTTTGGTGATAACTCCTATTAGTATCTATGTTTAAAGTTCCTTTTCATGATGGCTTTCAACCCATTATCTGCAAGTGGAGAGAAGGGTCGGAAACCTTCTTCTAGGTGTAGCTTGTCTACTAATAATTGGATGATACGACGTGAGAAACGATAGATGCGCATATGACGTAACACCTCTGCAAGGCGGTCTTCGTCGTAGTCATTATATTTAATCATCGTATATAAATCTGCTAGATGACGCATGGAAAGGATTTGTTTCCTATCTAATTGATGTGCATTGGCTAGCATGATTGCAATGGTTCTAACGATGGTCTCGTCGCTATTAATATTGTCATTAAGACGTTGACGAGTAAGAGGTTTGGTTCCAACTATCTTCTTTTGGTTAAGAGGATTGCGCTCCTTGGGAAGGACGAGGGCAAAACGTTGAATCGTACTGGTCTCTATGTTCGGGGCATTTAGCTGTAATCTGCTAATGGCATCATCGATGATCTCCCTTATATTCTCATCATCGGAATAGAGTAAGATACGCCTCCACTGCGCTGGATTTAAGCTCCTTAAATTCAGGAGTTGATCGCTCGGAAGGAGGTTGTGAGTGGTTTCTCGTGCCAGACCAACATGTAACAAACTATATACGGCATCGTTTTCCATTGAAGACATAGCCACTTGGTAGCGAGTGTCTAACACCTTATTATAATAGAGGATGGTTTGTTCTGCCATCTCACTTGCCGATATACTACTATTTAAAAGGCTGTTCGGAATAACGTCAATACGCTTTTGCCAACCTAGAGTTAGTGCCATTTGACGCTCTTTCTCATTGGTAACCAGCATTGCATCCACTTGATGTACAGTCTTTTGCTGATACATCATCTGCTTAATAAACTTGCGTATTCTCTGTTCGTTAGAACGTATAGGCTCGTTCAGTCCCCAGTGTGTAGAAAGAACGACCGCATAGCCCTTCTTCACTGCCCATTGCGCCCGTTTGGCAGCGAGGTAATCCCAACAAGCATGTATGTGGATTATGTCGGGGTTCTCTTTCTCGGTTACTTTTTGAAAGTCGTCAGTGCTTGTTAAGGTCTTAACCTCCGCATATTCCTTTTGCTCGGAAGTGAGTTGTAGGATATAATCGGATAGTAAGTTGCCTGCTTTTAGGCTGTTTATGTAATGGAGAATACGCATTTATAGTTTATGAGAGATGAAGTCATACTTATTAGCTCGGCGGTATTTGATCTTATAACCGAGCCTTTCCATGTGATAGCAAGCTCGTATGGGATTACTTTCCATGCTGATATGTCAATATCGAAGCGGTTGAGTGCTCGCTTACCAATCATCATTCGGAGTATTAAAGTGAGCAGTAAACCAAGTGCAGAGGCTGCTGTTATAATCCAGTTGTGGGTAAGGAGTGAAACAGCGAGAGCCACAAATAGTATAAGGTAATTGCCATGAAGAGCCAACTGGTCGATGATTGGCAAACAACGATGCCGTCCCGAACCTTCCAAGTGCTGGCGATTCTCCATATAAAAGAGGTGTGTGCTTAACCATACCTTATCGGTTGGAACTTCCTCAATCAATGTACCCTCTGGGGAAGACTCAAAGGCTAAGTTGTTACCTTTTGCATATTTGTTGACCATGAAATCAAACTCTCCACGAAGATACTTAAGGTTTCCTCGGAATCCTTCTTGCCGTAAGAATAGATCCTTGCGGAACATCAATGCATTGAAAGGACAGCGGTAGGCGTGGTCGTGCTGATACTCTCGCATGATATAACGAGCCTCATAGTAACGTTCAAAAAGACGATAGTCTGGTGTGCCATCTTCGTATCGGGTGTAACCGACAACAAGCTCTCTTCCATTCATGCAATGCTGTGCCAGCGTTTGTAACCATCGGTCACTTTGAGGATAACAACATACATCCGCCATAACAACCCAAGGGTATTTTGCAGCTTTAACACCCAATGTTATTGCAAGTTTCTTACGACTCATATAGCGTGAAGAGTCGGGTATGAAGGTTGTATAAAGGCGTTTATTATCAGCAAATCGCTTGAGTACATCGTTCGTTTCATGGTCTCCCTGAGGAACAACAACGATAACTTGAAAGTCGTTGTCATACGACTGGTTGAAGTAGAGAGGAAGGTATTTTTCTAGTTCGCTAGCATTGTCGTGTGGGGTAAACACAATCGACACGGGAGGCAAACGGAAGTTTTCAACAGTAGTCTCAGTCGATGGAGTATCAGTTTCTTCGGCTTCTTCTGCTGTAGTGGTAGGCTCTGTTACTATCGCACTCGTGCGCACCTTCCGAAAGAAAGGATTAATTAGAGGTGTTAATAAAGCCATCACCAGCAATACTGCTGATAAGATGATTGTTGTATTATCAATGGTAAACATTCGTTTAAAGAATTGTTGTTTTAAAGTTCATCGGACATATATCCGACAGGTAGTTTCCTACAGTTATATTGTGAAGCCATGATTTCTCCATAGGCTCCTGACGACCTTATCGCTATGAGATCACCGCGATGTACCATGTTAAGAGATATCCCTTTTGCAAAGACATCACTAGACTCACAGATGGGACCAACTACATCATACGACTGTAGTTCATCGGTATTTGACAGGTTTACTATTCGATGGTGTGCCTGATAGAGTGCCGGTCTTATCAAGTCCGTCATACCAGCATCCACGATGGCAAACTGCCTACTTGTACCTTGTTTCACATAGAGTGTTCGTGTGATTAAAGAGCCCATTTGACCAACGACGGAACGCCCTAATTCGAAGTGCACCTTCTGTCCCTTGCGCAACTTGAGGTACTTAGCAAAGGTCTTGAAGTACGATTGGAAGTCAGGGATCGGGTGCTCATCTGGCTCGTTATAATCTATCCCTAAGCCACCTCCAACATTAATATTCTCGACCTCAATACCACGTTCCTTGAGGTCATCTTGAATGGCATTGATGCGTTCACAAAGTGCCTGGAAGTCTCCCATCTCCATAATCTGTGAGCCTATATGAAAGTGCAAACCAATGAATTTGATATGCGCCATCTCCATTGCAGCAAGCACCGTTGAATGCATGTCCTGCATGGCTATTCCAAACTTATTCTCAGCCAGTCCTGTGGTGATATTAGCGTGTGTGTGTGCCCCTACATTTGGGTTAATTCGAAGGCAGACACTCGCTATCTTCCCTCGCTTCTGGGCTAGTTCATTGATGATTTCAAGCTCTTCCTTGCTCTCTACGTTAAAGCAGAATATATCGTTATCAAGCCCTAAGTTAATCTCCCAATCGGCTTTTCCGACACCTGCAAAGACGACTTTATCTGCAGGAAAACCACTCTCCAAGCAGCGTTGAATCTCACCTCCACTAACACAATCTGCACCTATTCCCGTCTGACTAATTAGGTTAAGAACCTTCTTATTAGCGTTTGCTTTGATAGCATAATGTACTAAATAACCTTCGTACTTACGTGCTTCTTCTTGAATGACATGCAATGTCTTGCGTAGAAGATCGCAATCGTAATAGTAAAAGGGAGTCTCTATATTCCTGAATTTATCTGTTGGGAATGTTTCTTTCATTGCTTTTGTGTTATATTGAGAATGTGTTTCTTGCTGTAAGCAAGGTTGTGTCTATGTCGTTATAAAGTCCATATAGAGGGCAAATCAGCGATTATTTATATTCTTGAAAAGCCCCCTATAGAATAAAGTTAATTGAAGAGAACGTTTGATAAGGATTGTAGGGCGCGCTTTTTGTCAGCCTCTTTTATAAGGAAGGAGATGTTATAATTACTTCCTCCATAGCTGATCATGCGTACCGGAATATCCTTCATTGCATCTGTCGCAAGCGTCTCGAAGCCTACATTACTCCAATCGAGATCACCCACTACACATACTATGCACATATCCGAATCGACGCTTACTGTACCATACTTCTTCAACTCGTCAACTATTTCTGATAGGTGACTACAGTTCTCAATAGTCATAGATAAGCCCACTTCACTGGTCGTTATCATGTCAATGGAGGTCTGATAACTCTCAAAGATCTCAAACACTTTGCGTAGGAAACCAGATGCTCCTAGCATTCTACTAGACTTTATCTTGATGGCAGTTATATTATCTTTAGCAGCCACGGCCTTTATCTTACTCCTAACAAGAGTGTTGTTAATTATGGTGCCTTCAGCGTCTGGTTCCATCGTATTCTTCAGTCGAACGGGTATGCCGGAGTACTTTGCTGGCTGCACACATGTCGGGTGTAAGATCTTCGCACCGAAGTAAGCTAGCTCCGAAGCTTCCTCGAAGTTGAGTTGTCGAACAGCCTCCGTCTTATCTACCACACGTGGGTCATTATTGTGCATACCATCTATGTCTGTCCAAATTTGTATCTCTTCTGCATTGATGGCAGCACCTATCAGCGATGCTGTATAGTCCGAACCGCCACGCTGGAGATTATCTACTTCACCATAAGCATTGCGACAGATGAATCCTTGTGTGATGTAGATTTGATAGCCTTCATGCTCTTCCATGATAGCAGATAACTTCTCCTTGATATAAGGGAGATCGGGTTCTGCATTCTTATCAGTGCGCATGAAGTTGAGTGCAGAAAGTAATGTCGCTTTCACTCCTTGCTCTTGTAGGTAGTTGACAACCATGTTTGTCGACAATACCTCACCCTGTGCTACGATGTTCTTCTCCTCAAATGAGGTGAAAAGACCCTTCGTGAAAGAGCGTAGATAATCGAATATCTCTGTTACGAACAGGCGTGTTCTCTGTTTGTATTCGTCGGTAGAGTAGAGTTCATCAATATGTCCGAAGTACTTTTGCTCAAGGTTATTAATCACCTCATTAGCCCCCTCTGGGTTCTTACGATATAAGTAATCGGAGATCTCAATCAGCGAGTTTGTGGTTCCACTCATGGCTGAGAGGACTATAAAAGTAGGTTCCCCTGACTTTGTTACTAATGAGGCAACACCCTTCATGCGCTCTGGTGAGCCAACAGATGTACCTCCGAATTTCATTACTTTCATGTTTCGTCTTATCTTTCTATTGTATGGTTGTGCCCCTTCCAGAGCCTAGTCGTTTTCTATGGGTTCGCCAATAGCTTCTATCGGAGCCGCCTCTTCGTTAAGTACCTGTACTTGGTTATTGTCTTCAAGTAGGCTTAATTCGCCGTTCTTACAGCAATATACCTTGCCAGGGAACTGACTCAAGAGGTTGATGTTATGCGTTGACATGATGACCGTCGTACCTGCCTGGCATGTAGCCTTCAGTATGCTAACAATGTTAGCGGCTGTTTCTGGGTCTAAATTACCCGTCGGCTCGTCTGCAATAATAATCTTTGGCTCATTGAGTAAGGCGCGTGCTATAGCAATACGTTGCTGTTCGCCACCTGATAACTCACTAGGCATATTATCCTTCTTGTCCATCATGTTCACCTGAGCCAACACCTCCTCAATGCGTCGAGCAATCTTCTTTTTGTCAGTCCAACCCGTTGCCTGCAATACAAATCCTAGGTTCTTTGCAACCGTACGATCGTGTAGTAATTGGAAATCCTGGAATATGATACCCATCTGTCTACGCAAAGCTGGGATGCGACTGCGCTTTATGTCGAGTACAGACTCGCCCAATACGTGAGCTTTCTCAGCATCAGAAGTATCGATGTCAAGCTCTCCGTACATTGTTTTTAGCAGTGAGCTCTTACCCGAACCAACACGTCCAATAAGGTAAATAAACTCTCCTGCTTCTGCTTGGAAGTCCACATCCTTTAGGATTAGACGCTCATCTTGGTATATGTTTGCCTTCTTGTAGTCTATTAACATGATTATTCCTTGTGGTTTATTAATGTGGAATTTGTTGTTATACCCCCGTTAGAAGGGATGCAATAAGTTCTTGCAAAGGTAGTAAAAAACTTCTGATTCCTATCTTTATAATGGTGAAAATGTTATAAATATGAGGTTGAAAGCATGAGAGCAAAGGCTCTGAAAGTCCCATCAAAGTTCTCCAAAAGGGGAGGAAAAGCTAACATATACGAGTGATAGAACTATCGTTTGCTTTCCGTGATAGCGACATCTACAAAAGAAGAAAGGCTTTCTTCCATTTAAAGAGGGCGTTTCCTTGCCATGAAGAGAGGCTCTCTTCGCCACAAAGAGACGCCCTCTTCGTGTGCTTGCAAGGGTGAATAAGTTATGAATATGTTTTGAAGTCTACAATAAAAAACGTACTTTTGCAACTCAAACTATTTGATTATGAAACTGAAAATGATATTAATAGCTGCGTTGAGCGTGGCTGTAACGACTATTTATGGGCAAAACGATATGCGCAGTCTGAGCCAGTGTGAACGTGTTGCATTCAGTGATTTCAAGTCTGTCCACCCCTTCGAATATATCAAGAAGGATAATAATTGGCAATTACTTTATATGCTCCGTACTCCTAACACAGCAAAAGGTCTGCGCAAGGCAGGGCTATCTTTTAATGATGAGCAGCTCTCTTACTTGCAAAAAGCAGGGATGATTAAGCAGGTGGAAGGCGACAAATGGCAGACAATCTTGCCCATCTTTGATATGGAACAAACCGCAGCCTTGCGCCAACTAAGTCGATTAATTGCTACGAACGTAATGGATAAGTCGGAAGCTGACTATCGACAACTTGTCACAGAATTAGGCAAGAGCAACTTTGCTGATAACGCTTTTAGCATTGCTTTCTCTTATGTGCTTGATGGCTTGACATGGGATGCGATAGCCCCAGATAGATATAAACTAGATAATAAAGCAGACTGGAAAGGAATGGTGTGGGTGCTTTGTGAGCCACGAAAGAAAACTCAATTCGGCACCAATAGCTATGGACCTATCCAAGAGACATGGACAAGAACAAGTCTAAAAAACGCTCCGCAACATGCTGATTTAATGCCTTTAGCACAATGTCTACTTGACAACGAAGGGTTGAAGGATGCAACTATTATTGACCATTTAAAGCCTTATGGCATTGTTGATGAGACTGGGAAGTTGCAGATACCAATAATTGATAGAGAGAAGCAAGACTCTGTTAATATTCTTTGTCACCGATTATCTGATAGCTTAACTTCAGCTGTTAAGGGATAATATTGCACGTGCTCAAGAGATTACAAAGATGGATGATAAGCGTACTTCAATCGTCCTTTTTCATGAAATAATGTGGGATACTGTCGACTTACTACAGGCTCGCAACCTTGTAAAAGTCCCCGAAGTATTAACGAATGAGGCAGCTCCTAAGGAGCAGTTTCGCAATATTATGTTCGTAATTGAGTAGAAAATGAAGGATATATCACTGATTGCTTTCGATGCAGATGACACCCTGTGGGAGTGTCAAACTTACTTTGCTTCAGTGGAGAAGGAGTATTGCGACCTGTTGAAACACTATGCTCCAGTGGAGGAAGTATCGCAGGCTTTATTCGCAACCGAGACTGCCAACATGGAGTTGTTGGGCTATGGAAGTAAGGCGTTCATCCTCTCCTTGCTCGAAAATGCTACTCAGGTGAGTCATGGGAAACTGACATCTGCAGAGGTGATAGCCATTATCAAGATGGGAAAATCGCTCTTACAACTACCAGGCAAACCGCTAGAAGGGGTTGTGACAACTATGGAGAAGTTACGCAGATCAGGCTTATATCGACTCGTAGTATTCACTAAAGGCGAGCTACTAGACCAAGAGAACAAGTTCAATCGGTCGGGGTTAAGAACCTACTTTGACGACTTTATCGTTGTATCCGATAAGACTCCTGAGGCTTACGAAAGGCTATGTGATCAATTTGGAATTGGTATTGAAGAGCTCTTGATGGTAGGTAATTCGTTTAAATCTGACGTAGAACCAGTGTTAAAACTTGGTGGTTGGGCTGTCCATATACCCTTTCATACTATCTGGCAACACGAGGTTGTAAATGAATACGAGCACCCTCATCTCTTGAAAATGAAGTCGTTTAGCGAACTGGAAACGCTCATCAACGAACGAGAGCAGCGTTTGAAGGTAGATAGGTTGCAGCTAAGAAGTATATAAGAATTAACTTATACAAATATAAAATGATAACATCCATCCTCGCATATAACAAGGAGTTTGTAGCCAACAAAGGCTATGAACCATTCGTAACAAGCGGTAAACCCGACTTAAAACTCGCTATTCTCAGTTGTATGGACACCCGTCTTACGGAGCTATTGCCTAAGGCGTTGGGGTTAAAGAATGGTGATGCAAAGATTATCAAAGTAGCTGGTGGAACCCTACTGACGCCTTATGACTCCGTTATGCGCTCTTTGCTCGTGGCAATCTATGAGCTTGATTGCGAGGAAATCATGGTTATTCATCATTCAGGATGTGGTGCCTGTCACATGGAGGCAGACCACTTTTTGCACTTAATGCGCCAACATGGCATTACAGAAGACGCCCTTCAAGAGGCTTCTAAGCAAGTGGATCTACATCAATATCTTGATGGTTTTCATGATACGGAGGCTAGTGTGCGTCGTACAGTGGCGGGTATTCAGCACCATCCACTGGTTCCGAAGGACATTGTTGTGCGTGGTTTCATCATCGATTCACGTACTGGTGAACTTACAGAAGTTGATTGTGAATAATCAAGGAAATACTTACGATGAAGGAAAACAAAGGTTTTTATCATGGTAGAATATCAATATTTTTTGTTAATTTTGCAGCCGAATTAGAAACCTAAAAACCTTTACTTCATGCAGTGCCAAGTATCTTGAAACTGCAAGTAAAGCACTTTTCTACAATCAAAATGATAGAAGTTTTAATTGAAAACATCCTTAATTACGATCAACATGTACTGCTGGCAGTGAACAGCTTACACAGTCCTTATTGGGACTTGTTTATGTTTTCGGTGAGTGGTAAGCTCATTTGGATACCATTATACGCTAGTATTCTCCTTCTTCTCTTACGTAACTTCAGTTACAAGGCAGTGCTGTTTAGCTTGTTGACTATCGGTGTGATGATGTTGATAACGGACACGTTAACGGCGCAATGGATACGTCCGATGATTGGACGAATGCGCCCCAGCAACCTCGATAGTCCCATTGGTCACCTAGTGCACATCGTTAATAACTATCGAGGTGGAGCCTATGGCTTCCCTTCCAATCACGCTGGTAATTGTTTCGGATTGGCTTTCTTCATCTGTTTCTTGCTTCGGAAACGATGGTTGTCGGTGTTTATGATAGGGTGGGCAGCGGTAGTTTGCTATTCAAGAATGTACCTTGGCGTGCATTACCCAGGTGATATTCTTGGTGGAATAACCTTTGCTTTGATTGGTTCAGCACTCGTTTATCGCACCTTATTATATGTAGAAGGACCTTATCATCGCCGTCAACTCAAAGGGTACACTCATACCAGTTTGGGTGGGATTAGGTACCTTCACTTATATTGCAATAGCCTCGTTTGTTTTGTATTTAATGGCTTAGACCATTCGAGCAAATAGTTTGCTCGAATAGTCTTTATAGTTTCTTTCCTGATACCAAGACAATTACTAGAAGAATACCCATTACAAAGATGAAGGCAAAAGAGCCTATACTCCCCATATAAATACGCCCTGTATGTACTTCTAATGCCGCATTCCAAAGTGACATGGGGCGGTCTTCTAGATCGGGAAGGTTGGGCTGGGAAAGGTGTACCAGTGAAGTAATCAGCCCAGCAGAGATGCCCTTTAAAATCAGAGCTATAGCCCGAGATGGTTTGTCCTGTTGGTGCCGTACCTGGTACGAGGACTCCTGCATACAAGGAGGCATCGCATGGTTCAATATAATTTGTTTGTCTATTCCATCGGTAGAGACCATCAAACGAACCCACAAGCCACGTTCCTATCGACTCATGTTGCCATACATTTTGCCCCATCACACTAACAGGTGGAGCAGTAGTGAGGGCTTTCGGTTGACTAGTTAACGATGTCAAAGAATAGAAACCATCGGAGGTTGAGATCATCCAGTCGTGTTCCTGTTCGTCATAACGTATCATCCTTAACTTGTCATACCATGCGTTATCACTATTCAAGACGGTTCCTGGCAGTGGACGAGTGCTGTTGCTAGCTAGGAAAATAAGCAGAGGTGGACGCAATGCCCAGCCTGTTATTGCAATAAAGAGGGTGAGGAAGAAGGTGTAGATACCCACTTGCTTATGCCACTTAAACATCTTCACACTTCGAGGTCGTGCCCACAACCAAATGCCAGTGACGCTTAGAAGGATGAGAACAAGGGCTATTGCATCCATAAATAGCTTCCCCCAAGTACCAAATAAGCCTCCGCAATGCAAGAGCCAAAGCTGTTTAAAGAGGCTAACCTTGCCATCGTAACCTGCAGGAGCATGTAGTTGAAGGCGTTGGAAATGGTTATATGGAGCAGGGGAGATGTATAGATAAGATCTACTAAGCACTACCAAGGTGTCACCACGCATACTTATATCCGATAAGAGTTCGTCATCATCTTCCTTAGGGAGGCTCACTTGCTGCCAAGTATTGTGTTCCTTCAATCGGTATAAGCCCATGATACCAGCAGCAAAGAGTTCTCCTTGTGGAGTTTGCACTACTCCCCTTATCTGTCGATAGTCGGCTCCTGTGGGTAAACCATTGTTAAATTCGTTAATAGAAGAGGCTGTACTGTCGGTTAAGAAAAGTCCAGCAGCTCCATAAATGAGCACTTTCTCAGTCTTTGATTGTTGGTCTTTATAACGTATTGTACCACGTAATAAGCCATTGTTCCAACGCTTGAAAGTATAAGAAGAAGGTAGGAATTTCCTACTAATAGACATACTTGCAAAGGTGCTGCGATGGTTGAGAATAATGCCAGAGAGGCTGAACATTATTACAAAAAAGCAAATGATTATTCCTAACCACTTATGGTACTTGTGCCAAGTCTTACGTTTCATTGATTACTATTGATTAGTGAGATGTAATTAAAAAGGATATTCTTTTACGTCTACAAACTTACTGAAAAATACGCAATAATTAGCTTTTTCCATTACTAACATTGCTTGTTATGACTGAAAAAGTGTACTTTTGTGTTTGTTAATAAGCGTATATACTCGATGATAAAGACATTAACAGTAACCTCAATAATAGTTTCTTTGCTCTTTAGTGCTTGTGTACATGAACAGAAAGAGGCTAAACCTGCAGAGGTAAAGCAGTCCATTGACACATTAAAAGAGGGGAATGACAAGGGTAATAAAGCCATTCAAGCAACGAATGTAAGCAATGCTGGCTTTAGAGAAGTAGGTGAGGTGAAAGTGAGAATCACTACTCCTTGCTTCGGTGTGCGCAATGCCAACGACCTAGATATGCTCCCTCATCCTGATGAAGTGTCGCGTAAAGACTCCTCACTGATTGCTAAGCTCAATGCTGGAGAAGTCTTTCTCTTACAAACAGGAGAGCAAGGTGTCAAGGAGACAGAGACCGATACGAAAGCACTCATCAGTTTCCAAGTGGGCGAACTATGGATATGGAAGTCGGCTATTAAGTAATTGCTTGTTAAGTATTGACACCTTATTACACTCAAGTAAGTGAATCTCTTTAGTTGAACAAAACGATACTGAAGTTTATATCATATAGGTTAGAATGACCGAGGGTATCGGCTGAAAAGATATCACCAAAGGCTTTCGCAAACCACATGGGACGGACTTGTGACATCTATAGAATCGTTAAATTAAATTTAAAAGTTCAATATTCTATAGGGTAGTAGCAGACAGGTTGGTGTGTAAAGAAGTTGTGTCTCGTTAGCTGAGAACAAAAGACTGCAAACAAAGAAACGCCCTTCTCCATTGGAAGAGGGCGTTTCCTTGATGTGAGAAGAGGCTCTCTTTAATACAAAGAGACGCCTTCTTTATTTCGTTCGGAACATCCCCTCCAGGGGAGGGGAGTGAAAGGGCTTTCTTACTTCACGCTATTCTGCCGTTCACGAATTAGTTTTATCTGGCGCAGAATGTCGTTGTAATGCAGGAGATTGAGGTCTGTGCTGATGGCAGCCTGTGCCTTGCAATACTGCTCAATAGTATCGAGCTGCTGTCCAAGATACAGCGATATATCTGACGGACGAGCGCGGTCTATAGCTATGGATTTATCTTTCTCCTCTTGATTAAGGAATGTATCGAGCTGCTTGATATAGGTACGCTCCAACAAACGACGTGTACGAACTTTCACGTCATTAGTCGATGTCAAGGGTTGCCAAACAGCCTTGAATACATCGTTCAAATAGTCCTTGACTTGATAAGCACCAGCCGCAAATTGATCCTTGTAAATCTTATCTATCAGTGAACCATTCAACAATATCTTCAAAACTCGCCCTTGTTGTGCAGAGATTTCATCGACAGCATTTACTCCTGACACGTCTGTCATCGTTGATGGATAGAGCCAGACTGGAGCGTCGAAGAGCTGTCGGGAGAGATAGTCAACAGCGTCTCTTCCCTTCTGTGCAGGTGCCACCTCGTAAGGTTTCTGCCCTGGCATGTTATTGATGTATCGCCCTCCAACATTCTTAAGAACGTGATTTGTGTATCGATTAAACTGACTGATAACACTCTTCCACATCTCTATTCTGTCCTCGTATCTATCGTTAGTTTGATGTGTCCATGTCGGTAAGGCGACTATGATTCGTTTGAGATTCTTAATGCCATAATCGCTCGCTTTCACATTGTCATCACCCAAGTCTTCAGTCTGCGCACGTGGGTCTTCGTTCTTACCCTCGCCTCCGAACCATAGGCGTGGATTAGTTGCTAAGACCTTAGAAGTCTCTGTTAACAACCCTTCCTTCTCGGCTATCTCATCCTTAAACTCAGGTCTGTACTGATAGCCCCAGCGTATTGCCCACTTGTCATAGTCGTTTATTCGTGGGAAAAGACCACGTTCGGAGATATTGTCCTCGGGCTGAGCTACATAATTGAAACGGGCATAGTCCATGATACTTGCAGTGTGTCCGTGCTCTTCAACCCACTTCTTATCACGCAACTTCTCTACTGGTGTAGCATGACTAGCACCCATGTTATGACGCAAACCCAGCGTGTGTCCAACCTCATGACTCGATACGAAGCGTATTAACTCGCCCATGAGTTGATCATCCATGTGCATTGTCTGTGCTCGTTTATCAAGTGGTCCGCACTGCGTCATGTACCACTTTGTCAAGAGATTCATCACATTGTGATACCAACAAATGTGACTTTCGATGATCTCCCCACTACGTGGATCGACTATGCGAGGGCCGTATGCGTTCTCAATCTCAGCTGGTAAGTATCGTAAGACATTGTAACGTGCATCGTCAACACTCATAGTTGAATCATCTTCTGGCCAATCCTTTGCTTGAATAGCATGCTTAAAACCAGCTGCTTCAAAGGCTACATTCCAATCCTCAATACCCTGTTTTAGATAAGAAACCCACTTCTTTGGCGTTGCAGGATCTATATAGAATACAATGGGCTTAATAGGTTCCGTGAGTTTGCCTTTGGCGTAGGCTTTCTTGTCTTTAGGCTCTAGACGGAAGCGAGAAATGAACTGTTCGCGGTCGGCACGAGTCTGTTCATCACTGAAGATAGTATATCGATTGGTGAAGTAACCAACCCTTTCATCCCATATACGCTTGCGCATTGGAGTTTGAGGAAGTAGTACAATACTAGTGTTCAGACCAACAGTCAAGGCTCCTGTAGATGATGCAGGTGCAGAAGAAGGAGTACTGCTATAGGTGCGTGTTGTAGCTATTTCGACATTGATGGGATAGACTTTCATTGTATCAATAAAGGTTCTATCAGACTGCAACGAACCGATTTTCAGTTGTTTAGCAGCGTCCTGTGGAATACTCACAACACCATTATCTTTGAGGAAGAGAGGGGTTACCTCAATGAGTTGCGCATTGTTTTTCTTATTGCGACCAAGCACTTTGAACGATGCAATGATAGGGTCAGCTGTGGAGGCTTAAGCGTACGGGAGATGCGACTCTCAGGGTCTGCTTCTTGTGAAAGAACGTACGCACGAAGGTTAATCGTATTGTTGTTGCGTTGCTCGAAATAGAGTGTCTTCTGGTTAATAGCCTCTCCCGAGAACTTACCGAAGTTCTGTGGTACGGCAGTGAAACGCGTTACTGCCAATAGATAACGACCTAGAATGGAGTCTGGAAGTTCGTAGTACCACTTGTCTTCAATATGCCTTATCGTGAAGAGACCATCGTTAACACTACCGCCTTTCTTTATTAGTTGTTCGTAAGAAGAGGGCTTCTCCTTATCATTGGTAGCTTTCTGATTCTCCTTATCATTGGTTTTTGCTGTTGTAGACTGCTCGTTAGTAGAGTCATTAACAGCATAGAATATGTATCTGCTATTGGCTAAGCCTGTACCAGAACCTAGCATTAAAGCAACCAAGCAACCTGTAAGTTTCTTATTAATCATGATTTTCTCGTTTACACCTTATTATATATATAGGTAATAGAAAGGTGTGAATAACAACCTTTCCATTACATCATCACTTTACTTCAAAACAATAGCTTTGCGAATACGAAGGTCTACTTTGGGACGGTCATTATCGTCTACTGGCTGCCGTTGTATGCGTTCAACAACATCTAAACCATCGATTACCTGCCCGAAAACAGTGTACTGTCCATCGAGGTGAGGAGAGCCTCCCTCAGTCTTATATAACTGACGAACTTCAGGCGACATCTTCACAGTTCCACCTGTATGAGCATCTAGTCTCTCTTGTGCCCAATCGAGTTGCTTGTCCGTAAAACGTATACCCCAAACAATGTAGAACTGCGTAGATGACGACTTACGTTGTGGGTTTACATCATCGCTTTCACGCGCTGCTGCGACTGCACCTCGGCGGTGCAACAACTCGGGATAATGTATCTCTGCAGGTAGAGAATAGCGTTCGGGAGTATCGCCAAGAGCCTGTCCTGGCTTTGCATTCTTCGATCCCATGTCGCCAGTCTGTACCATGAAGTCCTTGATAACACGATGGAATAATACCCCATCATAGGCTCCGCTCCGTACCAACTTGAGGAAGTTATCACGGTGCAAGGGTGTCTCGTTATAGAGTTGAATGCGGATGTTCCCACTGTCAGTCTCTAACAATACCTCGTGAAGAGGTGCACTAGTTCTCTCTTGAGCGTGGCTAGTCATCATAGAGGTAGCCATCAGCAGTAATAATAATAGCTTTTTCATATGTTCTTAGAAATAGTTTAGAAGGGGAGACCAATAGCCAGATGGAAGGTATTGGCATCACTTAACTTACTTATATTATAGAACCCTCTCTTACCTGTATCATAGGGTACATGCAGGGCAATTCCCCAATCGATACGAAGCATAAAGAAGCCAAGGTCATATCGAAGACCAACTCCCGTTCCTAATGCCATTTGCTTAAAAGCATCCTTGAAAACGAACTGTCCACCTTCACGACCCGTGTCATGATGTAGTGTCCAGACGTTACCTGCATCCAAGAAGACGGCTCCATAGAGTGAACCAAGCAGGTGGGGACGGTATTCAAGGTTCATTTGAAACTTCAAATCACCTGTTTGTTCAACGTAAGAGCGGTTTCGGTAAGAGGAACGATAGCGTCCCGGACCTATCTGACGGGCGTTAAAAGCACGAATACTATTGGCTCCTCCAACGAAGAACTGCTCTGTGTAAGGGGTTACCTTACTATTTCCATAAGCCCAAGCTGCACCTGTGTTGGCATGAAAAGCAATACTGCTCTTCTCGGCAAGAGCCCAAATCTTAGTGAAATTAAGCTCTACTTTGAAGAATTGAGCAAATGGATTCTTAAAGAGTTGTTTGTTCTTTTCACTCCAGCGATGCCCTGTTACAGCATAAGTAGCAGCTAGTATGTTAGAAGCCTCACTAACAGTTGCCCAGAACTTGATGGGGTTTCTATAATTAGAAGGGCTCATGTGAGTGTATTGGAACATCATCTTCGGAATGAACTGATCGGCCATTGACACTTCAAGATAGGGTATACTATCAATAAGAGCACGATAACGATTCGTTACCTTGTGCATGTATTCGTAAGTTAAAGAGAGTGGGGAATAAGAGAAACTATTGCATTCATTAGGCTGCCACTGGTATGTTAGCTCTCCAGAAACTACATGTCTCTTAAAGTACTTGGCACGGTTTAGCACATCAACAGACGCCTTTAAGGTTGTTGTTGGAGTGGTATAGTAAGTGCGGGGAGGCTTTGGTGTATATTCAATGCCCCTTGCTTCGGCCTCAGCAATCTTCTTCTGAATGCGTTCCCACTTCTTTCTTGGCGGTAAAGACAAAGGGGTTTATGAGGCGAGGAATTTGTAGACTCCCCTCCAGACCATAGTTATAATTGGTCACACCAAGCTTATCTTGCCCATTATCATCATTGTTATACGACCATTCATAAGAGCCATGAGCACGCAAATCAAGCTTTTCTCCACCTCGAAAAGTATTGCGTTTAATGAGTCCGATATTCCCTTCTGGACCAAAGAGTCCACTTGTCTTGCCCTTAGCATACGCCTCAATATAAAAGTCATAACGCTTATCAAAGGTGCAATCGACTGTCATGTCTAATACATTACAGCTGTCCGTGCTATCACGAGGAGTAAAGGTAAAGTTGGTAGCAGCGAATAGTCCACTTCCATTTAACTGCTGCTGACTACGTTCGACAAGCTCATTATTATATAAGGAACCCGGCCATACCTTTCAGATCATTAGCTATTGTACGTAGACGGAGAGGCGTTCGTTTACCATTGTAATTGACAGTTACATCTCGAAAAGACTGTTTATTGTGCAACTGCTCCATAAACTGTTGCTGCAAATTAATCGTCACTTTACCTATGTACCAAGGCTTTAATGCATTCGAACTAATCGAATCAACCATCTGTAAACGTACGTTTGCTACACCATGAACATTCGTTGTGTCAGCTAGATAACTTGCGTAATTGTTCTGGTAATAATAGTATCCGTTGTCTCGAAATAGGTCTGTTATGCGCTTACGTTCTTGCTCTAGTGTAGCCACATCGAAACGCATCTCCCTTGTGTAAGAGAGCCTTATCTTGATTTCTTAATGATGAGACTATCAGCCGTAGCAGGGAAGTTTGTGTAACGTAGAGAGTCTATTGTCCATAGGTGACCCATGTCCACTGTATATTGTAATTTACCCTTCTTTGGATTCTTCTGTATTAGTTTCTCGTAGCTGATCTTACCATTGAAATAACCTCTTTTACGTAGTAAGTTCTGTCCCACAGTGACGCGAAGATCGGGTGTAGTGTTGCTCATTAAGACTGGAGTAGACCCAAATGTTCGTACAAGCCAACGGCTGAACTTTGTTGTATCTGGTGTAAAGGCATTCCATATCCAAAGGCCTACTGGGAATGGAGAACGATGACTTGGACTACCTAACAAAGCGGCATTTGGAGGTGTTGCAAGTACTAAATCAAGCTCTTCCTGAGTAGCCGTAAAATGTTTATTAGACTGATAGTTGCGATAGATGGTAGGCTCCATTCCAATATACAACTGCTCTCCATCGGGGATAGCAGAGGTCGTACTACATGCCGAAAGGAGCAGTACAAGACCACTCATCATCAACAGACAGATGAGGGCAAAACGCCTATTATAGTTCTTATCTCTTCTCATTAACAAAATTAATTAGGCTGTCCTTGTGTGGAGTCTCTACTTTTGGAGCCACAATAGGACTATCATTTTTGAAGTGGAAAATATCCCTGAAGCTTCCTAACTTGCGTCTCCACATGAATCCGGCACCATATTCACTAAGGTTACCTTCCAACCAGTCGTATGCTTCTCGCTCATAGTAAAGCTTGAGATACTTGGTTTCCTTCTGGTTAAGTCGGTACTCCAAAGAGAAGTTATCGAAGTAGGCTCCATTCTCTTCAGCGAACTGCGAGCCTGTAGAAACACGTCCGCCGATAATGATGCGAAGCCTATTATCCCACAACCTCTTGCTGAACTTGAACGTATAGTCAGTGTGCAACGTTCCATTAACATCTGCTGCACTCTCCATATTAGCCGATAGGTCGAGTCCCATAGAGTTGAGTGCTTTGCCCGTAATGGCGTTAACTTGAGTCTGCAAGAAGCTAGCTAAGGCACCACCCATCGCAGTATTAGCACTTATGGAGTTACTTCCATCGAGGTACATACCCGATGCAAGCATTGTTACTGCAAGCTTTGAGCGCTCTTCAACGCTCTTTGTATTCAGCGTATTCTGCATTTCTTGATCCTCTGGAGCACTAATGATAAACTCTACTCCAGGCTTAGGGAATTGCTTAGTAAGGCTCACTCCACACTTAAAGTCGACTATTCTTCCCTCATTACCATTCGATACTGTTGTGCGCACATCTTCGGTTGCAACGATACTAAGAGTTGGCTTCATTGGGATCTCCAGTGAACTCTACATAACTCCCATCTTGTATGTTGAACGTGCGAAGAGGTATAACAGGAAGAGAATACTTCATCTTTCCGTCATTCAGAGTATAGCGTCCTCTCAATCGCACACCATTGGTTGGATTGTATTCTAATCGTAGATCACCTCCACCCGTAAAGGCTAGGTAGTTGGAGTTATCAGCATTGAGAGAGCACATGAGATGCGCTTGTTCATCAACATTAACAAGCATTGACATAGAGAAACCAGTTATGTCTGGACGCTTGACAACATCAACTGTTGAATCCTTGAAGTTCGTAAATTTAACAAGATCTTTCAGTTCCGTATCTGTTGCCAACGTACCATCTCGTACAATATAAGTCATATCGGTCGTACCGAGAACATCAAGTTTTCCAACCAAATTAAGGTTGTTCAATGGTCCACTTACTTGACCAGCAAAGTCTACAAATGCGTTTCCGTAGACCTCAGAACGTGGGTTCTTTCGAGCATTGATAACCTGGAAGTTCTTTGCTTGCATACGTGCATCAAGACGCATATTATCCAATGATGAGAAGTCAAGAGAGCCCGAAATGTCAAGTGGCGAACCATTACTTGCGAACATCTCAAAGTTCTCGAACTCTATATGACTATTACGTATTGTGACTGGATCATCGGCAAATCGCATCCTTATTCCATATGGTGCACTTACCAAGTAAGTCGAGTCTAAGTACACCTCTCCATTGATGTCTAGGTTCTTCAAAGGCCCTTTCAATGTTAGAGAACCCTCCCCAACACCCTCGAGTCCAACGATCTGATCGGGTACAAAACCATTGATGTAACTAAGTGGGAAATGGTTCATATCTAGTGTAGCATCCAACTCTCCACGCCCTTCTGCACGATAAGTACCCGACAAGGAACCCACCCCTTCACCATCTTTCGTTATAATAGCATCAACGTAATGAGAACCATCTCCCTTTGGCATATACACGAATTGAGTACCGACGTTACCCATTGGACAGTTCTCATAGACCAGTTTGTTGATGGTCATATCACTAGAGATTGATAGGTCAGAGCGCGTTTGTATGATATGATAATCACCATTAAGAACACCAGACATATTGGGTGAGAAGGGAAGAACCTTAAACAGACTGCCCAGTTCAAATTGGTTCATTGAGATCGTAACATTCTGTAGTGACGTAGTGTCCTCATCCTCTGTTGTTATCGTCATACCCGCTCCGTCTGAAGCCATAAGGCGCAAGTTCGCTGATAAGCGGCGATCACGTGCTATGTAAATATAGTTCGAATCATTTGCAGTAAACGCCTTATAACCCTAAGATGGCTTGTGGAGAAGTGATTGAAAGACGTATTCCTCGACCTACCATTGCAGCCTGCAAAGCAAGGTCGAAGCCTGTTTTCCCTTTGTTATCAAGTATTGTTGCATGCGTTTGTAAGCCGTGTTCGTATAGCACACCACGCAAATGTCCATGGTAAGGATAGGTATTATCTGCTTTATTCAGTACTGCGGCATCATAATTCAACTGCCCATCTACACTCGTAAGATTCACCCTCACACTATCAAGGTGTATGTCATTATATACTAAGGAGTCAATCCTAACCTTACCATTCACACCTTCATGCGGTGAAGAAGATATATTGATATCTGCCAAACTGAATGCGTATCCATCTTTCGCAAGTATGTTGCTAAACAGATTACCACGTCCACTGCGTAAAGTGAAATGCCCTATTGGCAACAAGCGGATGATAGCTGGCTGGTCAATACGCCTATTGTGAATTTGCTCCCGTAGTGTTTTTACGAGTTTATTACCCGTCTTTGCCATCTGATCAACGCTCCCATTGAAGGCGGTATTGAGGTGGAAATCACCACCATCAAGGGCTACATGCACTGAATCACGCATACTGGTTAAATCCAAATTGACATCACCTGGTGCATAACTACGCTTTCCGTCATTCACTTGTAGGTCTGCCAACTTTCCATTAAGACGCATATTATCACTGCCTTCCATACCGAAGTCTGCATTAACAGCAAACCTGCTTGATAGCGGCTTGTCTATGATTCCAAGTTGATAGAAGTCTACTTGCGGGAACAGCCCATTGATAGAACCATCCATCTTATTGCCCTTCTTCGTTAGATCAAGGTTGAAGCTACCACGTACCAAGGCTACTCGTCCGTTCTTTCTAACGTCATCTACCGCCAAATCACCTATGTGACCATTCACAGCAAAGGACTTCTTAAGATCCGAACGAAGCTCTAGATCGGCTCCTGCAGCCACAATGTATTGTTTATCAATCAGTCCTAAGGCTTTGAGGTTAGCCTCTGTAAGGTTTCCATTAAGGTGTGCTAACAGATTATTATTACGTATGTCAGCCTTCACATTGAAGTCACCTGCAGCCAGGAGAGCACTTCGCTTGTGCCCTTCTTGCAATACTTTGAACTTTCGGACGACCCCTTGAACGTGGTGATTAGCCTTCATATCAGAACGAACATCCATGTCGGTCCAGGTAGAAACGACGTATCTTTCCTGCATCCCACCCAACGCATGGAGGTCAACACGGCTCAACCAGCCTCGCAAATGACCATCCACTAACTTTTGGCTAACCTTTCCTTTATAAGTGAAATCGCCCGCGAGCATCTTATTCTCACTCTTTATATGGGCTGAAAGTTGCTCACCATGTTTAGAAATATCTCCATTCAATCCATCAAGTACATACTTCCCATAACTGAAACGACGAATACGAAGACTCAAGTTAGTGGACGATTGTGGATTCATAAAGTCCGTTCCATGCCCTTGCATACGCACACTTCCAGTGAAAGGTGACAATCCCATGTGTGGTAAAAAGCGTTGTATCGGGAAGTTCGTTGCACTAGCTACAAGGCGATATAGGCTGTTTGCGGGGTTAAATGCACCTTCCACACGAATCTTACCACCCCCTTGTGCAAGTGACATTGTACCAGTATAAAGGTTTTTCCGCACATGAATATTACCATCAACAGCTACCGCTTTAGGCAAAGCAATGGTCTTTCTAATACTTATTGGCAATAGCTTCTGAACGAAACCAAGGTTTTGAGCCACACCTTTGAGGCGTAAGTCACTGCGTAAAGCCTTATTCTTTGCCATCATATCGGCAACCCATCCTGTTCCAGTAAGGTCGAAGTAGCCCGGCATAGCAAGTCTCAACTGACGGAAGGAAGCCGAGCGAAGGTTGCCTGCAAGAGTTCCCTGTATGATCAATCGCCCTCCTGGCATCGCCTGATAGATATTTCGAGGAATGGAAGTAAGCAATGGCTGCAGGTCAGTCTTGCTCACATAGCCATCCATGTGGGCGTTAAGTGTACCAGGATGAGCGTCATCAAAGGCATTCATATCCATTTGTAAACTTGCAGTTAGCTCACTATTCGGCATGAGAAGATAAAGGGATGGCAATTGGATAGACGTTGCATCCATCCTAAAGGGGACATCGTAAGTCACGCACCACAAGTCCACTTCGTTCCTTGAAGTTGCCTGCACGAACACGAAGAGATATCTTTGGAGCTGCATAAAGGAACGAGTCTATACCCAGGTTAACCTCTGTCATGGCGATGTGAGCCGCATCAAAGCCCGCAGCAGCAGGTCTTGACGAAAGGTTTTGTCATAGTTGAATGCACCGCCATGCCAGTCTATGTCAGCCACTTTATATATGTTGTCATGCAATAGAAGTTCTGCTCCTCGAGCCTTAGCATCGCCGAATTGCGCTCGAACTATCATCGTGTCGCCTGGCATGTGGAGCCTGAAATCAGTCTTAGCAAGGTTTAGTTTGTCTATATTTATGCGCCACAAGGGTTTCTGCTTGTGCGGGTCTTCAGGTACAGTGTCGCCCAATGCAACATCAATCCAGCCTCCCTTCGACCTCCGCTTTATTCACTCTTACAGAGTCACCAACGAGGTTTACGGCATGACTCACAATGTGTAAGCGTTGCAAGTTACCCTTAATTCGTAAGTCACCAATGAAGTTTGTGGTATTAGCTTTTAGTCCCGTGAATGTCAATTCGTTTACTTCTACACGCTTATCAAGCAATGGCAATAAGCCAATACTAGCCACTAAACGATGTACATCAGCAACAGTATCCTTCTGTGTAGGTATGGAGTCGTTTGCTTTTATCATCTTTAAACCATCCAACTGGAGGTCTAAAGGGTAGGAGAGGTTTACCCGATCGATACTAACCTGCATCCCCGTATGATTCGACACATAGGTTGCAACCTGCTTTACTGCCCAGTTCTGTACAGGAGGACAATAAAGAAGTACTACCAAGAGGAGGAATAGGACGACTGGTGCTACTACAATAGCAATGAGCCATCTCATGCTCTTTTTCATATTCATCACGTTAGTATTGCTAGCGTACTCTCCATTTCGTGCGATTTAAAAGGACGGAGTATCTTTTGCTATTACCATTTAGTTTATGTCTACAAAGTAACAGAAAAAAAACGAATTAACGATGGATAGTAAGCGAAAAACGCATTATTATTCGTAAATAAGACGCTTCACTCCATGCTTCTATCCAATTAGGGAGGAAAGAGGATAGCATTGCTTTCCCTTTCTCCTCTTGTTTCTTGCAGACAAGGCGACCCCAAGTTGCACACCAATTCAACCTTAATAGCCTTGCTACTATGGCTCCCATGAGCTTATATCTTTGCCTTTGAAGGGTGCTGGAGATGATTAAATCAATCCCTCACAACCATCTTCTATTAAGTCTAATGCCAACTCGAAGTCCTCCGGACCACCATAGTAAGGATCCGGAACACTGGTTGCATCCTTATGACGAGTGAAATAATCAGCCATACGAACGACCTTTCCTCGAGCAGTCGCATCGGCTGCTTGCGACGTAATATATCGATAGTTATCTTCGTCCATGACCACAATAAGATCGAAATAAGCGAAGTCCTTACGTGCATCAAACTGCCTTGCATGATGATTCAAATCGTATCCGCGTCTCCTTCCATGCTCTCTCATTCGCTTGTCGGGGAGCTGTCCAACATGCCAATTACCTATTCCTGCCGAGTCAATCTCATACAGGTTGCTACAGCCCCGTTCGTCAACTAGGTGTTGCATAACGGCATGAGCCGCCGGAGAACGGCATATATTACCTAGACAAATGAATAAGATTCGCTTCTTGTTGTTTGTTGCCTTACACATACTTCTTACTTTTCTTTTCAATTACAGGGCTTTACGAAAGATTGTACAAGAATCTATCAGCATTGCACCTAACCAACTTATTTGGGCTACAAAGTAACGAAAAAAAATTGAGAAAAATCTTGTTTCCTTGTGTTTTATTACTCTTCATGAGAGATAAAGTTTGTAATTAAGCGATTAATTATAAGTATCTTGTAATCAAGTAACATAGTGTGTTAGATAAAAGAAAAACTTTTCTATAATTCAAACTACGTTACTTTAGAAAGGATGTACCTAACGGAAGTCCGTTAGGAAATACATTTTTAATATGGAGGACACGGATTGAACGAATTCATTTAGAGCCAGCGAGTTCCTAAAGGAACAAAAGCGTGCAGGGGAAGAGACGCCTTTCTCTATTTGAAGAGGGCGTTCCGTTGCATGAAGAAGAGCCTTTCCTTGCTATGAAGAGAGCCTCTCTTCTTTAAGTTCATGGCACTGGCTGTTAAGCACTTCATTGTTTTTAAGGAGAGAAGGAGCAACAATCATTCCCACTCCTGTACATCTTTCTTATCCTTTCGTTGGCAACTTTGCAATTAATTGAGTATATTTGCAAATGTAAATGATTATCCAATCCATAAATAACAAGTAGTGAATACATCATCAACAGTCAAAGGTTACGGCTATGCGAGTTTATCTGCAATAACCTTCGGAACTATCCCTCTGTTCTCTATTCCAGTGATGGAAGCAGGAATGGAGTTGCCTTCTGTACTCATTTATCGCTTTGCTTTCGGTTGCTTGTTTATGATGGGTTTCCTTCTATGGAGGCGTCAGAACTTACATTTGAAGTGGGGAGATGGACTGCGGATAGCCTTCTTATCCCTTATGTATTCGGTGTCTGCTGTGGCATTGTTTAGCAGTTATGAGTATATGCCGGGAGGCGTTGCAACAACCTTACTGTTCTCTTATCCCGTATGGACAGAGGTCCTTCTCATCCTCTTCTTCCATGAGAAAGTAACGTTAAGAATCGTCATTGCAATCGTATGTGCTATCATTGGAGTGTTCTTCTTGGGTGGTATTGGACAAACAGGAGGCATTAAGTCTATGCTAGGAGTTGTCTTGGCAATGTTGTCAGGATTGTTATATGCCATTTATATGGTTATCTTCCCACATATGCGAGTAAGCAAGTTACCAGCTTTGAAGGTGAATTTTTATATCTTTTTCATTGCTATGCTCTTCCTGATATTGTACTCTTCTTTCACAACGGGAGGCGTGCAGAAGATAGGAAATAGTCGTTCGCTGATATCATTGGTACTATTGGGACTTGTTCCTACAACCATTAGTAATGTTACACTTGTGCGTTCGTTGACCCTGATTGATTCGGCTAGTGTTGCCATACTTGGAGCCTTCGAACCCCTAACAGCCATGACCATTGGTATCACATTAATGGGTGAACCACTCACAATGACAGCCTTAATAGGGTCAGTGTTAATCATAGCTTCGGTGCTAATACTTATCACCAAAGGGCGCAAGATAGCTAATCCTTTGCGCAAATACTTCACTACGTAGAATAGATATCATCATGAATCAAAAGTTATTATGGCACCTATTAGCAGTGGGAGTAGTCGCTGTTTGGGGGACAACCTTTGTAAATACAAAGATATTGTATAATAGTGGTCTCACTCCTTCGGAGATATTCTTTCTTCGATTCCTTATCGCTTATGTCGCTATTTGGTTTATCTCTCCTCGAAAGCTATTCGCCAATAGTTGGCGTGATGAAGGTACCATGCTATTGCTCGGGATAACGGGTGGTTCCCTCTTCTTTGTCGCTGAGAACTCAGCTGTCGCACTAACTTATGTGAATAACGTGAGCTTTATCACGTCTACATCTCCACTAGTGACTGTCATTCTCGGAATCGTCTTTGTGAAGAGTATAAGGCAACATGGACGTTGATAGTTGGCTCTTTGATAGCCCTTGTGGGTGTAGGACTAGTCATCTTCAATGGTAGCTTTATTCTGCATTTGAACCCTTGGGGCGACTTATTGGCATTACTAACTGCAGTTTGCTGGGCGGTCTATACATTGTTAATGAAGAGAGTGTCTGAGAGATATTCAGCCGTGTTTATCACACGTAAACTATTCTTTTATGGATTGTTGACAGTGCTCCCGATGTTCCTTATTGATCCATGGACAGTGAGCCTTGCAACGCTCCTTACACCTAAAGTAGCATTCAATCTCTTGCTCTTAGGACTAGTTGCTTCCTTCTTATGCTTCGCTTTGTGGACGGTTGTCATTGAACGACTTGGAGTGATGACAGCGTCTAACTATCAATATCTAAACCCAATTACAACAGTCGTGGCAAGTGCTATTTGGCTAAGTGAACCTATGACAGCTATTGCCTACATAGGCAGTGCCTTGATTTTAATTGGAGTCATTGTATCTAACAAATAACTGAAGAGTAACATCTTAAAAATCAAATATATGAAGAAAACAGTACTAGTAACTGGAGCTACAAGTGGTATCGGTGAGGCTTGTGCACATCGATTTGCTCAAGGTGGATATAACGTGATTATCACAGGTAGAAGAGTGCAACTTCTTGCAGAACTAAGGAAGAAACTCGAGGCTGAAGGAGCAAAGGTTCTTGCCTTAGCATTTGATGTTAGGAACCGAGCAGCAGCCACGAAAGCGATCGAGAGTTTAACGGTTGAATGGCAAGATATAGACGTTCTGATTAATAATGCAGGCTTAGCTCTTGGCTTAGAACCAGCTTATGAAGGTCATTGGGACGATTGGGAGACAATGATAGATACGAATATTAAAGGACTCCTAACAATGACTCGCCTCGTTACACCACGTATGGTGCAACGTAACAGTGGACACATTATTAATATAGGATCGGTTGCTGGCGATGCAGCCTACGCCAATGGGAATGTTTATTGTGCAACGAAAGCAGCTGTGAAAACCTTCACTGATGGTTTAAGAATAGACCTTGCTTCAACCAATATACGTGTTACGAATGTGAAACCGGGGCTTGTGGAGACACACTTCTCAAATGTTCGTTTCCATGGAGATGACGCTCGTGCGGAGGGTGTATATAGAGGTATTCAACCCCTAACAGGGGCTGATATTGCTGATGTGGCATACTATGCTGCATCGGCTCCAGCACATGTGCAAGTGGCAGAAGTATTAGTTCTTGCCACGCACCAAGGCAGTGGTAGTGTGATACATCGTGATTGATTCCGCTACAATCATTCGTCTTACCGGCTAAAACAAAGAGCCGATAAGATGAATAAGCCACGTGGTCAAGCTTACAAGAAGGACTATCATCGCAATGATGAGGACGATCATTAATACAATGAGAATGGCACTTTGAACCGCTTTACGGTTCACATCGCGTATCACCTCCTTGTCTCCTTCAACGAAGCCACGCACAAGTTGCATATTTTCTCGGTTCGCCTTATGGAAGAAGTCGATGACATCTCCTATATAAAAAGGTATCATTCCAAAGAGAACATCCCGCAAACTATTATTGATAATGGCTAAAGCAAGGGGAATACTACGTATCTTTACAAAAGCAAACCATACATAGAGTAAAGCGAAGAGAGCCGAAAGAATGTCGCCAATACCATAGGGAAGAAGACCGAGAATACCATCTAGATAATAGTCATCCATAACCCTTTGTGTTTGTTCCATAGCCTTATAAACACTGCTATCATTCATCCGCTCTTGCGCTTTCAATCTATTTTCTTCTTTCATAAAATTACCCTTCTCTGTATTAAAAGATAATAAGTACAATCATACTTGATTGTGAGCGCAAAGATACAACATATATATCATACATAAGAAAAGGGCTTTCATTAATAATTATTAAAAAGCCTCTTTCACGACTAATAATACTTATCTGTAATTTGTACAAACCCCTTTTGTATTGTATCTTTGCATTTGTTCAAACGCATAAACAACTTAATAAGGTTGTTGGTGAGGCTTGAGCGATATAGTAATAACAAATAAAAGAATGATATGAAACGTATAACATTATCACTGATTGCAGTTTGCTTGATGTCATCAATGGCTTTATCTGCAAAGGATGTAAACGTTATCAATGCTAACGAAATAGCATTGGTTCAACAAAAAGGTGACTGTCATAAGCGCACTGTAACACCACAGCATGTGACAGACAAGATGGTTAGCAAGTTGGGACTTAACGCCAAACAGGCAAAGAAACTATTGCAACTTAATGAGAAATATGCTGATCTCTTTGTACAAAGCGAAGATTGTCATAAGGCTGAGAAGCAGGCTTGTGAGACAAAGGGAAGCTGTAAGAAAGAATGTAACAAGGCTGAACAAAAATGTGAGAAAAGCGAGAATAAGGCTTGTTGCAGTGCTGCTGGAAAAGGAAATTGTACATCTGGTTGCAAGAAGGAATGTACAAATGAGTGCAATAAGGAGGCTAAGTCTGATTGCAAGAACAGCTCATCAACATGTAAGAAAGACAACAAAGAATGTCAGTCTGAGGCTAAGGAATGCAAGAAAAATCAGCCTTGTGAGAAGCGTACAGCATACAACGCTGAGTTAAAGAAGATTCTTACTAAGGCTCAATACGATAAGTATCTAAGACATTAAAAGATACCCATTTCCATTATAGTAGATTTGTTGGTGCGTTGGTTAGGACTACCATTAGTCCGAACCTTCGCACCTTCTTCGTATCAAGGATATTCTTTCTTAACTCACTTTCGAATGTAGTTTACGAATGAATAGGGTGGGTTACCATCCGCAGCTGGGTGTTCCTCACGGGATTCAATACGCCAAGTACCATCATTATAAGGTGGGAAGAAGACGTCAGCTTGTGCTGGGCTGTCTGCAATCTCAGTAAGGTATAGACGGTTGGCAATGCCTAATGCCTCCTTATATAAGCTAGCACCACCAATGATAAAAGCCTGTTCGTCAGTACTAATATGGCGCATTGCTTCATCTAAAGAAGTATAAACCTCACAACCCTTAAAGTCCTTCTCCGTTCGACTCAATACAATGTTTCTTCTGTTAGGGAGTGCTCCCTTGGGTAGAGAATGGAATGTTTTACGCCCCATGATAACGACATGTCCCGTTGTTAACTGCTTGAATCTCTTGAGGTCCTCACGTATGAAATAGACCATATCATTTCGATATCCAATAGCGCGATTAGCCGCTACTGCTGCTATAATATTTAGTTCCATAAGCGTTAGACAGCCACTTCGGCTGATATATGTGGGTATGGGTTATAATCTACGAGTTCGAAGTCTTCGTACTTAAAGGCAAACAAATCCTTCACATCAGGGTTGATCTTCATCTTCGGAAGAGGGCGAGGTGTACGTGTGAGTTGTAGTTTTGCCTGTTCAAGATGATTGCTGTATAGATGCGTATCACCCGTTGTGTGGATAAATTCCCCAGCCTCTAATCCTGTTACTTGAGCCATCATCTGCAAGAGAAGAGCATAAGAGGCAATATTAAACGGAACGCCGAGGAAGGTATCTGCCGATCGCTGATAAAGCTGTAAAGAAAGGCGTCCGTTGGCTACATAAAACTGAAAGAGACAATGGCAAGGGGGTAATGCCATCTCATCAACCTCAGCTGGGTTCCATGCCGTAACAAGCATACGGCGAGAGTTAGGATTATGCTTTATCTGTTCGAGAACATTAGTTATCTGGTCGATAGTTCCGCCTTTGTAATCAGGCCAAGAACGCCATTGATGACCATAAACGGGACCTAGCTCGCCATTTTCATCAGCCCATTCATTCCATATACGAACGCCATGCTCTTGCAGATAATGTACATTAGTATCACCGCGAAGGAACCATAGTAACTCATAAATAATACTCTTCAAATGGAGCTTCTTAGTGGTTAGTAATGGGAAACCATCACGTAGATCGAAGCGCATCTGATTACCAAATACGGATAGAGTACCCGTCCCCGTGCGGTCGCCTTTATGCACTCCTTCGTTGAGAATGCGGCTTAGTAAGTCTAAATACTGTTGCATAATTATGGATGTGTTATTGTTTATCTGTTTCTGTTATAACCACTACCTCGTTTGGAATATACCCACTTTTAATCCTCCACTCTTGTGGGTAAAGGTTGTTGGCACGATTCCCTAAGTTCTTTGCAAAGCCTAGTTTGTGGTGCTTATAAGTAAGGAGAACAATGCCACGAGGGGCTTCACTGCTGAGTGTGATAGCTTCATGTCGAAGATAGCTAATGGCAGTGGGGTAGTCAACCTCTATGTTAGGATAAATAGAAGTGTCGCCTGTTATCGAAAGAGCCAATGTATGATCAGGGATGATGGTCTTGCCCTTCTGTATTCCTTCTTTTACTCCGTAACTAAGGATGCGAAGCCGTTTTCTTGCTTCAGCAACGGCTTTTGAGGGGTCAAGAGCTATCTCTTTTTGCAAGTTTTCATCCTCTCCTCGTTTGCGAATGACCGCCATGAAGAGTCCTTCACCACGTGTCTTACCAGGTATAAAACGATAAACAGGGAAGTCTGAAGCCGTTTTTAAAGGATTACCAATCAGTGACCCTGTTATGTTCCAAGCCTCTTCCGTGGGTACAGGAAGCAACTCCGCACCATATTCCTCAAGTATCCATGCTACATTCTCTTCGTCTTCATGGGCATTGAAAGTACATGTAGAGTAAATGAGGAGACCACCTGGTTTGAGGTTATCCCATATATCTGAGATAATACTACGCTGTAGTTTCCAACAGTTCTCAACGTTTGCTGGGCTCCATTCTGCAATTGTTTGAGGGTCTTTACGGAACATCCCTTCCCCCGAACAAGGTACATCTGCAATGATAACATCGAATGTCAGCTTCGTTTTCTGGTATTCCCTTGGGTAGTTATTGGTAACTACTACACCCGAATGACCATACTTCTGGACGTTTTCAGCAAGTATTTGAGCACGCTTGGAGATAGGTTCATTGCTAAAGAGGAACGACCCTTGTGGTAGAGAGGAGCGTGCGCAAGTGGTCTTCCCACCAGGTGCTGCACAGAGATCAAGTGCCATTACGGGGTGTTTCACATAATGACGAAGTACGTGAGAGAGGAACATTGATGATGCTTCCTGCACATAGTAAACACCTGCATGGAGCTTGGGATCAAAAGGTGAAGTTCGGTCTCTCTGCCAGCCAAAAGCCTTCTTTGCACCATGGAATGGGCTCGGGATGAAGATTAGGGTTTACTATCTCCATGGCAGATAACTTATAGTTATTCAGTCGAATACTGCTTGGTGCAGGTTCGGTAAGCCCTTTGAGGAATACTTCAAATAATTCCTTTCCAAAGAGTTTATAGGTATAATCAACAAAAGAAGGAGGCAATGTGGGTGCCTCGTTCACCTTATTTATATTAGAGCGAACGCCTGCCTGTTCCGTTGTTTGCTGCTGGTTCTTATCTTTTATCATATCATTTCACTTCGAGACTATCGGATATCACATAGTCTACTCAACGATAATTTCATCTTCATCAACGCTCTTCTGCGTCGTTTTCGGCTTTGGTTTCTGTTTTAAATTACCCTTGTCATCAAACATACCATAGGTCGTTCGAAGAACAATGAACTCTGTTCTGCGATTGAGCTGATTGCATATCTCTTGTTTATCCTTTGGTAGTTTCTTGATGAAATCCTCGGTTAGAACATCGTTTTCCTTCAGCCAGTTGTACTTCTCCGTGAGCTTCTTTCGAATCTTCTTAGGACGCTCCTTACCATAACCAACAGGTGTCAAGCGGTCTTGCGCAATCCCATGTGCGGTGAGATAAGCCACTACTGCATCCGCACGACGCTGTGACAAGCGTTTGTTGTAATCGGCAGATCCGATGTAATCAGTGTGTGCTGAGAGTTCAATCGTTACGTTGGGATTCTCATTAAGGAGCTTAACTAGATCGTCCAAAGCCTTTTCGGACTCTGGACGAAGCGTCGCTTTGTCAAAGTCATAGAAGATGTTATCAATCAAGACAGGTACGTTAATGCCAGCAAGAGGGAACTGGAGCGTGTACTCCTTGGACTCCCCAACAGGTGAAACATGTATCTCTTCCTTATGATTTAAGTATCCTTTGCAGGTCGCAAGTAGCACGTAATTGACGCCCGGACGTATCTCCTGCTCAAAAGAACCATCTCCCTTGACAGCCAACTTCTTGTTAGTTCCATCGTCACCAACCATGAATATCTGTGCAGCGGGCAGTTCGTAACCATCCATCTCATACACCCATCCCTTGATAGTCTGTATCACTTCGGGTAGTTCAAAGCTATAGATATGATCCCAACCACGCCCATCGTTACGATTAGAAGAGAAGTATCCGCGGTTGTATCGACCCTCAAATGTCATTCCAAAGTCGTCTCCCTGTGAATTAAGAGGGTATCCCGGATGCTCTAGATGATAGTGGCGGTCGTTACCAACCTTTGCTATATAGATATCTAAACCGCCCATTCCTCCATGTCCATTACTAGAGAAGTAGAGGTCACCATTGGCTCGGAAGGTTGGGAACTCTTCGTCTCCCGGGGTATTGATAGGCTCTCCGAGGTTCTCAACACCACCAGTGGTTCCACCGCTAAGGCGCACTCTCCAGATGTCAAGACCACCTTTCCCGCCTGGCATATCACTAGTGAAATAAAGCCAATTACCATCTGGTGAGAGGGCAGGATGTGCGAAACTCGATAGCGAGTCACGACTGATTTCGAGCTTAGTAGCCTTACTCCACGCTGCATCCGTGCGGTTGCTCACGGCAATCTGGGCGTAACGAGGATAAGTGGGATCCGTTAAGCATTGCGTAATATACATCTCTCTGCCATCCGAAGAGAATGCTGGTGTACCTTCATCAGCGTCTGTGTTGAGTCCAGAGGTTATATCTCGAGGCACACTCCACTTGCCTTTGTCGTCCTTTTCACTTATGAAGATGTCACCCGCCTTGGCACCAGTAATACCACTAATATCGTCTCCTTGCGCATCATTACGGGTCGAGCTGAAATAAAGCTGATCGAACTTGTCGCCATAAAGCATTGGTGAGTAATCCTGCCGACGAGAGTTAAATACATCCATCCGCTTGACTATGAACTTCGAACCCAACTCCTTCGTTTGTGTTGCCAAAGTAGCTGCTTCAAGGCTCTGAATGATGAGTTGGTTGCCAGGTAACGAATCCAAAGCTATTTGGTATTCCTTTATAGCATCCTTGTAACTACCGTTCTTCATTAGATTGTCAGCCAACTTCTTATGCGTCTCACCATTATCTAGTTTATAACGGATGATATTTCGGTAGGCAGCTATCGCACTTTGATATGACGAAATGCGGTCGTAACACTCTGCTAACTTCGTTGCGATGAGTCCACGTTGCCGTCTCTCCTTAGGAGGGGTACGCTGGTAAGCAGTCTTGAACTGCGTTGCTGCATTATAATACTCACCCATGGAAAGGTACTTATCACCTTTCTTTATATTGCGATCAGCGCCACATGAGCTAAGAATCAATAGAATACTGATTGCCAGGACAACGCCTTTTCGTCGTGTACTAAAGATATGTAAAAGTCTTAGATAACCCATATTATCATATAAACGTACATCTGTTTTTATTATTGCTTGGTACTCGGTGACATTGTGAATACCGATGGATTGTATTATTATATAAGGTGGACTACCATGCGTTAAAGCTCTACCACGGTGATACCAGCACCTCCAAATTGTACGTGTTCATCACGATAATTCGTCACATTAGGCACTGATCCGAGGTATTGACGTATGAGTTGACGCAAGATTCCATTACCTTTTCCATGTAAGATACGCACTTGACTTGCTCCGACGAGGATAGCATCATCTATGAAATGTTGCACTTGATTCAATGCTTCATCAGCCCTCATACCACGCACATCAAGCTCCTGATGGAATTGACTACGGTGCTTGTCAATGGTTTCACGAGTCTCCCTACTATAGTTATAAGCCTGAAATTGCTTCTGTTCCTGTTGTAGGGTAGAACCATCAGCACGCTCTAATCGACTAATAGACATCTTTGTTCGCATACCACCAAAGATGACTGTCGCCTGTTTCTCATCGATTGATTCAACTTTCCCTACCGATGTCAAACCTTTAATACGTACGCTATCACCTGTCATGATAACGCCTACGCTTTGTTGTTTTCGCACTACATTCTTTAGGGCTTCAGCAGCTGCTTGCTGCTTTTCAGCCTTTGTCTTGAGGTGTTGCTCATGCTTCTCTTTACGATTCTTAATCTTATCTACCTTCTTTTGGAAGTCCTCATCAGAAAGTAAACCGCCGTTTCAGTTTATTCTTATTCGACTTGTCAGATGGTTTCAACTTATCTTCATCCATCAAACCAGCCTCATATTGGGCTAGTTCCTGGCGTATCCTCTTTGTTTCCTCCTTCTCTGCTTGCTTCTCTCTTATCTCTTTTATTGCATTCTCAATACGCTTGTTACTCTCTTTGATAAGCTCTTCCGCCTGTCGTTTCGCACGATTAAGAATATCCTTCCTACTCTGTTCCAAAGCATCAATCTCACGCTCATATCGCGCAATACTCTTCGACAGTTCTTTCTCCTGACTATGTATAGTCTGCCTCTTACCTTCCCAATATCTTTTGTCCCTAACTATGTCTTGTAAGTACTTATCACTTTGGATATAATCACTGCCAACTATCGATGAGGCATCCTTGATAACAGCCTCTGGAATACCAGTTTTACGCGCTATCTCTATTGCAAACGAACTACCAGGTCTACCGATAGCAAGCTGGAATAAAGGGCGCATCTCATGTCTGTCGTAAAGCATGGCACCATTCGCTGTACCTGGATGTGCCTCTGCGAAGTGCTTTAAGTTTTGGTAGTGTGTGGTGATAACTGCCCATGCGTGCTTCTCCCAAAGCTGCTTTAACACTGCTTCCGCAATGGCTCCTCCAATCTGAGGCTCCGTCCCCGTGCCAAACTCATCAATGAGTATTAAGGTACTATCAGATGCTTGTCTCATCATCACCTTCATGTTCATCAGGTGCGAAGAATACGTACTTAAATCATTCTCTATGCTCTGTTCATCGCCTATATCTATCATTATATCGGAGAAGAGACCAGTAGTGGAACGATCTCCAACAGGTATAGATAGCCCACATTGAAGCATATATTGTAACAAGCCAACTGTCTTCAAACACACAGACTTACCACCTGCGTTTGGTCCCGAGATAATCAATAGATACTTGTCTTTCGTCAGCTGAATATCAAGTGGAACAACGCTCTTAGGTACACTTGTAGATGTATTGTCTTCCTCAGAAACTAGTTCTATTTCTTGTACAGACAGGCTATCATCTGTATCTTTAGAGGATACCTCTTCTTCTATTGATAATGAGGTATTTAATCGCTCTTTACACTTTCTTTCCAATGAGAGTTGTAGTAGTGGATGTATCGCACGAATCCAGTCTATATGTGGTTCAGCCTTTACCTCTGGCTCAAAAGCTTTAAAGTAACGTGCTAACTCGGCTTTCGCTCTGATGAAGTCAATCGCTGCCATAAGACTATACGAATCGATAATCTCACGCACATTAGGGCGCACCTTCTTTGCGAAGTCAGTGAGTATTCGGATCATTTCACGTCGTTCCTCGCTCTCCAACTCACGCACTCTGTTATTGGCTTCAACCACCTCTGTCGGTTCAATATACACCGTTCTACCTGTTGCACTCTCGTCATGAACAATACCAGATATCCTTCGTTTCAATCCAGGAGCAACTGGTATGACCAGACGACCATCACGAATTGTAGGTGTAACGTCCTTTTCTACGAGTCCTTCTCCTTGTGCCGAACGCAAGATACTGTATAGTGTTCGAGATATACTTCCCTCTGTTCTTGCCAACTCCCGACGTATCTGAAGCAATTCAGGTGACGCATTGTCACGCATCTTACCGAACTTATCTATGATTTGCGAAATGCGTTGTACCAATAGTGGGAAGGTCGCAATACCATCCGCCAAGTCGTATAAAGCAGGATAAAAATGCTTTATCTCTCCTTGTTCCGTCGCTTCACCACGACTCAAGAAAGCAACAATAGCAATGATTGTTTCTAGTGATCTCTTTAAGTCGAAAAGCTCCTCTACCTCCATGTGGGTACCCTCCAAACGAATACGAGCCACACTCTCACGCACATCAAAGAAGTTATCTAATGGGAAATCATCCTGTCCTTCCTGTATACGACGGAACTCTCTTATCTCTTCTAACCACCTGTTGACCTCTTTAACATCCGTTGAGAACGCCATTGCATCTACACGTTCTTTGCCTAAAGGAGACAAGCAACGCGCACGAAGCAAGGCTCTCACCTCACTGAAACCAATCTTTTGTTCAAAGTTCTTTGGGTATATCATTGTTTCTTTTTACTTTCTTATCAACCAGAGAAGGCTCTCTTTTTGCCTTCTACACATATCTATCTGCAAAAGTACTAAAATTTACTTGTAACAAAGACATAAATCTCTTGAAGAGCAAAAGGAATCCATTTTTATTTCTTATATTTGTCCTGTCAACTACAAACAATGTACTTGAATGATGAAAAGAATAATATTCTCATACCTTATATTGCTAGTTTCTCTTACCTTGTCAGCGCAGACTGGCAATCCTTTCTACGACCATATCATTCATCAAGCGAATGTGTTTCCACAAGAGAAAACCTATGTCTGCACCGATGCTAGCTGTTATCAAGCAGGGCAACGGGTCTCTTTACGCGTCTTCGTAGTGAATGCTATCTCGCATCAACCTACTGACATGAGCCAATATGTGTACGTGGAACTGCTCAACCCAGAGCGTGTTGTCATCAAACGTATCCGCCTTCTACAAGATCAACAAACATTTACTGGTTATATAGACATACCCGATAACGCCGCTAAAGGACGTTATCTCCTGCGCGCCTACACCCGTAATATGACGAACGTAAAGGGCTATGAGAGTACGAAGAGTATCTTCGTTGGAGGAGTGGGAGAACTTCTTTCTGCATTTAATAATAACCTTCAAGATAGTATAAAAGAAATATCTAATAACTATCTAACAATCAATAAACAAAAAGATAATATTAAAGTAACTATCAAAGATAGTCTTCTTGCAACTAAAGGAGGACTTTGGTTGCTGGGACATTGCCGTTCTGTTCCTTTTTACTTTGCAAAAGTAAGTCCGCAGAAAGTACTTGTCTTTCCAATAAAGGACTTTATTCAAGATGGGATTCATTCGTTTTTACTATTAGATTCAGACCTTAACAAAATAGATGAGCAACAATGTTTTATTAATCAGAAGAGGGAGTTTTGCAACCTTAGTGTAAGTCTTGATACTACTTCACAGACTTCAAATGGAACCCTACCATGCACTATCACTGCTCCAGAACTCCACCCCGATGAGACGATGGATGTTGCTATTCGCTTTGTGAAAGGCCTGCCTGAGGAGAATAGAGATGGATATTCTAACATCCTTTCTCACCTCCTCATTGATGAAGATATGCGTTACGCCTTAGAGCAACCAGCCTCTTTATTGCAAGACCCAAGGCTAGATAACTTCGTAAAATATCACTCCTGGCAACGATATAACCTATCGGATGTCTTGAAGGAACAATACCAACAACCTTTAATAAAGGTGGAAACAAATGCAGAAATACGTGGGAAAGTAGAGACACTCATAGGTCACAGACCGATAAAAGGGGGTATGGTTAATCTCATCTCGCCCAATCGTGGATTCTGCGCAGCCGTTAAAACCGACGAAAAAGGGCAATTCGTCTTCGATGGAATGGACTATCCTGATGGTACGCAATACGTCCTAAATGCTTTCACAAAAGCGGATAAAGCATGGGTAAAACTCTATTTGGACGAAGACAGCTATCCCTCTTTTACCGCTTCATTACCGCCATTCAAATGGCTTCATAATAGTGACTCTCTTGTCGAGGAGGAGCCTTTGAATGTAATAGATGGGAGTATAAAAATGGATGAAGTGCACGTCTTTAGTCACCGACCAAGCTATGCTTCGCGTTCAGATGCCTATGCGCGTACTGCCGACTATTCGTTTGGTCTACGTGACATAGAGGATGTTGGAGCCACATGTCTGCATGAGTTGTTGCGGAGAATACCTGGTGTAACGGTTGAATTTGGCAAGTGTTACGTTCGTGGAGCAATGACTATCGAGGGCAGACATCCTGCGGCTATTGCCATCGATGGTATCTTTGCGAATGAAGACTATGATTTGGATAATATTCAGATGGCTGATGTTGAACGTGTAGATGTATTCAAGACGGGTTCAACTGTGCTATGGGGAACAGCCGGAGGGATGGGAGTTATCTCTATAACTACTAAGAAAGGGAACTATAATGTGACGTCGGTTCCACTCACAAATACCAAGTCTTTCACCACTCTTGGTTATCAAATACCACAGCCATTCACGCCTAATCAGCTTACAGCTTATTGGCAACCCGTGATGCGTGGAACCTCTTTTAAGATTGCTCTTCCTGCTCTTTTAGAATCGGGTTATCACCTTATTATAGAGGGAGTAACCAGTGAAGGGCGTCTTGTTTATTATGCTCGTTAAGTCTTTGTAAGGCTTAACTCTTTGGTTATTCAGCGCTTTCACCTATCGCTTTGTGAGTGCTCTTCCCGTGTCCCAAAGCAATCGCTTGCCCAACGGAGCACTACTATCGCACTCACAACGGCTACCAATGAATCAATCCAAGTGATGTTCCAGAACATTGCACATAGTAAGCCAATGATTGCACCAATCTCTGTTAAAGCATCAGAAAGCACATGCAGATAGGCAGCATGACTATTGTAATCGGTCGTTCCATGGTGCCCGTGAAGCACAGAAGCACTGATGGTATTAGCGATCAAGCCCACTATTGCAGTGCTAAGAGCGAACCCGTAATTAAGAAATCCTTCGTTGGATGTTAGGCGTTCAATGGCTTCTACGATAATAAAGACAGCCATGAGAATAAGGAATATACCACTTGTAAAAGCCGATAAATTCAGTATTTTATCCGAGTCATATTGCGTTGTTCCCTTGTTCTCAAGGCGTCTCACCAATACGTATGCAGCCCAGTTCAACCCAATGACGAGTACATGTGATCCCATGTGAACGCCATCTGCAAAGAGAGCCATCGAGTGGGAGAGTAGTCCAACGACCACTTCTGCTAACATCATAACGAAGGTGAAGACAACAACAAAGGCTGTTCTCTTCTCCTGCGAAGTACGTTCTATCTTATTTGACATTACTCTTCTATTATATTAAAGTGTATGAAGGCGTTACGAATACCATCCTCATCAACGCTCGTTGTGACATAGTCGGCAACCGCCTGAACATCCTCATTTGCATTGCCCATAGCCACTCCTATACCTGCAGCACGGAGTATGCTCATATCGTTTCCGCCGTCTCCAAAGGCGATACACTCACTCGGTTCGATACCAATATATGCTGCCATCTTCAACAAGGCACTCCCCTTATCGGCACCCTGAAGGGTGATATCAGTGAAAAGAGGGTTCCATCGCGCTGATATACAATGTTTCATTGCAGGCATAATCAGCTCTTCGTCTTCTATACTAAAGAATGGGGTCAACTGCAAAACAGGTTTGTCAAGCATTGGCTCTATCGATTTATGCACGTCAATATTCGTCACTTTCAGTCCTTTAACAAACACATCTTCGTAAATCTTAGAGTGGTTATAGACTCCAATCTCTTCTCTTCCGCACACCACAACAGCATAGTCACGCTCCTTGGCATCGGCTATCATGAGTCGAACTTCAGCCTCTGGAATGGGCATCAAAGTAATATCTTCATCGCCAATGAAGGTTCTTGCACCATTAAAAGTGATGTATCCATCGACGAGATGACGTATTGCATCTATGTTATTGATGATAGCAACGGGGCGACCTGTTGATATGAATATCTTTACGCCACGCTCCTTTGCCTGTTCAATAGCCCTTATAGTGGATGGAGGGATTTGGTGAGTTGTAAATGAAACCAACGTCCCGTCAATATCGAAGAATGCTGCTTTGATTGCCATACGCATATTATCTTTTGAACAGCAAAGGTACAAAAAATATTAGGAATGTGCCTCACTTATATTGATAAAGAAAATTACTTCAATCAAAGAGACGCCCTTTTGCAGTTGACGGGAGGCTCTCTTCATGGCAAAGAAACGCCCTTCTCCATTGAAGAAAGGCGTTTCCTTGATTACACTAAGTGAATTTTATCAAAAGTGAGAGAGCCTAACTTGCACTCTTGAGAAGGATAGACACCACAAGTTCTAAGGGTTAGAGCGGAAAGAAATGGGACTGTTGAAGAGAAGAGAAAGTAGAATGATAGCTATGGAAAGAAGAATTTATTGGAACAGAGATGACATTCTTTATTTTTGTTGTAACTTTGCAGCATGAGTAAAGGTAAACTACAGAAATTTGCAGAGATGGAGACGTTTAAGAACGTCTTTCAGTATCCCTTCAGTGTGATGAGTGAGGTTCCTTTTGAGATGAAGGGGCATTGGAGGGAGCAATACTTCCATAATGACAACCCCATAGTGCTTGAGTTAGGATGCGGAAAGGGCGAATATACTGTCGGACTAGCACGTGTTTATCCTAACATCAACTTCATTGGTGTTGACATCAAAGGCGCTCGCATCTATACAGGAGCTAAACAGGCACTTGAGGAGGGACTATCGAATGTGGCGTTCCTACGCACAAGTATCGAGATTATTGATCGTTTTTCGATACGAACGAGGTGCAAGAAATATGGTTAACCTTCTCTGATCCACAGATGAAGAACTATCATAAGCGTTTGACATCGACGTTCTTTATGAATCGTTATCGCCACTTCTTGATAGATGGAGGTATCGTTCACTTGAAGACAGACTCGAATTTCTTGTTTACTTACACTACTTATATGGTAAACGTGAATAGGCTTCCTGTACTCTTCCGAACGGAAGATTTATATGGAAATGAGTTGAGCGAAGACTCAAAATCAGCTGAGAATGAGATGGATGAGAAGACTCGTGAGATTCTAGGTATTCATACTTACTATGAGAATCAATGGATTGAAAGAGGCTTGAACATTAAGTATATGAAGTTTCAACTACCATCAGTAGGTGAATTGCAAGAGCCTGAGGTGGAGATAGAACTTGATGATTATCGTTCCTATAAACGCCCTAAGCGTAGTGGATTGACTACGAGTAAGTAAGCTGTTAGGACACTAATGGCTTTTATCCAACTGCTTCCTCTTGCACTGATAAGCGAGGAGTGGTTAGTAATAATGCGTTAGGAGGAGGGAAAAAGAGCAAAGAAATAGGGACAGGCGAGTACGTCTGTCCCTATTTTTAAGCTATGTCACTATGCGATATGACGACCACTAAGGATAAAAACCATCACTTCTTCATCTTTGCTTTACGGGCATACTCAAACAGAGCCTGCGGTAGATGGCAATAGCCAGTGGGGTGTTTATCAAGATAATCTTGGTGATATTCCTCCGCTTTATAGAAGTTCTTAAGGGGTTCCAACTCAACAGCTAGTTTGCCATTTACGTGCTTCTGCTGTTCATCAAACACCTTTTTAATAACTTCCTTGTCCTTTGGATCAACATAATAAACGCCTGTTCGATACTGAGTACCACGATCGTTACCCTGCTTGTTGACGCTTGTTGGATCAATAGACTTAAAGTATAAGTTTAATAGGAACGGCAAACTAATAACCTTGGGGTCGTAAGTTATATGTACAGCTTCGGCATATTGGGTTGCATCAGTGCATACATCCTCATACGTGGGGTTCTTTGTTATACCATTGGCATAGCCTACCTCTGTTGCAACTACACCTTCAATCTGCTTGAGGTAATGTTCTGTTCCCCAGAAACAACCACCTGCTAAGTATATTTCTTTCATCGGTCTTAATAGTTTGATGTACTCCCCATAGCCTTTCGCCTTCATCTCTTCGATTGGAATAAAGCGCAGGGAAGCACTATTTATACAATATCTCTTGCCACCTGTTGACGCTGGACCATCATCAAAAACATGCCCTAAATGAGCATTGCCAGTCTTACTTTTCACCTCAATACGGGTCATCCCGTGTGAGTGGTCGGTATGTTTTGTGATGATCTTATCGCTTATAGGCTTTGAAAAAGCAGGCCACCCACAACCTGAATCATACTTATCTGTGGAGGAGAAGAGCGGTTCGCCCGTTGTTACATCAACGTATATGCCCTCTCGGAACTCGTGGTCATACTCATTGGTAAAGGGTCGCTCGGTGGCAGCATGCTGTGTGACGGCATATTGCTCGGCAGTTAGTGTGCGGCGCAAGGTGGCATCGTCGGGTTTAGCATACTTCTTTTGGGGAAGGAGAGTAGAGTCGGATTGTACCATAGAAGTCTTTGTTTTATTCGTACATGATGATGAGCCTGTCACAAGAAACCACAAGTTGCGGCATTGACAAGCAATGGAAATAACAGAGTAGATAGAGTAGAAAGAAATTTACACATGGTTGGGATAAGATTAAGTGAGTATATGGAAACTTGATAAAAAGCTGGGTGTATTAGATTGCCAACAATCAGTTAGCCTATCTGATACACCCTTATTAATATATGAATACTTTATTGTTTCTGCAAGAAACGGTCTACCTCAATAGCAGCCATTGCACCTGTAGCAGCAGCAACAACGCCCTGTCGGTAGGTAGGATCAGCCACATCACCAGCTGCATAGACGCCTTCAACGCTAGTTGCAGTCGACTTCGGCTGAGTGAGAATGAAGCCATGATCATCTAAGTCAAGCTGTCCCTTGAATAGTTCTGTATTAGGAGTATGACCGATAGCAAGGAAGAATCCATCGATAGCAACATCAAACTTCTCTTCGTTCTCTTCGCCTTTGAAGCGTACAAGATGTGCCCCTTCAACACCATTCTCACCATAGAGTCCGAGGGTATTTGTATTGTAGAGGATCTCAATATTGTCCTTTTCTGTAACACGCTTACGCATGATCTCCGCTGCACGAAGGTATGGTTTGCGAACGATCATATAGACCTTCTTTGCCAGACCAGACAAATACATAGCCTCCTCACAAGCTGTGTCACCACCGCCAACAACGGCTACTACACGCTTACGATAGAAGAAACCGTCGCATGTGGCACATGCACTTACACCTTGACCACGGTACTTTTCTTCATCAGGTAGCCCTAAGTACTTCGCACTAGCACCTGTTGCAATAATCAAAGTGTCGGCTTCTATCACGTTGCCACGCTCATCCTCAATATGAAAAGGACGACTACTAAGGTCGGCTTTAACGATAGATCCGTCTCGAACATCAGCCCCATAAGTCTCTGCCTGTTGGCGCATTTCCATCATCAACTGGTTTGCGTCAATGCCTTCATGGAACCCCGGGAAGTTCTCAACAATAGTTGTTGTAGTCAACTGACCGCCTGGTTGCATACCAGAATATAGAACTGGTTGTAGATTAGCACGGCCTGCATAGATAGCAGCAGTATAACCAGCTGGACCGCTACCGATTATCAGTGTCTTTACTTTTTCCATTCTCTTTATTATTATGAAAGGAGTCTTCTGCATTGGAGTAAAGGCTTACGAAGACTCAAGTTAATACTTTGTAATAATTACGACATCAAATAGTATGCCAAAAGCAAATGCCTGTTTATTCCATAGGAAACAAGCCAAAAAGTCGGTCATCAATCATATCTGTGACACGTTTGAAGTCCTGTTGGTTGCCAAGAAAGTCCGTTGTGTCACCATCAACAATCATTAGATGACCCTTATAAGTCTTTATCCAATCCTCGTAACGTTGGTTAAGTCCACGCAAGTAATCAATTCGCATGGTTTGTTCATAGTCTCTTCCACGTTGCTGGATATGGTCAATCAAGCGTGGAATAGAGCACCTTATATATATAAGAAGATCGGGTAACTTAACCAGAGATAACATCAATTCGAACAAGTCAGTGTAGTTCTTGAAGTCCCTTTCAGACATCAGTCCCATGTCGAAAAGATTAGGAGCAAAGATGCAAGCATCCTCGAATATGGTTCGATCTTGTATGATTGTGTCATTCGATCGGGATATATCTACGACGTCGCGAAACCTCTTGTTGAGGAAATACACTTGTAGATTGAATGACCAACGAGCCATATCTGCATAGTAATCTTCCAAGTATGGATTGTTATCAACAGGCTCGAAATGGGCTTTCCAGCCGTAACGTTTAGCGAGCATCTTGGTTAGTGTGGTCTTACCAGCACCTATGTTTCCAGCGATTGCGATGTGCATAATGAATGTATAAACCCTTGGCAAGGCTCCACATACATGGAGTTTCATGCTTTAAAGAGCGTTTTTATTGTTTCAGTTAATTGATTAATTGTCCACTTAAAATCGTCTTTCTTGTAAACGGATAATACTCTTTAAGAAAGAAGAAGATTACCACCTTATATAATAAGAGTGCTTTATCAGAACAGACCAAATAGTTCTCTATCGATCTTATCAGTAATCAGTCCGAAGTCTTTCGGCTTGTGTTGATAGTCTAGATGATCGACATCAATGGTTAGAACTCGCCCTTTATACTTATTAGAAATGAAGTCCTCATACCTTTTATTAAGGTTCTCCAAATAATCTAAGGCATTTTCTGCTCATACTCACGACCCCTCTTTTCGATATTCGAAACCAAGTGGCTTACCGAAGAACGCAGATAAATCATAAGGTCGGGGAACCTAACTGCATCCGTCATGTCCTCGAATAACTCCATATAAGTCTCATAGTCGCGGTCGTCAAGATTCCCCATTGCATAGTTATTCTGCGTGAATACATATACACCCTCGTATATCGAGCGGTCTTGAACGACTGCCTCTTCGCTCCTACTAATCTCTAATAAGTCTCTAAAACGCTCTTTCAAGAAGAACACCTCCATAGCGAATGACCACCGTTTGATGTTCTTGTAGTAATCTTCTAAGTACGGGTTGTAATCAACGGACTCGAATCTTGGCTTCCAACCATAGCGTTTGGCAAGCATAGTAGTGAGTGTTGTCTTACCACTCCCGATGTTTCCTGCGATTGCGATGTGCATAACTTAATATCCACATACTGGTTTTCTCCATTCCTCCTTACCATCAAATGGAATCCAAACGAGTATGTGAATGTGATTTCTTTGTTTATATTGTCATTAAAAGAAGATGGTCAGTTAGTACCTAGCAGTACCCACACAACCATTCGGCATTTGTATATGTAACATGGAACAAATCGTCGGTGCGATATCCACGATATGCGCTTCTACATTTGAAGCCCCATGCTTTACGTTCCAACCATAGAGTAGGAAAGGAATATGTGTATCGTATGGGAAAGGTTGACCATGTTGTGTTCCACGGAACTGAGGAGAGCCTGAGCCACCGAAAAACTGCGGTCTTGTCACCACTCCTATCTCACCTGAACGACCACGGAAGTAGCCATTCTCCATGCGTTCCTTTATCCATTCTGGCATGGTGACATTGGTTACCTTTTCTTCATCAAATACGTATAAGAACTGCGGATCTTGCTTTAGAAAATCGATAGAAGCGTCTATCACATCCTGTTTCTTTAGACCAGCTGCATTGATTGTAGAGTCATTTAAGAACAGTTGATAGTTATCTTCTCCCATCACAGGAGCTATGCCGAACTTCTGTTGCAAGTGGTCATTTAGACCTTTAACAGTCTCCTTGTAGTCCCAAGCACCAGCTGGTATGCGATGTTCCCGCATATAGTTGTAGTTATGAGCAGCACCATGGTCAGCAGATAAGAAAAGCAAATAGTTGCCCTTACCAACCTCCTTGTCAAGCATGTTAAGGAACTCTGCTAGATCCTTGTCAAGCTGCATATAGACTGCATGATTCTCCTCTCCACGTGTTGAGAAATCTATGTCCGATAATGTCAGTTGGCGATATACTCACTGCAAGCATATCGGTTTCTTACCCTTACCTAACTGCTCATTTTTCACTGCGGCAGCCGCCATCTTGAAGGTCATCGTTACACCTTCTGGGGTGCTTTTAATGTCGAAGTTAGGTGCAGTATGGTTCTCTTTATTGAAAGTCCTCCACCCACTTTGGCAAACTATTCATATAGAATGTAGATGTGACGAAGTGCCCTGCAGAGGTATCCCACCAGTATGCCCCGTCAGCCGCATGACCTGCTGGAAGGATAGAAGCACGGTCTTTCAATGCAACACCAATTACCTTGGAGCGGAAGTCAGTAGCAATTTGTAACTCATCACCGATGGTAGATGCCAACATACGATGCGGACTCATCTGCCCCTCTTTACTATCGGAACCAACGCTCTTCACCGATGGATCAGCACAACAATAGACACTCTTATCATTCTGATAGAAGTAGTTTCCAGCGATACCAGTGATAGCTGGGACTGAACCAGTATATATAGAACTATGTCCAATTGCCGTCACTGTAGGGGCGTAATTGATGTGAGTATTCTCAAAAGAGAAGCCCTCATTGAGTAGACGTCGTAGACCACCTATGCCATACTCATTATAGTAATAGTAAAGGTAATCCCACCTCATTTGATCGACAACAAGGCCTACTACCAATTTAGGTCGTTGAATTTGTGCGTTTGTAGAAACCGCTAAGAGCAGTCCAACAACTAGTATAAAGAGTTTCTTCATATTAGGTTATATGTTTTAATGATAGTGCAAACTTACAATAAATTTCTCGATTAATCAACTTTTTTATATACTTTTGCAAGGGTGTTTTGAGAATGAATTCACATGGAGAAAACAAACAATATCATTGTTGCGGATAATCAAGCTATAACGCATGCAGGAATACTTTACATTCTTTCTGACATGGGTTTCGCATCGACAATATCAGTTAGAACTAAATCAGAACTTATCCTTCAGTTGAAGCAAAAACCATATTCTATTGTTATACTGGACTATACGTTGTTTGATTTCGATAGTGAGTCTGACTTGCGAAACATCGTTCAACGCTATCCAAAAGCATATTTTATCTTATGGAGCGAGGACTTAAGTGTGAATTTCATACGCACTTTAATGAACAATGACAATCGAATAAGTATATTGTTGAAGGACGCTAAACTCTCGGAGATAAAACAATGTATTGAATATAATCTACAGGGTAATCGATACCTCTGCCAACACGCTGCTAACATACTGCTGGCACCTATTTCAACGCAAGAGAAGGAGAGTGTCAAACTTACAAAGACGGAGATTGAAGTATTGAAAGATATTGCTCTAGGAATGACAACACGGGAGATTGCTGAAAAGCGTATCTCTTCGTTCCATACAGTCAACACTCATCGGAAGAATATCTTTCGCAAGATTGGTGTCAACAATGTGCACGAAGCCACCCGTTATGCTATGCGTACAGGGCTAGTGGATGCGGCTGAGTATTATATTTAAAACCTACTAACTCTTATTGATAATGTAGATTCCTGCTGCTGCTAAAAAGCCTGCCATAATATATTTCAAATAGAAAGTTTCATTAAGACATAGGCATGAGGTGACAGCCCCAACAACGGGTATTAACGAGTTATAAATAGCTACTTTCCCCACAGGATTGCATGTTAGAAGTTTGTTATAAAGCGTAAATCCCAGTGTACTAATAGCTATAAGAAGTAAGAGATAAAGCCCTCCTAATGTGGATACATTCGGCAAAGTCGCTCCCATGAACAAGCCTGGAATAATCAGCAAAGTGCCACCGATTGCCAAACTATAGCCTGTCCCAACAAACACATCCACCCTTTTTCCCAGTCCTCGAATCATCAATGAGGCTGAAGCACCACACAGGGCGTTGAGGATAATCATACCATCTCCCAACAAAGTGAACCTCCCGCTGTCAGCATCTCCTAAGTTTAACGATAAGATACCAGCAAAACCTAGGACACAACCTATTATCTTCTTCAGGGTCATGTGGTCACTTTTAAAGAAGAGACAAGCGAAGATTACAACAGAGAAAACGCTCAATGAGTTTAAAATAGCAGCCCTTGAGCCTTCACTATGGGATAATCCAAAGTAAAAGAAAGCGTAATGTAAGGTTGTATTCAATAAACAGAAGACTAGTAGATACCACCAGTCTGCGGGCTTTCTAACCGCAAAGTTGCGCTTCTTCCCACCTGCTATTGCCAAGATGATAAGCCCTGACAAACAAAAACGAATGCCTGCAAAGAGCATCTTCGAACCTGTCATTTCAGGGGAAATAGCAAACTCTTGCATGCCTAACTTTATTAAGGGATAGGCCCAACCCCACGCTATTGCAGCTGTTAATGCAAATATCGTTACCCAAACGGGACGCTGAAATATACTCGTTGTATTTGTCATCTCTTACCTTAAACTTTATCTATTCAATGCTATGTGAAACTCTTTTCGCCTACAAAGGTACATCGTTTTTTTCAAAGATTAGGCTTTCGCCATTTAAAGAGGGCGTTTCTTTGTTGTAAAGAGAGCCTTTCTTCACCTTCAAGAGAGCCTCCCTTTCATGCCAAGAGAGGCTCTCCTCTTTTTCAACAGACCATATTATTTGACAGAAACACATAACTACACCTTACCACGCAACAATCCTTTAGTTCCCTACCATTGCATGACAAGCCGAAAACAAGGCTTTTTCTCCATCAGAGCAAATAGATTATCACCTTTTTTAATCAGCTTCTTTGCCATGTCAAAGGTTTGTACTATCTTTGTAAAATAATGATAGATAGACCAACAGTAGATCGAATAATGGATGCTACGAATATCGTTGAGGTAGTCAGCGATTTCGTATCTCTTCGCAAGGCAGGAACCAGCTTTAAAGGGCTATGTCCATTCCATGACGACCGCACACCATCGTTTTCTGTAAGCCCCGTAAAGGGAGTTTACAAGTGTTTCGCATGTGGGGCGGCAGGCAATGCGGTGAAGTTTATCATGGAGCATGAGCAGATGACTTATGTAGAAGCACTCAAGTGGCTTGCGAATAAATACCATATTGAAGTACACGAACGCGAATTGTCGCAAGAAGAAAAGCAACAGGAGAGCGAGCGCGAATCGATGTTTCTGGTAAACGAGTGGGCTGCAAAGTATTTTGAAAACATCCTTCACCATGACGTGGATGGCACTGCTATAGGCTTACAGTACTTTCGTAGCCGTGGTTTCAGGGATGACGTCATCCGCAAGTTCCACCTTGGTTTCTGTCTCTCAGGGCGCACAGCTTTCGCAGAAGCAGCCTTGAAAGCTGGTTATAAACGTGAGTTTCTTGTAAAGACAGGATTATGCTTTGAACGAGAGAATGGCGATTTGATTGACAGATTCAATGGACGTGTGATGTTTCCGTGGGTTAGTGTGAGTGGAAAAATAACCGCTTTCGGTGGTAGACTACTTGATGAACGCACAAAGGGAGTGGCTCAGAAGTATGTAAACTCGCCCGATAGCATTATATACCACAAGGAGCGTGAGCTTTACGGGATATTCCAATCGAAGAAAGCAATAGCCAAACACGACCTTGTCTACATGGTGGAAGGATACACGGATGTGCTTTCTATGCACCAATCAGGCATTGAGAACGTTGTAGCTAATAGTGGTACAGCATTGTCGGTGTACCAGATTCGTATGTTACACCGCTTTACCTCAAACATAGTTCTGCTTATGATGGTGACGCTGCAGGTCAACATGCAGCCCTGCGAGGTACTGATATGTTGCTTGCCGAGCGTATGAATGTGAAGGTTCTACTACTTCCTGATGGGAAAGACCCTGATGAGTTCGCAAGAACTCATAGTGCGGAGGCATTCAGACAATATGTTGAAGAGAATCAAACAGACTTCATTGTCTTTAAAATCAACCTCTTGCTCAATGGCGTTACCGACCCTATTAAACGTTCGGAGGCTATTAGCTCCATTGTTCAGAGTATATCGGTTATCAAAGACCCAATACTCCGTGACACTTATATTCGTGAGTGTTCCAATCGTACGGGAGTAGCTGAACGCACCTTAATGGAGCAGATGAACCGCAATATTCATCAGTATCGTGAACAGCAGACACGCGAACAGCAATTCCAGAAAGGAGGCTGCTTTACGAGAAGGACAAGGCGTTGAACAGCCTGCAGCAAGTACGATTCTACAGGTATCGAAAGTGGAGAGAATCATCATGCAAACCCTCGTTAAAGATGGTGATAAGGTCATTCTGCGTGATATAAAGGATGAGTCTACAGGGCAATTACTCAATATTACAGTGGCTCAATACATAGCTTATACACTCATGGAAAATCGGTCTTTCACTGACCAATCCATTGTATATAAAGATGCTGCAAGAGGCTGTTGACCATAGTGCTGACCCTCAATTCAAATCCGAAGAATACTTTACTCAACATGCCGATATCGACATTGCCAATGAAGCCGTACGCCTAAGTGTCGACCGATTCCAGCTCTCTGAGAGTCTAAAAGTTAAGGAAACGGAACATAGTCTACGTGATCGTGTATTACACATCATGACTGATTATCTACTAGACTACTACGACTCGCATCTCAAAGAACTTGTTGCAAGGATGAAGCAAACGAAGGATACGGACGAGATGATGAGTATGTTGAAGGAAATTAACGCTATGCAAAACAAGAGGAACATCCTCGCTAAACGATTAGGAAGTGACATTTTGATATGATTGAGAAGATAAAACGATTCTTTGCAAAGCCTCTCTCACTGGGCGATATTACCTCCGATGCCAACAAACAGATGGTGACTAAGGCGCTCAAGGAGCTTAATTGTGAGGTAGAATGGACTCAAGAAAAGTCTGGAGTGCGATTCGTTCAGTACGACTTCCAGCGTGGGCACTTCGGAATCCACCTCTTCCCGGGTACGAAGATGATAGAGTTAACCTATCTCTATATCGCTGATACAGATTTAGCTAACGTACATCTTGTTCGCCAACTGTGTAATGAGATGAATATAAACTCTGATGGTCCGCGCTTCTGTTACACGCTGAATGAAGCGAAGAACAAGGTTGATATTCATCTATTCTTCGACCTTCTCTTAGACAGCGATCGTGCGAAAGATATTCTATCAACGGCTATGTCGAATCTATTTGGGAGTCAAAACGCTTTCTGCCAACGCCTTGCTACGGTGGAAAAGGAGGCTAAAGAGAATGAAACAGACGACTTGGAAGCTGCAAAAAGCGATGTGGAGAGAAGCTGTTACATGATTCGTGAACAAGAGCTAACGCATCAGAAGATTGCACCAGGGTGGAGACAGAATGATAATAAGCCTGCTTCTCTAACGCAGTGGATGGATGTCGCCTTTGGCATGGCAAACTTTGTTCCGTCTGAATTAACCATTGTCACGAATGAAATTCATCACTTGGCTGATAGGCAGGCGATCGAAGTATTCGACCTCTCCACACCGCTGATTGAAGGTGGAAAGTTCGTGCGACAACATGCGATGTTAGACCTGATTTTCTTCCTCCCATCGGCTCCTGACACCCGACAACGCATGACTATCAGCTTGCAACAAGTAGGGAAAGCGAAGGACATATTATATTACAGGATTACAGGAACGCTGCTCCCACTGCCAGCAACGCCCTCTCGTTCATTGTCATCTGTCGAAACCAACGTTCGCATGGAGAGTGCTCTTGTTGCTTACGACTTGCGTACTGACAAGCAACTCAACGATGAGTTCATCTACACATGGAAAGAGGCTCAAAGCAAACTCGCCAATGGTCAGGAGGGAGAACTTACTGATGAAGAATGCTTACTGGCTACAGTTCTGTTGCAACCAGTGGCTTCTTATCTCTATCGAGGGCGTCGGCTCTATCTTCAAAAGCGTTACGTGGAGGCGATACCACACTTGTTTAATGCGTTCTATCGGCTCTTTTACGACTTTACAACGCTGAATAACAGTGCCAAAGAGACGTTCCTTGAAATCTGTTTCATGCTCGGTTCCTGCCACATGGAGATGCTGCAATATGACAGGGCATTCTTCTTTCTATCGTTCACAGTGGGTCGGAATAACATAAGGTACGCCGAAACGTATATCAACTGCTTAGTGAATATGAATGATTTTCGTGCTCTTGCGACTATTGAGGATATGCTGAATGACGTGTATAACAGCCTCCGTGACATCGAAGATGACCAAGTGGAAGAGCCCTTGCAGGACTTTCGTCGCTTCTTATTACGCCGTAAGTCGTATGTTCTCATTGGTCTGCAACGACTCAATGAGGCAGAAAAACTACTGCGAGAGATGCTGAAGAATCAAGAAGATATGGAATACGCAAAGCAGGAACTGGCATATATTCAATACTTGCGAACTGCTAACCAGAATGAAAAAAAGGCATCTGACACATCGCAGGGGGCACCTATATAATAAGGTGGAAATAACGTTAAGAGGCGAAACGATGCTGAATACAAAAAGATAATACAGCGATGATTTACGTACATTGGCTCTTCCTTGTAGTATATAGCATTATCATCATCATCACAATGGTGCGAGTGCTAATGGATAACCGACAGCCTGCCAAGACCATGGCATGGATGTTGGTGCTGATGTTCATACCCTTTTTAGGAATCATCCTGTATATCTTCTTTGGACAGAATACACGCAAGGAACGCAAGATATGGCAGCAGAGTCTCGACCAGTTAACGAAGCGTTCTATGTTGGAGTTTGTCGAACAAAAGGACTTCAATATACCTGAAGAATACCGCACAATAAGCAATCTCTTCATGAATCAAAACCTCGCTTTGCCTTTTAAGAACAATGAGGTTGAGATTTACACAAGCGGTTATGACTTCTTTCCGTCACTACTGATGGAGATTGGAAAAGCCGAACATCACATTCATATTGATACCTTTATCATCTCCGACGACCCGCTCGGAAGGATCATTGCTGATGCCCTTATCGACAAAGCGAAACAAGGAGTAGAGGTGCGACTCATCTATGATGATGTAGGCTCATGGCGCACACCTAATAGCTTCTTCACGCGTATGCGAAACGAAGGAATTGAGGTTTACGCCTTTATGCCAGTGCGTTTTCCTGCTTTCACAAGTAGAGTGAATTATCGAAACCATCGTAAGATTTGTGTCATTGATGGGGAGGTTGGTTTCATTGGAGGTATGAATATAGCACGACGATACGTCCAAGGAACACCGAAACAGTCATGGCGTGATACACATGTAAAGCTCACGGGGGCTGCTGTCTATGGTTTGCAACGTGCCTTTCTAGTAGATTGGTACTTCGTATCAAAGGTGCTCATCACTGAACGGAGCTATTATCCAGAGATTATTATAGGGCAGAATAATAGTTTGGTACAGGTGGTTACGAGTAGTCCAACAAGTCTTTGGCCAGAGATAGAACAAGGATATGTACGTATCCTAACCAATGCGAAGCATTATGTCTACATGGAGACGCCTTACTTCCTACCAACAGATCCCATTCTTTTTGCTATGCGTGTGGCAGCGTTGTCGGGCGTTGATGTACGCCTGATGATACCTTATGAGACTGATACTAAGGTTGTGGAATGGGCTTCAAGGTCGTATGTTATAGAGGCATCAAAGGCTGGTGTGAAGATACTTCTCTATCGGAAAGGGCTTTCAATCATTCGAAACTTCTAGTCTCAGATGACGCTATGGCGACCATAGGGTCTACCAATGTCGACTTCAGGAGCTTTGAGAATGACTTTGAGGCAAATGCTTTCTTCTATGATAAAAAGATTGCCCTGCAAGTGAAAGAGGTTTTCTTAGCGGATCAAAAGGATAGCATTGATCTAGATGATGTGCGCCGTTTTATCAAAAAACCATTCTTACAACGATTGTGGGAGTCGTTTGTTCGCTTACTTAGTCCATTGTTGTAAAGTTCTTATCCATCGTTTTTATCCTCCTTGATAAGACCTTACTCAACTATTCCCCGAGGTAGTATCGCTTCCCAGAATAACTTTCTTACAGAACTAGATGAGGTTGATGAAATACGAACTAAGCTCCCATTGAAACCAATAAGAAGATTACTTCAAACAGAACCTATCATAAACTCAGATTGAGACACGATGATTGTTGAATAGAAGGAGAGGCTTTCTTCACAGCAAAGAGAGCCTCCCTTCATTGCAAGGAAAGGCTCTTCTTCTTTTGAAAAGAGCCTCTCTTTTAGCACAAAGAACAATTCCTTGCACAACACGGGGAGCCTGTTGCTCTGTAAAGCAATGGTTTTCAATAATTTAGAAAATAGATGAGGACTAATGCTAATAGCAGTTATTAGCAAAAGAGAACAATGTTTGTAAGGTGTGAAAATACGCCAAGCAGCATAAGAGTTCATAGAATAAAAAAGTCCCAGACGAATGGTCTGGGACTAAAGATTACCTGTCTCACGACAACTAATCTTCTAACCTTAATAATCTAATACCATGAAAAACACGTTGCAAAGATATGCTTAATTCACAATCATTCCAAACTTTTTTAGTTAAATAAAGCAAACTTATTGATGTTTAGAGTATTATTCTTTAATACTATTCAACAAGCCTAACTTTCCTTCATTTACTAGCTTGATAATGAGCTCACCAAATAGTGTGTTCTGCCAAGCAAACCACTCTCTGGTGTAGTTATTAGCATCATCTTTGTTAAAACTTTCGTGCATGAAGCCTGTACCAGCGTCCGTATTCATCAGCATCTCAATGCTTTCTTTTATCTCTTTATCGTCTTTTGAAGTGAAAGCACGCATCATGATGGACATTGGCCACACCATTTCATAGCCGATATGAGGTCCTCCAATACCCTCTCCAGCCTTTCCACGGAAGAAATAAGGGTTGTCCTCACTCCAAACGAAAACGTCGAGTATTCTGATAGATAGGGTCGTCCTGGCTTACATCTCCTAGGTAAGCCATGGCAAGCAAACTAGGTACATTAGCGTCATCCATCAGTAGATGATTGCCGAAACCATCCACTTCATAAGCGTAAATCTTGCCATACTTGGGGTGATTATACACCGCATACTTCTTCAAAGCTTCGCTAACTTCATCAGCCAAAGCCGTACACTCCTTTGCAAGACCAGCCTCTTTATTCACCTTCAATAGGATTTCAGCAGCCTTACGAAGCGATGACACCGCCATAAAGTTCGATGGAATGAGGAAGAGAAAGGTTGTTGCATCGTCCGACGGACGGAAGGCTGAGGCGATCAAACCCACTGGCTTCACTGGAGCACCCCATCCCGCATTGTTCATAGTGTCCAATGCTCTATCGGTAACACGCAAGAACTTATAGCTGCCACGGCCTTCTTTCTTCTGTTGTTCACGGAATGTCTTGAGGATATTCTCTACTGCCTTTACCCATTCGGAACCAAAGACACTGGTGTCACCAGTGGTTTTCCAGTATTCAAAAGCAAGTCGGATAGGGTAGCAAAGAGAGTCTATTTCATACTTCCGTTCGTGCAGTTCGGGCTTCATAGCCGTTTCGTCACTCATCCAAGGGCCTTTCGAATCAGGTACCTGATTGAAGGCATTGGCGTAAGGATCGATGTTTATGCACTTTATCTGGCGGTTGATAACACCTGCCAACATCTTTCGTAGCTTCTTATCTTTGCCTGCCAGTTGCACATAAGGCCATACTTGAGCCCCCGAGTCACGCAACCACATAGCGGCAATGTCGCCTGTATAGACGAAAAGTATCAGGTGTCCCGTCAGCTTCTTCAGTGTAGTGTACAGTCGTATCAAGCGTATTTGGGAAGCAATTCTCAAACATCCATGCCAGTCGTTTATTAGTTAGTTGACGCACAATAAGCTGTATCTCTTTCTCAACAGCATCTGATTTAAAGAGTCTGTCAGCCTCTTTAGGACGTTTAGAAACAAGTGTCACAGCATCAGTTGGGCAAGTAAGATGATTGACCGGAGCCTTTTCAGTATTTAAGGCGTTGGCAGACTGCGTATGAAATGCAATGAGTGTGAGGCATACTGAGGCGATAAAGATTTTCTTATTCATACATGTTTTAATTAGGTTTCTATTGATATTCATTTATGCAAGCAATGACTTCCTGGCATTGATCATCGGTCATCGTTGGGTTACAAGGGAGGGATAGTTCTTGCTGATGTATGCTTTCTGTAATGGGATAAGAGTGCTTATTCCATTCTGCATAAGCCTTTTGTTGATGTGGTGGGATAGGGTAGTGGATCATTGTTGATATTCCTTTATCATTCAAGTAAGACTTTAATCTATCACGGGAAGGGCATAAGACAGGGAATATGTGATACACATTATCACGGTCTCCATCGGTAGTTATTGTGATGAGAGAGTTCTTAATACCTTGTTGATAAGCCTTAGCTATCTTTTTTCGTTGTGCATTTTCTTGATCAAGATAACGGAGTTTCACATCTAAAACCGCTGCTTGAATCTCGTCCATACGGCTATTTACACCCTTAAAAGAGAACTCATACTTACGTGCCGAGCCATAGTTGGCAATGCAGCGGATGGTCTCTGCCAGTGTAGCATCATCTGTTGTCACAGCCCCAGCATCGCCTAATGCACCGAGATTCTTACCTGGGTAGAAACTATGGGCAGCTGCATTTCCTAACGAGCCAGTGCGTTTCTTGCCATAAAAACAGCCATGCGCCTGTGCATTGTCTTCGATGAGAAGGAGATTATGAAGCGCACATAACTCGCCAATCAGCGGTGTATAAGCACATCGCCCATAGAGATGTACGAGCATGATAGCCCTTGTCTTCAATGTTACAGCAGCTTCGATGAGTTGGTCGTCAAGCTCCAGTGTATTAATATTAGGCTCTACTAAGACGGGAGTCAAATTGTTTTCTGTAATGGCAAGGATAGTTGCAATGTAGGTATTAGCGGGTACGATGATTTCATCTCCAGCCTTCAACCGACCTAACTCCATGTAGGCTCGAAGGATGAGAGATAGTGCATCAAGTCCATTCCCACATGTTACGCAATGTTCCGAACCAATAAATTTAGCGTAATCAGCCTCAAATTGCTTTGTTTCCTGCCCTTGCAAATACCAACCAGAACGCACAACACGTTCCACAGCGTTAGTAATTTCATCACTGTGAAGGGCTGTTATATCCTTGAGAGAAAGGTAGTTAATCATTTTTCTTACCAGTTAATTATATCCTTACTTACCCTTGCTTACTGGATTATTCAGCTTTTCCATGGGCATAACATCCCACTCATAGCTATCATAACAAATCCCCCGTCCACCAAAGCCTTCCTTTTGGAAAATGAGAGGAGCATTGAGTTTTCGTCCATTCTCTTCGGTGCTTTTACCAAAGTCAAAGTATCCTTGTCGGTCAGCATACACCTTATTAATAAGATAATCGAACAGAAAATCAAGTGATCCTAGGCTCTTTCCCTCTGGAGAAGCAGATATATATTGTGTGTGAATAACTTGCGGTGTCTCGAAGATGAGAGTTCCTCCAGTTGGATTACCAACCTTATTAAATGCCATGAAGAGGCGAATAGACTTAGAGAAACGGCTCTTTAGCAATTTAAGTTCAGCTAGAGAATGAACAGGATGAGTATTATATTTATTTGAAAGATTATCGTTTAATATTCTCCAAAAGGCTTCCATGTCCTCGCTTTCAGCAATGGTAAGTTCTGAATGAATAGCTTTTCGGATTCCACTCTTACGACTTTCCGTGAACTTTAGATGCTGGAGAAGAGGAATCGTTGTGGATATATCACGAATGGTTAGACGTGCTTTGCACACATTAAGAAGTGCGTATAAGTCTTCTTCAGCAGGATATTTGTGGTAAATCCATGGTATAGACTTGTACACTACATGCTTAAATCCTTGTTTGTTAAGATATTCGTTGATGGCAAGGAATACCTTACAAATATCCTCTGCACATACTTTTGTGTTTGTGAGAAGTCCCCCGTAGGTCAGTCCTTGGTGTGAGTAAAACGTTGTATCAACCTTATTGGCAGGCAAAAGGGCGTAGAGTAGTCCCTTCCGATAGACCATTAAAGAGCAATCAAGGAATCTATCGGCATGGTAATCCATGTAAGCACGATTGAAAAGAAATGTTCCTTGCTTCGAATTCTCTACGAAGTTATTCCATTCAAGTACCTGATCTCTAGTATATTGCCTTACTTCAAACATGCTGTATTAGGTATGCCATTCTTGGAATAAAAGCATTATTTCTAAACTACTTATGGCTTAAATAGTTTATAAAATCATCATAGTTACGGATATAATCGGCCTCATCAAAAGGGTCTTCAGCCAACACAAGGCACACAGCACCTGATGAGAAATCATCGAGTGTACGCCATATATCAGTATCAACAAGCAGTCCCTGGTAAGGATGATTCAGTAAAAAGGATTCCTTCCGTTGCCCGTTGTCAAGTGTAACAGTGAACGATCCACTTACAGCTATAATGAATTCACGGCAATGCTTGTGTGCATGTCCACCACGGGAAGTACCTGATGGAACATCATAAGTCCAATAAGCACGGGCAACATGGAAGGGTATGTCCTTCATACCTTGGGCTATGGTGAGGTTTCCACGAGGGTCAACAACCTTCTGCAATGATATTATCTTTCCTAATGAAAACTCGTTGTCATTCATTACTCAATATGTCATTATCTCCTTATTAATGCTTTTTCATATAAGGATCAGTGCCCAAAACGGTTGCTGCCACACGCTTCGTTTTATCACGCAATTCGTCCATATCGGTTCCAACCTCACCATAACAGAGAGCTACTCCCATACGTCTTCCAACATGAGCAATAGGCTTTCCGAAGATACGCAAGCGTGTTCTATCTTCCTTACAAGCATCTAAAAGATTGTATGCTAGCGGTTTACCAGATTCCATTGGAGATAAGATAACAGCAGAACAACCTGCATGTTCAAGGTGAATAGCGGGTATTGGTAGTCCCATCACAGCCCGGAAGTGAAGCTCGAACTCGTTGAAATTGGTGGTATGAGCCAATGTTACCATACCAGTGTCATGTGGTCTTGGGGATAACTCGGAGAAGATTACCTCTCCTTGTTTGGTTAGGAAGAACTCAACTCCCCATATTCCATAACCTGTAAGAGCATTTGTTACCTCCTTAGCAATGTGTTCTGCCTGACGTAGAGCATCTTCAGAGATAGCATAAGGTTGCCAACTTTCACGATAATCGCCTCCCTTCTGTATATGACCGATAGGCGGACAGAAGAGAGTAGGACCATCTTTTTGAGTTACAGTGAGCAGTGTAAACTCACTATCAAAGTCTATGAATTCTTCTATAATTACCTCTTTTACATCCCCACGAGCTCCTTCCATTGCATTCTTGAATGCTTCTTCAAGCTCTGCATCATTATGGACATAACTTTGTCCATGCCCACTTGAACTCATCAAAGGCTTTACTACACATGGAAAACCAATCTCGTCAGCAGCAGACTTGAACTCTTCATAAGTCTTAGCATAGAAGTATTTTGCAGTTCGCAGACCAAGTTCACGAGCAGCAAGGTCACGAATAGCACGCCTATTCATCGTGAAGTTGACTGCACGAGCAGATGGGGCGATCTGAATACCACGCTGTTCATAGTCAAACAAACGCTCTGTTCGGATTGCTTCTATCTCTGGAACGATGATGTCGGGATTATGGAAGTCGACAACAGCATCAAGTGACGTACCATCAAGCATATTGATTACTTCCGACTCATCAGCAACCTGCATAGCTGGGGCGTTATCGTAACTATCACATGCCACAACATACTGTCCTGCACGTTTGGCAGCAATAGCAAACTCCTTACCCAGCTCTCCTGAGCCTAATAACAAAATCTTTTTCATGTGTAGTTTAGGGGATTGTTAATTATAAAATAGGATGTCCTTATATATAATAAGGTGTAAAGGGGAGTGCAAAATCGCACTCCATTACCTTCCTTTCTTAGTGTACATCATGTCATAATACTTCTGGTAATCACCAGAAGTAACCTCTTGTATCCAGTTCTGGTGCTCTAAGTTCCAACGAATAGTCTTCACAATACCATCAGCGAACATAGTTTCTGGATACCAGCCAAGCTCTTCCTTTATCTTTGTTGGATCTATGGCATAACGTGCATCATGCCCGAGACGATCTGGAACATGTGTTATCAAATCATTATTAATCCAACTGATATCAATGTCACCATTGGCATCCTTTACTTGTTTCTTTAGTATGGTACGTAGGTTCTTATCCTCAGCCATCATGTCATGAATGGTCTTGATAGTAAGTTTCACAATGTCGATATTCTTCATCTCATTGTGTCCACCAACGTTATAGACTTCTCCCTCACGTCCTTCACGTACCACCATATCTATTGCTTTACAATGATCTTCAACATAAAGCCAGTCTCTTACATTCAGTCCCTCACCATAAACAGGGAGTTTCTTGCCCTCAAGTATATTGTTGATAATTAATGGGATAAGCTTTTCCGGGAAGTGATAAGGACCATAATTGTTAGAACAACGCGTGATACTTACAGGCATGTGGTAAGTGTCACGATACGCCATTACAAAGTGATCAGCACTTGTCTTACTAGCAGAATAGGGACTATGAGGGCAAAGAGGAGTTTCCTCTGTGAAATATCCCTCGGCTCCGAGCGATCCATAAACCTCATCGGTTGATACTTGGTGATAACGTTTTCCTGTCTTCCAAGTAGGGTAACCCTGCTCGTCCTTACCAGTCACCCATGCTCGACGAGCTGCGTCCATGAGGTTCTGTGTACCAAGAATATTAACAGAAAGGAATAACTGTGGATCTTCAATAGAGCGGTCTACATGACTCTCTGCAGCAAAGTTCACAAGGTAATCAATATCATTCTCTGCAAAGAGACGATCAACTAATTCGCGGTCACGAATATCTCCTTTCACAAAAATACAACGCTTGTCATCAATGTCATCTTTGATTGTTCCAAGGTTTCCTGCATAAGTTAGTGCATCGAGAATTATCACCTTGATATCCTCATTAACATACTTCTTATGAAGCAGATACTTGATGTAATTTGCACCAATAAAGCCTGCTGCACCAGTTACAAGATAGGTCTTCATATTCAAAACTATTATTTGTTATACTTTAATTTATTATCACTTAATGTTATAACTTCACAATCGGCAAATCTATCCCCATCGATTGTTAGTCGAACTAATGTACGCTCTTTATGCCATCCACGCATACCAGCTGCACCTGGATTGATATGTAACATGTTAAGCGTCTTATCGAATTGTATCTTTAAAATATGTGAGTGTCCATCAACAAAGAGATTGGGTGGTGATGCATAAAGCATGCTCTGCACCGAACGATCATATCGACCAGGATAACCGCCAATATGCTTTAGTAAGACATCAATATCCTCACATTTAAAGCGGAGAATGTCGCGATAACGTGCTCGCATCTCATAGTCATCAATATTGCCACAGACGGCTCGGAAGATAGGTTTCATTGCTTCGAACTTGTCTGCAACCTCCATAGATCCAATGTCACCAGCATGCCATATCTCATCACACTCGCCTAGATAATACTCGTACTTATCGTCCCAGTAGCCATGAGTATCTGAGATTATACCTATCCGTTTCACGCCCTTTTCCTTATAAAATCGGCTATTACGTCTTTCGTTCCTTCCAATCCTAAGATGCTTGCATCTATACAAAGATCATAGCTTTCGGCATGTCCCCATGTCTTAGCAGTGTAATAGTTGTAATACTTAGCACGCTCACTTTCACCATTCTCAATGAGTTTGCGGGCTTCATCCTCCGTACATCCACGACGCTCACAGACATTAGCTATGCGAGTCTGCATAGATGATGTGATGAATACATTCACGCAGTTTGGATTGTCACGAAGTATGTAATCTGCCGTTCTACCTACAAAAACGCAACGATCATTCTGCTTAGCAACCTCACGGATAGCATCACTCTGAAACTGATAAAGGCTCTCTTGCGAGAAGTTACTCTTATAGAAGTCACTATCAGCTAATAGTGGGAGACGAATATTGAAATGCGTCTTCAAGAAACCTTTCTGCTCATCATTCTGTTCAAAGAACTTCTCTGAAAAGCCACTTTCTTTGGCTGCAAGGTTAAGTATCTCACGATCATAAAACTTACAATCGAACTCCTCTGACAGTAGTTTAGCTATAATTCGACCACCACTTCCTATCTGTCTACCGACGTTTATGATTAGCTTTTTTCCCATATTATAGATAGTTATTTACGAACCAACACATCACACTTAACTAGCTTGTCGTTTAATTCTACGTACAAAAATAAGCATGATAATGGCAGCAATGAAGGATGCTGTAAAGTCACTCGAAGGCAATGCTGCCCACACACCATTCAATCCGAAGAAGTGAGGAAGGGCAGCAAGTAGAGGGAGAAGGAACAACAACTGGCGTGAAAGAGACAAGAAGATACTAATCTTCACCTTACCTATACACTGGAAGAAGTTGGTCACTACCATCTGATATCCTATGAATGGATACATCATCATATTGATTTGTATGGCTTTAATTGCCTGTTTTATTAATTCTGCATCGTTAGTAAACATACGTGCACAATAGTAGGGAGCCAAGTGTGCAATAAGCCATCCTGTTACCATAATAGCTGTCGCTGCAAAGGCAGCATACTTCACAACACGCATGAGTCGGTCGGTTTGTTGCGAACCATAGTTATACCCCGCAATAGGTTGCATACCCTGGTTTAAACCGATAACAAACATCACGAAAATCATGGCAATACTATTAGCAATACCATAAGCACCCACAGCAATGTCACCTCCATATCGAACCAATTGGTTGTTGATGAATATAACCACGACACAAGCACATACATTCATTAAGAAAGGAGAGATACCTATTGAAATGATATTATTCACTAAGTTTCGCTTCAATCTATAGATTCCTTTCTTCAGATGTAACAGTTCCTTTTGATTGGAGAATAGTTTCATTTGCCAACAGAGTGCTAATGCTTGAGAGATGATAGTGGCTAATGCTGCACCCCTAATACCCCAATGCCACCACCATATAAAGATGATATCTAACAGGACATTCATTAGTACTGTGAAGATGGTTGCAGCCATTGCATGACGTGGCTTAGAGGCTGCACGCAATACAGCATTCATCCCGAAGTACATGTGTGAGATAACATTTCCAGCCAAAATAACCTGCATGAAACTACGTGCATAAGGGATTGTTGCATCGCTAGCACCAAAGAATCGAAGGATAGGATCTAGGAAGATAAGACAAAGAACACTAAAGGTAACACCAATAATTAGGTTCAACGTCACTGTGTTTCCCTAAGATATTCTCGGCTGCAGTATAGTCTCTTTGACCAAGCTTCACACTAATAGCTGTGGATGCACCTATTCCAACACCTGCACCGAAAGCTGTCGCAAGGTTCATGAAAGGGAATGTAATGGCAAGCCCCGAGATAGCCATCGGACCTACCACTTGACCTATAAAAACTCGATCAATGATATTATAGAGAGAAGCTGCTGTCATAGCAACCATTGCTGGCAAGGCGTATTGTATCAATAACTTGCCAACAGGTTTCGTACCTAACTCTAACGTTGCTTTCTTATTATCCATTAGGGACTTTTATTACATCTCTTTAAACCATTCCCTTTAAAAGAAATGAGTGATTCTTACTCGTGAAATAGTCGACATACATACATAAAAAAGGTATTTACAAGTCATTAAACAAGAATTACCTACCTTATTAATATATCAACTTCACTATGTTGCAAAAGTACGAAAAAAAACTGATATTCACCTTTTATCTCAAGTAAATATCAGTTTTATACATCCTTATAGATAATGTTTTACCTGATAAGGGATATGTTCTTAAACCAGTTCTACCTTATCCATATCTTGTTCTTTATCACAATAATGGCATTTAAGAATACCTCTTGCTTTATCAACAACATGGAAGATGGTGTCCATTGGTTCGTTATTTGTGATACATTTAGGGTTGTTGCATCTTACAATGCTCCGAAGCTCATCTGGTGTTTCCACCTTCTTCTTCTCTACCACTTCATAGTCCTTAATGATGTTCAACACCACGTTCGGTGCTACAACCGACAAACGGGAGATCTCGTCATCAGTGAAGAATTTATCACTAACTTTGATGATTCCCTTAGTGCCTACCATCTTCGATGAGAAGTTATAACCGATGGTAACAGGTGTAGAGAGCTTCTGGAGCTGTAACAAGTTGACCACCTGAAAAGGTCTTCTCAGATGGTATATGATCAATAACTGTGCCGTTCTCAATAGCGGCAACCAAACGTTCTTTCTTTGACATAATAGGTTTCTTCTTATTTTGCTTGCGTAACTTCAATAACGTCGAAAAATGTCTCCAGCAGTTACATGTATGAGAAGTTTGCGATCATTTCCCACTTGTATTGGGCTTAATGATGATACGATATGCATTCCGTTCTACCATTATATTATACCAATCATGCTCTATATGATGGAAGTTCTGAGACTCTAATCCTGCATAAATAACTATATCACCAGTTGATACATTACTTAGCCATGGGTTTTGATAGTTCTTACATCTCAATGTATAAATACCACCTTCAGCTGGGACATCAATACTTTTTGGATTACCAGGATAGTCAGCCTCCCACTTCATAGGCTCCCAATTGCCATCAAGTTCATTCTTACTGCAACTGACAAGAGTTGTGAAAAACCCAACTATCAGTGCCATTACCATTATTCTACCAACTTTATTCATAGACTTACAGATTGGTTTTTATCTCTATAAAAGTTTATTCTAATATCGTCTTATCGACTTTCACCTCTTCTAACGATATACCTAGACAATGGCAGAAGATAGCTTCTCGAGCAAAAAGACCATTGCGTGCTTGCTGAATGTAATAAGCATGTTCGCTATCATCAACATCGTATGCAATCTCATTCACACGTGGGAGAGGATGCAAAATCTTCATATTTGGACGTGCTTGAGAGAGCATATCCCGACGGAGAATATAAACATTCTTCACCCGTTCATACTCCATCAAGTCAGAGAAACGTTCCTTTTGTACACGCGTCATATACAATATGTCAGCATGAGCTATTACATCAGGAGTAAACTCTTCATGCTCTTCAAAGCGGATACCATGCTCTTTGCAATAGAGTTTATACTCCTCAGGCATAGCTAGTTCCTTTGGTGCAATGAAGTGGAAAGTAGGGTTGAAATGGCGCATTGCCATAATAAGTGAATGTACAGTACGCCCATATTTCAAGTCTCCAACAAGGTAGATATTGAGGTTCTCAAGCGTTCCCTGTGTCTGATAGATGGTGTATAAGTCCAATAAACATTGTGAGGGATGTTGGTGCGCACCATCTCCTGCATTAATAATAGGCACAGGTGCCACTTCAGAGGCATATTGTGCAGCTCCTTCAATATAATGTCGCATAACGATAGCATCCGCATAATTAGAAACCATGAGGATGGTATCTTTCAGCGTTTCACCCTTACTGACACTCGAAACCTTCGCATCGGTAAAGCCGATAACACGCGCTCCAAGGCGATTGGCTGCTGTTTCAAAACTAAGTCGGGTACGTGTTGAAGGTTCATAAAAAAGTGTTGCAACAACCTTACCTTTAAGCAATTCACGATTAGGATGAGCCTCAAATTCTTTCGCCATATCAATAAGATACAGCAGTTGTTGGCGATCCAATCCTTCGATATTCACAAAGTTCTGTCTTCCCATCTCTATCTTGTGATGATTTGATTGATTTCTGTTTGTAAAGGTAATGATTATTTTCTTTTCCATCAAGGGGCTTGAATAGAAATACACACAGACGATAAAAAAAGTTTTAATTATTTTGCTTATCCATTGATTTACATTACCTTTGCACAATATTTTCACGGTATATGAGAAGACACTTTGTACATTTCCTCTGGGGGACATTGTTAGCTATTTTAGGTTTTACAAGCCTATTCTTCATCTCTGTATGGAATGGTTGGATAGGCTATATGCCCGATATGGACGAGTTATCAAACCCTATTGATAAGTTTGCTTCACAGGTTTACTCTTCTGATCAAAAGCTAATAGGAACATGGAACCAAGATAATAATAATCGCATTGCGATTGATTATAATGGATTATCTCCACACCTTGTTCATGCGCTTGTTGCCACTGAAGACGAACGTTTCTATGAGCATTCTGGTATTGACTTCATCGCTTTAGGACGTGCAATCATTAAGCGCGGCGTGATGAGACAGGCTAGTGCTGGAGGTGGATCTACTATCACTCAACAGTTAGCCAAACAGCTTTTTTCAGAGAAAGCACATAGTACGATGGAACGCTTGTTACAAAAGCCTATTGAGTGGATCATCGCTGTTAAGCTAGAACGTCACTTCACGAAGGAGGAGATTCTAGCAATGTATTTCAATTACTTCGACTTCTTGCACAATGCTGTTGGTATAAAACGTGCAGCCAACGTGTACTTTAATAAGGAACCTCGTAACCTCAATGTCACTGAAGCGGCTTTGTTAGTTGGCTTGTGCAAGAACCCTTCCATGTTTAATCCTCTTCGTTATCCAGAACGTTGCCGACAGCGTCGTAACGTCGTACTCATGCAGATGGTGAAGTCTGGTTATGTAACAAAAGATGAATACGAAGAGCTTTCTCAACGCCCATTAGGTATCCATTTTACTAAGACAAAACCTGTTGATGGAGCTGCAGACTACTTCCAGGCATTCCTCAGACAGTATATGATGGCGAATAAACCAGAGCGTAAGAACTATCAAACATGGCAGAATCGTCAATTTGTTCTCGACTCTATTGCATGGGAACAAGACCCTCTTTATGGATGGTGTAACAAGAATCTCAAGCGCAATGGTGAGCCTTATAACGTAAACACGGATGGGTTACGTATCTATACAACGATTGACACTCGCATGCAAACCTATGCCGAAGAAGCTATCCGTAAACACGTGGGAGGCTACTTACAAGCACAATTCAATGCTGCAAGTAGGTACAAGAAGAATGCGCCATTCTCATCTAATATCTCTCGAAAGACTATCAAAGAGATTATTAATAGGTCTTGTCGCCTTAGCATGCGTTACCGCAAAATGAAGGAGCAAGGGGCTACTCCTGAAGAAATAAAGCGTAGTTTCCGTACGCCACATGAGATGACCATCTTCACTTATCATGGTGATGTTGATACGGTGATGACGCCTATTGACTCTGTAAGATACTACAAGTCATTCTTACGTTCAGCCTTCATGAGTATGGATCCACACACGGGTGCGGTGAAAACATACGTCGGTGGTATTGATTATCAACACTTTAAATACGATGTTGTCATGGGTGGTCGACGCCAGGTCGGTTCGACTATCAAGCCTTTCCTCTACGCCCTTGCAATGCAGAATGGTATGACTCCTTGTTCATTGGCACCTAATGTTCAACGCACCTATGGAGGGTGGACTCCGCGTAACGGATCGCATGCACGTTATGGACAAGAGGTTCCTTTGAGATGGGGTTTACAGCAGTCTAACAACTGGATATCTGCTTATCTCATCAACCTCTTAGGTCCTTCTCAATTCGTAAACATACTTCATGACTTCGGATTGAATAACCCTGACATTGATAAATATGCCAGTCCTGTACTCTGTCTAGGTCCTAGTGAGGCATCTGTTGGTGAGATGACTAGTGCCTACACAACCTTTGCCAATGGCGGTATTCGTTGTGCTCCTCTCTTCGTAACAAAGATAGAAGACAGCCATGGTAACGTTATTGCGAAGTTCCAACCACTAATGACTGAAGTTATATCAGAGGTTAGTTCCTATCAAATGATTGATATGCTACGTGCCGTTGTACAAGGAGGTACTGCCAGCCGATTGCGTTCTGCGTATAATATTAACATCGACATGGGAGGTAAAACAGGTACAACTAATAACAATGCAGATGGTTGGTTTATGGCTATAACGCCTAACCTCGTTAGCGGTTGTTGGGTTGGTGGCGAAGATAGAGACATCCACTTTGATAATACCAGTATGGGGCAGGGGTGCTTCTATGGCGCTTCCTGTATGGGCATACTTCATGCAGAGTGTATATGCCGATAAGCGTCTTGGGTATCGAAAGGATGCTAAGTTTGCTATTCCTGCTAAGTTCGATCCATGTAAGGTAGCCGATACCATCAACGTAAATGGTATTCAGGAAGAGTACTTCTAAGGCTCTGAATGGCGGAGAGTAACACGGATTATAAGGACAAACGAGGGGGATTGTCCTTACAATTAAATAATTGTTTTGCTCACAATCAGGTGCGCTCTCCTACAGAGGTAAACATATTCTAGTGGGAAAAGTTGGACACCTAGAATTGAAGGAAACGCCTTTCTCTATTTGAGAAGGGCGTTTCTTTGATATAAACAGAGCCTTTCTTACCTTCAAAGAAACGCCTTCGTTAAAACTTAACAAACGTACCCCTTTCCTTCATATAGCATTATTCTAGCCCTCCTGTCAGTCTCAGTAAGGGTAAAGAATGTCCGACTGATGTCAATTAGAATACAATCTTTGATTTCTACAATATGCCTTCCTTATTTAAATGGAGTAAGCTAGAATAAGAAAAGAAGAGCTTTTTGTCGCCATGTAAAATATAGTATATGGATTGTAATGCAGTAATTCTTTAAACGTGATAAGGCATAATCTCCAAGCAAACTAACCATAAAATCAAGTTCAGAATTATGTTTCTAGAGTTTGATGAAAAGTTTGTTTCTACAAGAAATAAGCGTTAATTAGAAAGGATATTAGCAATAAAATGTATTATATAAAACTATATTTTAGATTTTTTCCAATATCCTTGTTCGCTAGTTCTGAGAATTTTATTACCTTTGCGCACGTGTTAAGAGGATATTAAGAGACGATGAGAAAGATTGTTTCTGATGTATTACCTCATACTTAAATAATATTTAATAAAAGAGAAGAAAGTGGATTCTGCCTATAATAAACTTATCGCTTTGGGCATTCGCCCATCTATCCAACGCGTTGCAATCATGAAGTATTTGCAAGCTCATCACACCCATCCTACAGTAGAGGATGTGTATTTGGCGTTGAAGAAGCAGCTCCCAACAGTAAGTCGCACGACGGTTTATAATACTCTTCGTATGCTTTCCGAACATCACGCTGCATCGATGATTACCATCGATGAACATCGTGTTTGTTATGATGGAGTTACCGAGCCTCATGCTCACTTCTTCTGCAAACGTTGCGAAAAGGTGTACGACTTTGAAGCAATGGAAATGCCTCGTTATACGGGTGAGATTGGCAAAGGCTTCCGAATTGACGATACTCAATTATATTATAAAGGTATCTGTCCTACATGCCTAAAGGCAATGGAGGAGGATAAAAAACTTAGCTAATTGGGGCTAAAACTAATACTTATCAAGGCTTTGATAAGGCTTCCCTATTATTGTAAGAATACCTTATTAAAGCCTTGGTAGCTTCTTATTTTCTATTAAATTAAGGCGTTTACGCTCTAAAACAAACCATATTACAGATTTAACCGACTTGCTCAACCACTATCCTTAGTAGTGTTCTCCACTCTTTGTCATTGATTAGGAGTTTTAGAAAAGACGAAGAGAAGCTCAAGAATAAATCTAGTGGGAATTTTTTAGTTAGTCCTTACTACCAACGAGGGAACAAATATGTATAGTCCAAGAGAAACCCTCATCATCTGATACCTACCATTAATGATTTTTATGCAATTTATAAACTAAAATTGATCTAACCACTTGCTATTACGTTTTTTTGCCTATCTTTGTCCATTGTAAGTTAATAATGTCATGTTGGTATAACCATTTACCAACATATTCACTAAATGTTTTATATAATAAAAGAATTGCCAATTATGGACAAAGCATGGAGAGGATTTACTGGTACAAAGTGGCTCGATGAAGTCAATGTGCGTCAATTTATCCAAGACAATTACGATAGTTATGATGGTGATGCTTCATTCCTTGAAGAACCAACAGCTGCAACTAATAAACTCTGGGGCATGCTTAAAGAACTTCAAAAGCAGGAACGCGCTAAGGGAGGAGTATTAGATATGGAGACGGAGGTCGTATCTAGTATGACAGCTTACGGTCCCGGATATATCGGTGAAGGGACAAAGGAAATGGAGAAAATTGTAGGTTTGCAGACAGACAAGCCTCTGAAACGTGCGTTTTCATGCCTTATGGTGGTATCAAGATGGCAGAACAAGCATGTACAACCTATGGTTATGAACCATCGAATAAACTGCATGAAATATTCACAAAGTACTGTAAGACGCACAATGACGGGGTCTTTGATGCTTATACAGATGAGATGAAACTCGTCAGACATAACCATATTCTTACTGGTCTTCCAGATACTTATGGACGTGGACGTATCGTTGGTGACTATCGCCGTGTGGCGCTTTATGGCGTTGATTTCCTCATCAATGAGAAAGCAAAAGACCTACGAAATTGTGGCGACGGAACGATGACTGAGAATGTTATTCGCCTGCGTGAAGAAATCTCTATGCAAATGAAAGCATTGAAGGAGATGAAAGAGATGGCTGCAATCTATGGTTATGATATTTCAAAGCCAGCAACCAATGCACATGAAGCAGTACAGTGGCTTTACTTTGGATATCTAGCTGCTATAAAGACACAGAATGGTGCTGCCATGTCAGTAGGGCGTATCTCAACCTTCCTCGACATCTATATTCAACGTGATCTCAACGAAGGTACACTTACAGAAAAGGATGCACAGGAACTTATCGACCACTTAGTTATGAAGTTCCGCATGGTGAAATTCGCACGTATACCATCATATAATCAACTCTTCTCAGGCGATCCAGTATGGGCAACGTTAGAGGTTGCTGGAATGGGAATGGATGGTCGATCCATGGTTACGAAGAATGATTTTCGTTTCCTCCATACGCTTGAGAATATGGGCCCATCGCCCGAACCAAACCTTACAGTATTGTATAGTTCGCGTCTTCCAAAGCACTTTAAAGACTATGCCGCAAAGATATCTATATCAACAAGCTCTATCCAATACGAGAATGATGATGTAATGCGTCCAATCTGGGGAGACGACTATTCAATCTGTTGTTGCGTCTCTGCGACACAGACGGGAAAGGAGATGCAATTCTTTGGAGCACGTGCAAACCTTGCTAAATGTCTGACTTATGCTATCAGCGGAGGCGTTGATAGTAAGACAAGAGAGCAGTGTGGACCTGCTTACCGACCAATAGAAGGGGACGTAGTAACCTATGATGAGTTCATGCCTCGCTTCATGGATATGATGGAATGGCTAGCTGGTGTTTATGTAAATACACTGAACTTGATTCATTATATGCATGACAAATACTTCTATGAGGCGGCAGAACTTGCACTTATTGATACTGATGTGCGTCGTACTTTCGCAACAGGTATTGCAGGTTTTAGCCATGTAGTAGATTCTATTTCAGCTATCAAGTATGCTAAAGTTAACATCATACGTGATGAAACAGGATTCCCTATAGAGTTCAAAACAGAGGGGGACTTCCCACGTTATGGTAATGATGATGACCGTGCAGATGATATCGCTGTATGGTTGTTAAAGACCTTCATGAACATGATACGAAAGCACCACACCTATCGCAATTCAGAGCCTACAACAAGTATTCTTACCATCACTTCGAACGTTGTATATGGTAAATTTACTGGGAATATGCCTGATGGTCGTCCTGCAGGTGCGCCACTTGCTCCTGGTGCTAATCCATCTTATGGAGCAGAGCAAAATGGCTTGTTAGCATCATTGAACTCAACTGCTAAGCTCCCATATGAGTATGCGCTCGATGGAATCTCAAACACTCAGACCATCAGCCCAGATGCTCTTGGACACAACGAAGAGGAACGTATCAGTACACTCGTTGGTGTTATGGATGGTTACTTCGACCGTGGTGCACACCATTTGAACGTTAATGTATTTGGTGTTGACAAACTGATTGACTGTATGGAACATCCAGAAAAGGAAGAGTATGCTAACTTCACCATTCGTGTAAGTGGTTACGCAGTGAAGTTTATAGACCTCACACGCGAACAGCAGATGGATGTTATTGCTCGTCGGGCACATGGATCAATGTAAAATGGATAATTTGCAGACAGATATCTCACATTTATCAGCTCCCGAGACAATGCTTCGGATACACTCTGTAGAGTCGTTCGGATCGGTTGACGGACCTGGTATTCGCTTTGTAATATTCCTTAAAGGATGTGCAATGAGGTGTCAGTACTGTCACAATCCAGATACTTGGGATAGGGCGGGGGGTAACCTCCGCTCTGTTGATGAGGTTCTTGCACAAGCACTAAGATACCGAAGTTATTGGGGAGAGAAGGGTGGTATCACTGTTAGTGGTGGTGAAGCCTTGTTACAAATACGCTCACTTACAGAGTTATTCCGCAAAGCTAAGGCATTAGGTATCAATACTTGTCTTGATACATCAGCACAACCATTCAGTCGGGAGACAACTAATTTCTCTGCTTTTGAGGAATTAATGAACTATACAGATTTAATACTTCTAGACATAAAGCACATTGACAGCAATGCACATAAGCAACTTACAGGTTGGAAGAATGAGAATATTCTAGACTGCGCACGTTATCTTTCTGATATAAAAAAGCCTGTTTGGATAAGACATGTGCTAGTTCCTGGAATCAATGATGACGATGATTCCTTACATAAACTTCGTAAATTCCTTGATTCATTAGGTAATATCGAACGTGTAGAAGTGCTACCATATCATGATTTGGGCGTATATAAATGGGAACAGCTAGGCTTACCTTACGCATTATCTGGGGTAAAACCACCTACAGAAGAGAATCTACTCCATGCGCGTAAGATATTAACAGAATGATAAAAGCCTATACTTTTAAGTGTTCTACGGCTTATCTTAACTTCTTAGACATCCTCCCGTCTGGCGTAATTCTTAGTTCAACAACATACGTAGTAGAGGCATCTGGGATTCCAATAAGGGCATCATAATAAAGAGCCTTTGCATCAGCACGTGTGAAATAGAGCTTACGAAGAATACTCTTATTGAGGAAGTCTTTTGTTATTAAGGGCTGGAACTCCTGCTTACGGAAGTCATGTGCAAAGACAGGAGTACCATGGTTGAAGAGACGCAAGGATGCAACATTGTCCAAATACATGTTATCAACCTCTACACCATCGCCGTTATAAGTTGATTTTATTACCTTATCTGATGTTGTTTGCACATGTATTTTGCTTTCAAAATAGCCTAAATCAGTACGGATCGTTGTATCTTGTGTTTGCTCATCGAAGGTGTTCATCGCATAAACATGATACCCGAAAGAAGGGTATAACGCCTTATCTGTACTCTTCACGAGCTTTACCTCTTCACCATTCTGGTTGATAAACTTCAATACATGAGGCTGCTTGTTTATCTATCTTATAGCCATTTACGTTCTGACCTTGTAGGTAGAGCGTATCTTGATAAACCCAAAATCGCACAGGCATACTAGCCGAGTCTGGATAGAAAATACTATCACCTTTGACCAACACAGCAGGATCTCCACTGTCACCATTTATCCATAAGCCCTGCAACATCTCCTTTGCTTGTTTGTCCTCATGCGTTTTCTGATAGTCAGCACTTCGGTCTCTACAAGCAGAGAAGATTAGTAACGAGGCAAACACAACACATGCGATTATCGTTTGTTTCATCTCTTGTTTTCTAGATTGAGAGGCGTTTATTCAAATTTCTCAGCATCTTCCCATGCTAATGACTTAGCATCATCTTTCTCAGAAAGTAGAACATCCTTTACTTCAACAGGCCATTTAATATCAACGAACTCATCATTCCATCGAATACTAGCTTCGCTTTGTGGCGCATAAACATTGTCCACCTTATATGTAAAGATAGCTTCTTCTGATAATACAAGGAAGCCATGGGCAAAGCCACGAGGGATGAAGAACTGACGCTTATTATCCTCAGATAGCTCTACTAAAACATACTTTCCGAAGGTAGGAGAGCTCTTGCGGAGATCGACAGCAACATCAATTACCTTCCCCTTGATGACTCTTACCAACTTAGCTTGCGAATGCTCACCCTTCTGATAATGCAGTCCTCGCAGCACACCAAAGCTAGATTTAGACTCATTATCTTGTATGAAAATCCACGTGATAACCGATATGTTCATCAAATTCTGCCTGTTTGAATGCTTCAAAAAAATATCCTCTTTGATCGTTAAAAACCTTTGGTTCAATCACCCATACACCCTCAATGTCAGTCTTTATATATTCCATTTCTTTCTTTGTTATATGTTCTAAGCAATTAAAGATACTTATCTTTCGCAAAGATAAAGATAATTATTGATAAGGAGAAGAATTACTAACTTTTTCCGCTATGATGGTATATTTTAATTGAAGAGACTTGCCACTTTAGAATAAAATAGCTAATTTTGCAAACGTGACAAAACTCGACCGACATATAGAAATACTTCTCTTGGAGAATGATTGTGTTATTGTTCCAGGGCTAGGTGGCTTTGTTGCTCATCATGTATCAGCTAGATACGATGAGCAAGACAGCTTATTTCTGCCGCCATATCGCACCCTTGGCTTCAATGCACAGCTCACAATGAACGACTCTTTATTGGCTCAATCATATGTAGATGCGTATGATATGAGTTATCCCGAGGCGCTTCGTCAGATAGAGAATGAAGTCAATGAGATTTATCACACGCTAGAGAATGAGGGCTTTGTAGAGCTTTCCGATCTTGGGAAAACTAGCTACAAATAGTGAAGGGAAACTAGAGTTCGAGCCTTATGAAAGCGGTATCTTGACTCCAATGTATTATGGTTTAAGTAGTTTTGAAGCATCACAAATTATGGAGTTAGGTGATAATAATCATGCAGACCTAGCTATTTCTGATGCACAAGAACGTAAGTCTAAGCTTATATACATTGATAATTCGGATAAAGAAAATAAACGTTTGAGTATTAGTTTGCACGCTGTTCGTAGTGTTGCAGCTGCCGCTGTATTCCTAACGGCAGTGTTCTTAGTTGCCTTCCCAGGCTCCACGAAGAATGGAATGTCCGAACGCCAGATTAAGAGTGGGGTACTTTATAATCTTTTCGACTCTAGTGATACTTCTAAAACATCCGTACATTTCAAACCGCTCCGAGCTATTGCTACAACTGATAATACCCCCACTAAGGATGTAACAGATACTCCTTCACACTACTGGGCGATTGTAGTTGCAAGTCACGTAACCGAGCTGAATGCACGTACTTATGTACAACGTATGCAGAAAAAAGGGCTTGAAGATGCTCGTGTCTATGAAGGAATTGAGAGCCTCAAGGTGCTTTATGGCTATTATGCAAGTCAACACGAGGCACGCAAGCAACTAAACGCAATGAGCGGAATGACCTTCTTTAAGAATGCTTGGATTATAGAGATTGATAAGTAATAATCCGTCTTTAACTATTCAAGTGAAATCCTCTTATATCCTTATTATATATGAAACGTGTAAGATGTCCTAAGTGTGATAACTTTATCACATTCGATGAGACAAAGTATAAATCAGGGCAACGTCTAGTCTTTCAATGCCCTCAATGTGGTAAAGAGTTTGGTATTAGAATAGGCGTTTCGAAGTTACGTAAGACGCAGAAAGAGGAGAATAACCAACCAACTGATGATGAACAACAGAGCGAATATGGCTCTTTACATGTCATTGAAAACGTTTTCCACTTTCGACAAGTAATCCCTTTACAGATGGGAGAAAACGTTATTGGACGTTATATGAAGGGCAATCCAATTAACTGTCCGATAGAGACTGTTGATCCAAGTGTCGATATGACGCATTGTGTCATTACTGTTAAGCGTGACAAGAAAGGGCAGTTACAATATGTTCTACGCGATGGTCCGTCATATACGGGTACGTTCGTTGACAACGTGATACTCGGTGATCGTGAGCGTAGAGTGATAGAGGATGGAACGCTATTTCACCATCGGTGCAACAAGTATTATCCTACATACTGGAGAAGAGGATTAGGCTTCTGAGATAAAGGACTATCATTTGATAGTCCTATATTATTTGTTCCGTATGCCTCATTTAATTGACCCGTACGCCTCACTTAATTGACCCATACGCCTCACTTAATTGACACGTATGCCTCACTTAATTGACACATATGCCTCACTTATTCGTTCCATACACCTTATTTATTTGTTCCAAAAACGGGAGGTAATGTCTTCGAAGCTGTTATCTGGGCGCCTACGCAACATGCGTTGATTGGTTTTTGGTGAATTAAGTGCGCCAAGATGACGCAGATAAGGTCCCACCTTTATATAATCAAAATACTCCATGTGTATGTCTGGAGATATAGCTGTACGACCTGTGTACCAGCCTATTTTAAGGTTAGGGTAGTGCTGCTTTACATATAATGCAAGATTATCTATAGCCGAGGGATCAGCATCTCCCCCCATAAAACCTATACATGTAATCGGCTCACCAACCCCCTCTATAAGAGTAGTTAGTGAGTCGATTGTTAATTCTTCACCCTTATTTGCCCATAAGAAGCTGCTATGGCATCCCGGGCAACGGCATGGGCAGCCCGTGATGTTGATAGCCAGTGTTACTTCATCTGGGTACTCTTGGAATACGATGTCTGTGTTACAGTATCGGAGCATGTGTCTGTGTGGATGTAATAACGGCGGTGTGCTTCCTCTTGACGAGGTACAGAGAAGTTGCTAACTCGCTTCATGTATCCTATAATACGTGTGAGATAGTCAACGTTCTTAGAGTGGCAATGAGGGCACTCATGCAAGTATCTCTTGTCAATGTAACCACAATCATTACAGATAGTATTCGGTATGTTAAATGTGAAGTAGTTACATCCTTCTTGCGCAGCAACACGTAGAAGTTGTCGATACTGCGGTTCGGAGAGATGTTCCTCAAGGTTCATGTGAAGTGCAGAACCGCCTGTTAGATGTTCAATATACGGCTTCCCATGCAGTTTGAACTTATCGAGAATCGTGAGAGAATTGTCTTCTACACGATAGAAATAGCTATTGTAACAGTCACGTGGCACAAAGTATCCATCTTCCTTATCCCATTTAGCATGCTTAACACCCACATTCTCTGCAGGAATCATCTCACAATTAAACATTGCCTCCTTAGTTCTAAATGCCTTATTCTGCGTCTCTATCAATCCTAACACACCTTGTACGAACTTCTTGTAATCGTCATTAGGATTGATATCAAGCCCCATGAACTCCGCAGCCTCTACTAGTCCGTTGATACCAATAGTGAGATATTGGCGGTCAATGTTGATATATCCAGCATCAAAAAGCGGCAACATGTGGTTGTGCAAAAGCTCTTTAAGATTCTCATTGTAGGCTAATTGCACCTTGTGGCACAACTCTATGATGTGAGTTAGGTATTCCTTATAATCCAAGTCATGGTTTACAGCATACTGAATACAACGATTTAAGTTAATGGTAAGTACACTCTTTGAACCAGTTGACACTCCACCAGCTCCCAAAGTATATGAGAATCCATTGTCTTGTATCTCATTTCTCAGTCGACAACACGAGCTCAACGAGTCTGCGTTATCGCTCATATAAGTGAAGAAGCTATGCCCTTGTGCATACATCTGTGCCGCAAAGTCTCCCCACTCATGGTCTTTACAATCGCCATTTTCGGCTAGTAACGCCATAGTCTCTACTGGGAACGTGAGGACAGTCTTAAGTCTTTCTTCGTTAAACCACGTCATGAAGCGTTTTTGCAACCATGAGAGACTTTCCCAATCAGGCTGTGATCCATCTGGAAAATAGAAGTTCCCGAAGAGCGATTCGAAGTAGGGACGATCATAGTAAGATATGTTCCAGAACACAGCCTGGTAGTTTCTTGCTCCCGTGGGTTGGTTCAGTGAGTAGACAATCTGCTCGAAGTCGTCCGTAATTATCTTATCTATTGTACGTCGTTTAACGCTGAGGTCGACCACTTCATCCGCTCTCTTCCAATAGTCCTTACCATATTCTTTCTGAATAAAGTAGTTCATGTACATCAGAAACTCTGGTGTGGCGCAGGCTCCAGCAAGCATAGAAGAGACCATGAAGACCATATTTATAAAGCCACCACAGAAACTCTTCAGATTCGTTGGGGCTGTAGAATTACCACCAATAGATGTAGTTCCACCGATTAACCATGGGTACATCGTGATGGAAGCACAATAGTTTGCGAGGTTCGTCTCGTCATTCTTATATATAAAGTGGTGTGTCAAGAGGTCGATGTATTCGTCAGCAAGTGGCTTACCATACATCTTTTTGATTCGTTCCACTAGTAGACGACGATTCAAACGGATAAATCCTTGCTTTGGTAACTCGCCTATCAACGTTGCAATGTTCTTATGTTCTACATTCGCATTAGCGTCGAACTTCGATCCAGTAGCAGCGTTCTTTGCTTCGCAGTAATCAGAGAGAAACTTCATCTTCTCGAGTGTTTCACGATCTTCCGTGTGCTGTTGGCGATAGACAATGAAGCTCTTTGCAACCTTATAGTAGCCTTCCTTCATCAAAGCAAACTCTACTTGGTTCTGGATATCCTCCACTTTTATATCGTTGTGAATGTCTAAGTCCGATAGGATACGCGATACAATGCCTATATCCGTTGGTTCGTTCACACTTTGAAAAGCCTTAACTATGGCGTTCATTATCTTGTCAAGGGAGAAAGGCACTTTATCTCCATTGCGCTTAGTGATGGTGAAGTTCTTCATTTCTTTTATATAGTTATTTTGTTTTTAGACAACTTTTTCAATCTGTGTCTTAGGTTCCTTAACTGGTTTATAAGTAGGGTTTTTATTGCATATATCACTTATAACCAGCGCAATAGCTTATTTCTTTCGTCGCTAAATGCTACTACTTTTATTGTTAGTTTTGGACAACTTTCTTTCTAAACGAGCGTCAGAAGTTTTCCAATTTGTGCAACTCTACGATTGCAAAGATAGCCAAAAGTATTCTTAAAAACAAACTTTTAGCTGTTTAAAAATGCTTATTTTTTGTGCAATTTTGCGTTCCCCTTCCTGCAAATATCAGTGCTATAATTGATTAAGAAGAACTAGTTGTAGTTGTGCTTTATGGTTCTCTCTTTTGCGATATACTATCTGGACAAGAGGTTCTAATCTATCACTTGAATAAGTATCAATTCTCCCTTACGAATGTCGTGAGGCTGTTCTATTATATATATAATAAGGTGAAAAGACATAGATAAGGTTTTTTAACTAATAAAGAGGTGCCTACTTCGCTGTTTTTATTTACTTTTGTTGATGTTTATTAATAGTGATATAGCCACCTAACAGTGTCATTTTTAAATCAAGATCACTATTCTTAGCATGATAGGAGATTATGAAACAGCGTTTTACACACTATATCATTCTCTCACAAAGGAATCTTTATAAATAACTAAATGAATGTTTTTTATACATCTTTTTAATACTATTATGAACGTAAAAGTAAGTTTTTATTGGCTACTCTGCTGACAGCTCCATTGTTGGCAAGCCCTGTGAACGCAAGTCCAACAAGTTCTTATCAGATTAACAAAGGCACTAGTGTGCGTCAGCGATTGGCTCAAATACGTGCAATGATGAATCGCGGGAACTATACCGCAGCAAAGGCAGCATTGAAAAAGATGATGAGTGGGAACTTAAACAGTCAATTAGCACGTGACATGTATGCCGAGTGTGAGACAGCCATCGAACAACAACAAGAAGCAATAAAACTCGAGTTTGACGAGGCGTGCGAGAGCGAGTCTAAGTGGGAATTAGAGTCTTTTATTCGTAAATACCCTAATAGCCAATATACCAAAGAAGCAAGGGAACAACTTGCAGACTTGGTTCTTTGGCAGCAAGCAACTACATTGAACACCATCGAGGCTTACCAACGTTACCTTAGTAAAACCTCTGTCTTCGCTTACACACAAGCGGCAAACACCAAGATTAAAGAGCTAAAGGAGGAGGAAACACGTAGGCAGATGGAACAAGATTGGAGGCTAATTAAAGATGCTGGAGATGAGTCGGCTTTAAATGAATTTATGAAGAAGTATCCACAAACCAACTATCTCGACCAGATCAAGAAACGATTGAATATTCTTCGTGGTATACGTTGTTATAAACAAGGCGACACCTCTTCTGCTTATTCCTATTTGTCGGCAGCAAACGAGCAAGAGCCTCTTACGGGTGAAGCTGCTACTTATTTAAAAGAGTTGCAAGCTGAACGTGATTATGAAGAAATCGCAGAGAGCAATGATATTGACCGTGTGAAATATTATCTCAATGCGCTTTCAACCTCAAGTCCTTACTATAACAAGGCTTGTAACCTATATGCCATTCTTTTAGCAAAGCAGCTCTCGTCTTCATCAGTAGATTATGACTATCAGTTGGCACTATCCTATGTAAAGGATGAAGCAACACGTACGGTTGTAACAAGCTACATAAATGTTGCGAAGGTGCAGAGGTCTACTTATGTGCATAGAAGAAAGATTCTTGACCGCAAACAGTGGTGGCGTACTAACCTACAAGTGGGTATTGAAGGTGATTTCGAGACCAATCTTAGTGATAACATTGGCTCAGATATGTTCTATTCTGGCGGTTTGATGATTCGTTTCGGTAGTTATCAACAAGTTGTGAGCATGACTGCTGGTGCAAAGTTCAGGGTTTTTATGGTGAATCCAGACCTCGGTGGAACCAATAGACATGGTGAGGATGAGCGTTGGAATGTGCTGGGCTATGCTGTTGGAGTACCTGTGAATGTTCGTTTCAATGTAGCTCGTCTGTCTACACGAAGTCGTTTCTTTATTGGTGGAGGTATCGAGTTTCGGTGTAACAACGATTGAGAAAGAGAAAAACAAGGGGGTTATGAACAAGTCATACATGGCTTATTACCCACAGATAGGTGTACTTTCTCCCAACTTTGAAATGACTCTTTATTGGAAGACTTATGCACCTGCACCATTCTCAAAGAACATTACTTCAAGAGGAAATATTTATGATTGTAAGAGTATGATAGGTGCTTCTATGTCTATTTTCTTCTAATTTACAAAGCGGGAAGCTACATTCTTTTCAAATTTAAGAAAGGCTTTCCTCATCATAAGGAGAGCCTTTCTTTGATACAAAGGGAGGCTCTCTTCCTATTAAAGAAACGCCCTCTTTCAATTAAAGAGAGGCTCTTCTCACAAAGGAAAGAGATTCTTTTGCTTTTTAAGTAATATTTATTTTCATTATGACCCACTGCCTTTAGAGGATAAATAAAAGGCGTTCTTCCTTGTAATAACACGTTTTTAATCCTCCTTCTAATAAGAAATCGTAGTGGAGTAAGCGAATTATAGCAATAGAAATGATACCTTGATTAAAAAAAAGTTACTATTCGTTAGTCGTTTAATTAATATTATACTTATATTTGCAAACATGTATAACCTGTAGTTAAAAACCTCTTTAAGAGTACTAATAACTACCAACTATTTATTTAGATACCATTTTTGAGCTTGTTCTGGACACCAGTTTCAAGCCATGAAAAGATTATAATCAACCTGAATAATTACATTTATGAAACTAAGAACGTGGATGTTTATCCTGTTTCTGTTCGCTGGACTAGGTTCCGCCTTAGCCCAGTCTATAACAGTCAAAGGTAACATTGTAGATGAGAATGGGGAAGCTTACCAGGCGTAAGTATTATCCCTAAGTCAGCACCTAAGTCGGGTATTGTGTCGGACATAGATGGTTCGTTCACCCTAAACGTGCGTAGTGGAGAGAAGTTAACATTCAGTTTTGTTGGCTACAACAGCGTTGAACGCATTGCAGCTCCGCAAATGAATGTCAAGATGGAACCCACTGAACAGATGATGAATGACGTTGTTGTCGTTGGTTACATGGAACGGAAGGTGGCAAACACATCAGCTTCTGTCATCAAAGTTGGTGCTAAAGACCTTGAGATGAAACCTGTTGCTAACCCCTTGGATGCCGTGCAAGGTAAGGTGAGCGGACTACAAGTCTTCTCCTCTTCTGGTGAGCCTTCTGCACGCTTATCGATGGCACTTCACGGGCAAGGGTCGCTTGGGCGCAGGTACGGGCTTATTGGTTATCATGGATGGAATGCAGGTCAGTATGGCTGTATTACAAGCGATGAATCCCAATGATATTGAGAGTGTTCAGTTCCTCAAAGATGCAGCTGCAACCTCTATCTATGGTGCTCGTGCTGCTAATGGTGTTATGTATGTTACCACGAAGCGAGGGCGCACCGAGACTCGTCCTAGTATAAATGTTCGTGCGCAATATGCTGTTTCTTCACTTGCTAATACCGATTACTTCGATCAGTTGATGTCGGGTCCTGAATTACTAAGATACTATGAGGAAACAGGGATATATACGCCCCAAGAGGTTGCTACCTTTAAAGAGAAATACTTTAAAGAAACCGACTTTCAATGGTATAAATACATCTATCAGTCAGCACCAATGTACACTGCAGATGTCTCTGTATCTGGTGGTAACACAGGCATAAGATACTATCTTTCAGGTGGAGCACTTAGTCAGGATGGTCTGAGAATGGGCTCTAGTTATAATAAAGTGTTCGGTCGTATCAATCTCGATGCGAAGTTAAATGATTGGGTAAGAGCCAATATCAACACCCAAGTATCATACGATGCTACACGTGTATCTCCCTTTGGTAACAACAATGCAGTGGGTGGTGGACTAGCAGCAATGAATGCTCCTTTCGCCTCACCTTACGACCCTAATACAGGCAAAGAACTAGTGCGTGTACCTTTATTAGACATTGCCACGCCTTCACATGTTATTGAAACGAACCCTGCGAAGACAAATAATTTCATCTTATCTACCAATGGTAATCTCACCATTACACCTCTTAAACCTTACCTTACGCTCTTTAATAGGTCTGGAACTCGATTATGGCAATAGTCGTTCACGCACTCTTCCTAGCTATTATCGTGCTTATGGCAATGGAAGTTCCGAACGTTCGTTCTCGATGGCATCGAATATTACCATCACAAATACGGCTTCATATAACATGACTTTTGGTGATCATCATCTGACAACACTGCTCGGACATGAATACACCAACTATAAAGACGATGGTTTCTCGGCTGAAGGTTCGGGGATATTAGACGATCGACTCTATTTACTTAACAATGCAACTAAGAATAAGAACATCGGTGAGGACACGAATGGATACGCTTTCTTGTCATTCTTCACACAGTTGTCTTATGACTTCTCAGAGCGTTACTTCGTTGATCTTGTCCTACGTAACGATGCTTCTTCACGCTTTGGAAAGAATAAGAGAAATGGACTTTTCTGGTCATTGGGACTGCTATGGAAAGCTAAGAAAGAGAAGTTCTTACAAGACATAGCATGGTTAAATGATTTAGATGTAAAGGCTAGCTACGGTACTCAAGGTAACTCTTCTATCCCTCCATATAGCACTTCAGCTTATGCAGGAAAGGTCGGTCAAAAGATGGGCGACATGAGTTTAGGCTTCATAAGTATGGGTAATCCCGACCTTGGATGGGAGCATCAAAGCAAGTTCACTGTAGGTGTGAAGACTCGTATTCTCAATCGTTTAGACTTGAATGTGGAGTATTATAATCGTGTAACAAGCGATATGCTCTTTGAAGTTCCTCTACCTTATACATCTGGCTTAACGGTGGGTAGTGCTGGTTATCCTACTCGTTATGAGAATGCAGGACGCTATCTGAACCAGGGTATCGACCTCCAGTTGAATGTAGACATCCTACGTGGACGTGACTGGGGAGTATCTGCTAATGCGAACCTCAACTATAATAAGGATAAAGTTCTCGAACTCTTCGAGGGTAGGCAATCATGGCAAGAACCAGGCGGACAGCTCTCTTACGTTGTTGGAAAACCTGTTCAATTTGTCTTACCATTATATAAAGGTGTGAATTCTGATACTGGTGTGCCTGAATGGTATCGCCCAGGAGCAGACAAAAACAAGCCTCATCGTGATGATAAAGATGTGGTCAACGAGTGGTCAAGTTCGCTGAGTCAGAACACGGGAGTGGATGCTTACACTCCATTCACTGGTGGTTGGGGTATCTCGGCATACTGGAAAGGCTTCTATCTAAACGCTGATTTCTTCTTTGCAATAGGCAAACATATGATATCAATGGATAAGCAGTTCTATGAGAATGATTACTTTGTTCGTGACAAGAAAGATAACTTCAATGGTTCAAGAAGGCTCTTCGACTATTGGAAACAACCAGGAGATAAGACGGAATTCCCATCTCTTGCATGGGTTCGTGACCCTTCTCACCAGAGTACATACTTAGACTCGAAGATGCTGGAAAACGCTTCTTTTCATGCGCTTAAAGAACTTCACTCTGGGCTATGAATTGCCTCATAGAATGCTTGGACAGCAAAAGGTTATACGTTCAGCAAAGGTGTTCTTCACAGGTCGTAACCTATTAACATTTACGAAGTTCCGTGGTATTGACCCAGAAGTAAACCGTAACGTCTCTTATGGAGTGAACCCTAATACTAAACAGATGAGCGTTGGCGTGGAACTAGGTCTTTAACAATTATACAACTAATGGATATCTATATGAAAACAACAAAGATATTATTCTGGGCATGCGCACTCTTGTTTACACTGCAAGCATGCGACTTGGATCGTGATCCTGCTAACTACATAGACTATGAAAAGTCGTATCGTAACATGCAGGATGCCAAGAAGTGGGATAATGGAATATACTCAACTTTACGTGGAAAGTTCGGTGGTGCGTATGTTATTCCACAAGAGGCTCAAGCAGACATGCTTAATGCACACGCTGCTTTCGGCAACCTTTATGGTGAGTTCCATGGGTGGACTATCAAGCCAGAGAGTGCTGTTTTGCAGGAGTTATACCACTCTTATTATGCAGCACTCATCGATGCAAACGTTGTCTTGAAGCTGTTACCAAAAGATGGAGGTGAGCAGTGATGAACAGGTACAAAGGAATCATTTTCTTGGTGATGCCTACTTTGCTCGTGCCTTTTATCACTTCAATTTAGCCTTACGTTGGGGCATGATTTATGATAAGAATACGGCTGACAAGGATCTTGGAGTTGTACTCGCAACAGAGCCTGGATCGATTGATAAACCGAAAAGAGCTACTAATGCAGATACCTATAAGCTCATTCTTGCAGATTTAGGAAAGGCTGATTCGCTACTAAAGGATGTGCCAGTAAAGCCCGGGAACACTGAGATTAATGCTGATGCAGTAAAGGCTCTGAGAGCAAGAGTATACCTTTATATGGGAGACATGGCAAAGGCTTATAACGAAGCTAAGCAACTGATTGACCATGGGACATATCCTCTCATTGAGCCTTATTATGGTAGATTAGATGCGAACAATAGGGTAGATGCACGTGAAGATGCCTTTGCGCAGATGTGGTTCTACGATGATGGGAAAGAACAAATATGGCAACCTTTCGTGGACAAGGAGAATGAAATCGCAACAACAACAGGTTTCTACGGGGCTGACTTATCTACTGCCACCTATTGGGATAATCAACATGATGCAAGTAAGATAGGCGATTATAACAAGCCTGCATATGTACCAACTAGAGAAGTTATCAACGATTTATTCTCTGGTGAGAACGACCATCGTGCACAGGTTCTATTCGAGTATGTCCATACGACAGTCAATGATATGAATGTCTCAACTCAGCTCTATGTCATATCGAAGTTTAAGGGTAATCCTAACTATGCGACACTCAATAGCACGCATTGGGGTGGTTATGTCCCTAATGGGAATCAAGCTCCTAAGCCTTTCCGTATCGCTGAGCAATATCTGATTGTAGCTGAAGCTGCATACGACTTAGGCAACATCAATGATGCACAAAACTATCTTAACCTATTGCGTAGATCGCGTGGTTTAGATCCAACAGACCTCACTGGCGATGCTTTATATCAAGAGATAAAGAATGAACGAGCACGTGAGTTGGCTTATGAAGGCTTCCGTCTTTGGGATTTAAGACGATGGAAACAAGGTGTAAAGAAGCGTACTTTCCAGGGAAGAGAGAATTATTACATGGTTCCTTCAGCATTCTATGCAGGTGGATATAAGGTTGATATTCAACCAGACAACTATATGTTCGTATGGCCATTGCCTATGAACGAAACATTAATCAATACTAATCTCTTACCTAATCCAGGATGGGGAGACAAATAGATTATGCTTTATTAAAAAAACGAAACACTATGTATAAGAGATTTAAAAATATGGATGGGCTTGGCTATAGCTGTACTAGTTGTTGCATGCCAAAAAGATCTTGTATTAGGAGGAACTGACCACATTGTCTTAGGTGAATCGACGGCAGTAACACTTGTGCAAGAGGGTGAAACGAAACTTGTAGACGTCTCTTCTTTAGGTGATGAATGGCAAATTGAGAATGACACACACAATACCTGGCTCACAGCAATTCGAAGAGGAACAACTCTAGAGTTAACCGCTACGGCTAATAATGATGCTGACGAACGTCGTACAGAGGTTACTATTGCAACTCCAACGAGCAAACAGACGATTACAATTACACAATTCGGAACAGAGCCAACAATCGCTGTTGATGGAAGTAATGGTACGCTTATTCTTAATCACGAGGCACATACTGGCGTTGAATTAAAGATTATTTCAAACTCTGATAACTGGACAGTTGAACAATTAGACACAGCCAATAACAACTGGCTTAGTTATGCCGTTGATCTCAAACAACGCAAGTTAACACTCAATCTCACCGCTATCGAACGCAATAGCCCATGGGCACAGACCAGTCGAAGTGAGAAGCTCTTCCTATCTAATGGCAATAGACATTACGAGCTAACTATTATGCAGAATGGCTTTGTTCAGTTCCAGTTACCAGTGTGGGATTTCGATAACTTCGATATTAATAAGGTAATAGCAATGGAGGCAGAAAGGCATAATCTCCGTGATAAAGCATTTGAGATTGACTCGCTCTTACCTTATCATCAGGATCAGAAGAAGGTGTTTACTGTGTTTCATTCACCAGGAGAACAGGCTCCACACATCCTCTATCAACAGAAGAACTATGGTACAGATATGTATTGCGCATGGCTTAAAGCACCCAAAGGAAAACTATTCCAACAAGAGTCGTATGAGCCTTGGCTGAACCAAAACAACTTCAAACTAGGTAATAAGCAACGACTTGATACGGAGTCACAATATTATAATGAGGAGAAAGACAGAACTCGTTTACTGACAATATACAACTCTGTTGACAATTTCAAGATGGCTGGTGGCATCTTTAGAAGCGCTTGCATGAAGTACTTGGAAACGTCTAATAGTTTAAAACTGAATAGTGATGGAAAGGCAGAGACATTCCCTGTGTTCCCTTCAGATTACCTACATAATAAGGCTTTCAAACTCGATCAAGTAGTTGCATTCGAACGCCAACGTGGTATGAAGCCAGACTATTATAACCAGTTTAACTCAGAGAATGTTACAGCCACAACAGAGGATCCTCTCTGTCATTACTCACGCTTAATATTTGTACCAGAGAACGAGAGTTATGAGCCTGGAACACTAGCGTATGTTATCTACTTCTTCAACTGGCAAGGTATCACGGAAGAAGATATTGATGCTGGACTAGTGCAAGATAAGGACCTTAGTGGTACAGTGGGATCATGTCAAGTGTTCTATCAGGGAGGTGACGTTTTCTACACTCGTGAGGAACAAGGAACGCCTGGTGTCTACTCATGGTATGAATATTCTCTACCCTTTAGTACACGTCGTGCAATAGAAGATAAGGGCTATAGTCTATTCAGAGAGGCTAGTGGTGGATTCGCAACATTCTATCGCGGCAGTGAGAATCTGATAGACCTTCGCCCACAAGAGAGCCGTACCGTCATCACTTACTACAAGAGTAAGCACTACGTTGACTTAATAAAGAAGAACCTTAACTACTAGATTTTAAGCATGATGAAAAAGTTTAGAAACATATATTTATCGCTTATTAGCGTGGCACTCATCGCTGGGCTCTGTACGTCCTGTAATGATGATATGCTCGAGTCAAGCAATCAACAAACCACAACAAAGCCTTCCAACGAGAGCTTTCCATGGGAACCAGGAATGGCTTATATCAAGTTGAAAGCAAGCGTATCACCTACTACGCGTGCAGCAACACAGACTGTTTCTCGTGCCACAATACTTGATGATGCAACCGTGAAAGTCGAACAAGTGTTTGACATGACGAATGAGTATGCCAACCTCAAGAGGGCTCGTGGCTTAGATAGATGGTTTGTTGTCAAGTTCGACAAGGGTAAAGATGTAGGCGAGGTAATCAATGAACTTAAGCGTGACCCAGCAATTGAAAAGGTGCATGGAAGTGTTCAGATTGTTCCTTCAGAAGTGACTTATACACCAACCACACGTGCTCCTATCAATCCAAGAAGACTTAGAGACGCTAATGATGGACAAGGACCTCTCTCTTTTAGTGACCCCTATTTAAAGTATCAATGGCATTACACCACAACGATAGAACAATATATGACGTTCCAACCTGGGGCTGATATTGATTTATTCCCTGCTTGGCAGAAGGAAACGGGAGACCCACATGTAGTCGTAGCTGTAATGGATTCGGGTATAGACTTCACACATGAAGACCTTGAAGGAGCGGCTTGGCAAGGTAAAGACCCTAAAACGGGAGAGACCATCCATGGGCGTAACTTCTGGGCAGAAGAGACTGGTCAAGACGATCCGAATCATATCATTGCAGGTGCTCATGGTACCCACGTGGCTGGTACCATCGCTGCCCGCAACAACAACGGAATAGGTGTTTGCGGTATTGCTGGTGGTAATGGTGATGCCAACTCGGGCGTTCGCTTGATGAGTTGTGAGATCTATGGACATGATGGAACGACGGAGACTGCAACGACAAAGTACATTGTTAAGGCCTTTGAATTTGCTGCCGAGAATGGTGCATCAGTAATGAACTGCTCGTGGGGATATGCTTTCGACCGCAAGAAGTACCTTAATAATGAGAACTTCCAAAGCATCTTCAAGAGTCAATTCGACTTACTAAAAGATGGCATAGACTACTTTACTGACGTTGCTGGATGCGACAAAGATGGTAAGAAAAAACCCGATGCTTATATGAAAGGTGGACTCATCTTCTTTGCTTCGGGTAATGACTCTCAATATGACATAGATATGATTCCAGCCTCTTATAATCGTGTAGTAGCAGTTGGAGCTATCAATAGTCTCGGTGTACCAACAGCCTATATGAACAAGGGACCATGGGTAGATGTACTTGCTCCAGGTGGTACTACTGAGACTGGATCTGTCAATCAAGGCGTATTGAGTACAGTGCCTAGTGACTATGAATATGGCATGACTGGACCCTATCCCAATACAGACTTTACGTTGCCATCAGACTCTCATTATGCCTTTGCACAAGGTACTTCTATGGCAACACCACACGTTACGGGCATTGCAGCTCTTGTAGTGTCTAAGTTTGGAAAGACGAATCCTAACTTCACAAATGAGGATCTTCGCCATCGCATTCTAGGTGCTCTTAAAGACAAGAATCCCTATGAAGTTAAAGCTGATGAGAACCTAGCTGGCAAGATGGGACTCGGTTATATCGATGCCCTCTATGCGCTTTCTGACCCTGAGACAGAGGCTCCTGAAGCTCCATCTATCACTGTCACCGACTATTCTTCACATGCAACAAAGGGTTATTACGATGCTAACATCACATGGAATGTGACGGCCGATAACGATGCTCTAAACGATGAGCACACAGCCTTTGCCTATGACATTCAACTCTTCAAGAAGTCTGATTTAAGTACTCCCGTACAATCTTTTACACGCTTCTCTTATAATATGTCTGTCGGAACAGAGATGCAACAAGAGTTTACCGGACTAGAGACTGACATGGAGTATGTCGTTAAGATTGTTGCTCGCGACCGCTTCAACAATCGTTCGCAAGAGGTTTCAACCAACTTTAAAACACGTCTGAACCATGCTCCTATATTCACAGATATGATCGAGAAGAATCTTCGCTTACTTGATACACAGCCTTACTATCATAAGATATTACCAGTGAAAGATGAGGATGGGCATAGTTGGACATACTCAACAACAGAACTCCCGCAAGGCGTAGAACTAAAGCGTATCGGTGATACCTTCGACTTACTCATTAAGGTGGGGGCGCAGGGTACATATCAATTCGATATCACACTCACTGATCAACTGGGTGGTAAAACAACGCAGACAATAGCTTATGAGGTTATTCCTCATACCGCTCCAGAACTCACGAGTCCTATAGGTGACATCTCACTGTTCGCAAATGGGGAAGCAATCGAGGTCAATCTCGCTCATGCCTTCACTGCTTCTAGCGGAAAAACAATGCGTTACATGGTAACTTCTAATAATGAACAAGTGGCAAAGGTGGCTGTAGAAGGTACCAAGTTAATCGTTACGCCAGGACAAAAAGGACTTACGAAACTCACCATAACAGCCATTGATGGCAGTAGACGAACAACCACTTCGGCTATCGTTCGAGTGACAGATAAGAATGCACCTGACGTTCATGTCATTTATCCAAATCCTGCACATAGCTACATCAAAGCCCTTATGCGCAGTAATGTCACAAAGGTCAGAGCTATCGTAACATCACTTCATGGACAGAAACTCATTGATCAGTCGATGACACCCGATAGTCGAACACATGAGGTCACATTAGGTATCGACCGCCTTGCACCAGGTACTTATTACCTCTTGCTAACGACAGATCGCCTAACTAGTAAACACGTATTTATAAAGAAGTAATCGGTAATTTATGAAGAAGATAACAATAGCTCTTCTCGTCTTGGCTATGGGTTCGACGATGAAGACAGTCGCACAGAGTAGGATTATACCTGTCCTTGAGTCTAATCCAGACGCTCGCACGGAAGCAATGGGTAGTACATTGCTTGGCAACACAAGCCAGATGCACATTTATACGAACCCTGCTGCCTTCACTTATGGCGATAAACAGTTCTCCATTGATGCGTCAATTACAGGACAACCAAAGACAGATGAGGGGCGATTAATGCAATATAACCTCGCAACGGGATACCAATTTAAGAATCATTCGGCACTCATGGCGGGTGTACGTTATATGGGCGGACTAACCATACAACCGATAGCAGCAGTGGGAGAGACGAAAGAGATAAAGCCTTATGACGTGGCTCTCGATCTCGGTTATTCGTTTCCAGTAACAAAGGAGATTGCTGTTTATGCCACTGCTACTTATGCTCGAAGCCATGCTGAAACGAGTACTAACGCATTAGCCTTTAGTGTCGGAGCAGCATATCAAACGGACTTTAATCTCACAAAGGATGTTCCAACGACATTGACAGTGGGCGCACGATTGATGGACTTCGGCAAGGATGTGAAGTTTGATAACACTGGTATTCCTCAAAGTCTGCCCACTTCTCTTGTCGTGGGAGGCGATTGGAACGTGCGAATAGCACCTAAGCATGCTCTTACCTACGCACTTTCTTATCGCTATTTCACACCGAAAGATGGGCATGAAACGCTCGTTGGCACTGGTCTAGAGTACACTTACAACCGTATAGTGTCTGCACGTGTAGGCTATCAGTATGCTGACAAAGGTTCAGATGCGTTTACCTTTGGTGTTGGAGGACAATGGGCAGGCTTCAAACTAGACATTGCTTATCGTCAAGCCTTTAAGCATTATGGCATTAATGGGCTCATAGTTGGGCTGGGGTATAGCTTCTAGTTATAGGCATAAATAGCTTCCATAAGAACTATCTGAAGGCTCGTTTAATCTATACTAAAGATGTGTTATCCATGATAAGAAAACCTAGTAATAAACAAATAGAATATTACTTCAAATAGAACCTATTATAATTTGAAGTCGTAGATTATAATTGTTAGATTGAACGAGAGCCTTTCTTTGATACAAAGGGAGGCTCTCTTCCTATTAAAGAAACGCCCTCTTTCAATGCAAAAGGGCGTTCCTTGAAATGCACAAGTTATGTTGGTTAATTTGAAAGGACTTATTCGCCGTCAGCTGTTAAGTATGATTTCCAACGGAACTAATCGTCATTTTGAATGTTCATGGGCATTTGCTTCAGTGCATTACCTTATCTCGTGAGGAATACTGAGCGCCTTTCAAGCTTCATGTCATCCGTATATTCAATGTTAAAACCATCTAACCTATATGCTTGTAATGTGTCATTTAGAATCCACAACTTCTATTCCTTCTAACTTAAAGAATATCATCCAATATTCCTTCTACCATTTTCTTCGATAGCGAAAGCCACCTCACAGAATATGAAGAAAGTGCTTTCTGCAGTTTAAAATATCGATAATCTGTCCTTTGATTCAAGTATTTTTTATAATTTTGTCGGCGTAATGAGGTACACAGTTAAATGTAATGAATGTGGCCGCGAGTTTGTGGCTGAGACGGAGAAGTATGGGACAATGAAGTATCGTTGCCCCTATTGTGGTAACGTATTGACCTGTCGTTTCGATGCACCGACAGCCTTCCGCACCCGTGCCCGTTCGGTATTACCCTTGGCTGATGCTACTCCCGTTGAAGTGAAGAAAGCGGCAAAGTTGCCTACAGTTGATACCAATGTGCTCAACACTCCATCGAAGGAAAAGTTGGCAGAGATGCGTGAGAAGCTGGCAGAAGCGTCTCATAAAGCTCTTCAAGCATCATTACATGCAGGCGAAACTTTGCGTAATGCAACTGATAATGCCACCGAGTTTATGTCGAAATCATCCTCTCGTCTACGTAAGTTTCAGGAGAAGTACGAGGATGGCGACCTATGGATATTCTTTGGATTCAGCCTTCTCTTCATCTTATCAGTGCTCCTTTGTCTATTCATCTATGCGGAGATTGTGAAGGTGATAGCCGATGCCAATGCTAGTTTATTCAAGGCATATATCGAGTTTAGAAACACTTATTTGTAAACGAGAAGGTCGATATTCAGCAGTATAACACAACTTTATCTTCAATTATAAATATAATGTTGTGTAAGCGAGGTAATACTTAAAAGTTTTTCTTATCTTTGCAGTATCGAGTGCAAAATGACAATATGAAAGCATAAGAAGAGCTTTACCTCTTCTATTATCCTCATCTGATTGAAATATAAGTAACAATGTGGAGTAGTGCTTTCAATATGTTCATCTCTACTACTTGACATTCATTAATCAACGAATATACGATGAAGAGAACGAATAAAGTATTACTCATTTATACCGGTGGAACCATCGGTATGGGGCATAACAAACGTACAGGAGCATTAGAACCATTAGACTTTAGCCATCTTGTAGAGAATGTTCCTGAGTTCAAACTAGTGCCTACGAAGGTGGATACCTACCAGTTTGATCCCCCCCATCGACTCGTCTGATATGACTCCACATCGTTGGGCACAACTAGTGCAGATAGTATCTGATTGCTATGATGCCTATGATGGGTTTGTGATATTACATGGCACAGATACGATGGCTTATACTGCATCTGCTTTATCGTTTATGTTCGAGAACTTGACTAAACCAATCATCCTTACGGGGTCTCAACTACCTATTGGTCAGCTGCGAACTGATGGTAAGGAGAACTTGATGACGAGTATTGAGTTAGCATCAGCACACCATAAGGACGGCACGCCAATGGTGCCTGAAGTGTGTATCTATTTCAGTGGTCACTTATTAAGGGGCAACCGTTCTACGAAGCAAAATGCCGATGAGTTTAATGCTTTCGACTCCTTTAACTATCCTCATCTATGCGAGGCTGGGGTTAACTTTACCTTTGATGAGCATAGAATACTTGTCCCTGATTATTCCAAACCACTAGTTACACACACACAGCTAGATAATAATGTGATCATCTTCTCACTCTTCCCAGGCATGGAGGAGGGGCTTATGCACCATCTTTTTGATGCTCCAGAATTACGCAGTATAGTAATGCGTTCTTATGGAAGTGGCAATGCGCCACAGCGACCTGGCTGATGAAGCTGTTGAAACAGGCGTCGGAACGAGGAGTGATTGTTGTTAATATCAGTCAATGTATTAGTGGACAGGTTGAGATGAGTCGCTATGATACAGGTTACCAACTCAAAGATGCAGGGGTTATCAGTGGTTATGATAGTACGGTAGAGGCTGCTGTAACCAAGTTAATGTACCTTCAAGCACGATATAAAGATGCTGATAAGGTGCGTTACTACATGAATCACTCCATTGCAGGAGAGATTACAATCCAAGAATAAAAGGGGCATCTTTTATACATCTAAGTCCTTTCGAAGGAAAGCTGATGTAACCTAATAGTATCTTATAAAGTTATCTTATGGGGGACAGGCGAGAGCGTCTGTCTCCCGCTGTTAGATATTATTTAAACAGCAATTAGAAGCCACATAGCCTATTATTAGATATCCTTTCAAGCAGAAAAAATATCTGTTTTACATGATTAAATAGCGTTATATCAACGGATTAAATAGCTAATAAAAAAGCACCAACCCCTTGTTTAAATAGGGAAATAACTCTTATTCCCCTTAAAACAAACAAAGGCTTTGCTAAAAGCAGAGCCTTCTTGTAGTCGATAGGGGAATCGAACCCCTATGCCAAGATTGAGAATCTTGTATCCTAACCGTTAGATGAATCGACCGGAAAAGTAGCTTATCTCAAATAAAAGGGATGGTAGTCGATAGGGGAATCGAACCCCTATGCCAAGATTGAGAATCTTGTATCCTAACCGTTAGATGAATCGACCAGGGTTGCATCTGAGGCTACTGAGTAATGCGGAAGGAGGGGGATTCGAACCCCCGGTACGCTTACGCGCACGGCAGTTTAGCAAACTGCTGGTTTCAGCCACTCACCCATCCTTCCTTAAAAGTATGTTAGCTGAATTACTAAGCACCATCTCAAATGCGGTTGCAAAGTTAGTGTTTTTATTTTATTCCTCAAAATATTATCATGTAATTTTTCGTTTTCTTGTAAAAAAATACACCTTTCTTCTCATCCAATTTGTCCTTACTTCCGATAGTTCCAACCTATTAACTGGTTTAGTTTCATGGCTTTCCTTACTCTCAAAAGGCATAATTATAAATCCAAAGTTATGATAACTTCTATTGTTGAAATGCATTAAGAAGTTCTTTGTTGGGATGTTTTTAACACGGAACTTACAAATGGCACGGAGCCAGAAAGGGGTACAGAGTTCCTAAAGGAACATGTGAATCCACAGAAGTTGAAGCCCCCCTTGTTTACAAATAGTACTCTTCACGCCCCTCTCCATTTGGAGAGAGGACGGAGGTGAGGCTGTAGATGATTGAGATTGAGGTTTCTTCTCCTATCGAAGGAAGCCTCTCTTTGCTATGAAGAAACGCCCTTCTTATGCCAAAGAGAGGCTCTTCTCCTATCAAGGAAACGCCTCCGTCAAAAAGAGAGATAATTCTTTAATTCTGCAAAGATGTATCCCTAAGATGATATAAAGTCGTAACTCAGTCATGAAAAAGCCTCGTTAGGTATTCTATCATTATGTTTCTTCTGTCTAAAAAGATTTGTATCTTTGCACAAGTAACATATACCTCAAATAGTATGAAACGGAAAGTAAGCTATACCATCATCGGTATTCTGGTAATCGTCATAGCTGTTATTGCAACGTGCAACATCATTGTCAACAACAATGCTAAAGGACGAGTCTTCGATAATCCAGCAGATGTTCCAGCAATGAAAACGGCAGTTTTGCTTGGAACAAGCCCCAAAAGCCGATATACAGGAGGACCTAATCAGTTCTTCCAAGCCCGTATTAATGCTGCAATAGAACTGTATAAGCACCATAAATACAAGCAGTTAATCATTAGCGGAGAGAAGCGTACGGGTTATGATGAGCCTTCCGCAATGAAGAGATGTCTCACAGAAAGAGGCATACCAGCCAACATCATTCACATGGATGGTAGTGGACATCGAACCTTCTTATCAATGCGTAACATTCAAAAAGATTATCATGCTGATTCTATTATCATCATCTCGCAGAAGTGGCATAACCAACGTTCCATCTATTTGGCAGACCATTTAGGTATATATGCAGTGGGTTACAACGCCGAAGATGTGCATAACCTTTTTGCTCAACTGACCCATATTAGAGAGTTATTAGCACGTGTGAAGTTATTTAAAGATGTGTTATATTAATACTTACAAGCGTTAATTCTCTCTTTAAATCTATGTTCAATGACTGGACAGAGATAATGGCAAAGACCATAGAGGATATTATGTCCAAGAAAATAAAAACTCGTAAACCTGTCAATGCACGAACTCCTCAACTTGTAAAGAGGATGATTTCAAATTGCCAAAGAGGCTTATATCATAATAAATCTTTATCTTTGTCGAAAAGAATAGATGTCTAATAAAAACAATGGAAACTCCCGATAAGACGATAAAATACAACCTTTTCGATTACGCCTACTATGTAGGACGAAGCTTCATACTCCCTTGGTTGGATGGGAATGCAGTGGTTATTTATCCTCTTATGATGGTCATCGCGCTTCTCTTACCGAGCTTTTGTGATGGTGTATTAGGCATTTCGGGCGATTCAATTCCACTAATTATCTTCGTCTTACTAACGGCTTCTTTCTACATTCTCGTCAGTAAGCTGTACAAGAGGAACTACAGATCAATACTTGTCAAAGCGCATTTTAATGAGACAAAATGGGCTAAATGGTATATGAAACTGCTGTTTTCTATCTTTTGGCTTTTACTTCCTTTTCTTATAATAGGGCTAATTTTCGTCCTTAGTGGTGGGTTAGAATAAGAAAGAAAAGGCTTCTATTGATTTATAACCGACCGATTTCTGATAGTACATCAGCTACATCTTCGGGTGTATTGAATAGGATACCTTCTTCCAACTCATTATCTGATAACTGATTAAGAAGCTCTTTTGCGGATGCCTCATCAAAGCGTGGTTCTCCCTTTGTGTTGGTCTTTTCGAGGAGAGCTGATAGTATTTCTTTGACGGAATTCTTCTATTGACATAATATTAATAAGTTATTGTTTGGAGCAAAAAGATTATACGTTTTGCATTAAAATAAAGTGTGGGTGCGCCTCATCTCCATAGTTGGCTTGATAAGTAAAGCCCTCATATTCAAATGAAAGGAGGTCGCTTGACTTTGCGAGACGATTGCGAAGAATATAGCTCGTCATCGCTCCTCGACAGCTCTTGGCATATACACTCACTGCCTTTAGACGGCTACCTTGATCTACCATAAACTGCGGTTGGATAATACGAACAGCCTTTTGCAGTCGCTTCCAGTCGAAGAGTTGCTGAAACTCTGCCGTTGCCAAGTGTACAAGAACGCCGTCATCAGCTTGCACCGCATTGATAAGCATATCGGTTAGTAAGGGCTTCCAATATGCAAACATATTTTTTCCTTCGTTAGATGTGAGTTTTGTTTTACCCTCAAGACGATAAGGATGAATGAGATCCAAGGGGCGCAAGAGCCCATAAAGAAAGCTCGTTATCCATAGATGATCATCGGCAAAACGAAAGTCATCGGGACTATATTGCTGTGCTTTCAAGCACTTATAAGCCTGTCCATAATAGGCTAGGAGAGCAGGAAGAAGCGCCTCCCGATTGAAGAAGTCCTGATAACGTAGCTTGTTTTCTAGGGCTATCTTCTCATTGCAATGCAGTTCCTTTGATAGGACATCAACGGACATTTCGCCCAGTTCTAACGCCATTCTTCCCACTTCCTGACTGAAGTGTGGCTCGTGCGTGAGGGGTACTTGCACCGAAGTAGTGCTATTCATTATCTTTGCCGAAGCAAGTAGTATTTGCATATTTAGTACTTGTTGGGGAGCTAACAGACGTGAATAGGGTTATAGGAGTTAATGAAGTTAAGACAATCGTTCGGTTTCTTGCATTGCTTTCATACAACTACTAGCAACAGAAGGGATGCCTTAACTCCATCCACTCCTTCACTTCTTTCACTCCTATAGAAGTCTATCACTTAATACTTTAACCCCATATTATAAAGGATGAAACCATAGATATCGGCTTGTTCCTCTAGTTGTTTGGATAGAGGCTTACCACTTCCATGTCCCGCCTTAGTATCAATACGAATCAAAACAGGTGTGTCGCCAGCATTACAAGCCTGTAAAGTAGCAGCAAACTTGAATGAGTGTGCAGGTACAACACGGTCATCGTGGTCGGCAGTTGTTATGAGTGTGGCTGGGTAATGAGTGCCAGGACGAAGGTTATGAAGCGGAGAATACGAACGAAGATACTCAAACATCTCCTTTGAATCGGCACTTGTTCCATAGTCAGGAGCCCAGTTCCAACCAATAGTGAACTTGTGATAACGCAACATATCCATTACTCCCACCTGTGGAATACATACCTTAAAGAGGTCAGGGGCGTTGCGTCATACAAGCGCCAACAAGCAGTCCGCCGTTTGAACCACCCACTATGGCGAGATAGTCCTTACTGGTATATTTGTTTGTAATCAACCATTCCCCAGCAGAGATAAAGTCGTCAAACACATTCTGTTTATGCAGTTTCGTTCCAGCGAGATGCCACTCTTCTCCATACTCACTACCGCCTCTCAAGCATGCTTGTGCATAGATACCTCCATTCTCAAGGAATGGTATTCTGTTAGACGCGAAGTAGGGTGGCATGGCAATGTTAAAGCCTCCGTAACCATAAAGATAGACTGGATTCTTACCGTTGCGTTTGAGTCCTTTCTTATAAGTAATGAATAGTGGGACACGTGTACCATCCTTACTTGGATAGAAGACTTGCTCTGTTACGTAGTCAGAAGACCGAAACTTAACCTTCGGAGTAGCATATACTTTGCTTTCATTTGACGCTATATCATACTGATAAATAGAGTTTGGAATGGTGAAGGAAGAGAATGAATAGAACACTTCCTTGCGGTCTTTTTTACCATAGAAAGCGGCACTTCCCACTGTAGGTAACTTGATTTCAGCCAGTTGCTTACCATCTAAGTCATAGACAAAAGCATGATTCGACGCATCCTTCATATAGTTTAGTATCATCTTACCATCTACGAAGGTAACATCTTCCAACATATCTTTACTTTCAGGGACAAGCGTTTTCCACTCATTGAATCCAGGGTGTTCTATATCCGTAACCATCAATCGGTTCTTAGGAGCACCATCATTCGTGAGGAAGTACATCTTATCACCTATAGTCTGTACAAGGCTATATTGCAAGTCAAGATTTGATGTCATCTGAATGAACTGACTATTGGGTTTGCGTAAATCACGTACATATACGCAATTACCAGAGCCTGCACCGCTTTCGTAAAGGAACATCATTGTCTCGTCCTCGTTGGTAGATACGGAGTAGAAACGCATTGGATTAGCTGGGTTCTGATAGAACAACTGATCCTCAGACTGCGGTGTTCCTATCTTGTGATAATAGATCTTCTGCACTGCATTCACATTACTATATTCATGTCCTTTAACGGGTGCGTCGTAGGCACTATAGTAGAATCCATCCCCCTGCCAAGCGGCACCTGAGAACTTAGCCCACATGATATGATCATCAAGGAGTTCGCCTGTTTGAGGGTTCATAACATAGAACTCCTCCCAGTCACTACCACTACGTGATATGGCATAAGCCGCATATTTACCATTATGAGAGAAGCTAATACTTTTCAAAGCAACCGTTCCGTCCTCTGATAACTTATTAGGGTCAAGGAGGATGCGAGCGTTCTTCTCATCACCAAGATGGTCCATTACGTAAAGGACGCTTTGGTTCTGTAGACCATTGTTCTTATAGAACAACCACTTCCCGATAGCCTTATTATAAGAAGGTGCAGATAACTTCTCGTAATTAGCTAACTCTTTCATGCGTTGGAAGAGTTTGCTTCGGAAAGGAATGCGAGCAAGGTACTGTTGTGTTACCTCATTCTCCTTCTTCACCCACTCGGCTGTTGCTTTAGAGCTATCATTCTCTAATGGGCGATAAGGGATCAGCCACTTTTACACCGAAATAGGTGTCAACTGTGTTGTCTTTAGGCGCTTGCGGATAGTTAATCTTCTGTGCCATTACACTCGTTACGGACATTACTGCCGCTGTTAATAATACTTGCTTCTTCATATGGTAAAAGGTTAAAATGAATTATCTTAGGCTTTCTTGATACCACTCATAGAGCTTTTCTACACCTTGATCTATCTCTACTTTATGTGTCCAACCAAGTCTATGGAGCTTCTCAACATCGATGAGTTTGCGTGGAGTACCATTGGGTTTATCAGCATCCCAGACAATTTCTCCCTCGAAATGAACGGTTTTCTTTACGAGTTCCGCTAGTTCTTTAATAGTCAACTCTTTACCAGTACCAACATTAATGTGGCAGTTTCGAATCTCACCTAACGATGGGATAGCACCTCCACGACCCTCTGAATTGTTGCGATCGACGGCTCCATCAATCTTAGCACCATAAAAAACACTTGAATACTTATCGATTCCGATAATGTCTTTGAAGTCTACATTCAAGAGGACATGCACGCTGGCATCAGCCATATCTTCGCTCCAAAGGAACTCACGAAGTGGACTACCATCACCCCAGAGTGTCACTTTATTGCTCTCGATTCCATAGAATGATAATGCCTTTAAAATGCGTTCCTTAGTGTTCTTTCCATCAACATTTCCTTCGCCAATGAGTGCCCTCAACTGGTCAGTTGGGTTGATGGGACGTTTATCCATGTCGTTGCGTATGGCATTCCAGTTGCCCTCGTGGATGAGTTTAGACAAGTAGATCTTACGCATCATGGCTGGCATTACGTGTGAGTTTTCTAAGTGGAAGTTGTCGTTAGGACCATAGAGATTAGTTGGCATAACGGCTATGTAATTCGTTCCATATTGTAGGTTGTAACTCTCGCACATCTTTAGTCCAGCTATCTTAGCGATGGCGTACTCCTCATTTGTATATTCAAGAGGAGAAGTGAGAAGCGCTTCCTCCTTCATTGGTTGTGGTGCATTCTTAGGATAGATACAAGTACTTCCTAAGAAAAGTAACTTCTCCACGCCATGGAGATAACTCTGTTCTATGACATTGCATTGCATCTTCATGTTCTGCATAATGAAGTCTGCACGATACAAAGAGTTCGCCATGATACCACCAACGAAGGCTGCAGCCAATACAACTGCATCGGGTTTCTCCTCATCAAAGAATCGCTTTACAGCAAGCTGATCGGTTAAGTCCAACTCCTTATGTGACCTACCCACAAGATTCTTGTAACCTCTTTTTTCAAGGTTATTCCATATAGCTGAACCCACCAAACCATGGTGTCCAGCTACATAGATCTTACTATCTTTATTCATACTTCCGTATCCTTGCTTTATTTCACAATACCCTTCTCAAGATATTCTTCTAGGTTCGTTCTAACCTTCTCAGCAGCTCCTTCAGATGCAACCTTTGCCATATCATTGTCAACCATGATGTTAACTAGCTCTTCAAAGGTCGTACTATTAGGATTCCAACCTAGCTTTGCTTAGCCTTCGTTGGGTCACCCCAAAGATTAACAACGTCTGTTGGACGATAGAAGTCAGGGCTAACTTCAATCAAGACATTACCAGTTGCCTTGTCAATACCCTTCTCATTCATACCTTCACCCTTAAACTCCAATTCGATACCAACACGTTTAAAAGCATAATAACAGAACTCACGAACACTGTGTTGAACGCCTGTTGCGATAACAAAGTCCTCTGGTTGTTCCTGTTGCAAGATAAGCCACATACACTCGACATAGTCCTTTGCATAACCCCAGTCACGTAATGAACTTAGGTTGCCCAAATAGAGTTTCTCTTGTTTACCTTGCTTTATTCTTGCTGCTGCGAGAGTAATTTTTCGAGTTACAAAAGTCTCTCCGCGACGTTCACTCTCATGGTTGAAAAGGATGCCAGAGCAGCAATACATGTTATAAGCCTCACGATATTCTTTCACTATCCAGAAGCCGTATTGCTTTGCAACAGCGTATGGACTATAAGGGTGGAAAGGCGTATTCTCGTTCTGTGGAACCTCCTCAACCTTACCATATAACTCTGAAGTTGAAGCTTGATAGATACGACATGTATCTGTCAAATTCAACTGGCGAACTGCTTCTAAGATTCGCAACACACCAACAGCATCAACATCTGCAGTGAACTCAGGCGAGTCGAAGCTCACTTGAACATGGCTTTGTGCGGCGAGATTATATATCTCGTTGGGGCGAACCTTACTTATAACGCCAAGGATACTCATAGAGTCTCCAAGGTCAGCATAGTGTAAGTGGAAATGAGGACGCCCCTCTAAATGGGCGATACGCTCACGGAAGTCTACTGATGAACGGCGTATAGTACCATGAACATCATATCCTTTCTCGAGTAATAACTCAGCCAAATAGGAACCATCTTGCCCCGTGATACCAGTGATAAGAGCTGTTTTCTGCATTGTTTCTAGTTTTTATCTGTTATTTTGTTATAAGTCGTTATGTCATCACATACGAATGTACAAAGATACAAATTATTATTAATAATCAACGTTTTAAGGCACATATTCTTTATAATTAAGCGTTAGCAGTTTTAGAATTAAGTTACTGCAGCTATTAAGGAGAGGCTCTTCTTCCATCAAGGAGAGCCTTTCTTGATAGGGAGAAGAGCCCTTTCTTGTCTCAAAGAAACGCCCTTGTAAAATAGAGGATAGCATTTCTTTTAAGAGTACTATCCATGAATTATATAGAAAATAATGTCTACAAAAAAGGGATGAAAACATCATTTGTTTTCATCCCTCACGTTTTTTATAATGTTTGATATTCTCTTGAATAACGGAGCATTTGCTCTGTATAAGTCTCAGAATAATCTACTATTATATCAACAACATCTCCTTTCCCATTATGAACAGGCTTCAAAACGGGGTTGACAAAGCCTTTGTAAGGAGCAATATTTAAGCGATTGTAACGACAAAGAACCTCTTCATGGATATTAGGATCCAATTGGATGGCATAACGTTCTACCAGTTTTCCGTGCTGACTCAAAGTCGCCTTCGCTCTTGACACGCTGTATCTCCGCTAGTTCTTGTGCAAAGATACGACGCAAGGCAGCATAGTCATTAATACGAACATAGGTTTTCTCCTTGCCAGTAGTAGTATCCATACGCTTAATGAGTTCAACAACCTTGTCCTCTTTACCTAGTTCCATTGCCCATTGAGCAATAAGAGCTCGGTTCTGCATGTGGGACTCTTCGATTTGTTTACCAGGCTTGATACGTACCTGCTGAGTGAGTAATCCATTCATCATATAGCCATAATATTGGGCTTTGTACGCCTCCTTGTCAGCGAGCAAAGCCAAGTTCAAGAAGCTTATCATCAGCTATATAATAAAGACCAAAGAGGTCGGCACGGGCTTCTTCAATGGTATTTCCATAGTTCTTCAGCGCATCAGGATCGGTTTCAGGGAGTAATCTACCACTTCCATGACCAAGACATTCGTGCAAGTCTGTATGTAAGTTGTCTGTTATATCAGCATATTTATCCATCAATAGGCACGTTTCTTTATCGATAACAAATTCTTCTCTAAATCCGTTACCCTTTGCTGCCATGTCATAAGCATGCGTCAGATTAGAGATCGTAACACTCTTAGATCCGTACTCTGCACGTATCCAATCGGCATTAGGAAGATTGATACCAATAGCTGAAGCGGGGTATTCATCGCCACCGAGCATGGCTGCACAAATAACATTCGCAGTGACTCCCTTCACCTTTTCCTTGCGAAACATAGGATTGACAGGAGAGTGATCTTCAAACCATTGAGCGTTAGTTGAAATTGTTTGTGTACGATGCGTCGCATCGAGATCCTTGTATTCAACAATGCCTTCCCATGATCCTTTTAAGCCCATGGGGTCTCCATAGACTTCTATGAAACCATTGATAAAATCAATGCGAGCATCTTGCTCCTTAAGCCACTCTATCGAATAAACATCAAAGTCACGCAGGTCTCCTGAGGTATAATACTTTATAAGCAGGCTAATCACATGACGTTGTTGGTCGTTCTCAGCATATTTCTTTGCTTGCTCTAACCAATAGACAATCTTCTCTATGGCTGCACCATACTTGCCATTGAGCCTCCAAACGTCTTCACGAATGATACCATTCTCTTTATTAGGGTTGAATTTAGCCCATAAGAGGGTGCACCATATTGCTGTATTGGAGTCTGTTCAACTGACGAACTATCACTAACAGACAGCTTCTTATTAACATCATCCAGCTTCATTTGGGCATAGAAAGCCTCAACTTCATGCTGCTCTACACCATCATAGAAGTTACATGCAGACTCACGAACGATGTCAATACCATCCGACTTATTAACACGTTTGGGTAGAATTGTTGGGTTGAAGATAATCGGGCAAAGCTCATCAAGCATTGCTTCAACACTTTCTCCTTCTTTAAGTGGAAGTAACTTCGGATCAATCTTCATTGTTACTTCACGCAAAAAAGTCTCTGAGAACAAAGGAGCAAACTTGTCACAAGCATAATGATGATATATTCCGCTTGCAAACCAAACCTGCTTTAAATATTGTTCTAAGCCATTATACTCATCCTCAAGTTTGTTTCTTTGACTATTATTATTACCTCTCTGGTCAGAAAAAAAGGATTTTCTGATCAGAGAATCTATCCTTTGAACATATACATAAATAGTCTCCAACATCTTTCTAATGCGGAGATTATACTTTCCAAATTGGTCAAACGTTATGTCACGTCCATATAATGTCGCCTTAGAAAGGCAATATATGAGTTGCTTCTGATCAAGTGTCAGCTTGCTAAACTCGGGTAGCCGATACCTTAACATTTGTATATCGGCAAAACGTTCATCTAGATAATTAAATTCTTCTTCAACTGCTTTCTATCATAGACTTAATTATATACTTACCGCCTTTTACTTCTTTAGCGGTTTCTTTAATCGCATCTCTTCAGAGGGGTGCTGGGCTAGATGACGCATCTTGTAGTCACGAGGAGTAACACCATTAATACGATAGAACGAGGCATAGAAAGACTGTCTATTAGAAAATCCTACCATGTCACTTATATCTTCCATGTTGAGATCCTGATATCGTTTGTCAACCAGTAAAGCCATAGCTTCCTCTATTCTGAATTTGTTAACGAACGATGTATAGTTCATGTGAAACCTTACATTCACTACTGCAGAAATGTAGCGTGTATTAGTTCCTAAGTCCTCAGCAAGCTGTTTCGCAGAATAATTCTTGTCTTTATAACGCTGCTGGATTAGAATGATATTCAGAATTTTCTCCTTAAGTTCATCCATCAATTGCGGACTTACCAAACTACGGTACGCGGCCATCTTCTCCTTTTTTTCAGTTAAGTTGTACTTAGCCATAATCCGTGGATTTTTAGTTACCAAATATGTTATTACAATGCAAATATAGTATATTTAATTAATATTGTCAAGTGCAAAGTATAATTTTTAATATCTCTTAGTTGTTCATTTTCTGACTATTATAAAGACTTTTCTCCATGCTTAGGAATAAAATATTTACATGATAAGAACTCATATCTTTGTGTGATAGGGAGTTCCCCTTTATTTCATTCATTGTACTTCTTTACACTTAAAAAGTCTTATATGGGATATTAGGAACGATTAACATTTAATATACTTTAACCTTTGTAAAGTCACAAATGTTACCTAATAGGAATGAATTAGTCTATAATTTTGCCACCGAAAACGAAATTAAAACATTACAAAGGAATAATTTAAAATGGCAGAGAACAAGATGTTTTGTTTCCAATGTCAGGAAACAGCAAAGGGTACAGGATGTACTATTCAAGGTGTATGTGGCAAGAAGGCAGACACAAGTCGTTGGCAAGATTTATTACTAGCAGTGACTCGTGGCATTGGAACTATCGCTGATTCGCTTCGTAATTCAGGTATAGAAACAAGCCAAGAGGTGGGTGATTACATTGTTGACTCTCTCTTCGTGACTATCACCAATGCAAACTTTGATGATCAAGCAATATTGGCAAAGGTAGATAAAGGAGTACAATTAAAACGAGAGCTTCTCGACCTTGCGGCATCAAAAAACATCACTCTTCCTGACTACCCAGAGGTTAAATGGGGTGGAGAAAAGGCTGATTACGAGGCAGAAGGTAACCGAGAAGGCGTGCTACGAACCGAGAATGAAGATCTACGTTCACTAAAGGAATTAACCATTCTAGGCTTGAAAGGAATGGCAGCATATTATGAGCATGCATCTCGATTAAACGAACGCAAAGATGAAATCATCGCTTTTATAGAGAAGGCCTTAGCGACTATCTCTAATCCTAATGCTAATATGGAAACCCTACTTTGCAACCGTTATGGAGACTGGAAAGTATGGTGTTGATGCAATGGCACTACTCGATAAAGCAAACACAACAACATATGGTAATCCAGAGCTGACAAAGGTTAACATCGGTGTAGGTAATCGCCCTGGAATCCTTATCTCAGGTCATGATCTCAAGGATATTGAGCAATTATTGGAACAGACAGAAGGTACTGGTATCGATGTATATACCCATGGCGAGATGTTACCAGCACACTACTATCCACAATTAAAGAAGTATAAGCACCTTGTTGGAAACTATGGTAATGCATGGTGGAAACAGAAGGAGGAGTTCGAGACATTCAATGGTCCTATCGTATTTACTACCAACTGTATCGTACCTCCTTCACCAAAGGCAAGCTACAAAGGATCGTGTATTCACCACTAATGCAACAGGTTTCCCAGGATGGAAACACATTACAGCTGATGCAAACGGACACAAAGACTTCTCTGAAGTAATTGAGATTGCTAAGACCTGCAAAGCACCAACTGCTATCGAGCAAGGCGAGATTATTGGTGGATTCGCACATGCACAAGTATTCGCACTTGCCGATAAGGTCGTTGATGCAGTAAAGTCTGGTGCTATCCGTAAGTTCGTTGTGATGAGTGGTTGTGATGGTAGAATGAAGAGCCGTGACTACTATCGTGACTTTGCAAGTCGCCTCCCGAAAGGATACTGTTATACTAACAAGTGGTTGCGCAAAGTTCAAGTATAACAAACTAAACCTTGGTGATATCAATGGTATACCACGTGTATTGGATGCTGGTCAATGTAATGACTCATACTCATGGGCAGTGGTAGCTATGAAGCTAAAAGAGATCTTTGGTGCTAACGACATCAATGATCTTCCTATCGAGTTTAACATCGCATGGTATGAGCAGAAGGCTGTTATCGTTCTCTTAGCACTACTTTATCTTGGCATTAAGAACATCCATATCGGGCCCTACGCTCCCTGCTTTTGTATCTCCAAACGTACTAAATGTACTTGTTGAGAACTTCGGACTCGGTGGTATCACAACTGTTGATGAGGATCTCAAAAGCATGGTTGGATAAATTAATCATCTAATTTAAGTAAAGAACCAGAAGCCTTCCCTAACATTAGGGAAGGCTTTTTTGTTTATGAGAAAAGGTTTATGATGATAACAAAACACACAAATTTTACGAATGTGCGAACAGCTACAAAACTTCAAAGAAACAAGAATTTGGTTAAGAAGTAGGGCTGTATGAGCGAACAAACAAGGGTATCATCATCTACATGAATCTATCTGTCATAGCGAAATTAGACTTTTGTCTGAAACAAAGAAGGCGTTTCCTTGCTGTGAAGCAAGGCTCTCCTTATAATACAAGAAGAGCCTCCCTTGCTATACAAAGGAGGCTCTTGTCTTTTGAATGTAGTTAGGTTCTTTCTCTCACCAGCACATTACTTGCAAGGTTTATCACCCATCATGAAATCTATGGAAACACCATCTTCAAGTTTATTGTGCTCCAAATAATAATGCTGATAAGGCTGTCCATCCATCATTATACGTTGTATGAAGCGATTATTATCATCGTTTTTATCCGTATTGATGGTGATTATTTTCCCGTTTTCTAGATGTATTTTTGCCTTGTGAAAATAGGGTATTCCTATCATATACTGCGTACTTCCAGGGCATACTGGATAGAATCCTAAGGCTGAGAAAACATACCAGGCAGAAGTCTGACCATTGTCTTCATCACCGCAATAACCATCAGGCTGTGCTGTATATAATCGGTTCATTACCTCACGAATCCAGTACTGTGTCTTCCATGGTTGACCGCTATAATCATACAAGTAAATCATGTGTTGGATAGGTTGATTACCATGTGCATAGTTGCCCATGTGCATTATCTGCATCTCACGAATCTCATGAATAGTGAAGCCATAATAGGTATCATCGAATACAGGCGGTAGGTTAAATACACTGTCCAACATCGTGTTGAACTTATCGTAACCACCCATCAGTTGTGCCAAACCAGACGGGTCATGAAACACGCTCCAGGTGTAGTGCCAACTATTACCTTCCGTGAATGCGTCTCCCCACTTATATGGGTTAAAGGGCTTCTGAAAGCTCCCGTCCGCATTACGACCACGCATTAAGCACGTTTCTTTATCAAATACATTCTTATAGTTCATGGCTCGCTCCTTGAAAGGTTGCAGTTCCTTGGCACTCTTCCTTAGCTTTAATCCCAACTGATAGATACACCAATCGTCATAAGCATACTCCAAGGTGCGTGCTACACTCTCGTTGATACCCACATTATAAGGCACATATCCCAAACGATTGTAATACTCAAATCCCTTGCGTCCAGTCGAACTGATAGTGGGGTGAACAGCGTTAGCTCCATGCACAACAGACTTCCATAATGTTTCAATGTCATAACCCCGAAGTCCCTTGATATAGGCATCTGCCACCACAGAAGCAGAATTATTGCCCACCATACAATCACGATGTCCAGGGCTAGCCCACTCTGGTAAGAATCCACTCTCTCGATAAGCATTGACCAAACCTGCCTGCATCTTCTCATTTATAGAAGGGTAGATAAGGTTGAGCAAGGGGAACAATGAACGGAAAGTATCCCAGTATCCAGTATCGGTGAAGAGATACCCTTCAAGTACTTTCCCATTATAAGGACTATAATGAATGGGCTTTCCGTCGGCATCAAACTCATAGAAGGAACGAGGGAAAAGTACGGAACGATAAAGACAACTATAGAATGTGCGGAGGTGATCCACATTATCGTCTTCCACCTCAATGCGCCCTAATACCTTGTTCCATTCAGCTTTTCCTTCAGCCTTTACTTGCTCGAAAGACTTTCCTTCAACCTCCTTTAAGTTACGAAAGGCTTGCTCTTCACTGATGAAAGAAGAGGCTACTTGCACATTTACCTGTTCGCCTCTCTTGGTTTGGAAACCTACAACAGCCATCGCATGATTGCATGTCGTAGAAAGCTGATTATCGATTAGTTTACCATCAGAAAGGCATCCTTTATAAACGAAATCATGGTCGAAACGGAGAACAAAGTAGTTCTTAAAGTTATCAGGAACACCACCACTGTTCTTTGTAGTATAGCCCACAATGGTGCGTTTGTCAGGTAGTATCGTCACAGAAGAGCCCTTATCGAAAGCATCGACAAGGAAGTAAGCCTCGTTAGTAGTAGGGTAGGTGACACGAACAGAGGCTGCTCTGCTAGTCGGAGAAAGCTCTACCGTTGCGTCATAATCGGCTAGATAGACCTTATAATAATAAGGTGTAGCTGTTTCCGCCTTATGTGAGAACCAGCTAGCTCGCCCTTCCTCGTCGAAACACCTTTCTTGCCTGTTATGGGCATGAAAGCGAACTGCCCATAGTCATTTATCCATGGACTAGGGTTGGTGTGTTTGCTTAATACCACGTATCTTATCGGCTCCGTAAACGTAAGTCCAGCCGTCCCCCATTTTTCCTGTTTGTGCTGTCCAAAAGTTCATAGCCCATGGTAATGCTATAGCGGGATAGGTGTTGCCCGTTGATAGTTCGCTTTTTGAGGCAGTGCCTACCAATGGATTAACATAATCAACGGGATTCTTTACGACCAGAGCATCGATATTCGTAATGCAAGATAGCACTGCAAGCGTAATAAACAACAGCTTTTTCATATATAGGTTTTTAATTGGGGTAATTAGAATTATACGCTACTTAGAAATAAAAAGTCGGTAATCAACAAGAGTGAATATCGATTACAAATATACAAAAAAATATCTCACTCCCCACAAAAAGAGCAGTGAGAATATAATGAGTAGACCTCAACACAAATAAAAAAGGCAACAGATAGTGGTGTAATCCCACGTTCCGTTGCCTTTAAACCAATATTTCTTATTAACTAAAATACCTAGAACTTAGCCATTTTAATAGCATCAATAGCACATTCGTCACCCTTATTACCAAGTCTGCCGCCACTTCTGTCCTTTGCTTGTTGTAAGTCGTTTGTGGTGAGAAGACCATAGATAACAGGAATATTCTGCGATGCATTCAAACGTGCAATACCATAAGTAACCCCCTGACAGATGTAATCGAAGTGAGGAGTCTCACCCTTGATGACACTTCCGAGGATAATGATAGCATCAAAGCCATCGTTCTTTGTCATCTGTTGTGCACCATAGATAAGCTCAAAACTACCAGGGACTGTCTTGATGTGAATGTTCTCTGGGATAGCACCATGCTTCTCCAACGTACGTACAGTACCATCAAGCAATGCCCCAGTAATCTCTGGATTCCACTCTGCAACGACGACTCCAAAGCACATATTACTAGCGTCTGGAACATTCTGCTCGTTGTAGTCTGATAGATGATGAAGTTCTGTTGACATGGCTACAGATTAATTAGAAGCACGTTCAATGTACTTGTCAATATCCTGGAAGATAGGAGAGTTGACATAAGTCTTCTTGATGTTCTTATAGATATCAAGCGCTTCTGCCTTCTTACCTTGGCTTTCCAATAGGATACCAGCCTTACGGAGTGCTAGTGGAGCAATGGTAAGGTTGATGTTGTCTTCAGCCTGAGCGTTAGCCATATCAGCTGCTTTCTTGAAACAATCAACAGCTTTGTCAAGCTGATTATTGTTTGCATAGATGTCTCCTAGAGCCATCTGTGAGGCTGGGCTAATCATCTCATCATTAGAAGTATCAAACTTCTCTGCATTTTCCAAAGCCTTTGCCCAGTTTGGTTGAGCCTGATGTGCATAGCAAAGAGCCACATAAAGGTTAGCAAGATTACCTGCATCAGTGTTACTGTAGTCGCTTTGTACCTTCTGAAAGCCAGTCAATGCCTTGTCATACTGCTGTGCATTGAAGAATGTCTGACTCTTTGCAAGCTCAGTACTAGCCTCTGCCTCGCGTGGAGCAGAGATGTAATTCTTGTAAAGGATAACACCCGCAATGATTACAATAATAGCGATGACTGCAATAGCAATCTGCTTCTTATACTTCAAGAATGCGGCTTCAGAATTGTTAAGGGTATTTTCATAAGTACCCTGTTCTTTGTTGTTTGCCATTTTAAGTTATGATGTTTTGTTTCTTTCTTATATATTATATGTGTGCATAATAGCGTCGCAAAAGTACGGAAAAAGTCGGATATATTGAAATTTATCAACGACTTTTTTCTTTTATTGATACGAAAAGGGGTAACTTTGCAGATGATTGATAAGAGGAAAGAAGAGTGTGATTAAAGACAAAGGAGATGCAATTAAACAAACTTTCTATCATAAACTATAAGAATATAGAAGCAGCCACCTTAAACTTGTCGGCAAAGCTTAATTGTTTCATAGGGCATAATGGTGAGGGTAAAACCAACCTATTGGATGCTGTTTATTACTTATCCTTTTGCAGGAGTGCCTTTAATCCGAAGGATTCTGAAGTGATGCGTCATGAGCTGATTACTTCGTATTGGAAGGTGATTACACCACTGATAGTGAAGACAAAGAACAGGTTTATTGTGGTATGAAACGTGGCTCGAAGAAGCATTTCAAACGTAACAAAAAGGAATATAAACGCCTCTCGATGCACATCGGTTTGGTTCCTCTTATATTCGTTTCACCAGCTGATGCAACCTTAATAGATGGTGGAAGTGAAGAACGAAGAAGGCTTATGGATGTTGTTATCTCTCAATATGATACACCTTACATAGAAGACCTTAACAGATACAATAAAGCTTTACAACAACGTAACAAACTCTTAAAACAAGAGGAGGAGCCTGATGCAACACTCATGGAATTGCTTGAAATGCAAATGGCAGAGTATGGGGAAGCTATTTATAAGAAGCGAGCTGCATTTGTGGAAGAGCTTACTCCTGTATTTCCAACGCATTTATCAAACGATATGTGAGAAACCGAGAACAGGTGTCATTAGAGTACGTTTCGCATTGCCAACGTGGCTCATTATTAGATGTTATACAGCGTGATCGAGCAAAGGATCGCATTATGGGCTATTCACTACATGGTGTGCATAAGGATGATTTGGTAATGAAGTTAGGGGATTATCCTATTCGAAGAGAGGGTAGTCAAGGGCAGAATAAGACTTATGTGTTAGCTTTAAAACTGGCACAATTTGACTTCTTACGTCGTACATCAGGAAATAATACACCTTTATTATTGCTTGATGACATCTTTGATAAGCTTGATAGCAGCAGGGTGGAGCAAATTGTTCGCTTGGTTTCAGGCGACGATTTCGGTCAGATATTCATCACTGATACCAATCGTGACCACCTTGATAAGATTCTTCATGGAAGTAGTTTTAGTTATAAATTATTCTCCGTTGAAGGGGGAGAAATAAAAGAGAAGAAGGAATAAAGCTATGTTCAGACGGAAAGTACAGACTTTGGACACCTTACTTAATCAGGTCTTAAGGAAGGAAGGACTCGAAGTTCCTCTCTTACAAAAACGCCTTATCGATGCATGGGAGGAGGTTACGGGTAAGACTGTCGCACGTTATACACAAGAGAAATTCATACGCAATCAAACCTTATTCGTGAAGATTATCAACCCAGCCTTACGTGCTGATCTTAGTATGATGCAGTCAGAACTGGTGAAGAAACTCAACGCAGCAGTTGGTTCTATGATTATTACAGAAGTGAGGTTCTACTAGGCTTCATGGGAAATGGATATTTGTTGCTTTCAAGGTATCATTCTTTAATATTCATGTAAAACCTATTGATTCATATCAATAAATGCAACTTCTTAAAGAAAAACGTCGATTTATTTTGTTGTGTACGCAAACAATTGTACCTTTGCATCGTCAAAAGAAATAAAATAGATTGTTTAGGTTAGTAATAATAGATTTAGGTTTTTAGTTATTTAGTATTAAGGTAGAGCAAAAGAGATTGTTCAGGATTATAGTTGATAGGTTTAGTTAAGGTAATAAATAAGATTGATTAAAGGATAACAACGACGCAAGATGATTGGGTGACGCCGTGAGGCGGCAACCCAAAAGTCAAGCTCAATCACTCATTGAAAGGTGAGTAGGTAAAGGGTGTAACAATTATTTGTTACACCCTTTACCTATACTTACGATTGAGAAGAGTGTTCAATGAGATTGTGTTGATGGTAAACACGTATGGTGCTAGGCATAAACACAAGTGCGATAAAGTAACATGAATATGCTCAATTTAGGACTAGATAAATAGAAATAAATGTTGGATGCAAATTAAGAGCTTTATTTTTGCTGTCATCCCTGTCACACCATTTACATTCATAAGGTGTTGATTATAAAACAATTGTTACATATATTAAAAGTGACAACAACCACTTTTAAAACTATATTGGGCTTTTTAGAGAACAATAGGAACTGAATCTACTATGAGAAAAACGAAGAAGAAATAATTAATAATTGCTTTTTTTCTTGTAAATTTGTAGAGCTTTAATTTGAGATAGGATATCTATGTCCAATGAAGTGAACAAAAGTTTAATCCGATACATATTATATAATAAGACAATGATGACTGATCAGACACACGAGAAACTAATGCAAATTAAACAATCCTTCCGCCTATTGATGAATGGTGTAGCATCACAATCAATGCGTGAGAAAGGACTATCATATAAAATAAACTGGGGCGTACCAGTACCGGAACTACAAAGATGGCTCTGGAATATGGTAAGGATTATGAGCTTGCCATTGAACTTTGGAAAGAAGATATACGTGAGTGTCAAGTACTAGCAACGCTAATTATGCCTGCAGAACGTATGTCGGAAGATTTAGTAGACGTGTGGATGGAGCGCTTACGAACACAAGAAATGGCAGAACTATTGGCTTTCAACCTTCTTCAACACCTCAACTTTGCTCCAGCTTTGGCTTATCAATGGATAGCATCAGACAAGGATATGTATCAACTCTGTGGTTATCAATTATTAGCAAGACTATTTGCAAAGGGCATGGAACCAAATGAGAGAGGTATTAATGAGTTCCTCGATCAAGCTCATACAACTCTTGCTGGAGAAAACATAGCACTGAAGCACGCTGCATTTAATTGTGTTTTAAGTTTCTGCGAATTAGGTAATGAGATGGAGATGATAGCAAAGAAGGCACTAGCTGACCTTGATATTCTTTGATATTTCATATAACTTTAATAAAAAGAGAGCCGACACATTAATTAATGTATCGGCTCTTAAACTTATTATCATCAACCAGCTCACTATAATGTAGCGGTATATGACTATTTACTTGATTTCTTCCTCCTATACTCTTGCTAGTCAAGATTAATCTTCTTAGAGACAATTAAAACCTCAGCAAGTAGTGCTGCAACGATTGTTACAATACCAAATGTTAACATAATATTTTCCTTTCTTCTTTGTGCAGAAGCCCCTTTGGCTCTGCTGTTATTACTTATTTTAACTCGAAATTCATTGCAAAGGTACGACAATTAGCCTACATATTGGTATAATATTACTTGATTTATAGATTTAATCCAGCATTATTGATTTTAATCAAGATGATTGACAATCATCAAAAATATAATCTTGGTCGATAAAAAATGAGGTTTGTTTATTGCTAATTGATTGAAAGAGTGTATCTTTGCAGCACGTTGTGTTTAAGATAACAAATAGATTATGGACAAGCTTATTGCAATGAACAAGGAATTCGATAGCAGCATGGATGCTCGTTTCCTACAGATTCAGAATGCACGTCGTGAGGCTCTTGCTCGTAAGATTAAACGTAGCTAATAGAGTCTAGACATGTGCTTTGGGCATTACAGAAACAGGTTTGAAGTTAATGTAATTGCCAACAAGATTAAGGTAGAATATTACAAACAGAATGAAAGAAGACCTTATTGAATTTGCTTCAATAAGGTCTTCTTTTGTTTTATCATTATATAAATAAGGTGGAGAGAAAACTTAAAAGTCATCTTCTTCTCCAACTTCTTCTGCTTGTATTTCCAGCTCTTCAGGATTCGTATCGAATGTTGTACGATAACTTTCTTCCGTCAATTTATCATCATCAAAGTCGTCATCATCCTCTTCATCTGATGATTTTATATCCTTTGATAAGTCCTCATCTTCATCATAATTATCAAATTCCTCTTCATCACTCTCTAGTTCGTCTGCTTGAGAGAACTTAATGTGATTAACAGCTGCCATAGGCTTTTCTTTTGCAAAGATAGCCTCAGTCCATGAGCCCCTTTGATATTTCCAATACTTCAAAACCATCAGCAGTCTTTTTATCATACAGACCTCCTGGCTTCTTTAAACGATCAGTAGGAAGGGTAGTTGTACTAATATCAAATCCACTTTGAATTATGTCTTGTACACTTTGAGGGAGACTTTCCCAACCACCACCAAAATTACGTTCTAATACCTCAATGAGCTTTTGGGCAGATATATGATGTATGTTCTCCCATGTCAAATCAGTGATTCGAAGGATTGGTTTCTTCTTCAATGCCCACTTCACAACAGTACCTTCATCAAGTCTTATCGTACCTACTTGACAGCCACGAGCCTCATACTTCTTTATAACTTCAGGCTTATCTACCTTTACCTCTTCTATAGTGAAGGCACTTTTAAGCACGTCAATATAGTGATGCTCGTTATCCTTTAAGTCTGCATCACGTTCTGCTTGCGCCCAAAGGCGGAAGACATCACTTTCCTGAATGTCCCAAACATTACTCTTCGTAAGATTCTTTAATGATAATGATTGTCCTTGTCGCTTCATATATATGTTACTCTATCAATTTGTTTTTTTGGCATATCTGCATGGATAAAAGCCCTTCAGACGGATTGCAAAAGTATAGACTTAAACGTAAATCTCCAAACTTTTCACGAAAAAAAACCATCTCCAATATAAAAAAGTATATACTATATTCATTGCTTGTAAGCAAAGAAGAAAAATGAGAAGAGGGGATAGGAGAGAGAAGAAAGCAAAAATCCTGATTCCACTCACGTGGAATCAGGATGGACTGTAAGCTTCTGGTCATATTTTATTAATAGTCATAAAACCAGAACAAGTGTGTTATCCTTTACCTTTAAAAAAACTAACCTGTATATCTTAAAGCGTGATTAGCAATAACTACTTGCGCTTTTCTTGCTACTACACAGCCTTTGTTTATATCACAATTAAACAGACGGACTAACTTTGTCCTTATATCTGTTGCAATTGAATTTATCCTTATTTATCTTTCTTTTATCAGTTTATATCATTCATTCGTACACATAATTCCGAAGTAAATGTAACCTTTGAACTGGCTGCAAAGATAATCATCATCATTCATATAAACAAGTATTTACTATTAAAATAAGCGTAATTTTACTCTTTCTTAAACCTTTCTTTCGTTACTCCTGTATATTGGATATAAAAGAGGGGATATCTTAGTATTTTATAAGTCATTAATTGTTAGATAATTTCTTAATACTTTCTCTAAGATAACCACATGTGCTTAAACTAAGAATATAAAGCTCTCCACATAGCTTACATAGGCTTTTTTGGTTAATTATCATTAATTATCCTCATTGTTTAAATACTTATTTGTACCTTTAAAACAAAACTTTTATAAGCTTAAAACTGAAACTAAAAGCATGATAAATATACACGCTAACAATAATTTTAAAGACCCTTTGGCATGTGATACAGTAACGAGGATCGGTCTTGATAAGGCTGGTGCAAAGTTCTCAATATCGGTTTTGCACAAATCACCATTCCTTTCAATGGAAGGTAGAACGCCGCCACTTCCATCTCAATTTACACATATTGACGTTGTGAGACAAGGATCATTTAAAATACAGTTAAACAACAATGAATACGTTTGTAATGCTGGCGATCTCTTGTTTGTGAACTGGGGAGCAGTCATGGTAAATGTTTCTTCCTCTGAAGATATCGTCTTGGAAAGAATCGCCATACGCAAGGATTACCTTAAAGCAGTCTTTTCTGCCTCTCTACCTAAGCTGTTCTTATCACCTGGAGAAATCTTTGTTTGGCAATTAACAAAGCTCAACTTCAACATTTGGCATAGTTATTTTGTATTGTTACATGAGTTATCTTCTTGTGAAGCATTGGATACGAAAGGTAATTGATGCACTCTTTCTATCGTTAATGCAATTTGTTTATCATTTCTACAAGTACTATCAAGAGGCTGAAATGAAGTATAAGCCGCGAACCAAGCGACTTACAGAAGCATTCGTACACCTTATTAGTAAGTATTCAAAGAAGGAACATGAGATTATGTTCTATGCGGATAACTTATGTGTAACTCCGCATTATCTCGGTGTTATTATCAAATCAGAAACAGGTGAAACTGCCCGTGAATGGATTGAAAATTCACTCACTGTCTCTATGCAAGTAGCCCTTAGAAATTCAAATAAAACGCTTAAACAACTTGCATCCTCATTCAATTTCTCTTCAAGCAGTGCCTTTTGTAAGTTCTTTAAACGTAGAACTGGACTTACACCAAACGAATACCGTAACAAGAAGTAATACCTCTCATTATTCAAGAAGACGCCTTTTAATAGTAATAGGAATTATGATAAATAAATTAAAGAGAGGCTCTCCTTTTGTGCTTTAAGGTTGTCATTGTTGATGAGAAAAGGCTGTTATGTGAAAAAGAAAGTGTAACTTTGTAGATAACTTAATGATACTATCAGTTTAAAATGATATTTTTCTCTGAAGAAGATAATACTTGCCCAAAGTATTAAGAAAGTACTTATCGAAGAAAGATGAGACCTTCAAAAAGTATTAAGAAAGTACTTATCGAAGAAAGATGAGACCTTCAAAAAGTATTAAGAAGCCATTTATCGAAAGGAAATGAAACCTTCATTAAGTATAAAGAAGGCATTTATCAAAGAAAGATGAGATATTTAAAAATATGACGAAAACGTTTTCACAAATCAAGAAGATTAATTTTCAAAAGGAAATAATTAGGCTTTTGAAAACAGAAAAAATGGTATCCTGGATACAGGTTAATAGTTCGACAAATAAGAAAAGATGCTTAGCAATGAGAATGATTGCTACTTGTCTTTGCATGATGTTATCGTTTTCTTCAAACTTGTATGCTGGTAACATTACCCCTGCAGAGGCTCTTAACATCGCAAGGCGTTATGTCAATGTAGACAAAAAGACCCAACGTAAGATTCTTACACGAAGCTCTTCAGCAGTCACCCCAAGTATACCATATAAACAAGCAAGTACACCTTATTATATATATAACGACTCCAAGGGCAAAGGATTCGTAATTGTTGCAGGCAACGATGCCATGGGGCAAGTATTAGCATATAGTCATGAAGGAACCATGGATACAACTCGGTTGAATCCAGAAGTAGCCTATCTTCTCCATGAATACCGCCAGGTTTACAAAGAACTTAATAATAATTCAAAACTTTCTACGGCTGCATCTTCATCCCAGACAACCAGTTCACAAGATGAAGTCAAGCCTCTCCTCCACTCTCATTGGAGCCAAGAATCACCTTATAATAAGTACACTGGCTATTATACGGGATGCGTTGCAACCGCCATGGCACAGCTGATGTTCTATCATCAGTGGCCTGTTGCTGGCATCGGACAACATACCTATACAACAACAGTTGACCAACAGCAACATTCTGCGGACTTCTCTAAATCAGTCTATCAGTGGGACTTAATGGACAATGACTATCGTTATGGACACTACAACGAAGCGCAGGCCAATGCCGTTGCTCACCTAATGAGTGATGTTGGTGTATCGGTTAATATGCAATATTCCAATAGTGGAAGTAGTGCTCAAAATGGTAGTGCTTGAATGCACTTCGTACGTATTTTAATTATGACGCAACAATGATTGCCAAGGGAGATGAGGGCATTACGCAATTCACCGAGATAATTAAGAATGAGTTACGCAATGGTTTTCCTCTTTATATATCAGGCAATCCTGGAGGTGGCAGAAGCGGTCATGCGTGGGTAGCCGACGGCTTTGATCGTAATGACTTGATACACATGAACTTTGGTTGGGGTGGTCAGGCGGATGGCTATTATTCGTTAAGAGCCTTAAACATAAGCTCTTCTGGCAAGGAATTTAATGGTAATGCGTTGAGCTTCGGGAAGCAATTAATCATCATCCTAGCCCATCCGAATAAAGCAGGAGTGGCTAAGATTGACTACAAATTGCGTGAGGAAGCACCTAACATAGCCTTTAATAACGAAGCTGACCTGCACTTTATAGGCGGTGAACCAACCACTTTAGAACAGAAGAAGATAGCCTATAAGAACTTTACAAATCAAAGTTCTATACCATTCCAAGGCGATTTTGGAGTTGGTATCTATGATGAACAAGGACAGACAATAGCTGTTTTTCCATCAGATAGTCATAGCAAAGGTGGTTATACTCAGGAGTATTTCAAGATGAATGAAGGTAAGATTGTGTCTGGAGGACTAGTCTTTCAAGATGTCACCTTCACGATTGATTTAAGTAGACTTCACGATGGTGTCTACTCTCTCTCACCTATTGTCTGTGCTCGAAAAGACAATGGAGAATGGGGAGAATGGGTGATGATAAAGAAGGCTCCACGCTATGTTTTTGAGGTTAAAGGGGCTAATATCACTTATCGTGAAAAGCCTTCTTTAGATGCTTCCTTCCAGTTTGCTTCATTGCCAACTACCGATGGGGAGGTGCAAGCGGGCAGTGACTTAGACTTCATCTTGCCATTCGTAAGCTATGTGCTAAGCCTTTCGATGGTAAGATACAACTAGATTTCTTGAACGATAAAGACCAGTCGGTTTATACGCATACTACTAAGAGTGTCGACTTTGACGACTTTGCGACAACCCGTTTAAACCTACTTCTTTCACTTCCAGATAACCTCCTTCCAGGACATTACCGACTGCGTGCAACCATAACAAGCGACTATAGTGATGAGACTTGTATAGTAGGTGATGTGAATCAAATAGAGCCTTGTTACATTGATGTCATAAAGGTTGACCAGCCTCAGGAACTCCTTTCTAATGCGTTTGGATTTGTTCAGAACAATGCACAAGAGTCCATCGAGAGTTCTAATATAGATGTTCGTCGAGAAGGACTCATCAAAGTTGGATGCCTTATTTATGCCAAGGAGGATGCGAATTACAATGGTTCTGTCATATTAACTCTTATAGATAACGAAACTAAAGAGCATATTCCGCTATCGACTTACCCGAATAGTATCAATCTAGCGAACGCCTCAGATGGTGTTACCATCATGAGTGGATGGCTGAAAGACAAGGACTTAAAGCTCATCAATCATCGGCAATATCGATTAGCCCTCATCGCTAATATAGATGGTAAGGAGCTAGATTTATGGCCAAGAAAGGCTTCTCCCCTACTCGTCTCTATCGTCAATGGATCTTACATTCCAACGCCTAATGGCATTGACGAATTACATTCTAAAGAGCAAATCAGCTATCTCAATGGACTATTAGAGGTAACACATAGTGGTTTAAAACACGTTGATATCTATACCATTAATGGGCAACTCGTTCGCCATCAAGCGATTAATGAGGGAGATAGAGTTGCTATTCCACTAGCTCCATCAGCCTATATTATAAAGGTGACTACCGATAAAGGAAGTTTCACGAAGAAGTTAATTTGCCATTAATTAATGATTCCCAACCAATGTCTCAAAGCTATTTAGTAACTTTGCATATCAAACAATAAGCATAATGGAAACGACAGAATTACAATATCCTAACGAAGAGAAGTTTAAGAATAACTTGGTAAGCTATCTGCAAGAACATGGTCTTGTGGATGAGATTTTACCAGATGCTATTGATATTGAAGGGAAATGGCTGGAGATTGCAGAGGCGTATTTACCAGACGGAACAAGGGAGTTTTCGGCTTATCCCACAGTTTCCTTAGGATGGATGATGTATGTTGGTATGGCTGTTGCCAAGTATTGGGATGAAGATTGGGAACTATATAATAAGGTGGAAAACCTCTATACTTATCTTCGTGATCGCATTGATTATGACCACATGGACGACTATATTTGTGAGAAAGTCCTACTTCTCTCAGCCGAAGATCATCAACGGTTAGCAAGTGTTGTAGGCGAATGTGCCGCACGAACAAATAGTCTCCTTCATCATTTAGGATTAGCTCCTGGTAGTCCAGAGGCTTTCCACTCTTATGTAGCAGCACTCCATCAGCTTTACACCATGGGTGCAGCTATGCAATTAAAAACTATGGGCTATCACATGACAAAATTATAAGTTGAAAGCCTCCACACGCTCTTCAGAAGAGCAAATAACCATGACTTGGGAATAAAGGAAACGCCTTCTTCAAATGAAAGAAGGCGTTTCTTCATGATGAAAAGAGCCTTTCCTTCTAGCAAGGAAAGGCTCTTCTTGATAGCCGGAAACTATCACCTGTCTTTTAAAGTACGATTGTACAAGGAACAGATCCTTGTTTACTCTGTACAGAAGATTAATTCAGACTCTTCTTCTGACGCTCTTTCTTAATCTTATCTTGTATCATCTGATAATGCGAAATAGCGTGCTTACGAGCACTGATAATCTGATATCTATAAACGAAACAAGTAGTGAAGAAATAGATAGTAGCCTGTATCCACAACGCTCTCACTTCAGGGAGAATGTCATTAATAGTGCCTCCCATTGATGCTATTCGTAGATAGCCACGAACGCCAAAGGTGGACGGAATGATCCAACTGAAGCCCTGCCATATCCCTGGAATACTACTTTGAGGCCAAGAAGCACCTGTTAAGAATAGGAAAGGAATGGACGTAAAGACCACAAGGAGCATGACGTTTTCACGATAGCGAACGAGACATGAGAGGGTCATACCAAAGAAGATCACAGCAAGCAAGTATGGTATTAAGAGCCAAAAGAGGTCAGTTGGGCGTGCTAACATCGTAAAGCTGAAGAAGTGCGGGACTGCCATTGTGACGTAAGCAGCCATCACGCAATAGACCATAAAGTAACAGAACGACTTGCCGAAGACTATTTTTAGGATTCCATCATAGTGCTTTCCGATTGGAACAAGGTCCTGGAAGCGATTGTTCTCACGTGCAGTACCAGCCGATAAGCCTATTCCTAAGAGCAAAGTCTGCTGTAAGATGAGGATTAAAACGCCTGGTAAGATAGCGTTACCATAGCCACCTGTAGTGTTAAAGATGGGTTCTGCGTCAACAATCATGGGTTCCGTGGTCAGCTCCTCATCCCTTTTTGTGAATGAGAAAGAGTGAGTTTTCACTTTGTAAGCCCCATCTCGAGTGCAACTGCTTGTGCGGTTTGATAGATAGCCTTATAGGTTAACATCAAACTCATATCACAATAGACCCCAACATGCGCTTGCTCCCCCCTATTCAAAGTCTCATCAAAGTTAGACGGAAAGTATAATACACCGTGAACAGCCTGCTTACCAACAAGGTTCTTAGCCTCATCTAGACTATTACAATAGTATGCTGCCTTCACATCAGGGGCTGCATCGAAGTCACGAATGAACTCCCTTGAAGAGGCAGTATGCGATAAGTCGACAATAGCGACAGGCACATCACGCACCACCTCATTGTTATAAATCCACGAATAAAGCAGCGGATAAGCAAGAGGAACTAGTAAGAAGAATATTAACACACCCTCATCTTTCACCGTACTCTTCAATTCTAACCACCAGATGTAACAGATAGATGAAAGAAAGTCAAGCGGTTTGCTTGAGTACTTCTCTCAGTGTGAATCTTGTTTTATTATTATTCGACATAGATAATTATCAGCATTTATTCCTTTCAAGCAAAGGATATGTTCAATCAGTTATGGTATATAAACATATTCCAGCATAGCACGTTTCAAGTTCCATAGAACAAGTATGGGAGAGACTGCAAAGGCTACTAGAGCCATCACATTAACCCACGCCTCGACAAGAGGGAAGCCATTGAAGACGCAAAGCTGATAAACCATATAGTAATGACGAAGTGGTATGATCTGTGCCAGAGACTCTATCATTCCATCCATAGCAAAGAGTGGGAAGGTAGCTCCACAGGCTGAGAAACCAACGACAGCCCACAATGAACAAACGCTCATAGACATGCGTAAGGAAGGGATAAGACCAAAGACAAAGACGCCAAAGCCCTGCGATGAGAGGACTGTAAGCACTGCCATTAGGATGATCATGTGCAATCCTCCAGGGTGAGGGAAGTCCAGGTAGCCATAGACATACCACTCATATCCGAGGAAGATAGTTAAGAATATCAACGTTTGAGGGAGAAGTTTTCCTGTGACAGCAAGCATGATGTTGTTATTAGCTAGCTGCATCCATTGGTGCGCCCTACCAAACTTTAACTCTGTTCCTATCGAATAGACGGTGATGAGTAACATAAATAACACGAGGATACCAGGTACCATGATACTCGTTAAATATATGTTATAACTCATCCACGGGTTGCCTATCATGTGAACATCTAAGGCTATCGGCTGTATGAACTCCTTAATCTCTTTAGGTGTTTTACCAAGCATTTGGAGCTTTGCCGCACCCATTGCTGCCGACCCAAGAGCGGTCACTGTCTTCATATCCTTGTATAACATTCCACCTGCAACAAGCGTCACATTACTATAATAAAGAGATACATGTGGCTGGCGTTGAGCGATGAGTTCGGATGTAGTTCCTGCTGGGATATACAAGAATCCATATATCTCATTGCGTTGAATAGCTTGTCTTGCCTCGGCAACACTATTGTAATGAGCAACTACATGTGTACTTTGGAAGGCATCTAACTGTCGTATTAAAGCACGTGTGGTAGAGGTGTTATCATTGTCAACAACGCCACATGGGAGCTTTTCGGGTTGCCCTTCATGCATCAAGGAAGTGAAGAAGATGATGGTAACTAATGGGAAAACAACCATACAACAGATGTAGATTGGGTTATGAACCATCAATCCCACCTCCCTAGAAGAGAGTGCGAGAAGTCTTTGCACACCCTTACCAAGAGAATTAAAAAACGATTTTATGTTGAATGATAACTTCATTATAAAAAGAAAAAAACTCTTCCTTATTTAATAATCAACGACATACCAGGTTTTAAACCATCGACTTTCTGAACAGGACGAGCCTTCACTTGGAATGTCTTTAGTCGTATTGTCCACTGCTCTTCGTAGCTTTCCACACAGCGTAAGAACCTTGGTCTTTGAGTGAGGTAACCCGCATTTCTATCTGTTTATCAAGTGCTGGGACAAACACCTTGAACTTAGTTCCAACCTTCATGTCCTTTAATTGATCCTCACGAACATTGAAGGTACCCCATATATCATTGACCATTGAGATGCTCATGATAGGACTACCCAATCCAACGAGTTCGCCAACTTTAGGATAAATTGTCTCTACTTCGCCATCAGCTGTTGCACGTTGGACAGTCTCTTTGAGTACCGAACGAACCACATCAACAGCCGAGTGAGCTGCTTGAGCTTGCTTCTTTGCAGCCAACTTTGCCTCCTCTCGTGCCCCACTCTTGGCTAGTTCCCATTGCGACTTAGCGACTTGTACACCTGCTTGAGTTGCTTCAAAGGCAGCCTTCGCCTCGTCACGCTTCTGTGCACTCATTACTCCCTCGTCGAAGAGTCGTTGCATACGTCCATAGGTCTTTTCGGCTATTCCGTTCGCAGCAATAGCCTGTTGATAAACCTGATAAGCACTTTCAACAGCCTCACGACGTGTTGGAGCCTCGGCTAAAGCACTCAAGGCATCGGTCGCACCAGCGGTTGCTTCAGCCACTTTCTCCTGTGCATTGGCTTCAGGAATAGCCAGTTTTGCAAGGATATCACCCTTATGAACATGGTCACCTTCCTTTACTAAGAGTTCTGTTACACGTCCTGGTAGCTTACAAGCCACACGATATTCACTCACTTCAACCTCTCCTTGGATAATTTCAGGGGCTGCGATCAATCGTGAAATAACCAATCACTGCAACGATGATAACCACACTAACAAAGCCTAAAACAGCTAGAAGGATATTATTATGTTGTGATTTTGCTGACATAAATATTGTTGTTTTAATTTTAAAGAACCTATTTTCACCTCTATATATTATAGCTCTCCGATAGCTTTCTGAACACTCGTTTGTGCTAACTTAACAGCTATCTCTGCATCAATTATCGCTGTGCGGGCTGTCTGCCAGGCTGTTTGAGCCGTCATGACATCGGTTACTGTCATCACACCTTCTCGAAAACCAACATTCGCACAACGTAGATTCTCATCTGCTGCAGACATATTCTTTCGTGCCGTGGCAAGCTCCTTATTGGCATCTCTGAGCCGTAGACGACTCTGTTCAATATCAAGTTCTATCTTCTTATGAGCGTCATTTAATTCCATTTGTGCTATACTCGTTGCCGTCTTACTAGCACGTATCTTATATCGATTCGCACCCCATGTCCATAGCGGCATCTGCACTGTTACACCAATATTCCATACTCCCGAAAAACGATTCTGAAACCCATTAAAGACGTTAGGATTCATCACTGAGTATCCACCTGTTAGTAAGATGTGAGGGAGATAGAGCGCTGTAACGAGTTTGGTGTTCTGCTTACTGATGTCAACAGCATTCTGTAATAAACGCAGTTCGGGGCGTTTTGCTGTGATTGTAGCACTATCTGAGGCTGCCTTTAAGCGGTTGTCAAGTTGAGAGGAAGGCGTTGCTAGAATATCAGCATCTCCTTCATCAGCTAATAGAATATCCCCATCTAGACCAATACCACATAGTTCACACAATGCCATCTTAGCAAGTGATACACCGCTTTGAATACGTGCTAACTGTAAGTCGGCAGTGTTAACAGCAACGTCAACTTTCAATCCGTCGGCCCTTTGTAGCTACTCCCTCGTTGATCATCTTCTTGACATCATCATCCAGTTTCTGTGCCAAGTTGCGATATTGAAGGGCAAGTGTTTGCTTCTTCTTGAGCGATACTGCCAGCCAGTAAGCATTATCCACACCATATAGAACAAGCTGTCTTTTCAGCTCGATATTGTTCTGTGCAACTTGCTCACCAAGGGCTGCCATGTCATTAGCGGCTTTAATGGCTCCACCCATATAAATAGGTTGACTGACGATGACACCACCAGCATAAACATTCCTAGTGTTGGTTCGGAAAGCGTCAGTGATGGTCGTTCCAATATTATTGGCAGCCTGTGTCAATGGAGAAGCAATGCTATTCAATACCTGACCTAACTGCTGTGCTGTCTGTTGACTAATCATCCCCTGCTGTGCAAGAGAACTTAAACTCTGACCTAATTGATTACCCAACTGCCCTACAGAATTAGTCCCGATGTTGGTAAGAGCAGACTTCTGTTTACCATTCAAAATCGACACTTCGCGTGAGAAATGTTGATATCCTGCAAGCCCATCTACTCTTGGAAGATATTTAGTTTTAGCCGCTTTATGTGTGTTCTCAGCAACATCTGCAGTCATCTTAGATATCTTCAACTGTCGATTGTTCTGCAAAGCTAACTCTCTACATTGGGCTAATGACAACACATTCTGCGCATAGGTGCTGTGGAAAGTACAGAGTACTAGTACACAAGTAAATAGTCTTCTCATTTATAATTGTTACACTTTTAAATTGGAGAATGCAAATATAACCTTTTTAAATGACTTACTTGTCAAATAGAGTATGTTAATCCTTAAATTAAAAAAAAAAACACCTATTTTTAAGGAAGTATAGGACAACTTTAGAAATAAATAACTATCTTTGCAACCATTATCTGTATTAAATACAAAGTAAGAAAACATTTCATCGTGACAAAGAAGAGCTTTTTTTATCGTGCATACGACCTCTATTATGATGGCTTCAAGCACATGACTTTAGGCAAGACATTATGGATGGTGATTATAGTTAAGCTAGTCATTATCTTCTTAGTGCTTAAAGTTTTCTTCTTTCCAAACTACTTAAAACAAAGAACAAAGCCTGGTAAAGAAGGTGACTTTGTTGAGCAACAGCTTTTGAAACGTTAGTCACAACGACTATTCAAGTAGCTTGTTTTTAACCCAAATGACATTTATTTCAATTCAAAACAATTAATAATTAACAGAGAAACAATGGAAAACCTACTCTTAACCATTGACCCAGGAACAGTTGACTGGTCGCGTGCGCAGTTCGCACTGACAGCCATCTATCACTGGTTATTCGTCCCTTTGACACTAGGATTAGCTGTCATTATGGGTATTATGGAGACCTGTTATTACCGTACGCGTAAGGAGTTTGGCGCTCAGCAGCCCAGTTTTGGCAGCGACTCTTTGGTATTAACTTTGCCATGGGAGTGGCTACTGGTATCATACTAGAGTTCGAGTTTGGTACTAACTGGAGTAATTACTCTTGGTTTGTTGGCGACATCTTCGGTGCTCCACTAGCAATTGAAGGAATCTTAGCGTTCTTTATGGAGTCCACATTCGTTGCTGTTATGTTCTTCGGATGGTCGAAGGTCTCTGCTGGTTTTCACCTCGCTTCGACATGGTTAACAGGCTTAGGTGCAACGTTATCAGCGTGGTGGATTCTTGTTGCCAACGCTTGGATGCAATATCCAATAGGCTGTACTTTCAACCCGGAGACGATGCGTAACGAGATGACCTCATTCCTCGACGTAGCCTTGAGTCCGTTTGCTATAGATAAGTTCACCCATACAGTCACCTCTGCTTGGGTACTTGGTGCAGCCTTCACTGTCGGTGTAAGTTGCTGGTATCTATTACGTAAACGCCACGTGGAACTCGCTAAGCAAAGTATCAAGATAGGTTCTATTGTTGGTCTAGTAGCCTCTCTTTTAGCAGCATCTACAGGTCATGAGTCTGCTTACATGGTAGCTCAAACACAGCCAATGAAGCTTGCAGCGATGGAAGCATTGTATGAGGGAGGCAATAGCCAGAGCCTTACTGGTATTGCAATGGTCAATCCTTTTAGCCAACCAGACTATATGAATGAGTCTGAACCACCTATGCGTGTGGCTGTTCCCAAATATGTTGTCAATCCTCGCAACAAAGTCTACTACTGGCTATGTTCCTGGTGTTCGAGACATTATCAAGGGCTATACTAAGGCAGATGGAACCAAAGAACCATCCTTGAAAGAGAAGCAAGAAAGAGGCAAGAGAGCCATTCAGGCACTCAAAGACTATCGTGCAGGAAAGGACAAGGAGACCAATAAGAAGATCCTTGATAGTGATATGAAATACTTTGGTTATGGCTATATCAAAGATGCTAATCAACTGGTACCTTACATTCCTATTAACTTCTGGGCATTCCGCACAATGGTAGGTCTAGGATGTTTATTCATCCTTGTCTTTGCTCTAATGTTATTTATTCTTTATAGGAAAGACATTACTCGTCCACGTTGGTTACAGTATCTAGGACTAGCGTTGATACCGCTCGCTTACATTGCAAGTGAGAGTGGTTGGCTTGTTGCCGAGTTTGGTCGTCAACCCTGGACAATACAAGACATGCTACCTACTTGGGCTGCTGTTAGTGACCTGTCAAGCGGTGGTATCGCCTTCACCTTCTTCCTCTTTCTTGTGTTATTTACGGCTATGTTAACCGTAGAGATTAGTATTATGTGTAAGCAAATAAAGAAAGGACCAGCTCTATGACATATTATTTCCTACAAAACTATTGGTGGTTTATCATCTCACTATTGGGTGCGTTGCTCGTATTTCTTACTATTCGTACAAGGCGCTAAACTCGATGATCTTCCAGTTAGGAAAGACTCCCGACGACCGCAGAATGTTGATTAACTCCACTGGACGTAAGTGGGAGTTCACCTTTACAACACTTGTTACATTCGGCGGGGCATTCTTTGCTTCATTCCCATTGTTCTATAGTACGAGCTTTGGAAGTGCTTATTGGATATGGTTACTGATTCTGTTTACATTCATCATACAGGCTATTAGCTATGAATTTCAGAACAAGGCGGGTAACATCTTTGGTGTTCGTACGTTCCAAACATGCCTTATCATCAATGGTATTCTTGGTCCGTTGCTCTTAGGCGGAGCTGTTGCTACCTTCTTCACAGGCTCTAACTTCATCGTTGAAAAGGCTAACATCACCAATAGTATGCAACCCGTTATCTCTCACTGGGCTAATGGTTCACGTGGACTTGACGTCTTGCTCAATCCATGGGTAGTCATCTTTGGTATTGCTGTGGTGTTCTTAGCACGCATCCTGGGTACGCTCTACATTAATAATAATGTGAACGACGATACTATCCGTACCCGTGTTCGCAAGCAGTTATTGGTGAATACCATTCTATTCTTGCTCTTCTTCTTACCTTTCCTCATTGTTACTTTGTTCAGCGAGGGCTATGCGGTAAATGAAGCAGGTACTATCGTCATGGAACCAATGAAGTATTTTAATAACCTACTAACGATGTGGCCATTGGCTATTATCCTTCTTGTGGGTGTTGTCCTACTTCTTTTTGGAATCATCAAGACCATCCTTAAACCCAATTATGTGCGTGGTATATGGCCTGCAGGTATAGGAGTTGTATGTGTGGTATTGGTTCTCTTCCTCATTGCAGGATGGAACAACACAGCTTACTATCCCTCTACTGCCGACTTACAGAGCTCTTTGACCATTCAAAACAGCTCATCAAGTGAGTTCACACTCAAGGCTATGTTCTACGTAAGTTTCCTCGTTCCATTCGTCTTGGCATACATTGTTTATGCTTGGAGAGCCATTGATAAGAAGGCTATCGATAGACAAGAAATAACAGAGGATGACCATGCTTATTAATTTGTAAGCGCATATTTCAAACATAGAAAACCATCAAAGGTGAGAGTTGCAACCTATCTGTAGGTTCTTCTCTCACCTTTCTCTTTGTCCTTTAAAACCAACTAAAAAAGCATTATTAAGGTTTCCCATGCCTGTTATTAGTCTATTTTTATATACCTTTGCAAGGCTCTCTACCTTTATAAGGTATCGTTGATGAGCAACCTTATAAGTTATAAGATCAACTAAAGATAATGGCAATGAAGAAGGGACTAGTACTTGAAGGAGGAGCCATGCGAGGGCTTTTCTCCGCTGGTGTAATAGATATTCTCATGGAAAACAACCTATTACCAGATGGCGTTATAGGTGTTTCTGCTGGTGCAGCCTTTGGTTGTAACATTAAGTCGAAACAGCCTGGACGTGTCATAAGGTATAATAAGAAGTTAGCACATGACTGGCGTTACGCCTCCTTCCGTTCGCTTCTAACCACTGGAGACTACTTTGGTGGCGAGTATGCTTACCATTATATGCCTCGTCATCTAGACTATTTTGATGTTGAGACATTCAATAATAACCCTATGGAGTTTTGGGCAGTTTGCACGAACGTAGGCACTGGCAAGGCGGTATATAAGCGTTTGATGGAAGTGGATAACAACTGTCTCGAATACATTCGGGCGTCTGCTTCAATGCCGATAGCCGCTCGTATCGTTACAGTAGAGGGTAAGAAACTCTTAGATGGTGGTATTGCCGACTCCATCCCATTGCGTTTTTTCCAAGAGCAGGGCTACGATCGCAACCTAGTTGTGCTCACTCAACCAGCTAACTACGTGAAGGAACCTAACAAACTCATGCCTCTTATGCGTCTTTGGTTGCGTCGCCACCCTCGCATCATACGTGCTTTAGAACAGCGACATATCATGTATAACAACCAGTTAGAGTATGTTCGTCAAGAGGAAAAGAAGTCCAACACACTCGTTTTACGCCCCGAGACTAGTCCCTAACCATAGGGCATCTTTCACACAACCCAGACGATATGCAAGCCACATACGAGCATGGCAGAAAGGTTGCGACAGAGCATTTAGAAGAAATAAAAGCTTTCTTTAGCGAATAAGAAAACGCCCTTCTCCATGTGAGAAGGGCGTTTCTTCTCCATGAAGAGAGCCTTTCCTTATTATGACGGAACGCCCTCTTTGTTTTGAAGGGAGGATGAATAGGAACATAACCTCCTATTCCTCAGCCTCTTACTGGGTGATGGTTTGTATCTTCTCTACCCTCTTTGCGAGTGCTAATGACTTAGGACTAAGTTTCCCTTTAAGGTACTTCTCCATGATAAGACCAGCTATCGGAGCAGCCACATCAGCACCGAAACCACCATGCTCAACGTACACGGCGATGGCAATCTTCGGATGATTCATTGGTGCAAAACCAATGAATGCTGAGTGATCTTTGCCTGCGTTCTCTGCAGTACCTGTCTTTCCACAGACTGGATAGGTTGTTCCATTCAATATTGTAGCCGTTCCCTTCGTCACAGCCTGACGCATCCCTTCTATCACAAGACCGTAAGCAGCAGCCGAAACTTTGGTTTGGTGCGGTGTAAGGAAGCGTGAAGGAAGGGGCGCATAATCAGTGTTTTTGTGAATATGAGGGGTGAAGAAGAACCCACGATTGGCTATTGTGGCAGCGAGGTTACACAGTTGAAGAGGCGTAACAGTGATGTCTCCTTGCCCCATACCAGCCCACATGATGGTCTTGGGAGTCCAACCTGTCTTGTAACGACGCGTTAGGTAGTTCACATTCGCTACCAGTCCGCCTCGTTCGCCAGCATATCTATGCCCAAAGGACCGCCTAATCCCATACTAACCAAGTAATCGCGCCACACCGTAACAGCCTCATCTTTAGAGCCATACTTCTGTGTGTTGCCTATCATGGAGAGGTAGGACTTGAGGAACCAAGTGTTACATGAGACCGCCAAAGCACCTATTAAAGGCTCTGGGGAGTAATGGTGATGACACTTCACCTTTATGTTTCCGTCACGAAAACCATCGTGACAAGCAATCTTCGTATCGGCTTTTTACCAATCCTTCCGACAAGTAAATCAAGGCTTGAGCAGGCTTTAATTGTGGAGCCAGGAGGGTAAGCTGTGGCTATAGCTAAGCCGTCATTAGGACCATCGGGAGAATTAGTTACCATGCAAAGAACCTCTCCCGTGGCTGGATCAAGTGCCACGATACTCCCTTTCTTACCCTTCATCAGATTCGTTCCAAGCTCTTGCAGCAATGGACGGAACGTGAGGGGAGCTTGCTCATGAAACTCTTGCGCATGCAAGCTACCGATACTTAGGAATGGTAATGATAGTATTGCTATCTTGAAAGAAGCAATTATCTTGTTACTAAATAACTTATACATCTACTATTAAATTTTATCTTAAAACTATTATTCTTATACTTATCTATCATATTGGAGGGCAAAATTACAAATAAAAATGAAGCCCATTAGCAACCTTCGGATAGTTTATAATTTATTTAGAAAGGGCTCATTAAATGTCAATCAAACTAAAGGCGAATGTTGCTAAGTGACGTTCCTGACATGAAACGATCTAGGTCGACGAAGCCTCGGATGCCGTTTACTCTACCCCGTTCACTAAACTGCCAGATGTTATGTCGGCCTACTCCCTTAATCGAAGGACGCTCCGCACTATACTTACCAAGGAACAGGAAGTTCTGATTAAAGCGTGGTGCAAGGTGCGAATTATAGAAGTTTGCTTGCGAGTAAATCAATGGTCTCTTCCCGTAATGCTTCTTTATTAACCCACGCAAAGACGGCTACACTGTCTTGAACCTGCTTGCGTGTCCAACCACGAACACCCTCTCGTTCAACGTCAATCATCGGTATGAGATCCTGAGAATAGCGCTTAATCGTTCGATAGAAATGGCGAAATTGCTGACGAATAGGTGTCTTTGAGGATAGATAATGATAGGAGCCGCACCGCAACCCATGCTTACGTGCCTCACGAATATTGCGTTCGTAATACTCATCCTTTTATAGTGGTTCCCTGCGTTGCTTTGATATATACGAATTGAATCTGGCGGTTCTTTGCAACTTCCGACCAGTTAATTTTACCCTGATGATGCGACACATCGATGCCATCAAAGTGACGTTTCGGCTCTTTGGAAGACTTAGCAGTAATAGTCTGAACACTCACCAGCAACAAAGAAAACAATAAGCAGACGATACCGAAAGGTCTAATATAAGATAACTTAACCATTGAATGTAATCTAAAAAAGAATTATCCTTGCTCTAAAAATACGTTAGTTTTATCCTAAATAACAACTAATACTAACTGCAAAATTACCATATTTTTCCCGAACAAACACATAAAAATCCGAGAATAATGACTATCTTTGCAACGTAAATACATATTGATACATCAGTTAAATGAGTAGTCAGGACATCACCCAACAGCTCATTCTCACCATAAATGAGCTCTCGAAACCTCAAGCCCTGCAAGGTCTCTTCCACGAACATCGTGATGGTGACCCCTTGCCATCGGCTTCTGAACTGGAAGAAATTATCAGTTTGGCTCGGTCCATACTCTTTCCAGGATTCTTCGGGAGGTCTTCGGTGAACACAGATACTATAAAGTATCAAATTGGGGTGAGCGTTGAGAAACTGCATAAACTACTAAGTCGTCAGGTCATGGCAGGGCTTTGCTTTAATGAAGACTGCCATTGCCCCAATGCCGCCGATAAGCGAGTATGTATGAAGGAGGAGGCTGACAAGATTGCAGAAAGAATCATTGAGAAGTTTCCAACACTACGTAAGACGCTCTCAACAGACATTCAGGCGGCTTTCGATGGAGACCCTGCTGCAAGCAACCAAGGCGAGGTGATCTCGTGTTACCCAGCCGTTAAAGCTATCATCAACTATCGTTTAGCACACGAGCTAGTACTTGAGAACGTTCCACTCATCCCTCGTATGATCACGGAAATGGCGCATTCTGAGACGGGAATAGACATCCATCCTGCTGCAAGCATTGGTTCTCACTTTACGATAGACCATGGGACTGGTGTAGTGATAGGGGCTACTTGTATCATCGGAAACCATGTTAAACTGTATCAGGGAGTGACACTTGGAGCCAAAAGTTTCCCTCTTGACAAAGAAGGAAAGCCTATAAAAGGGATTCCAAGACATCCAATACTCGGAGATAATGTGGTTGTCTATGCCAATGCAACCGTCCTTGGACGTATTACAATAGGGCGAGATTGCGTCATAGGAGCCAACGTTTGGGTGACTAGAGATATGCGTCCGAAAGTCGAAGAAGTATAAACAAACAAAAGTAGATATCCTTAACACCGACTTTGATAATGGTGGAGGAATATAAGAGAGAACCCTTATCAGCACTTTAATTGTATATAATTTATATCACACATAATGCAAGAATTTGAACTTATCGCTAAGACCTTCATGGGCTTGGAACAAGTATTAGCAAAGGAGTTAACTAATCTCGGGAGCTAACAATGTACAAATTGGTCGACGCATGGTAGCGTTTACGGGCAATAAAGAAACTATGTATCGTGCCAACTTCCAGTTGCACACTGCCATCCGAATACTTAAGCCTATCGCACATTTCAAGGCGCGTAGTGCAGAGGACATGTACGATGAGGTGCGTAAGATCGATTGGAGTCAATACATCCAAGAAGGTAAGACTTTCTCTGTCGATTCAGTAGTTTATTCCGAAGAGTTCACCAATTCTCGCTTTGTTACTTATAAGGTGAAAGATGCCATCGTAGACCAGTTTAGAGAGCGAACGGGTACACGTCCTAACATCTCAGTAAGCAATCCAGACATTCGATTGAATATACATGTTGCAGAAGACAATGCCACTCTTTCGCTCGATTCTAGTGGTGAGTCTCTACACCGCCGTGGCTATCGTCAAGAGAGCGTTGAGGCTCCTTTAAATGAGGTGTTAGCCGCTGGTATGATTCTAATGACTGGTTGGCAAGGCGAGACAGACTTTATTGATCCAATGTGTGGATCAGGCACTTTGCCTATCGAGGCAGCGTTAATTGCACGCAACATATCGCCTGGTGTGTTCCGAAAAGAGTTCGCCTTTGAGAAGTGGCCAGACTTTGATCAGGAGCTATTCGATATGATTTACAACGATGACTCACAAGAACGTGAGTTCAAACATCACATCTTTGGATATGATACAGACATGAAGGCGGTCAATACGGCACGCATGAATGTAGCTGCAGCAGGCTTCTCTCGTGATATAACTATCGAACAGCAAGACTTTCAAGGACTTCTCTCAACCAAAGGAGAAGAGCATTATTGTGATGAATCCCCCGTATGGCGAACGCATATCAACACCTAATCTTTTAGGCACATATAAGATGATTGGCGAGCGACTCAAGCACCAGTTTATGGGTAATGAGGCGTGGATATTGTCTTACAGAGAGGAGTGCTTCCGTCAAATAGGGCTCAAACCAAGTATTAAGATACCTGTATATAATGGCTCGTTGGAGTGTGAGTTCCGTCGTTATCAGCTCTTTGATGGTAAGATGAGCACCTTCCGTCATGACGGAGGAATCATCAAAACCGAAGAAGAAAAGCGTGAGATGGCACAGAAACACCGCTTTAAAAAGGAGCGAGAGTTTAAGAAGAGACTTGAAGAGAACGATGAGAACGCTGAGGCGGACATACGTTCTTTCACATTCCACAGCCTTGACAAGGGTAGATTTGGTGGTGGCAAGTTCCGCGACGAACGCCCAAGTCGTCGTCCTAAGTTCGATGGTGAAGACCGCAATAGGAAACGTCCTTTCAGACAGGAAGACGATCGGAAGTTTGGCGGGAAACGCTTTGATAAATCTAACAAGCGCGGTGGTTACCGTGGCAAAAACACGTATAAACATGAAGATTAAATCATTACTTAGTCTCGTGGGGCTCGTTGCTCTCACGGGACTTTTACGTCCTACTCCAAGTATGGCACAGCGTCAGTTCACCTTAGAAGACCTTAACTTCGGTGGTACCAATTATCGTAACATGCGCCCAGAAGCACGTTATCTAACGTGGTGGGGAGGCAAGTTAGTAAGACAAGACCTCAACTCTTGCTCTCTTGTTGATAGTAAGAGTGGTAAGGAGACAAGCCTTTTCAGCCTCGATGACATCAATCGTTGGGCAGGCTTGGAGAAGTCGAATGAGATTGTACGACACCTCTATTCTGCCGTTTTCCCATATGCTGATCGCCCCGTAGTGATGGTTAAGAATGGCACAGAAGACCTATTTGTTAACTTCAAGACTCATAAACTTGAAAGCGAATCACACGCCCTTCTAACACACAGGCAAGCGATCGGAACGAACAAGATATGACCGCTTTCGTGCGCAATCATCAGTTGTTTGTCACCGAGAAGGATGGTAAGGAGCATCAGTTAACGACTGATGGTTCGAGCGATATAGTATATGGTCAGAGTGTTCACAGAGATGAGTTTGGAATCAATGGAGGACTCTTCTGGAGTCCAAAAGGTAATCGTCTAGCCTTCTATCGCATGGATCAGAGCATGGTTAGTGCATATCCTCTTGTTGACATTCCAGAGCTTGATTGGACACCAGAAAAGGGTGAATCTCGTGCTGCAAAGGCTGCACCTATTAGATACCCTATGGCTGGTGAGACCTCACATAAGGTGACTGTCGGTGTCTATGACGCCTCTACTGGCAAGGTTCAGTACCTTCAAGCAGGTGATCCAACCGATCGTTACTTTACGAATATAGCATGGAGTCCTGACGAGAAAACCATCTATATGTTTGAAGTCAATCGTGATCAGAATGATTGCCGACTTGTTTCTTATGACGCAACAACGGGTAAGAAGCTCAAAGAATTGTATCGAGAGACAGATGCGAAGTACGTAGAACCAACGCACCCTATCGTCTTCTTGCCTTGGAACGACAATGAGTTCATCCTTCAAAGTCAAAAGGATGGATACAACCACATATACCTATTTAATAAGGAGGGACAGCAGATTAAGCAGCTCACAAGCGGTAAGTGGGTTGTAATAGACGTGCTCGGCTTTAATACGAAACAAAAGAGTATCGTCTATGTATCCAACGAGTGCAACCCAATTCAGCGTAATACGTGGCTTGTGAACGTATCTACTGGCAAACGAACACTGCTTGACAATGGTCGTGGTTACCACTTCGCAACATTAAGCAAAGATGGTGGTATGTTGCTGGATAACTATAGTGAGCCAACAGTCCCACGTAAGTATGACATCATCGCAGTAGGTGCTAACCCACAGCGAACCAATTATTTCACCGCACCTAACCCTTGGAAGGGATATAATGTACCGGAATACTCCAATGGAACTATCAAAGCGGCGGATGGCAAGACAGACCTCTATTGGCGCATGGTAAAGCCTGTTAACTTTGATCCTAATAAGCAATATCCAACCGTGATATACGTCTATGGAGGTCCACATGCGCACAACGTGGATGCTTCATGGAACTGGGGTTCACGTGGATGGGAGACTTACATGGCTCAAAAAGGCTATCTCCTCTTTATATTAGACAATCGTGGTAGTGAGCACCGAGGCAAAGACTTCGAGCAAGCAACATTCCGTCACCTTGGTCAAGAAGAGATGAAAGACCAAATGGAGGGCGTTAAGTATCTTCAATCATTACCTTATGTCGATAAGAACCGCATAGGAGTTCATGGTTGGTCATTCGGTGGTTTTCATGACGATATCACTAATTACTAACTATCCAGATGTGTTTAAAGTGGGTGTTGCTGGTGGTCCTGTCATTGATTGGAAATGGTATGAAGTGATGTACGGAGAGCGTTATATGGACACACCACAGGCTAATCCAGAGGGTTACGCACAAACTTCTCTCCTGCAGAAAGCTAAGGATCTCAAGGGCAAACTACAGATTATCATTGGACTAAATGACCCTGTCGTTGTCCCTCAACACGCATATTCTTTCTTGAAAGCATGTATCGCTGCAGGCACTCAACCAGACTTCTTTGTCTATCCAGGAGAGCCTCACAATATGCGTGGACATCAAAGTGTACACTTACACGAACGTATTACACAATACTTTGAGGATAACCTCAAGCAAAAGTAACAAGGCTTTATGAGAATATTACTATTAGGCAGTGGAGGGCGTGAACACGCCTTAGCTTGGAAGATTGCACAAAGCAAACAATGTAGCAAACTATTTATTGCTCCAGGCAACGCAGGCACTGGCGCAGTTGGAGAAAACGTCTCTATCGGTGTAAACGACTTTGAACGTCTCAAGGAGTTTACCATCGAACAGAAGGTTGATATGGTCGTTGTAGGACCTGAAGACCCACTGGTTAATGGCATATATGACGCTTTCAAAGATGATAAACGTACTGCTCACATCCCTGTCATCGGTCCTTCAAAGGCTGGTGCAGTGCTTGAAGGCTCTAAAGACTTTGCAAAGGCTTTCATGAAGCGGCACAACATTCCAACCGCAGCTTACGCCACCTTCGATGGTACAAGCATTGAGGAAGGATTGCAATTCCTCGATACGCTCAAGCCACCCTACGTCCTGAAAGCTGACGGATTGGCTGCTGGTAAAGGCGTACTGATCGTTCCTACGCTTGCAGAAGCAAAGGAGGAACTGCGCAAAATGCTTGATGGTATGTTCGGAAATGCCTCTGCTAAGGTTGTTATTGAGGAGTTTCCTCTCTGGTATCGAATGCTCTGTATTTGTCTTAACAGATGGTTCTCACTATCAAATACTACCTGAAGCGAAGGACTACAAACGTATTGGTGAACATGACACAGGGCTCAATACGGGTGGTATGGGTAGTGTTACGCCTGTTCCTTTCGCAACGAAAGAGTGGATGGAAAAGGTTGAGAAGCGTATTATTCGCCCCACTGTTGAGGGCTTGAAGGCTGAAAATATAGATTACAAGGGCTTTATCTTCTTCGGACTTATCAATGTTGATGGTGAACCAATGGTAATTGAATACAACTGCCGAATGGGTGATCCAGAGACTGAAAGCGTCATGCTACGATTGAAGACGGATATTGTCGACCTCTTCAAAGGCGTTGCTGAAGGGAATCTTGACCAATACAAGGTGGAGTTCGACAGCCGTTCTGCTGTCTGTGTAATGCTTGTTAGCGGTGGATACCCCGAAGAGTACGTGAAAGGGTTATCCAATTACTGGACTCGACAAAGTGGCTGATTCAGTTGTATTCCATAGTGGAACAGCCCTCAAAGACGGACAGATTGTAACGAACGGAGGGACGCGTGATTGCTGTATCATCGTATGGTAAGAACAAGGAAGAGGCGTTACAAAAGAGCTTCGAAGAGGCTAATAAGATTGAATTTAAGGATAAATACTTTAGAAGAGATATAGGACAGGACTTGTAACCTATGCAGAAGAAGCGTATTCAAAACCGAATAGCAGAGAGCCGCTGGACCCAAGCGTGGGTGGTTTCAGCGGCTATGCTTGTATGGATAGTGGCTGGTTTACATAGCTTAACAGTGGTTGCGCCAGGTGTTTGTTTGCTACTAGCTACCTATTTAATGATGGAACTTAACAATGCAAATGCACTCATTCGCATCTATAGCAGAATGGTGTCTTGCTCATTCATCGTGCTTGCGACGATGGCTGTCTTTATGTTTCCATCTATCCGTTCATCGATTGTCATGCTAGGAATGGTGGGCTTTTACAGCCTGTCTTTCCGCTGTTATCAAGACACAAATGCGCCTGGATGGACCTTTTATGCGTACTTCTGTATCGGTATGGCAAGCGTGGTATGGGTACAGATGCTCTACTTCTTGCCCATACTTTGGGTTATCTCACGCACCAACCTACTCTCTTTAAGCGGAAAAAGTTTCGTTTCTTCTCTGCTTGGTATCACTCTCCCCTATTGGTTCTATGCGCCTTATCTTGCAGCAAAGGGCGAGATCTCTTTGCTAGCTAAGCATTTCTTGCAATTAGGTGTATTTGAGAAACCACTCGATTTCACGTCCTTAACCACAAGTAACATAGCCGTCTTGGCTTATGTTCTATTATGTGCTATCATTGGAATCATACACTTTTCAAATCAAAAACGCAATGACAGCATTCGCATACGATTGTTCTTTCAAGTCTTTATCACCATTGATATAGCAACAATCGTATTCCTCTTCTTACAGCCGCAACACTTCGAAGCATTGCTAAGTGTGCTCATTGTGACCACATCACCACTCATTGCTCACTTCTTTGCATTAACTCACACACGTATAACTAACTGGGTGTTTATCCTCTTGTCGGCTGCTGCACTCATCATAACTATCATCAATTTATGGACGCTATCACCCACTTTCTAATCGACTACGGCTATTGGGGCATGTTTCTCTCTGCCTTCCTTGCTGGTAGTGTGTTGCCTTTTAGTAGCGAAGCTGTTATGCTTGGACTTCTTGCAGCAGGCGTTGATCCTGTGCCACTACTCATCTATGGCAGCATAGGAAACGTCATGGGCGGTATGGTCAACTATGGGTTAGGACGATTAGGAAAGCTCGAATGGCTTAAAAAAATACTTCCATCTCAAACAGAGTTCCATAGATCGTGCCTATAAATTCATGGGTGGTCATGGGGCATGGATGGGCTTTTTTGCCTTCCTCCCGATACTGGGTAGTGCCATAACTGTGGTTCTTGGACTTACACGTGCGAACCTTCCTTTGTCAGTATTCAGCATTACCTTGGGTAAAGTGATACGTTACGCCTTGCTCATCTGGGGGGCAAATCTATTCATGTAAAGCCTCCGAAAATAACCAATAAAGGCTAGCTAGTCGCACAGAAAAGGGTGAGGTTTAGTCTTATGTAGCATAGCCTCATTAGCAACCAACAAGCATACGCATAAAAGGAAACGCCTTCTTCACATCGAAGAAGGCGTTTCTTCATTGTAAAGAGAGGCTCTTCTCAAATCGAAGAAAGGCTCTCTTTAAAACCAACTCAACATCTCCTTAGGAAAAGAGTGCCTAACAGAAGCGAATTAGGAGATTGTCTTTTGTTTCAAAAGTGGAACTTTACAGCACTAGAAGCGACCATAACCTTGAATAGTAAATCATGTTTTTTAGCTGATAAGACATCTATTCGTAAAAACGTAACGATAGGTTAAAACTTTATTACGAATAGGCTAGTAGATTCAGAAAATATTCCTATCTTTGCCTACATAACTAAATTTTAAATATTGAAACTATGAAATCGGATATTGAGATCGCACGCTCATGTAAGATGAAGCGAATAGAAGAAGTTGCAGCGACAATAGGTATTCCTGCAGACGAGTTAGAGCACTATGGGAAGTATATGGCTAAGGTTCCTCTCACCTTAATAGATGAAGAACGCGTTGCTAAAAACCGTTTAATTCTTGTTAGTTCAATATCACCTACCCGTGCAGGTATTGGCAAAACGACCGTGAGCATAGGGCTTTCAATGGCTCTTAATCGCATGGGGAAACGTTCTGTATTGGCTTTGCGAGAGCCGAGTTTAGGCCCTTGTTTCGGAATGAAAGGCGGTGCTGCTGGTGGTGGATACGCTCAAGTGGTACCGATGGAGAAGATAAATCTGCACTTCACAGGCGACTTTCATGCCATAACAAGCGCACACAACATGATTGCAGCACTATTGGATAACTACATCTATCAGCACCGTAACCAGGGATTCACGCTCAAGCAGATTCTATGGAGGCGTGTTCTTGATGTGAACGACCGCAGTCTTCGCAACATCGTAACGGGTTTGGGCGCAACAACTGATGGTTTGCCGACCCAATCGGGATTTGATATTACACCTGCAAGTGAGATCATGGCGGCTCTATGTTTAGCCTCTAATGAAAGCGATCTACGCCGTCGTATTGAGAACATGGTGCTTGGTATTACCTTTGATGACAAACCTTTCAAAGTGAAAGACCTAGGTATTGCAGGTGCAATAACCGTTTTGTTGATGGATGCAATCAAACCGAACCTTGTCCAAACACTTGAGGCTACACCCGCATTGGTACATGGTGGACCCTTTGCAAACATCGCTCATGGTTGCAATAGTTTGTTAGCAACGAAGATGGCAATGTCCTTGAGTGATTATGCAGTTACCGAGGCGGGGTTCGGAGCAGACCTTGGTGCAGAGAAGTTCCTCAATATCAAATGCCGCAAGGGAGAGATTCATCCACGCGTCACAGTGCTTGTTGCAACCTTACGAGGCTTGAAGTTACATGGCGGACTCACGGATGGCAGTACTCAAGAACAGGGTAGACAAGCACTTATCGAAGGTTTTGCTAATCTTGACAAACACGTTCAGAACATGCAAAACTTTGGTCAACCAGTCATCGTAACACTCAATAGATATGGTGATGATAGCGATGAGGAAGTAGCGTTATTGGCTGATCATTGTAAGCAAGTAGGTGTTGGCTTCGCTGAAAATAACGTGTTTATGAAAGGCGGAGAAGGTGCAGAAGACTTGGCAAAGCTCGTTGTTGAGACGATAGATAAGCAAGGTGCAAAGGCTATCAACATGACCTACTCTGATGAAGATAGTATAGAAGTCAAGGTTGAGAAGGTGGCTAAGAACGTTTATGGTGCACGATCTGTTATCTTCAAACCAATCGCTTTGAAGAAGATGCAACGTGTACAAGCATGGGGCATGGGGCACTACCCTATCTGTATTGCCAAGACCCAATTCTCATTCAGCGAAGACCCTAAACAGGTGGGAGTAGCGAAGAACTTCGATATTACTATTCGTGACTTTGTTATCAATGGAGGCTCTGAAATGATTGTTGCTATCGCTGGTGACATGATGAGAATGCCTGGTTTACCAAAGGTGCCACAGGCAGAGAAGATTGATATTGTGCGTGGGCAGATAGAAGGACTGGCATAACTTCTTTCCCACTTGATTGTTGTGTGTTGCTTGCAAGAGACTTATTAGATAGGTGATCTATCGAAAGGCTCTTACCGAGGTAAGTGTTAACAGCACTTGCAAGCAGCACCAATTATACGTTTACAACACTAACCTTTACAATGAAAAAACAATATGAAACGGAAGACTATACTACTAACTATTTCAACAATCATCCTCTTCGTGGCTATCATTCTGTGTATTAGAATCCCTTACAAAGAGGTCAATATCACTGATAACCTACAAACGATACAAAAGCAAAATACCTGTATCTCGGTTCATTCACTCTATAAGGACAAAGACTGGGACATGATGGTTGTGGTCAAACCATACAATAGTATCACTGCAACTAACGAGAGTATCGACATGGGATATGGTGGAGATAGAGATGTTATCATCGATAACACCATGTATGATAACATGTGTACTCTCTTGTTCGTAAGGGGTAAGAAGCTCGTAGCCTTTACTAGTGTCTATCGAAGCATCATAGACTTTAGCCAACTGGGAAAGGATGTTTATAAGGCAGATGAGTCTATTCGCATTATGAATAAGATTGCTGGTGACTGCCAATAAAGGCTGTTCTGTTAGCTTTACTTCGGCATTTTAAAGTCGTCAACACTGACTCCTTCACGTAATTGATCTATGTCCACATGGGTCCAAATACCCTTTACTCTTCCCTTCTTACTCGATTGCCAGATATCATACTTGGCTGTTCCTAAGACTGGAGGGAGGTTATAATTAGCTATAAACAAGCGATAATGATTGAAAGTCCGGATAGAGATGTAAATGGTAATAAGACTCATTGGTATAGATCATTGGGGCGTGTCCTGTGCGCTCTTTAACTAATTGAATGAACCGTGATAAGTTCTTCTTTATTAGTTGACTATCCCATCCTCTTGTTCCATCATCCTCTATATCGACCAGAAGAAGCAAGTCCTGTTGCTGTAGGTCGATGTTAGAAAGAAAGTTATCAACCTGCCTTTCCATTGAAGTACGACGTGTGAGGAAATGATACGAACCCACTAGTAGGTTTCGTTTCTTAGCCTCTTTGAGGTTCTTCTGATAATAGGGATCAACCACAGAACTGCCTTCCGTAGCCTTAAGATACACGAACTTGAGCTGCGGATTCTCATCAACTAGCACGTCCCAGTGTATCTTTCCTTGATGACGAGATAGGTCTAAACCATCGAAATCTTTAGTATATTCTCCCTTTGTTAGGTCATGGTAAGGCCATTCATCACTAACAGTTGCATGCTTGCGACGCCATGGTTTAAGGTCGACCACAAGGATAACAGCAAGTGTAAACAGAGCCACACAGCCCCATATCCATAGTTTCCTATTATTGTTTTTACGCTTACTGCGCCTCCTTCTACGTCTTACCATGCTAAGAATAAACCAAGAATATAATTAGATTAAATGCCCTATAACGATTCAAAAAGAATATATGCACAAAGGTAATTAATCTTTTTGAATGTCACAAATTGTGGTTAGGTAGAGTTGACGAGTACACGAGTTACAAGTAAACAAGTTATTTGCTCCATTGATTAGAGTGCCTCAAAGTAGGGATAGACCCCTTGTCCGACACTACTTTGAGATAATCCTTTCTAATTGACGAAGGCACTTCCTTGATACAAGGAAACGCCTTCTTCATAGCAAGGAAACGCCCCTTGGAATGGAGAAGAGCCTTTCCTTCTTAGCTACCCCTTTGATTCTTGTAAACAAGGCACAGCCTCGCAACACACCAACCAACCTCCAACAGCCAAGCAAATACCCATCCCGTGAGGTACTCCTCCCCCCTTCGGAAGGGCTGAGTGGGGCTTTATCACGCCCCTTCCCATTCGAGTAACTCTATTTGAAATAAATGCTAATTATTTGGTTATCAGCAATATTTTTTGTACCTTTGCAAGCGTTAATATGGAACTAAGGTGCGGTGGTAACTCATTCTCACATAGGAACGCACCATAGAAGGGAACTCTCTTGAGCGACTTATCTAAGGTTCCGGAAAGTTTTAAATGATGAGATTTTTTAAAGTAGTAATTGTTAGTTTCTTAATGATTTTGGCTTCATCTGTTGAAGCAAATGCTCAAAGTAGCAAGTTTAACTGGGGTCCTGTAATGGACGCAATCATCCAACTTGAAAGCAAGGGGAATGCTTTAGCGGTTAATGGGTCGTATGTTGGAGTTCTTCAAATATCCCCTATTCTAGTCAAGGAATGTAATAACATCCTTAAAAGTAGAGGCAGTTCAAAGCGTTACACACTATCTGATCGATTTAACGCAACGAAGTCTAAGGAGATGTTTGTTGTCATCCAATCCTTCCACAATCCGCTTAATAACATCGAGAAAGCCATCCGCTTATGGAGTGGTGGTATAAAGTATGATGTGGCAAAGACCCAAAAGTACCTTACAAGAGTATTGAAACTCATGCGCTAACAGGCATACAGAAGATTTAAGAAATCCCTTTTTAAAAAGTCTGGCTATCTACTCCCTCTAGGACAGATAACCAGACTTTTTCTCTTTATTCTCCATCTTTTTCCTTACTTTTGTAGGTGGTTTAACACATCAAAATGGCACATCATAGACTATTAAACATAAGGAGCTTCTTCCTTACTTCACTATTTCTTCTATCGCTAGGGAGCCTCTCTGCACAAACTCAACGCCCTGTTTATCATGGGTCAAAACACTATAGTATAAAGGTGAAACAGTTCAAAGAAGAGGGCAAACTGCCCTCCAATGTCATCGTAATGTATGGTGATAGCCATTCAGAATATGGTGGCGATTGGAACAGACACTTCCCTGGTGCAGGCAAGATCATCAATCGGGGAATCATTGGAGACGATAGCAAGGGGATGTACAACAGGCTTGACTTGGTGCTTCCTTACCATCCCAAAAAGATCTTCTTTCGAGTGTGGTGCGAATGATCTAAGCCATGGCTGGAGTGTTGAACGGGTCTTCCAAGGAATTACTAACGTGTTGACAACAATAAGAAAGCAGTGTCCTAAGACGGAACTATACGTTCAGAGCCTTCTACCACTTAATGAGGAAGTGGGTACGTGGAAGTATCTTAAAGGGAAGGATGACCTGATTATCCAACTAAACAACAAACTGAAGCAGTATTGTGCGAGCCACGCTCTCACTTACATCGACCTTTACACGCCGCTTCTTGGTGCTAAACCGCAAACAATGAAGGCTGAATATTGTCGTGACGGATTGCACTTAACCGAGAAAGGGTATGATGTTTGGGCAAAGATTATACGCCCTTATATCTATAAGTAAAGCTTTAATTGAAAGCTAATTAGGCATTATCTTTAACTTTAGAGATATTTTATAATCAACTAATATACTGCATTTTGTATATAAAAAGAATATTGGCAGAAACAGTAAGAACGCTTGTTTCTGCCAATATTCATATATAAGGATGGATTATCCAAACAATATCCTCAAAGCCTCTTCAACCTTCCTTACAGGGTGAAGTTGTATTGCATACTTGCCAGTAAGCCCTGACATATTATACTTCGGGATGATAATATGACTGAAGCCGAGCTTCTCTGCTTCTGCAATACGTTGTTCGATACGACTGACGGGACGCACTTCACCGCTCAAGCCAACCTCTCCGCACATGCACCAACCAGCCTCGATTGGGGTGTCAACATTGGATGATAACACTGCAGCAATCACACTCAAGTCCATCGCCATATCGGTTACTCGCAGTCCACCAGCTATGTTCAAGAACACGTCCTTCTGCATGAGTTTAAAGCCAACACGCTTCTCCAACACCGCAAGTAACATATTCAAACGACGCTGATCAAAGCCTGTTGCTGAACGTTGAGGCGTTCCGTAGGCTGCAGAAGACACCAGTGCTTGTGTCTCAACGAGGAAGGGTCGAACGCCTTCGATGGTACTTGAGATCGCAACTCCTGATAGTCCGTCATGGTCTTCAGTAAGTAGTAACTCCGACGGATTGCTTACCTGTCGCAGACCTTGCTGTTCCATCTCATAGATACCCAGCTCTGATGTGGAGCCAAAGCGGTTCTTTATGCTTCGAAGAATGCGATACATATAATGTTGATCACCCTCAAATTGAATCACAGTATCGACTATGTGCTCTAGAATCTTCGGTCCGGCGATGCTTCCCTCCTTGTTTATATGACCGATAAGAACCACTGGTACACCGCTAGTCTTCGCAAATCGCAATAGAGCAGAGGCGCATTCACGCACTTGACTGACGCTTCCAGGACTGCTGTCAACGTCCTCTGTGGATATAGTCTGTATCGAATCGACCACAACGAGTTCGGGTTTTACATCCTTGATGTGCTCGAATATGTGTTCAAGAGAGGTCTCCGATAAGATGATGATATTCTCTGGTATATCCTTAGTAATGCGTTCCGCACGCATACGAATCTGATGTGGACTCTCTTCACCACTAACATATAAGATGCGTTGAGATAGGTGTAGAATAGTCTGCAAGGTCAATGTACTCTTACCGATACCAGGCTCTCCTCCTAACAAAACAATGCTCCCTGGCACCAGACCACCACCCAACACGCGATTCAACTCATCGTCGTGCATATCCATACGAGGCTCATCCTTCGCAGAGACATCACGCAGTCTTTGAGGCTTGTTAGCCAATCCCGAGACAGCTTCACCAGCATTCGTATGACGCAAAGAAGTTGCTGCTTGGCGTGCAGCATGCGTACCAGTATCAGCGGCAATACGTATCTCCTTGAATGTATTCCACTGCCCGCAATTAGGACACTTACCTATCCACTTTGCACTTTCCTGCCCACAGTTGCTGCAGACATAAGCTATTTTATCCTTTGACATAGTGGGACAAAAGTACTAAGAATTTGCCTAGTTACAAAATTAATTATTAATTTTGCACAACATGAAACGTACTTATTACATATTCATCCTATCGATATTCTTGATCGTTGGTTGTGGGAAGTCTGCGAAGGAACTACAGGTCGAAAAGAAGGCACAAGAGCAGGCGGAGAAAGAGAGATATCAGCGAGCTTACAAGGTTGCAGTAATGCCAACGCTTGATTGTCTACCTGCTTATCTATTGAAAGATAGCGTATTATACGATACAACTAAAGTAGATATCCGACTAAAACAATACAATGCTCAGATGGATTGTGACACTGCGATGGCTGGAGGAAGCGTACAGGCAGCCTTCAGCGATTTGGTTCGGACGGAGCGTTTAAAGCACAGACAGAAAGTGTTAATGCACTATCTAACGGACACAAACCTCAACTGGCAGCTCATAGCCGATAGGTCATCTAAACTAAAGAAACTATCCGATTTAAGTGATAAGATTATAGCCAAAACACGCTTCTCAGGCACTGACTTGTTAAGTAACATGGTCGTTAAGAAGGCAAAACCGAAGTATCAAGTGTTCCAAGTGCAGGTCAATGACGTGTTAGTTAGGCTCAAGATGCTACAGAACCATGAGATAGATGCCTATTGGTTTACCGAGCCACAGACCACGAAGGCACTGCAAGGTGACAACAACTCTCTATTTAATTCGGTGGATGCAGGTGTACATCTAGGGGTCGTAGCAATTATGGATAAGCACCGCAGACCATCGGAAGATGAGGAGTTTGCAAAGGCTTACGACAAGGCTGTCGACTTGATTAATAAACATGGTGTTAAGTATTATGCGGCTTTGATAAAGAAGTATATGCAGGCAGATGATGCCACAGTTCGAGCTTTACCTGACATCAAATACACAAAGGTGGGAGCACCTCGCAGAGCCGACCTAATAATGGCTAGGGATTTTCTTAACCACAATAAGTAAGATAGATACATAATTAGTAACTTTAAAGAATAGCACAGTGAACGTAGAAGACATACTTAGTAAGACTATAAGTGAACTGATGGATAAGCGATTGGACAATGCTATTGAAGTATTAAATCAGCTCTTCTTACAACGTCCTTCACTGATGGGTAACGATGAATTTGAGGCTGTCAAGCGTGATTATCAACTGATGGTTGACTACATGGGGAAGGGGACTTATCGATCAGCAACGCGCCTCTCTTTATGCCTCGTTGCTACAACGTCTTTATCGTGTAACCGCCAACTTAGAGATTAGTTGGCGTTGCAAACATGTACCAGCATACATTGATGCCTTTAAAATAAGCGACCATCTCAACACTAGCCATGACTTTGTTCGCACCGTCTTAGAGTCTTTTGTCACTGATTTAGCTATGTTATCTCTACAACAAGAGACAGCCCAAAAGGAGAAAGAAAGCGAACTCTACGATCGTCATCAGTTGTTCATTAATCGTCTGTTCAACGCCTTGTTTACATCTTGCCAATGGACAGAAGAGGACTATCAATTCTATTCCCAACTATTGACATCACCTACAGTCATATCCAATGATCAGCAGATTCTCGTCAGTGCAATCACGTTGAGTGCAATGAACCAATTCGATATCTATAAGTTCAAAACACTCACTTCTATCTATCAGAAAACAACCGACATCCATGTTCGTCAGCGTGCCCTCGTGGGTTGGGTATTATCTGTCTTTGAGGGAATGGATATATTTCCGGAACAAGACACTATCATCAAAGAACTTTGTGCGGATGCTAGTGTGACACGTGAATTGCTCTCTTTACAAATCCAACTCTTCTATAGTTTAGACACAGAAAAGGACAACGACAAGATTCAAAGAGATATTATGCCAGACATCATGCGCAATTCCAACCTCACTGTTGGGCGTATCGGCATTGTTGAAAAGGAGGAGGATCAACTTGAAAACATACTCCATCAAGATGCAGAAGACAAACGCATGGAGCAGATGGAGGAACAGGTTAAGAAGATGATGGATATGCAGAAGCAAGGTTCGGACATCTATTTCGGTGGGTTCCGACAGATGAAACGCTTCCCATTCTTTAGTGATGTTGTGAATTGGTTCACACCATTCTATATCGAAAACCCTGCTCTTCGACCCACCTTAAAGGCGCTAGGTGATTCGAAGTTTCTCAATGTTCTCGTAGAGAGAGGGGCTCTTTGTGACTCGGACAAGTACTCTCTTGCCATTGCTATGGAGCAAGTAATCAGCCAGTTGCCAAGTAACATTAAAGAGATGATAGGGACTGACTCTGCCTTCGGTCCACTCGGTTCTTTCGATGAGAAAGAAGGTGTTGCAAACATCCGTCGAGCGTACATTCAGGATTTATATCGCTTCTTCCGACTCTATAGAACAGCACAGGATTTCATCAACCCATTCGAAGATAATGGCAAAGGAGACTTCGTTGCAGACATCTTCTTCTTTATCTATAAGTCGTTTATGAACACTGGACTTGATGACATGAAGTTGCGTTTAGCACTGCATTTATATAAGCGACACCAATACAAGAAACTGATAGAACTGCTCAGTACATTCTATAGTGACGACCCGAGATACTGCATTCTTATGGGTTACACAAACATCCATATCGGTAGACCTGATAGTGCGTATGACTTCTTCTTAAAGGCTTTAGAGAAGGAACCCAACAATGAGTGGGCACTAAAAGGGACAAGCTCGTGCTGCGCTAGATTGCGAAGATTACGAGACAGCAGAGCACACCTACGAACAGTTATTACAACTGGATGCAGAGAATAAGGACTATGCTTTGAATCGTTGTATCGCTCTATTGAAATTAGGGAAATCATCTGAAGTACGCGAAGAGTTATTCCGCTTAGATTATCAGAACCCTGACGACATGAATGTGAAACGTGTGTTTGCATGGGCAATGCTCATGGAGAAGAATCTTGAAAAGGCTACACAGCTTTATGATACACTCCTGAATACATTGCCAACAACGGAAGATTACCTCAATGCAGGCTACTGTCAATGGGCTAAAGGGGACGCTCAACGTGCTGCCGAATTGTTCGGTAATTGGATAACTAAGGGTAATAAGAATCGCGACCAGCTATTGGATGAGTTTAAGAGTGACGCAGAGATTCTGAATCTATACAACATCCAAGAGACCGATTGGCTGTTAATGCTAACATTGGCAAAGCCACTTTAGGGAAAAGATAGCCCCACCCTGCCTCCCTGAAAAGGGAGGAGAACCTAACGGAAGCTAGTTAGGATAAGCGGAAGAGAGGGAGGGGCGGAGTGTAACGAGGCTATGCTTCATTAGTAGGAGCAGCAGGAACGAAAACAAGGAAACGCCTTTCTCCATTTGAGAAGGGCGTTTCCTTGCTATGAAGAGGGCGTTTCTTCGATAGGAAGAAACGCCCTCATTGAATATTATGTCTTATGTTGTTCTCTCCTAAGCACACCTAGAAACGATAGCCAAAACCGATGTTTAGATAGATTGGATATAGCTTGAAACTAATCGTCTTAAAGTCTTTCTTGAAGATACCATTTGCTGCCCATGTCATATCGGCATTGATGGTAAAATGGTTAAAGGCACGCCACGTTGCTCCTGCCTGAGCACCCCAATGAAGGGAGCGAAGCGATGAAGAGAAATCGTAAAAGGCTGTTTGTCCATCATTAAAGGTCAGTTTCTGCCCCACTGGAGTACCTTCTCTGAGGTATCCGTTACTAACATGTCCAGAGAAATTACCATCTAGTTTGATAGAAGAATAGACCCCGGCACGCACTTTCCACCTGTCATTAATGCGGTAATTGCCCATAACTGGGATGGTGAGGAGCGTTGAATGATAGTCAGTCTGCACATCGCCTGTCCAATAACCGGCTATATGACTACCCTCATCAACAATCTCTGTCCTGTAATTCTTTACTCTTGCACCAGTAATCATGCCCTTTTCTTCCAACTTCAAACCTACTGATACACCCCATTGGCGGTCTTCTCCCAACCACTTCGTGGCTGTTCCTTCAATCGTTCCATTGAATCGTGGGTTATAACTAGTTATCTTTCTTATCTCAACAGGGATAGGAAGTGGAGACGAACCACCGATGTTTACACCTGCTTTCAACTCATATTCCCACCCGTTCTGATCGGCTGATTCTAATGCTTCTGTGCGGTCGGTTTGTGCGAAGAGACTCATGGAACAGCTCAAGCTAACGACTGCAAGTACTATAACTCGTATATTCATTTTAATGCAAAACACTATTAAGTTTATTCTTTAGTATTACTTTGTAAGTATTTAAATGACAGCTTATTTAGTGAATAACTCTAGTTCATCAACATAGAGTGTACTCCCCACTGCACCTTCAAAATTGGCTCCATCCTTACTAGATGACATAATGATTGCCAGACTATATTTGCCCTCTTTCAACTTTTCAGCATCTATTGTCCTTCCGTCAACAGCCTTAAAAGGAATGCTGAAAACGTGTCCATTCGTTTGTTTCCTTACGATCTTCTAGCATTGCTTTAAGCACTATCCGATCACTAGTCAGCGAATTATGACCATCGAGATACTCTACTCCATCACCAGTTTCAAACAATACGGCATAGAGTGCGAAGTCGTCTTTTCTATCCTTAATCTCCGTTTGATTCTTATCAGTAAACTTATCGCCAACTTTATACTTATAGTATCCAACGAGTGCTAAAGGCGTCTGTCGGAAGGGAACACCAAAGTGAGTTGACTTGCCAGTATCGCCAAAATCAAGTTCAAAGGAGCCTGTAAACAGGTTACCAGCAGCTATTGGAGAACCCGAACAAAGCCCCCACAGCTCCCGTACTGATGGTTGTCAACTTCAGACACTTGCCCTTATAGCCATCGTCTGCTTGGCTTGTTGGATAGTCCTTAGCCCCTTTTCCCGATAGTATAAACGATACTCCACTATTGCCACTCGCCCACTCAAAGGTGCCACCATCAGGTGTTTTATCAACGAAGGTGTCGTAACTAACAGTGTTATCAACCTTCAATGTTTCGAAATGATAGGCTGTTGCAATGTCATTGTTAGCAATGAAAGAGACGGTGTAAGTCTTCTTCCACTGTCCATCCTGCGATGTGACAACATATTGCTGGGGCTGAGTGAAGTCACGAACAGTGCTATCCTTTGGTTCAATCGTTGCACCTTCTGTCAAGTTAAATACGGGTGCGAGATGGGTAACATCAGCCCATCCATTGACATAGAGTTGGATAGCATTATTCGTTATAACCGGTTTACGGATTAGTTCCGTACCCTTGACTGTGATATTGGTAATATCTGCTTCTGCATTTAAAGCCTCTTCTTTAATACAAGAAGAGAGCACAACTCCTGCCGTCATGGTGAGGAGTAAAGGTCTTATCAATCTCATCTTTAACTATTAATAATGTGTACTTAATAACTTAATGATGTGACAAAGGTAGGGAAAAAGATGTATATTACAAAGATAGAGATTGCTCATTTAGTAAAAAATCGTACCTTTGTGGATAAGAAATAACTTACTGATTAATCAAAACAAGGATATGGCAAAAGTATTAGTAACAGGTGCAAATAAGGGTATAGGCTATGGCATTTGCAAATATTTGGGCTTGAGTGGATGGCAAGTGATTGTTGGTGCAAGAGATAAAGAGCGCGCCGAAGCTGCTATCAAAGCATTAAGACAGGAAGGGGTAGACGTTATTGGTTGGCAACACGTTGACCTTTCGCAATAACGACTCACTGCTGGTTACTGACAAAGAGATTAAGGAGAAGTATCCTGATTTGGCTTTGCTTGTAAACAATGCGGGGATACCTGGCGACATGGAGGTACCTAGTTACAAGTCAGAGATGCGTGACGTACTGGAAACGATACAGGTAAATTATGTTGGAACATTTGCTTTGACGAAGGCACTTATCCCTTTGTTGGAAGTGAATAAGGGGCGAATTGTCAATATAACTGTGCCTTCTGAGGTGAGTCCCTACTGGCATCCGATGGCTTATGTGGCTAGTAAAGCAGCCCAAAATGCGATGACTAGTATCATGGCAATGGAGTTTGATAAGAACAATCTACCTATTGATATCTTCGACATACACCCTAGTGCAACCACAACTGACCTGAATAGCCATTATACAGGACCTGGTTCTCACTCTGTGGATGTTGTTAGTGAGAAGATAGCAGCAGTCATTAACGATGGTAAGAAACATCAAGGTGAGTTCATCGAACTCTACCCTATTGTTGATGAAGGACGCTAATAATAAATAAGGTGATTGGAGGGTTAAACAATACTAGAACCTTCCAATCGCTTGCCAAAGGTTATCGTTAGGTAGAGGAGACTCTACTTTTATGAGTTCCTTAGATACTGGGTGGATAAATTCCACACGATGACTTAACAAACAGATACCGCCATCTGGATTAGAACGAGGGGCTCCATACTTTAAGTCACCCTTAATAGGACAATCCATATTAGACAACTGGCAACGTATTTGATGATGCCTTCCCGTCATCAAATTAACCTCTAAAAGCGTGTAATGGTCTGTCTGATTGATAACCTTATAATGTAAGATTGACTTCTTGGAAGTAGGTACTTGATGATTATAAGCGTAACTCTTATTCTGCTTCTCATTACGCACAAGCCAATCAGTTAACGTCGCTTCAGATTCAAAAGGAGGCCGAGTAACGATTGCCCAATAGGTCTTATGCACCTCACCATTGCGAAACATGTTATTCAAACGAGTAAGTGCTTTGGATGTCTTAGCAAAGATAACTAAACCAGAAACAGGTCTGTCAAGTCTGTGAACAACCCCTAGAAAGACATTACCAGGCTTTTGATATTTTTCTTTTAACCATTGTTTGACAATCTCTGACAATGGTATATCGCCCGACTTATCGCCTTGCACAATCTCACCAGCCTCTTTATAGACAATTATGACATGGTTATCTTCGTAAAGTACTTGCATAGTATATAGTTTTTCCAAGCCTCATTTAAAAGAGAGCTTGTGGTTCGGTGTATATTTCCTTTTAGTGATTTATGATTTTCAAGAGTATTGCTAACGCAAGTTTGAAGCCTTAGCAAGAATGCCTCCCTTCCCCTTGTTGGGGAATAGGGAGGCTTTTAATTACATATTCATACCACCATCTACCTGAATAACCTGACCAGATACATAGCTAGAAAGGTCTGAACCAAGATAAACTGCAGTGTTTGCAATATCCTCAACAGTACCACCACGACGAAGAGGAATCTTATCTGTCCACTCCTTGCGAATCTCTGGTGAAAGGGCTTGAGTCATCGCTGTATCAATGAAACCAGGTGCAATTGCATTAGCACGGATACCCTTTGGACCCATTTCCTGAGCCACACTCTTTGCTAAAGCAATAAGTCCTGCCTTTGAAGCAGCATAGTTAGACTGACCTGCGTTACCATGTACACCAACCACACTAGCCATGTTGATAATGCTACCACCACGCTGACGCATCATGACAGGGACGCACGCATGGATGAAGTTGAAGGCACTCTTCAAGTTTACAGCTATAACAGCATCCCACTGCTGTTCGGTCATTCGGAGCATAAGACCATCCTTTGTTATACCTGCATTGTTAACTAGGATATCAATAGAACCAAACTCTTCTTTAACCTTAGCAACGACTTCTGCTGTTTGAGCAAAGTCTGCTGCGTTACTAGCGTAACCCTTAGCTTTAACACCCTTAGCAGCTATCTCTGCTTCAGTAGCCTTACCATTTTCATCAATAACAAGGTCAGTGAATGCGATGTTAGCGCCTTCCTCTGCAAATTTCAATGCTATAGCCTTACCAATACCACGTGCAGCTCCTGTGATGAGGGCTGTCTTACCTTCCAATAATTTCATATTGTCTTAGTTTATATTGTTAGTTATTACTTTATAATACCCTTACCCAGTGCACCATAAACCACCTTTGCTACTAACGGACGAGACGACTCTTCAGTTAATCCATGACCTAACCGACCATAGATAAATGGTACCTCTAACCCTTTAATACAATAATGTGTGATGTCTGCAACTAGCTCTACATTGTCAATATCAAACTCGCCATCTTCTTTCGCTTCAGCGTATACCTTGCGAAATAGTTCAATCTCGTCTTCATCAAAGTTCTTGCGTACTTTCTCAACCATCCATATATTTCTAAAGAACTCTGCACGCAAGTTTCCATTACGCATAACCGTTTCCTTTATCATACTTAGGTGGGTGTAAATCAGTTCGATAATCTTATCTTGAGGTCTAATACGCTTTGCTGCCACCTCATCTAACTTATCCGATAGACGTTCCAACTCTGACTCTATCACTGCATAATATACATCATCTTTACTCTTGAAATAGGTGTAGAGCGTCCGTCTTCCTTTACCAGATGATTTCGCAATGTCGTTCATCGTTGTATTAGCAATGCCATTCTTTGCAAAGAGTTGGCGTGCTACATCAACAAGCTTCTGCCTAGTTTTTGATATTGACATTCGTTCGTTATTCCTCTAATCACTGATTTGCACGTTGCAAATCTTATGTGCAAAAGTATATATTATATCCCACATTAGCAAATTTAGAGCTATAAAACTTCACGATTAAACGATTAGGTTAATAGAAAAGACGCATAAGGAAAGTTTTTACTTATTACCTTAACAAACACTACTTTGGCTTACTAAAAAGTTTCTTAAACCATAGTTCATTTAAAGAACAAGTTGCTGTCATTTTGAACAATTTGATTAACTCGCTAATTAAACAACTTAGAACCTACCAAATAATGATAGCAATGACTGCAAAATTATTCTCTCTCCAATCCACCTCTATATATAGTTTGTATGTCCCTCTTAGCCTTTCAACCTCAGTCAGACGATGTATTAGCAGTGGTGCGGAGCATTAACTCCACCAATATTCATCATCATCACGAAGAGTTCGAGCTCAACTCTATCTATCTGACAACAATTAATTAAGACCATAGAATTGACAAAGGGTACAGCATCAAGTGCCGTACCCTTTGTCAATTCACATCTCTGTGAACGATTGAGCTTGACTTTTGGGTTACCGCCTCACGGCGTATACCCAATCATCTTGCGTCATTGTTATCCCTTAATCAATCTTACTTATTACCTAAACTAAACCTATTTTAATTGAAACCTGAACAATCTCTTTTGTTCTACCTTAAACTAAATAACTAAAAACCTAAATCTATTACTACTAACCTAAACAATCTATTTGTCTTTTGACAATGCAAAGGTAAGGCTGTTTTCGCACACAACAAAACTTTAGCAGACTATTTTTTGCATCACACATCATTTATTGACTTATATCAACGAAAACGACTCTAAAAGTCTAAAAAAGGGGTAGAACTCTTTCGTTCTACCCCTCATTATATGTTTAATCGCAAGTTTTTACCTATTTAATTAATCAATTAGATAAGATATTGACTTGAGATACTTTCATTATTCAAAACACGCTTAATCGTCTCAGCAAACATATCAGCAACAGAGATCTGCTTAACCTTTGAACAGCGAGCAGTGTATGGAATAGAATCTGTGAAGACCATCTCTTCCAACGCAGAAGCCTCTACACGCTCTGTTGCAGGACCACTCATGACGCAATGAGAAGCAATCGCACGGACACTCTTTGCGCCTGCCTCCTTCATAATGTCTGCTGCTTTTCGTAATGGTACCAGCTGTATCAACCATATCATCAACGATGATTACGTTCTTATCCTTTACATCACCAATGATCTGCATTGTATCTACAACATTTGCACGAGCACGTGTCTTATTGCAAAGAACGAGTGGACAACCAAGATACTTAGCGTATGTGTTGGCACGTTTAGAGCCGCCAACATCAGGACTAGCAATAACTAAATCCTTCAAGTGAAGGCTCTGCACATAAGGAAGAAGAACACCGCTAGCATAGAGGTGGTCAACAGGAACATTGAAGAAACCTTGAATCTGATCTGCATGAAGGTCCATGGTCATCAAACGATCGATACCAGCAACACTCAACAAGTCGGCTATTAACTTTGCACCAATGCTGACACGAGGTTTATCCTTACGGTCTTGACGAGCCCAACCAAAGTAAGGCATAACAGCAATAATCTGTCGTGCAGAAGCACGCTTGGCTGCATCAATCATCAAGAGAAGCTCCATGAGGTTATCAGAGTTTGGGAATGTGCTCTGTACAAGATAGACATCCTTGCCACGAATACTCTGCTCATAAGAAACAACAAACTCACCATCAGAAAAGCGAGTCATCACTAAGTTGCCAAGAGGACAGCCTAAACTAGCACAGATTTTCTCAGCAAGATATCTTGTCTTAGTACCTGAGAAGACCAAAAAAGAGTTGTTTTCACTCATTTCTTTATATTGTTTATATTTATAAGGTATAAATCAACTGTTATCTACCGAAAGCTCCCTAACAAATCGTGCGAAGCTTACGGAAGTATTTAATAATAGGGTTGAAGTTCTGCTCACTATGGATACAAAACTGATCCCAAAGGTCGTTTCGAACCACAACTCCACCAAAGTCGAGGTCGTGCAAACGTGGGAAATCATCTATCGTAATGCCTCCCATTGCATAAACATGCTTTCCTAAGAGCCCTTGTTTACGTGCTTCTTCCAATTCAATATCCGACAAGATATGTTCAGTAGCAGCCGTATTCTCACGAGGCTGATGGATGTTTTTCAGAAAGACATAGTCTGATTGTTTCTTAATTGCTTTTAGTTTCATCACATCGTCACAGCTCCGACTGATGTGCCCTCTATATCCGTGAGGTGTAGCAAGGCTGGGGTTATCCAAGTGGATACCACCTAGACCATACTCACTCTTCATCTGAAAGTGCTGATGTACAACTATTTTGCTATGATAATGAGATGGGATAAGAGCCAAAAGGCGCTCTAAATAAAGTGGAGACGGGTCAACCTTCGAGATGTGTAGGCAGTCAAGTCCTTCCTCGAAGAGCATACTTATTATCTTATCCTCCTCTACAAAGAAGGTGGACTTAGTCATAATAACCAGCTTCATGCTCATACTTTATTTGTATTGCAAAGGTAGATATTATTTCTGAAAACCGCAAATTTTTCCTTATATTTGCACCATGAAAGTAAATCCAAAGACTTACAACGAACTCTCCCGACCGATGTACATATTGGAAGAAGAGCGTTTACGAAAGAACCTCCAATTGATCGCCAGTGTTGCTAAGGAGGCTGATGTTGAGATTATTCTAGCCTTTAAAGCATACGCTTTATGGCGTACCTTCCCCATTTTCCGTGAGTATATCCATGCCACAACGGCGTCCTCTCTGTATGAGGCACGACTAGGCTTTGAGGAGTTTGGTGCCCCTACGCACACGTTCTCACCTGGTTATACGGATTATGAGATCGATGATATTGCACGATGCTCGTCTCATCTCGTATTCAACTCATTGTCTCAATTTGAGCGATACCACGTTAGGGCAAAGCTAGCAAACACTCGCTTGAGTTGTGGACTACGTGTGAATCCAGAGTATTCAGAGGTAGAAACACTCATATATAACCCTTGCGCACCTGGAACTAGGTTCGGTATCGCATCTTCAAAACTCCCTGCTACACTGCCAGAGGGCGTTGATGGCTTCCATATTCATTGCCATTGCGAGAGTGGTAGCGATGTTTTCGAACGCACATTGGAGCATATTGAGGCGAAGTTCGCCAACTGGTTCCCACAACTAAAGTGGATTAACTTTGGCGGCGGACACCTAATGACACGCAAAGACTACGATGTTTCACGTCTTATTCACGCCTTGAAAGAGTTTAAGAAACGCTATCCTTGGTTGAAGGTGATACTCGAACCTGGTAGTGCCTTCGCTTGGCAAACGGGACCACTAGTCGCTCAAGTGCTCGATGTGGTGGAGGATCATGGCATAAAAACGGCTATCTTGAACGTAAGTTTCACCTGTCACATGCCTGACTGTCTAGAGATGCCTTACCACCCTGCCGTTCGCAATGCGGAATTAGTTGATGAGGACGGATCTGCCGAGGGCGAAAATACGTACCGATTAGGTGCTAACAGCTGCTTGAGTGGTGACTGGATGGGGTCATGGAGGTTTGACCATCCGTTGCAGATAGGCGAGAATATCATCTTTGAAGATATGCTTCATTACACGACAGTGAAGACTAATATGTTCAATGGAATCAGTCATCCGGCTATCGCCCTACTCCATCCTGACAACGAACTAGAGGTCTTGCGAGAGTTTACCTATGAAGATTATCGAGATCGAATGGACTGATGGCACGCTCTTTGCTACTATCTTTAAGTATGAAATTAACTATTATAAGGAGGCAAAGATATGGCATTTATAGATTATTATAAGATTCTAGGTGTGGATCGAAACATCCCTCAGAAGGATGTGCGGGCAGCCTATAGGAAACGTGCAAAGCAGTTTCATCCAGACTTACATCCTAACGATCCGAAGGCAAAAGCTAAGTTCCAAGCTTTGAGCGAGGCGTTTGAAGTCATTGGAGACCCTGATAAACGCGCTAAATATGACAAGTATGGCGAGCAATGGAGGAATGCTGATGCCTACGAGCAAGCAGGTGGCTTCGGTGGTTTTAATGGTAGTCAAGGGGATGCAAACTCGTTTGGAGGATTCGATTTCAGCAGCTTTGGCAATGGCGGAGGCGGTTTCAGCAGCTTCTTCCAAGACCTATTTGGAGGTGCAGGAAGGCGTCGCTCATCGGCTGGAAGTACTGGAAGAGCTTACGGACAGCCTAATCCTGGACAGATGGAAGCCACTGTTGGCATTGATCTCTACACTGCCCTATTGGGTGGCGAAGTGGTTATCCAACTCTCTGGAGGCAACAAGGTAAAACTGAAAGTAAAGCCTTTAACACAAGGAGGAACGAAGGTTCGTCTGCGTGGAAAGGGTTACGACAGGGGGGATGGCACCTTTGGTGACCTCATCATCACCTATAACGTGAAACTTCCTGACCATCTAACGGAGCATCAAAAGGAGCTTATCGAACAGATGAGACGCGAAGGTTAACCCAAAGGAAGAGGCGCTTTATGGCTCTTCCGACCTACTTTTAAATTCATCTTGTAGCCCTTCTGATTATCAAGTAGATACAAGTTCGATTGAAGAAGAGCCTTAGTAAGGTATAAAGAGACGCCCTTTTGCAATGCAAAAGGGCGTCTCTTGTCTTGAAGAAGAGCCTTTGATACTCCTTAATGCGCCACCACTACCCTACCTGCCAATACTGCTATAAAGCCCAAAGCGAGGGAGGCTAGGATGTAAAGAACGGATACGACGAATCCATCATCGCCTTTCATCAAGCCGACATTCTCGTTCATAAAGGTGGAGAAAGTCGTGAATCCACCACAGAAACCCGTAGTTAGTAGGAGGCGAGTGGACGTACTAATACCTCCATTCTCACCTGATAATGAGGAGAATATACCAATTAGAAAACAACCCAAAACGTTCACGACGAGTGTTCCTAATGGGAAGGAACCAGCGATAGCAAGCTGAACATACTTCGAGATAACCATTCGAAGACTACCACCAACGAAACTTCCAATACCTACTAAAATAATATCTTTCCACATAATCGATACTTATATCTAATCACTAAAACCATAAGTAAAACCCCACTCAACCTCCCCCAAAGGGAGAAGAGCCTAACGGAAGTTAGTTAAGGGACGCTTCCGTTCATACAAAGAGAGCGTCTCTTCATTATAAAGAAACGCCTCCTTTAATATGAAGAAGGCGTTTCCTACTCACATCCTAACACCCCCTTAAAGCACATCCCCTCCTTCGGAGGGGCTTGGGGAGGCACTAGAACACAAGATTAAAACCAAATCTTATACCATTCTTAGAGATTCCTGGCGCATGAGTATAGGTCAGTCTGCGCACATAATCGACCTCCAGACACTTGAAGATATTGTGTACTCCGACCACAAACTCTAGATAAGGATCATTCGTCATAACGCCTGTTCCATCAGGAAACTTATATAAGTCTGGGTCGTTAGAGTTCTGTGGTAAGAAGGGATTGTTCTTATCTGTTAGGTGCCCCCACATACCCTTGAAGGCAACATACTCACGCCACTTCAACTTCTTCAACAATGGAACTCGATTGAAAACTTTGCCTTCCAAATCCCAAGCAAGGTTGAATTTAGCATACCTATCATTAAGGAACTCAAGTGGTTGCATGAGGTTGAACGTACCAAGGTGTTCGAAGTATGAGGTGTTGACAGGCGGTGTGATGAGGAAGGGGAATGGTACTTTATTCCATTGTGCACCTCCTTCTACACGTGTATCAACGTGTCCCCAGCTCCCTAACCAGAATCGTTTATAGATTGCGAGTTCGGTGAGATTCGTATTAAAGTGACCTCCTAAGAAGTTTTTTAAGCCCATTGTGTGCTTCAACTTGAACTCTGGAGCATCGAGATTCACCTCCATTCGCCTCTGTTTTGAGTTCACATAACTCTGCCCAGGACGATAGTCTAGACTCAAAGAAAGCTCCGTCAAACGAATACGATCAACCAACGAGCCATCCATCTTCTCGTATATCAACTTACCAGTTGGGCGATTGCTCTCTGTGCTAAGACCAATGCTTGTTGCCAAACCATAGTTTGTTTCCCACTCAAACTTTATCCTCTGACGATTGTAGAAATAGAGTTTCTCCACCTTTACAGGGCGGAAGGTCATGAAGATGTTATCCTTGTTATGCTTCAAATACTTATCTGATGGCGATTCAACATCTCTATTTGATTCAATGGAGATGGTGCGTATCGGGAACTCTATCGGTTGATATTCTGGCTTGTTGAAAGAGTATGTCACCTTCGCATCATAGTAGTTTTGATGCGACTTCGTACCATATGCGTAATAGCCTTCGAAGAACCAATGAGGATTAAACTTAGCCGTTGTTCGAGCTGAAGCACGCAATCGGATACCATCGACAAAGTTCTTTGAAATGAAGGTGTTAACCGGTCCGAGATCAACCTTACTAGGCTTATCTTCATTGCCAGTTTCGATGAAGTTCTCCACAAGAGCCTTCGTTGTAAACAGCAGCCACTTGAAGTGCTTGGTCTTAGACATGCGCTTCACGAACGAGTCCATACTGGCTTCGCTCTTGGTTAGTTGGGTCGTTCTGTGTGCTGCCCAGAAGTCATTATCACGCATTTTAGCGTTTGCATCATACGTAACCTTTGCCTTCCCCTTAAAGAGTTTGTCGTCAATAGGAGTGAAAGCATAGTTAGTCATACCCGTTGTTCGTATCACAATGGCACGCTGAAGAAGGTCAGTAAGTTTCAACTCAGCCACCATGTTATCCGTTGTCAACGCCCATTCGCCATTATTCAACTTGGTAAACTCCTGTTCAAACTTCATCGCATCGACAAAGTTAACACCTGTGTTTGCAGGCAACTGCATATCACATTTCTTCACATGCAACGTACTATCGTTCAGCACATAGAGCTCCCCACGGAAGCCAAAGTCCTGTTGGTTAGCTGGCATAAACTGCAGTCTGATACATTGATCTTGGTTCACATAGACCGTATCATCTATATAGAAATGATAGAAGGAGATGGCAGTTGAGCCTATTGGAGAGGGGAATCTCTTTTGCAGAAGGTCGATTTGATCATCATAGAGGTTGATGTCTTTGAAGAGATCCTTTACTATTGTGTTCAACGCCTCACCTGTTTGAATGAGTTTAGAGATACCCTTTGTCGTCTGACCTAACACTATATCCTTCTCGTCTCGAGGGTCTTTACGATAGATGTGTTGCGTGAGTGTCTCATCGACGGAGATAGGAAGTATGAGCTTGTTGTTATATGGGCACACCTCCACCTGATCGAGTAACCAAGGTGCTTTCTTGAACATCTTGCCCTCGATGTCATCGGGAGTTAGGTTGTTAATAGCCATCGTTACCTTCTGATACTTATCATATTGATAGTAGCTGTGGTTCGATAGTAACGACTCCTTCTTGGCTGCTATTACTCGTTTCATAAGCTCTACTGCAGGGTTATCCTTGCGTGAATAACGATGCCTGCGTTTGGCTTTTACCACCACACCTTGCAGTTGCTTTGAATCGGCAATAAGCGTTATATGTAACGTATTAGGCGTGTCATCCGTCACTTTGATTCGACGAGGTTTATAGCCAACTGCCGTCACGGTGAGTTGTTCACCAGCTTTCTTCTCTATGGTGAAATGCCCGTCTGCATCGCTCGAAGCCCCCACCTTGAGTGTTCGATAGATGGCATTGGCATAAGGAATACTATCTCCTGTCTGTGAGTCAACCACATAACATTGCAGCAAAGTACTATCTACTATAGGGGCAGGCTTGCTTACCTCCTTTGCAAGAGAGTCCATCATCTGAATAAGCGAGTCGGTAGCAAGTGCCATAGAATCAGTGCCTAATAACAACGAATCAGCCTTAACTGGTAGGGAGTCTACCTTTAAGACTGAAGGAAGAGGTTGTTGCGCATGAACTATTGACGTGCCCGCTACAATGAAAAGGCACATCAACAGCATTATATTCAGTCGGTCTCGAAGCACGGAGAACACTGACTTTTGATGTTTTCTTACTCTATCTAATACCATCTTTTTAAATCACTTTTAAGCCCTTCCGAACGACTGTATCGGATACAGAAACACTAGTCGATCTCTTCGTCGGCGGCGTATCCACCCATCTCACGAATAGCATTCTTGAGTATTGTGTACTGCTCAAAGAGGTTATTGACAGGCTCTTCACCTTGCGTGAAGTCGTGCATTGGGCTCTTTAAGAAGAAGCTCAAGAAGCGTTGAATACCATATCTTCCAGCCCTAGCAGCCACATCTGACAATAAAACAAGGTCTAGTAACAAGGGTGCGGCAAGGATGGAATCACGGCAAAGGAAGTTTATCTTGATCTGCATTGGGTATCCCATCCATCCAAGATATCAATGTTATCCCATCCTTCTTTGTCATCGTTGCGTGGAGGATAGTAGTTGATACGCACCTTGTGATAGATGTTTCCATATAAATCGGGCTGCTCCTCTGGTTTACAAATGGTCTCCAAGGTGGACAGCTTACTAACTTCTTTGGTGTGGAAATTGGCTGGCTCGTCCAGAACAAGCCCATCCCTATTACCGAGGATATTGGTTGAGAACCATCCTGCCAAGCCCAAATTGCGTGTCTTAATGATAGGTGCAAAGCCTGATTTCACCAGTGTTTGCCCTGTTTTGAAGTCCTTTCCTGCAATCGGCATGTGCGTCTTCTCTGCCAGTTCCCACATCGCGGGAATGTCCACAGTAGTGTTAGGAGCACCCATGATAAACGGGCATTTCTCCTCCAAAGCAGCGTAAGCATAACACATGGAAGGAGCTATGTGCTCTCTGTCGTCAGCCTTCATCGCAGCTTGCAGTTGGTCGAGTGTCTTATGATAAGCCGCATCGTAAGGTACATATATCTCAGTAGATGCAGCCCAGATAACCACTACTCTATCGCATTGCTCACGCTCTTTAAAGTCGCAGATATCAGCTCTTAACGACTCAACCATGTCCCATCTCGTCTTGCAATCCTTAACATTATCACCATCAAGACGCTTGGCGTAATTCTTGTCAAAGGCTGCTTTCATTGGCTTAATAGCCATTAGTTCATCCCGAACAGGCTCAATGTCTTTCGCCTTCAAGACCTCTGCATAGACTGCAGCTTGATATGCGTTTTGAGGATAGACATCCCATGTTCCGAAGACAAGATCACGCAAGTCTGCCATCGGAATGATGTCCTTATAGTGTAGATACTGCTTATCAGCTCCATGCCCAACACGTATCTTGTCATATTGTGTCATCGACCCAATGGGCTTTGCTAGTCCCTTACGTGCCATCAACACACCCGTCATGAATGTTGTTGCAACAGCTCCACATCCAACGACCAACACACCAAGTCTACCTTCTGCAGGCTTTACATCCATTTGTTTCATACGTTTTATATATTATAAACTAAACGTTCTTATTTTATTTTTATTGCTTTTTTCTCTCTATTATTCAGCTTGTTTACGCACCTAATTGCACTCATTTGTACGCTAAAAGCGACTTTAATTCATGAATGATAAGGTCGGCAACAGGTGCTTCTGGCTCTTGTTTGTCCCATCCCTCACCCTTGAGCCAACAGGTACGGCAGCCTATCTCATGGGCAGGAAGGATGTCCTTCGTATAGCTATCACCCACTACTAACACCTTGCGAGGCTCTACCTGCATAGCGGCAACGGCTTTTCTAAATATCTCTGGAGATGGTTTACGAACGCCAACAACGGCACTCTCGGTCACAGTCTCAAAGAGATTGGACAGCTGGAACTCATTGAGTACAACGGACATATTGCCATAGAAGTTGGTTACTAAGCCCAATCTGTATCGCTTCCGAAGCTGTTCAAGAACGTTCTTACTGCTTCCGATTGTCGTTTCCACCTTATTATATAAGTGGGCTTCGAGCCTGGTTTGCATCTTCCTCGCACTTTGCTCATCAACAGTCAACCATCCTTTCTCTAAAAGGTAATCGAACTCTAAGCCGAGTTTCACCGATAACATCCTACGGAAAGTGTCGTTGGCATGAATCAAAGGTTCGCTTCCCAACTTACGTTCAGCATACACATAGGCTTCCCGAAACTGCTCTTCTGTCACAGAAACACCCATCGTTTCATATCCATGCCAAAGCATTTTACCCCAGTGACAGCCCTGTGTATCAAGTGTTCCACCGAAGTCGAAGAGGATAACGGACGGCTTTGTCTGCCTCTCCTCACCGATGTTCTGTATCAAAGACGCACACAATTTCTCGTGTTTCTTGTGCATATATATGTACATGAGGTTGTATATCGTGACTTCAAAAAGGAGGTAGATCCAAGGGCAATTCAGTAAGCAGGTGATGTAAAGGAGGATGGCTCTACTGTTAAAAGTAAGTAGGTTTGTGAAGGGCATGAGCGGTCGGCTCCCTTTCAAAAAACGCTCTTTCAGTTCTTGCGGAACCAGCTCTATGCTACCATATTGCGCCATCAACGCTTTGTGGAAACGCTGGAAAGCAGGTGTGCGACGCTCCTGACTCCTGCAATAATACTGATAATTAACGTGGAAGGCATGCTCCCAAAAACATTCGGCTTGCCTTTCAACGACTCAACAATCGCTTGTTCCTGTACATAAGAGCCTAATTCAGACCCTTTCTTACCCATCAGGAAATAAAGATGTATCTGACGATAATAGTCGCTCAAGGAGCTTTGTGGCGAGTGAGACAATAGACCTGCAACGGCTGCCAAGACCAATCCTCCAATGCCCCAAGGTACTGTCGTGAAGGGTATAGGCTCGTTCCAAAGGCGCAAGACAAGGGCTAGATAGATTGTAAAAAACCATGTATCGCCAGCGAAACCATCCAAACAACGACCCTTCATAGACCGCTGGTTGGTGAGACGAGCTAGTTGTCCGTCGGTAGAATCACAAAAGTTTGCAAGCATCAAGAGTACTACGCCCACTACATTATATAATGTGTCTGTGAAAGAAAACATCACTCCTGCCGCCACACCAAGGAATATGGAGAGGATTGTAATGCTGTTAGGAGTGACGCCAAAGCGGTGCCAGAGCAAGGCAAAAGCAAGTCCGATGGGACGTGTGAAATGCACATCTAGCCACTCTTCGGTATCTTCCGACTTCATAGAAGCACGTAGTAATGTGCGGAATTTATCTATTTTCTCTCTTATTATCATGTATCTTTCAAGACTTTCATTATCGTTTGTTAATAGTCAAAAGAGGATGACTTTCACAACTGACGCACTCTTTCAACAATTGCTTGAGCTGCCTCTTGACGACAACGGGAGTAACTCGGCCAATCATTGAAGTCGATGATGACATAAGTTCCATCAGCTCGGATGATAGCATCGCCACCATAGATGGGGGTTTGCAAAAGCCTCGACAACTGTTCTGCATCGTGTTGCAACTGCTCTTTGGAGTAGCTGAAATGATGAGAAATACCATTCTGCAGCTCTGCACCAAACTTCGTTTCGCCATCGTCACAAGGATAGAAACAACGAAAGAAATTCGTTCCTTCAACGCCATAAAACTTGATTAAATCGCCTTCCACATGCGCTTGTACAATGAAATCAACGATTCCTCGCCGCCGAAAACGCTCTTTGGCAAGATTCAGTTCAGCCCGATTCGCACAATAGCAAACGTCCTCTTGGGTCTCTGCGCTTTGGTCGCCACGCTTCAGCCAGTAGCCTTTTTCGCCTTCTGATGGTGGCAACGGAAGATGATTCTCACGCATTACTCGTTCGATATTACTACGTTGGCAAGCTCGCACACCAGCTGTGGGATTGAGGACACAGACGCCTTTTCCCTCCAAAGTGGATAGATAATTTAAGGTCTGCGGAGCACGCCCCATGGAGAGAACGAGACATCGTTCGGTGGGCACTCCAGCTTTCGATAGACTCTCCCCTACCCTCTCATGCGATTGTAAAAAGGTTTCCAACGCTTCTTCACCCACGATGTCTACCTTGCCTAACAGCCTACCCACTGCCTCCAAGATAGCCCAATCTTTCTCTTCAGAATGGGGCGAATAACGCCTTGCCCGTTGTATGAGTAACATGGTTAGAGCCTTTTATTCAGATATTCTTCAGCCTTTTTTATATCAGAAGCATGGTCGATGTCAAAGACTTTCGACAATGGATAAGCCTCAACACGAAGCCCTCCTGCCACCAAAGCACGCTGAAAGTTACGCATTCGATGTTGCCCTTTTGCAATGCAATCATCCAATATGGAGAGCGTTGAAGGGGCTAGTCCATAAATGCCCGCAGATACATATTGCGTATCAGATTGTGCATTATCATAATAACCCGTAACGTTTAGTTGCGGATCAGTCGACACATAGAGTGGTTTCTCATCATCGATATAGTCGGTCACACCCATCAGTGCATCCACCCCCTGATGCAGCCTTTCTCGGAAAGTAGAGACATACAAACTGAACGCTTGCTCATCGAAGATTGTATCAACAGTTGTCAGTATGAAGGGTTCGTCAAGTAGGTATTTTCGCAGCTCATAAAGGCTGTGCATGGAACTAGGAGTTGACTTAATCAGGAACTGCAGAGGGACATGATGCCCATTCAATCCCTGTTCCTCCACCTCAACAAGGTGCCTTGCAACATCCGTCATGTGCTCATTACAGATAACGAGAATATCGGTTGCATCATTCGCAACAAACACTCTTATCAAGCGGTCGATAAGCCGTTCTCCATTCACCTTAACCAATGGCTTGGAATCAGTAACACCTTCTTGTGCCAGTCGGGAGCCGTCTCCAGCGGCGATGATTGCGTATTTCATTAAATGCAAAGATACACATTTTTGATTTCAAAAAGCACAATTTGTAATTCAAAGTTGCGATTACTTCAAGTTGACGAGTAAACGAGTTGACTCGAAGTCATCATATTTTTGGAGTCAAGGAGATACCTCATTGTCTTTTTTTTCGTATCTTTGTAGCTTTAAAAACATAGTTTGGAAGATTGAGGATAATAGTTAATGGAGTCACTCAAAGAAATCTTTAGAATAGGAAAAGGGCCTTCTAGTAGCCATACCATGGGCCCTCAACGAGCTGCAATCATCTTTGCAGAACGTCACTCGGAGGCGTCACGTTTCGAGGTAACATTGTATGGTAGCTTGGCAGCAACAGGCAAGGGGCACATGACGGATAAGGCTATTATCGACGTATTAAGCCTATTGCACCTGTTGATATCATCTGGCAACCTAGCATCTTCTTACCTTATCACCCTAACGGAATGGAGTTTCGAGCTTATAACGAGGCTGGTGAGCAACTTGAGGAATGGATTGTTTACAGTGTCGGAGGGGGGTGCGCTATCGGAAGGAAAGGCTACGGGCGATTACTTCAAACACCAGGAAGTGTATGATTTGCATACTTTGAAGGATATTCAAGGATGGTGTGAACATCACGGAAGGGGCTATTGGGAATATGTAAAGCAGTGTGAGGATGATGATTTCTGGGACTATCTACGTGAGGTTTGGCATACTATGCAGGCAGCTGTTGAGCGTGGATTGGATAGCGAAGGGGCATTACCAGGTCCACTGAATTTGGCTCGCAAGGCTCCAACTTATTATATTAAAGCACGCGGTTATAAGCCATCTTTGCAGAGTAGAGGTATGGTTTATGCCTATGCTCTAGCGGTAAGTGAAGAGAACGCATCGAATGGTACGATTGTAACAGCCCCTACTTGTGGTGCTTGTGGAGTAGTTCCTGCGGTGCTTTATCACCTCTCCCAAGGGTCATGACTTTACAGAGACTAAGATCTTACATGCCCTTGCAACGGCAGGACTCTTTGGTAACATTGTGAAGTACAATGCGTCTATATCTGGTGCGGAAGTTGGTTGTCAAGGTGAGGTGGGGGTTGCTTGTGCAATGGCATCAGCCGCCTCTTGCCAGTTGTTTGGTGGTAGTCCGTCACAGATCGAATATGCTGCAGAGATGGGACTTGAGCACCATCTCGGAATGACCTGCGACCCAGTTTGTGGTTTAGTACAGATTCCTTGTATTGAGCGTAACGCCTTTGCAGCTTGTAGAGCACTAGATGCTCAACTCTACGCATCGTTTAGTGATGGCAGTCACCGTGTATCCTTTGACAGGGTTGTAGAGGTAATGAAGCAGACAGGACACGATATTCCGTCATTGTACAAAGAGACAAGTGAGGGTGGATTAGCGAAGGATTATCAGGTATAAGACGAGGACATAAGCCTCCCCCAACCTCCCTCAAGGGAAAAGAAGAAGCCTCAATCACAACAACAACCAGCCTCACCCCCAACCCATCTACAGCCTCACCCCCGTCCCTCTCCGAATGGGAAAGTCTTTCCCCGACCCCTCCGAAAGGAGGGGAGTTCCTAACGGGAGCAAGTTAGGAAAAAGGTATTCTTAATACAAAGGGGGCGTTTCTTTGATGTAAAGAGAGGCTCTTTTCGACATAAGGAAACGCCCTTCTCCAATCGAGAAGGGCGTTTCTTCAATTCTAGAATACTATCACCTCTATACCTGTTTAGCATTACTTTGCAAGCTAATAGCAGTAGTCACTCCCCTCTCCATTCGGAGAGGGGTTGGGGGTGAGGCTTCTTCTCTTTATTACTTTACCCTCGCTATTAACTCTTCTGGCGTTACAAGCGTTTGTTCACCAGTAGTCATATTCTTTAAAGTAACCTTTCCTTCTTCCATTTCCGACTCTCCTGCAAGAGCCACGAAACCAATGTTCTTTGCGTTCGCATAGCTCATCTGCTTCTTCATCTTTGCCTTATCGGGGAACATCTCGGTGCGAATACCCGCACGACGAGCGGCTGCTACGATAGGAAGACAGTATGCTGTCTCCTGCTCACCGAAGTTGATAAAGAGTAATTGAGTGCCTTGCACACTCTCTTTTGGATAAAGGTCTAGGGTGTTCAAAACGTCATAGATGCGGTCAGCACCAAAGCTGATACCAACGCCAGAGAGCCCTGGCATACCGAAGATACCCGTGAGATTGTCATATCGACCACCACCAGTAATAGAGCCAATCTGCACATCTAACGCCTTAACCTCAAATATGGCGCCAGTGTAGTAGTTAAGTCCTCGTGCCAAGGTAAGGTCGAGTTGTATCTCATTCTTTAGTCCGGACGTCTTCAACATATCAAGGATAAAGCGTGTTTCATCAACTCCCTTTAGTCCAGTCTCGCTCTCCTTCAAGGCTTCCGCAATCACTGCTAACTTCTCTTCGTTGGTTCCTTCCAACTTAATGATAGGTTGCAACTTAGCAATCGCATCCTCTGATATACCATCAGCACGCAACTCCTCGTTTACATTCTCAAGTCCTATCTTATCGAGCTTATCAATGGCAACAGTGATATCAACAATCTTATCCTTCTCACCAATCACCTCGGCAATACCCGTGAGAATCTTTCTATTGTTAATCTTTATCTGCACTCTCACCCCTAACTTGGTGAAGACTGTGTCCACAATCTGCATTAGTTCCACCTCATTTAATAGTGAGTCAGAACCTACAACATCGGCATCACACTGGTAAAACTCACGATAACGACCCTTTTGAGGGCGGTCGGCACGCCATACCGGTTGTATTTGATAACGCTTGAAAGGCAACTGCAGTTCCTCACGATGCATGACTACGTAGCGTGCGAAGGGGACAGTAAGGTCGTAACGAAGTCCCTTCTCGCATAGTTTCGTTTGCATCTTCAACGTGTTACGCTCCTTGAGTTCATCGTCACTAACCGACTTTAAATAGTCACCAGAGTTCAACACCTTGAAGAGGAGTTTGTCTCCTTCATCGCCATACTTGCCCATTAGGGTGTGTAAAGTCTCCATGGCAGGTGTCTCAATCTGCTGAAATCCATACAAAGCATAGACACTTTTGATTGTATCAAATATGTAGTTACGTTTTGCCATCTCCTCTGGTCCGAAGTCACGGGTGCCCTTTGGGATGGAAGGTTTATTTGCCATTGTCTGTTATAGTTATTCTTCTTAATATAAAAAAGGAGTTAAGAGCGTCGAAGGAGATAGAGAAGTGAAAGAAACGATATTGTCAGTTATAGAGGAGAGAACCATCTAATGACCTTATATCCTTGTCCTTTTACTTCCCTAACAACCTTATTCTCTTAACTATTCAAAATTCTTTTGTTCCTATATTGATTATAGAACGATTGTCTGCTCACGGTCAGGACCGATAGAGATAATGCCAATCTTGGTCTCAAGATACTCCTCCAAGAAAGCAACATACTCGCAGAACTCCTGTGGGAACTCTGCTGCAGAACGACAGTGAGTCATATCCTTCTTCCAACCGCGGAACTCCTTATAGATTGGTTTCACATCATCAATCTCGTATGGGAAATCCTGTGTTTGTGTACCATCAGGAAGCTCATAAGCAACGCAAGCCTTTATGGTTTCGAAGGTGTCAAGTACGTCACTCTTCATCATAATGAGCTCTGTCACACCATCAACCATTACTGAGTAACGAAGTTGAACAAGGTCTATCCAACCGCAACGACGCTCTCTTCCTGTTACAGCACCATACTCATGACCAAGGTCACGAATCCTCTTTCCAATCTCATCAAACAACTCTGTTGGGAATGGACCAGCACCAACTCGTGTGCAATATGCCTTCATGATACCATAGACATTGCCCACTTTATTAGGTCCAATACCTAGTCCTGTACATGCCCCAGCACATATAGTATTGGATGAAGTAACAAATGGATAAGACCCAAAGTCGACGTCAAGCATTGTTCCTTGAGCACCTTCACAGAGGATGTTCTTGCTGTCACGTAATAGATGATTGATGACATGCTCAGAGTCAACAAACTCAAACTCTTTCATGTACTCAATGCCTTCCATCCATAGTTTCTCAGTATCTTCAAAACCTTCAAAGTCAGTCCACCCCAATGCAGCTAACATCTTCATGTGGCGTTCCTTGTGCTCTGCATACTTACGATCGAAGTCACATAAGATATCTCCTACACGCAATCCATTACGGCTAATCTTATCTGTGTAGGTAGGACCAATGCCCTTACCTGTTGTGCCAACTCTATTCTTTCCCTTAGCAGCCTCGTATGCTCTATCAAGGATGCGATGGGTTGGCATGATGAGATGAGCCTTCTTTGAGATACGCAAACGTTGCTTAAGTGGGTGCCCACTCTTCTCTAACTCCTTTGCTTCTCCCATAAAGAGATCAGGTGCCAAGACCACTCCATTACCTATGATATTGACCTTTCCTCCCTGGAAGATACCCGATGGGATGGAACGTAAAACATACTTCTCTCCCTCGAATTCAAGCGTGTGTCCTGCATTAGGACCACCCTGAAATCGAGCCACAACATCATAACGTGGTGTGAGTACATCTACGACCTTTCCCTTACCTTCATCACCCCATTGGAGACCCAACAGGACATCAACTTTACCTGTGTTCATTTGCTTTTATGTGAGTTTTTACCTTGCTTTTGGGTTAAGGACTTGCTCTTCTGACGTGACAGAACAGCCTGGCAACGAGAGCATATACCATATATATATAATGAGAAACCATCTCTTCGGAAGCGATAAAACTTAGTGTTTAATCGCTTCAGTGATCTCTGGTGATTCAACCTCGGTCACTGTTCCACATACAGTACATATCTGGTGGATATGATCTTCATTATCGTAACAAGCCTCATACATGGTTTGTCCGATGAAACGATGTCTAACGACAAGGCGCAACTCTATGAATAGACGCATTGTATTATACAGCGTTGCGCGAGACACACGGAAGTTCCTTGTTTCAAGCTCTACGCCCAATTCGTCTAAAGAGAAGTGTCCTTTCATGTCATACACCGCATCAAGAATAGCATACCGCTCTGATGTCTTGCGATGATTATTCGCTTCGAGGTACTCATCCAGAATATCTCGAACTCTTTTTTTGACTATGTCTTTAGTCACAGCTTACTGATTAAATTCGCACAAAGTTAGTGTTTTTTAATGATATAACTAGTATGTGGTAATAAAAAAAAGTTAAAGAGAAGGGGAAGAGATAGGCCGCTTCATCTTACTAATGCAGGGCATTCTCCCCTCATAAAGATTCTTATTTGCCATCTCTCCCATTGTTGTTTGCAAACTCAGGGAGCATTCTCCTACCTTTTCCTTATGATAAGTTGCCCCTCAACGTACCTATCCCTATCTCACAAAACCCCTCTTTTATTTTTAATTATAGTTGCTGTCCCCTTTAAAATTAAAGCCACTTCTCACCACCTCCTTAGAGCGTATTCGTCGAGGAATGAGCATCACCTGTTCGGCATCCAGAGCCTCCATCTCGCCCTGCTCATCCTCACCTATCACGGGGAAGAAGTTGAGTAACTCTCTGATATGCGCCTTTCTCGTGTCGATGTCGCCACCTCCCGACGCCGTCTCTGCCGTTAGTCCGTTTGCCATCTCCTCATAGATACTTAGCGTGCGGGCTGGGTCAAAGTCGAAGACGTAGGCATTCTCTTTCCTATGATACCGACCATCAGTATCTATATAAAGGTGTGGTGTCTGCGCACGAAACGCCGTTTGCATATACTGGGCAGGGCTTTTCATATTGCTGAGTATCAACACCGCTGTCCATTCGGGGATAGTTACTCCCGTTGTCAACTGCCCTACGGAGAGCGTAATCGTGCCTTGCGGATGTTCCGCAATGGCTTTCCTTACACGCATCAAGGAACTCTCGTCCTCTATAATCTCATCGTTATCGGTCTTGCCGTCACCTGCTGCAACAACAATCTCAATGCTTGCGAACTCTGGATGTCGTTGTGTGTCTCTTAGCTTCTTAGCCAATGCCTTTGCCGAATCAACACGATTCAACAACCAGAAACTATGCCTTATTTCATTGCGCAATGCCTCTGTTGAGAACGGATAACGTGCTTGTCTGCTGAGCGCATCGAGCCATTTATCCACCGACTCATCATGCACAAAGCGTCCATGCTCTACTCGGAAATACCACGAGTCGGCAATGGCTGGACGATTCGTAACCACTAACACATTCCGAAACTGCATCTTCATGCAAAGGTCATAGACGGCTAATGTCTTACCAAAACGGGGCTTCGCATTCTATAGATATTCGCTTTCTGGACTGTTCCGAAAGCTCTCTATCGTCTTGCGAACAGCCTCTCCCCCATCCCCTCTCCGAATGTTAAAACCCCACCCAGCCTCCCCCAAGGGGAGGAGTGCCTAACGGAAGCCAGCTAGGAAAAGGCACTCTTAATACAAAGGGGGCGTCTCTTTGATGTAAGGAGAGGCTCTTTTCGACATAACGAAACGCCCTTCTCGAATGGAGAAGGGCGTTCCTTTAATTTAAAAAGAAGCCTCCCCAAGCCCCTCCAAAGGAGGGGATGTCTTACCCAGAGGCTTTTTCTTTGATTCTAAAATACAATTATCTCTATTCCTGCTTAGCATTACTTTACAAGCTAATAGCAGTATTCACGCCCCTCTCCATTCGGAGAGGGGACGGGGGTGAGGCTGTAGATAGACGGTTGTTCGGCTATGTATTCTATGTAAAAGATGATGATATACAAATCTTTTTCTTACCTTTGCAGCATATAACAATAGATGGTCTGTTTAGCAAACCACAATAGATTAACGATATAAAAACAAAAAGATGAAACCTACATTATTACTTCTTGCGGCTGGAATGGGTAGCCGCTACGGTGGTCTCAAGCAGCTCGATGAGCTCGGACCCAATGGTGAAACGATCATGGACTACTCTATCTATGATGCCATCCAGGCTGGTTTTGGCAAGATAGTATTCGTCATTCGTAAGGACTTCGAGGACCAGTTTCGCAAGCAGGTACTATCTAAGTATGAAGGACATATCCCTGCCGAGCTAGTCTTCCAAAGCATTGATGCACTGCCAGAGGGCTTCTCTGTACCCGAAGGACGTGAGAAACCATGGGGCACCAATCATGCTGTTTTGATGGCAAAGGACGTTATCAAGGAGCCTTTCTGCGTCATCAACTGCGACGATTTCTACAATCGTGACTGCTTCAAGGTCATTGGTAAGTTCCTTGCCGACCTCCCAGAAGGTGCTAAGAACAAGTATGCTATGGTTGGATTCCGCGTTGGTAACACCCTTAGCGATAATGGAACTGTGGCACGTGGTATCTGTTCTACGAATGCAGAAGGTAACCTCACAACGGTTGTGGAACGCACTGAGATTGAGCGTCGTGAGGGCGAAGTGAAATACAAGGATGAGCAGGGCGAGTGGGTAGCAGTGAGTGATAACACCCCTGTCTCTATGAATGTATGGGGCTTCACACCTGATTACTTCGATTATAGCGAGGCTTATTTCAAGGAGTTCTTATCGGATCCGAAGAACATAGAAAACAAGAAGGCGGAGTACTTCATACCGCTGATGGTGAACAAACTCATCAACGATGGCACTGCAACTGTTAAGGTGCTTGACACGACGAGCAAGTGGTTTGGCGTTACATATGCCGCTGATCGAGAGAGTGTCGTTGCGAAGATTCAGTCGTTGATAGACGATGGTACTTACCCAGCTAAGCTATTTTAAATAAAGAAGTCATGGGGATGTGTGACCTGTGCGCTGGTAAGGAACGATTGTTCTAAGCCCCATAAGTCATGCACCCCAGCTTTTGATTTCTCCTTCCTTTTCGACGCATAAGATGTGAAGGAAGGATTGTTTCACCCCTACAATATCTATAAGTAGAACAACACACAATGGATTTAAACTTATTAAAACAGGATGAGCTTGCCTCATTACGACAGTTGCTTACCTCTGCGGAAAACATTGTTATCTGTGCTCACAGGGCACCTGATGGTGATGCCATGGGCTCTTCTCTGGCATGGATGAACTATCTGAATGGGATAGGAAAGACCAACGTGAAGGTGTGTATGCCTGATGCTACACCCGACTTCTTACATTGGTTGCCTGGTAGTAACACCGTCATTCGTTATGACCGACGCCCTCGTGAGGTGGAGCGAATCTTTAAAGAGGCTGATCTGGTGTGTTGTCTCGATTTCAATCAGCCCTCCCGTGTGGATGCAATGCAGGACGCTTTGGAGTCGTCGGAAGCCCCCCGTTTGCTCATCGACCACCACTTGGACCCTGATGAAGGGTGTGCGCCGGCTATCTCTAGACCAGATATGTCGAGTACAAGTGAGATTGTTTTCCGCCTCATCTGTCAGTTAGATGGATTCGAGACGATGACTCGTCAGTGTGCTGAATGTATATATTGCGGTATGATGACAGACACTGGTGGCTTCACATATAACTCTTCCCGACCAGAGATCTACTACATTATTGGACAGTTACTAACGAAGGGGATTGATAAAGATGAGATTTATAACCGAGTGTTCCACAACTATTCTACGAACGCATTGCGCCTTCGCTCGCATATAATCCTTAATAAGATGAAGGTCATTGAGGAGTTACATGCTTCGTATTATACGGTAACGAAGGAGGATATGACGCAATTCCACTTTGTTAAAGGAGACATGGAAGGACTCGTGAACATACCTCAACAGATCAAAGGACTTAAACTCAGTATATCGTTAAGAGAGGATACTGAGAAGCAAAACACCATCTTGGTGAGTCTAAGGTCATGTAACGGGTTCCATTGCCAGCCCATGGCTACAAGGTTCTTCAATGGTGGTGGACATGCAGATGCAGCTGGTGGTAAACTGAATTGTACGCTTGATGAAGCGGAACAGGTGGTTATCAAGGCGCTACTTTATTATAAGGATCAATTACAAACAAAGGTATTATGAACTTATTAAAACTATCACAAAAGCGATTCTCAGTACGTAAATTCACTGACGAGCCAGTGTCGGAAGAGGACTTAAAGTATATTCTTGAGGTGACACGCATGGCTCCTTCGGCAGTGAACAAACAGCCTTGGAAGTTCGTTGTGGTCAAGTCGTCAGAGGCACGCAAGCAGTTGCAAGCCTGTTACAAACGTGAGTGGTTTGCCTCAGCACCGCTTTACATCATTTGTATGAAGGCTGTGGAAGGCTGTTGGGTACGCTCGGAAGATGGCAAGCCACACGGAGATATTGATGTCGCCATTGCCACAGAACACCTTTGTTTGGCTGTTGCTGAACGGGGCTTAGGCTGTTGTTGGGTTTGTAATTATGATGTGGCAAAAATGGAAGAGGCATTCCCTAGAGCTGGATATGAGGCAGTTGCGATTATTCCTATTGGTCACATCGCCCCTGACTGTCCGATGAATGAGAAGAAACGGAAGCCTTTGGAGGAGATTACGGAGATACTATAACTTAGCCTCGTCACGCTTTTCACCTTATTTATCAACTTACACCTTATTATATATATGCGCTTTATTGGAAACCTTCTGTGGTGGCTCTTCGGTGGACTGGAGGCTGCCATCGGTTACTTCACGGGGAGTCTTGCCATGGCATTGACCATCGTTGGCATCCCTGTCGCTATACAAACTTTCAAGCTCGGATTGCTTTGTTTATGGCCGTTCGGGGCTGAGGTGCATAACACCGACAATACTTTCGGGTGCCTCACAGTACCCCTTAATATCATTTGGATTATCTTCGGTGGATTGTGGGCATGGCTTTGTCATGTCTTCTTCGGCCTCCTCTTAGGGATAACCATTATAGGGATTCCCTTCGCAAAGCAGCACTTCAAGATGGCAGGATTGTGCCTTGCTCCCTTCGGAAAGGATGTTACGTTGAACTTATAAAAAACTCTTTATAATTCTTGGTGGAGCCACGAAAAGTCTGTAACTTTGGCGAAAAACATAGGAGGTAACGCCCATGATTACGCTAGACAACTTCAACCAAGAATACACTGACCCGATAGAGGAACAGAGAATACGCCATTTCGTTTGCATGGAAATGGGGCGACGTATCCACCGATATATCAAAGCTATGCACGGAAGTAAGCAACAGATGTTGCGCTTCGAGGAGCATTTAAAGGACTTATCGTTGGAAGAGAAGGAGGCAGCAGCAATAGCCAATTACATCGACTTGAATCGCAAGGTTATCAAGGGATTAGACATGAAGATCGTCCTAGCTCGTGCTATGGCGAACTATTCCGACACCTTTGATTATCTTGTAACGTTGGTCAATGACAAGCGAAAGATGGTCAGATACTTGAACTTGATACGTGAGATTTACATCAAGTATCACGAGGTCATCGAACGCAATGGATGCTTTGGTATCCTCGACCATAGGGGTCGCACGCTCGTAGAACCTAAGTATGAGTTCCTCCGCACATGCTATGTTTATGTGGACGACTTGCGTACTATGCCGCTAATAGCGCAACTGGACGGCAAGTTAGGACTGATTCTTCCAGATGGTAAAGACACCGTTGTGGCACCTTTCATATATGATAGTATATCGTTAAGAGACGAACCGCCATACTTTGAGGCACGCATTGGTGACAAAGAGGTGTTGCTTGATACGGACGGAAAGGAGCAAGCCAAAGAATCCGAGTAAGGCTCATATCCATACGTTATCGTAGGTTGCTAAAGACCTTGAAAGGCTTGCATAGTCCTTTATGCACAAATAACTAGAGGCTTTGAAAGACCTGCGTAAATCTTTACGCACAAATAACTGAAGGCGTCAGAAGTTCTATTAACAGAACTTCCGACGCCTTCTAGCGTATGAAATAATACTCTTTATTAGATCTTCTTCAGCAAGTTTGCCAAGCCATCAAGCTGACTTTGCCATAGACTTATCTTATCGTTGACCTTCTGAACATCAAGGTTTTGATTCAACTCGGGCGTATCGCGCTCTTGTTTCAACAAATAGATGTACTGGCTAACGAGCTCCATTTTAGCTTGAACTGTCTTCTTCTTAGGGTAACCACGCTTGTCGATCTCACGTTGATATTGTGCAGATATATCGTTAATCTTGCGTCCTACCTCTACATACTGGCTCAACCACTGCTGGTAAACAGGGTTTACTGTCTTGTTCTCTAGTGGTGTTTTGTTATCCGAACTGCCCACTGGCTCATAAGTGCTCTGCGCCATTACCATTGTAGGAAGTGCTATCAGAGCCATTACCAATAACTTTTTAACTCTCATAATCTTATTCTTTTAAAATCAAAAATAGGCTGCAAATATAAACGAAAAGCCACAAAGAACCAAAGTTTTTTCGTACTTTTGCATGAGACTCAACCCTACTTAAACTTCTTTTAAGCATATTCGTTGAGTGTAGATAAGAATTATTAAGAGTTATGAATAAGTATATCGAGGTAAAAGGAGCACGGGTGAATAACCTCAAGAACATTGATGTCAAGATCCCTCAAGGCGATTTCGTCGCTATCACAGGTGTATCGGGTTCGGGCAAATCGTCCCTTGCTTTCGACACACTCTACGCTGAAGGACAACGCAGATACGTAGAGAGTTTGTCGGCATACGCACGTCAGTTCCTAGGGAGAATGTCGAAACCTGAGGTCGACTTCATCAAAGGCTTGCCCCCAGCAATAGCCATTGAACAGAAGGTAATAGCACGTAATCCACGCTCAACAGTGGGTACTTCGACTGAAATATACGAGTATCTCCGTCTGCTTTACGCTCGTATCGGGCGTACCTACAGCCCTATTTCAGGCGAGGAAGTGAAGCATCACTCCGTTGAAGACGTCATTGAACGTGTAAAAACATATCCTGAAGGGACGAAGTTCTGCATTCTCTCGCCTCTACATGTGGTCGAGGGACGCTCTCAAGAGGCACAACTTGAGATGGAAATGCAGGAGGGCTACTCTCGTATCTACGTCAACGGAGAGTTCATTCGCATAGAGGATTGGCTCGAAGAACACCCTGTAAATGAGGCTGATAAGCAACAGAAAGATAAGAAGAAACCATCAGATGAGAAAGAGAAAGCCGAAATCTACCTTGTAATAGACCGTATGTCGGTGGAGAACTCAAAGGATGCTATCTCTCGATTAACCGACTCTTGCGAGACAGCCTTCTATGAGGGAGATGGCACACTACGCCTGATGATACTGCCCGCAAAGCTCACTTACACCTTTTCTACACGTTTCGAAGCTGATGGAATACGCTTTGAAGAACCCAACGACAACATGTTTTCATTCAATTCACCGCTCGGTGCGTGCCCTACCTGTGAGGGTTTTGGCTCCGTGATAGGCATTGATGAGAAGTTAGTAATACCTGACTCGGGGCTATCAGTGTATGATGGTTGCGTGCAATGTTGGCATGGTGACAAGATGGAAGCATGGAAGGAAGAGTTCTGCAGACGTGCTGCTCAAGACGACTTCCCCATCTTTAAGCCCTATTTCGAGCTTTCGAAGCAAGAGAAGGAGTGCCTTTGGAAAGGACTACCAAGCGATCGGAAGAAGGATATACACGACCGTGTCTGCATTGATTCATTCTTCCAAATGGTCAAAGAGAACCAATATAAGATTCAATACCGCGTCATGATGAGTCGTTACAGAGGTAAGACTGTATGCCCAGAGTGCCGTGGAACACGATTAAAAAAGGAGGCTTCATGGGTGAAGATAGGCGGACGTGCAATCACAGACCTCGTTGATATGCCCATAGTTGAGCTCAAGCAATGGTTTGACAAGCTGCAACTTACGGAACACGAAAAGGAAGTTAGCAAGCGACTTATCACTGAAATCACTCACAGACTACAATTCCTTTTGGACGTGGGATTGGGTTACTTGACCCTAAACCGCCAATCGAACACATTGAGTGGAGGTGAGAGTCAGCGCATAAACCTCACCACCTCGCTTGGATCCTCACTCGTTGGATCGTTGTATATACTTGATGAACCCTCCATCGGACTGCATAGTCGCGATACAGATAGGCTCATCCACGTACTCAAAGAGTTGCAAGCTCTGGGCAATACAGTGGTAGTTGTGGAGCATGATGAGGAGATTATGCGGGCTGCGGATTACTTGATTGATGTGGGACCTGACGCTGGTAGGCTCGGAGGAGAGATTGTTTTCCAAGGCAAAGTGTCGGATATTAAGCGCATTGACCCCACTGGTAAGGACAAAGAAGGCAATGCCGAATCGAAGAAACTACTATCAGAATACCCGAAATCACATACTATTCAATATCTTACGGGGGCTGAAACGATCCCAACTCCAACCTCTCGTCGCCCTTGGAACATGGCTATCGAACTGAAAGGAGCACGCATGAACAACCTCAAGGGGATAAATGTTCGATTCCCTCTGAACGTCCTCACGGTTGTAACGGGGGTGAGTGGTAGTGGTAAGTCGTCGCTTATCAAGGGCATTCTCTACCCTGCCATGAAGCGCAGACTGGATGAGGTTGCTGACGTTCCAGGCGAGTATTCAAGTCTTGGAGGCGATTGGAAGCAGATTAAACACGTGGAGTTTGTGGATCAAAACCCCATCGGTAAGAGTACAAGGTCTAATCCCGCAACTTACGTGAAGGCGTATGATGAGATTAGAAAGCTATTTGCTGACCAGCCATTAGCCAAACAGATGGGCTTCAGCCCACAGTTCTTTTCGTTCAACATAGACGGTGGTAGATGTGAAGAATGCAAGGGGGCAGGTGTCATAACAGTTGAGATGCAGTTCATGGCAGACCTTGTTTTGGAGTGTGAAGCCTGTCACGGGCAACGTTTCAAACGTGAGATTCTTGATGTGCAGTTCCATGGTAAGAACATCAATGACGTGTTGAATATGACCGTATCGGAGGCTATTCAGTTCTTTACGGAGCATAGGCGACGTGCCATAGTGAATAAGTTAAAGCCCTTGGAAGATGTTGGTTTGGGTTATATCAAGCTCGGTCAGAACTCGTCCACGCTGTCAGGTGGAGAGAACCAACGTGTTAAATTGGCTTATTTCATTGGTCAAGAGCAACAGGAACCAACGCTTTTTATCTTCGACGAACCGACTACAGGACTTCATTTCCACGATATTAAGCGATTGCTCAAAGCCTTCCATGCACTCATCGAACGTGGTCACAGCATCCTAGTCATCGAACATAACCTTGACGTCATCAAGTGTGCTGACCACGTCATAGACCTTGGTCCCGATGGAGGAGACAAAGGGGGACGCCTCGTGATAGCTGGTACTCCAGAGGAAGTAGCCAACTGTAAGGAGAGTCTTACGGGTCAGTACTTGAGGAGAGGGAGCCTTTCTTAATTCAACAAAAGGTCTCCCCACCAACCACAACCAGTCTAACTCCCGCCCCCTCTCCGAATGGAGAGGGGCGTGATTACTGCTTTTAGCTTGCAAAGTAATGCTAAACAGGAATAGAGGTAATAATATTCTAGAATTAACGAAACGCCCTTCTCGATTTGAAGAGGGCGTTTCCTTATGTCGAAAAGAGCCTCTCTTTACATCAAGGAAACGCCCCCTTTATTTGCAAACAGTAGTATTCACGCCCCACTCCATTCGGAGAGGGGGCGTGGGTGAGGCTGTAGATGGGCGTGGGTGAGGCTAGTTGTGGGCGTGGGTGGAGCCTCTATACTTACGTATAAGGGGCGTTGGGTGTCCCTCATAATATCGGTGTTTATCAAAGGCGAAAGCCATCTGTTCTTGTGCATCCCACCCACAGATGAAGCTGTTGTAATCGGCATCCTTGAGCATTACCTCACGATAGTATATGTGCGTCGCATCCCTCCCGTAATCGCTATCTTTATTAGTGTTATCACTCGAATCAATCGTTAATAACAACGATGGCAAGGGGCTGAATGTGGCTGGGTTAGCGCCCTTGACCAGCCTATTCTTCCAATAGACATGGCGCAAGTCCTTACTCCAATCGGTGTAATCAAGCGATTGCAAGTGCTTTAAGTCTGTACATGAAGGCATCTTCAGAAGCTCAGAGTTATAGACTGATTGCCCATAAGTATAATAGTTATCATTGATGTTTGACGGCGTTAATAGTCGATAATCTTTCAATTCGCGAGGCTGTCCATCGTAGTAAACGCACGTCTTATCCTGTCCCACATGCTTATTGTCTTTATAAGTAAAGAATGTGGCGGCATCGGCACCCTGTACCACCTTATCTTGAAAATACACCTGTTTATTGTCCTTGGCATACAGCTCGTTCAAACCTTTAAACGACTTCCAATCGCTGATCCGAAGCCTCTTTGCACCTTCTTCCTGCGCATTATCACCCAAGTAATAGGCGTATTTACAATCCAAATCCCAGTTCCCTTTGCCCATACGGAACGTTTTATAATCGGCGACATGATAGGGCTTTCCATAGATAAAACAGTCCTTCCCGTCGTAAGCCTTGCCGTTCTTTCCCACCTTAAAGGTCGTTGGATCAGCCCCTTTTAACACCTCCCCAAGATAGTAAACATGGTTTTTATCCACGCCATAATCGCCCTCGTTGGTCATAACCTGGAATGTCTTGGCATCCGCCCCCTTAACCTCTTGAAGCATATAATACACATGGTTTCTATCCTTCGAGTAGCTTCCGCCGATTTCATCTCCAATCCGTTTATAAGTGAAGAAGTCTGCTCCTTTGGGCAACTCCTGCGCTAATGGACTCACAGATAAGAGTATACTGAGTGCCAGTAATATAATAGGTGCACCCGAGATGATATAAAACAACGATGCTTTCCCATGCTTCCTTGCCATCTTCTTAGCCATGAAGAGCAAGGGAATGATATATACAGGATAAAGCCAGATAACGAATGTGACCACCCATCTGGATATATCAATAGCCAGCGGAACACTGCTTTGGTCATATAAAAAGAGCGTCCCGAAGGCAACTAAAGGCCATGCAAGAAGGAGTGAAAGGAGTAACATCGAAAAGAATATCTCACCGACTGTTACCTGTCCTCCCATGCGTCTCTTCATCCACGAACAACATTTATCTATCATTCCCATAACGATTCCTTGTATTTTAGTTAACTTGCTGCAAAGATACAAAAAAGGGGTGAAGAAGTGGACAAGTCAAAATAATTTGCTATCTTTGTGGGCGTGTTTATGGCACATGAAAACCTAATCTTTATGTAGACCAATATAACCAATACCTTATTATATAACTATATCCTCATGCAAAAGAATAGATTCTTTCTTTTACTGATAGTCGTTACTTTCAGTTGTGCCGTGCGTGCGCAACAAGCCATCGGACTCATTCCTCAACCGCGCGAAATCGTTGCGACGGGTGGAACACTGCGTTTGCCCGCCTCGTTCTCGATAGGTGGTCAACAACTTCCAGATACTATCTTGACTGAAGCCAAGAACTTCGCTGCCCATTACCAGCAGGTGACTAACCGCCAACTCAAGGTTTCGAAGAATCTTAAGAACCCTTTTATCCATCTCATCCACACGACTACTGAGGGCGCAGAAGGTTATCAGCTCCATATCACGCAGCGTGATATTACGATTAGGCAACGACTACAGCGGGCTTTTTCTATGCTTTTCAAACCATTAAAAAGCTCCTGCCACCAGCCTTCGCTGCCCGTCAGAAGATGGAGAAGACAGCCCTCACACTCCCTTGCATGAGCGTTACGGATAGTCCACGCTTCGCTTATCGTGGCTTCATGTTGGACGTGGCTCGCCACTTCTTCGGCGTTTCTGAGATCAAAAGACTGCTTGATCTCATGGCGAACTACAAGATGAATAACTTTCATTGGCACCTCACTGACGATCAAGGATGGCGTATCGAGATAAAGAAATACCCACGTCTGACCACCATTGGAGCTACTGCTCCAGGTACGAAATACTCGGATGTGAAGTTGGGAGAAGTGCGTAGTAACGAACCTTACGGACCTTTCTTTTACACGCAAGAGGAGATTCGGGATGTTGTAGCTTACGCTCATCAGCGACATATCAACGTGATTCCTGAGATCGATATGCCCGGTCACTTCATGGCAGCAATGGCCGCTTACCCAGAGTATAGTTGCGACCCTGCAGGGCAGCACAGCGTTTGGACAGAGTGGGGAGTATCTCATGACGTGTTGAATGTGGCTAATCCTGCAGCCGTGGACTTCGCTCGTGACATATTAAAAGAGGTGTGCGATCTCTTCCCCGGACGCATTGTTCACATCGGAGGAGACGAATGTCCAGACGATGCGTGGCGGCAGAATAAGGAGTGCCAAAGCCTCTACAGGACAGAAGGACTCCTTAACTACCGACAGTTACAGAGCCGTTTTATCAAGCAGATGGCGGATTATCTCCATTCGAGAGGACGCACGACAGCGGTGTGGAACGAGGCTATTACGGCAGAAGGAACAGAGTTGGAACTTATCAAACAAGCGGGTGTGAAGGTTTATTGTTGGTACCCCGCAGCACAGTCGGCACGCATGGCAGCGGAGCAGAAACTCGATAATGTCGTGACCTTCTTCGGCCCTTATTATATCAACAGAAAGCAGAGTACGGCAGCAGATGAGCCTAACGCAGCAGGCAAAGGAGCGGATAGCTTGCGTGTAACCTATTGTGTTAAACCTGTTCCCGAGGGCTTACCAGTATCATTGCAAACCTATTATCAAGGTGTGCAAGCGACGTTTTGGACAGAGCATGTAAAGACTATCTCTTACCTAGAATACCTCGCTTTGCCACGTCTCTTGGCTGTTGCTGAAGCGGGATGGACGCCCGAAGAACTGAAAAACTACGATAGCTTCCGTGAAAGAGTGTCGAAGGATGCAGCCTACCTAAGCCTTGCTGGCTTCAATTTCTGTCGACGAGATCTATTGAAGAAGTATGTCGATAAGATACCTGTCAAGCCCTTGCAGTAATCAAACAGAGTTCTAATTATTTCTAAGAAACAACTATTTAAAACATTACAAGATGAGTCGAATCTTACCAACCATTACCCTCGTGGGTGCATTAATGGTGTTTCCAACATTGCAGTCAAAGCTCCATGCGCAGGTTGTCAACCATCCGTTAGAGACGAAGGAGATGAAGTGTGGAGTGTTGGGTATCGATCCCCTACAAGAGAGAGTACGCACACGAGGTAGTGAAGAAGAGGATACGAAGGTGACAGACGGGGTCTATCGTGTGATGAGACTGGCTGTCTTTATGAGTGCAAAGGAGTACAATTCCGAGAAATTCAACGGCAACTTCGATAAGATCAAAGCCTTTTGGACAGAGCTGGAAACCTATCTGAATGGTATCTATGTACGTGACTTTGGATTGCAATTCAAGGTTATCAAGGACGAACGATTAGTTGAGAAGACTTACAATAGGGACTATACTTATCAAGATGGAACCGCTCTCATCAATGCAGCTATTGGTATTGACAACTACGATATAGGTATTGTTCTCGATTACTCAGATAGTGGTGGCATGCAAGGACTTGCTTCCGTCGGGGGGATATGGAATGATACTTGGAAGGGAACAGGCATTGTCATCAATCAATCCATGCCCACCATCGCTCATGAACTGGGGCATTTATTGGGTTCAAACCACCCCTTCACACAGAGTCAAGGGATGCTCGGATATGGCACGGAACCTGGTTCTGGACAGTCAATCATTAGTTATGGATCATCATCGGAGCAGGACTTTGTATCATTGGAGTGCCTCAAGAAGATCCTTCATGAGACCCCGAAGGCTGATTACCGATTGGTGGAACGATTCCCAAATACGACTAATACAGCTCCACACATCGATCGCGAACGCATGAAGGACACCTATGTTGTACCAGAAGGAACGTTTTTCTCTATTCCTGTTTATGCAACGGATCAAGAGCAAAAAACGCTTCATTACACCTTTAATCAATATGGATGTACACCGCAGAAGCCCGCTCACTTCCCTGTTTATGCACCACAACAAAGCAATGTAATAGACTTTGGTGTGAGGTATAATGGCACTGGTGCGGAGGTGACCAACTCGAATAGTATCCCTGTAGGAGACTATCGTTTCTGGTTCAGTGTGAGTGATGCTCTCCCTGTAGAGGAGGCTATGCAGAAACATCAAGCACCCCTTTACGATAGTTACATAGCGAACATCAAGGTCGTAAGAGCTACGCCTTTTAAACTTACAACAACCATTGATAACCATTATGAAATGGGCGATCTCCTGCATTTGACATGGACAGTTGACAAGTCATTCTTTCGATCAGGAAGTAAGGTGCGAGTGCTGATGTCGGATGATATGGGGCATACCTTCCGCCACGTCTTACTCCCTTCAACGGACAACGATGGCGCTTGCGATGTCTTTATCCCACAACGATTGATGAAGAGAGTACCCACTTATAGCTTCGTAATACCCGATACTGGAGAGAAAATAGACATCTACTTTGCTAGCGAGGGACTGCTCCGTATAGAGACAATAGGCGATGATATCCGCTATTACGACATATCGAATAACTCGAAAAAAGACGGTGGTATTGAGGTTACGAAGCCTGAAGTGGAGTTTAAAGGAGTACCAGAAGAAACCTATATGACCATTGGTAAGGACGATGAAATGCCTCCGAAACCAAATATCACAGCATCAGTACAGGGACAGATGGTACCTGTCACTTATACAGAAACTACTGACGACAACCTCACCATACGCACATGGACAGTGGAACGAGGCGGTAAGACGAGCGGTGTACAGCTTTTTATCGAACGTAGAAAGACTGATACTGCGGGCAACACACCCAATGGTATCACCACAGCAAAGACCTCAGAAACTATCAGCTTCACCACATACAAGGGACAGATAACGCTCTCTGGTACGAAAGGAGGTACCTTCGTGCAACTTTACAACACAACAGGTAGATTGATCAAGCGCATACAGAGCAAGGGAGATAAGCTCTACTTCGATAACTTACCATCAGGTGTCTATATAATAAAGGTGGGCGAGGAAGAGCCAAGAAAGGTGCAGGTAATCCACTAAAGGTGGGTTTTCTGCAATCGAAAAGAGGTTTAACTTGTATAAAGGACATATCTTCTTCCCTTTGAGTGCATACTTATCAAAGTTTTTAACTATCTTTGCAAACAACCTAAACAATTACCTATTAGAATGAAAAAGACTTTACTTTCAGTAGCAATTATGCTCCTTGCGCACACGAGTTGGGCACAAGAAGCCTATCATCCAACGCCTGAAACATTCAAGCACGTCAACAATTTCAAGATGAGAAGTTCGGTGTCTTCCTGCATTGGGGGCTCTACTCGATGATGGGAGTGGGCGAGTGGGTGATGCACAACAAGGACATTAACTATCGAGAATACCCTAAGTTAGCTAAGACCTTCTACCCTTCTGAGTTCGACGCAGACGCTTGGGTGAAGGCTATCAAGGACGCTGGTGCGAAGTACATCACCATTACCACCCGTCATCACGATGGTTTCTCGCTCTTCAAGACAGCGACAAGTACCTATAACACTGTCGATGGAACGCCCTTCAAAAGGGATATTATTAAGGAACTGGCAGCGGCTTGTAAGCGACAAGGAATCAAGCTCCACCTCTATTACTCACACCTCGATTGGGGTAGGGAGGACTATCCACAAGGGCGCACCGGACTAGGTACTGGGCGTGACAAGAGCAAGGCAAACTGGGCAAGTTACTATCATTTCATGAACACACAACTAACTGAGTTGCTCACAAACTATGGTCCCGTCGGTGCGATATGGTTTGATGGTTGGTGGGATCATGATAGTGATTCAAAGCCTTTCGATTGGCAGTTACCAGAGCAATATGCCCTCATCCACAAGCTACAACCGCAATGTCTCATAGGCAATAACCACCATCAAACACCTAATGAAGGCGAGGATATCCAGATCTTCGAACGTGACTTACCAGGCGAGAATAAGGCTGGTTTGTCAGGACAAGACATCAGTCGGTTACCATTGGAGTCGTGTCAAACAATCAACGACCACTGGGGTTACAACATTACCGATACCCTTTACAAGTCGCCGAAGGAGTTAATTCAGATGCTCGTGAGGGCTGCTGGTAAGAATGCAAACCTCTTGCTCAACATCGGACCAGAGCCTGGTGGAGCCTTGCCAGACCTTGCCTTGAATAGACTAAAGGCTATGGGGGAATGGTTGAAACAATATGGTGAGACCATCTATGGCACTCGTGGCGGTATAATTGCACCTCACGACTGGGGCGTAAGCACGCAGCGTGGCAACAAGTTATACGTCCATATCCTTGATTGCATGGACTCCAGTCTGTATCTCCCGACGGGTAATCGCAAGGTAAAGAGTGCTAAAGTCTTTGCCACGGGGAAGCCTGTTCGATTCACAAAGACGGGTGATGGCATTACAGTTAACATGGATGAGGCTCCGAAGGAGATTGACTATGTTCTCGAACTCACACTTTAGACAATCTCACGGGACTATGAGTAATGGGCTAATCCAGTCCTATCTCTAACGAAGAAAACAATTTATTTATCAATACAAAACATTTAGAAACAACGAAGGAAATGAGAAAGATCCTACTTTCTGTGGCTCTTATGATGGCGTCAATAGCCTTACATGCCACAGATGCAGACTATCAGGTAGTACCTTTACCACAATCTATTGCGTTGCAGAAAGGCGAAGCCTTTGTACTTGATGGTACAACTTCTGTCCTCTCACTAAGCACTGATGAGGCGATGCAACGCAATGTGCAATTTCTAAAACAATATATTCGTGAGACCACAGGCATTAGTCCCGAAGGCACGAGCAAGAAGGGTTCTGTTATCCTATTAAAGCTCAATAACAAGATAGAAAACGATGAGGGATATGTCATAACAGTAAAGACTAAGACCATTACCATCGAAGGGAAGACAGCCGCAGGAGTGTTCTATGGCATACAAACATTGCGTAAGTCATTGCCAGTAGAGCAGGCAAAGAACGTCAGCTTCCCTCTTGCTCAAATCGTTGACCAGCCCCGTTTCAGCTATCGTGGTACGATGCTTGATTGTGCGAGACATTACTTTAAGATGGATTTCATCAAGGAATTCATTGATATGTTGGCACTTCATAACATCAACACATTCCATTGGCACCTCACAGAAGACCAAGGGTGGAGGGCACAGATAGACCGCTATCCGAAGTTAACTGAGGTCGGTTCGAAGCGTGCGCAGACGGTAATTGGACGCAACACAGGGCTTTATGACGATACTCCTTATGGTGGTTATTACACCAAGGACGATATGCGTGAGGTCGTAAAATACGCTGCCGAACGTCACATAACAGTGATTCCTGAGATTGATATGCCCGGTCACATGCTAGGCGCACTGGCTGCTTATCCAGAGCTTGGATGTACTGGTGGACCTTACAAAGTGGCTGAGTCTTGGGGCGTATTCCCCGACATTCTCTGTGCTGGAAACCCACAGACTTACGAGTTTGTTAATAATGTTCTCGATGAGATAGTAGACATCTTTCCATCTAAATACATCCACATTGGAGGTGATGAATCGCCTCGTGACAGATGGAAGGAATGCCCTCGTTGCCAGGCAGAGATTAAGAAACTCGGGTTGAAAGGATCGAATGGATTCTCTGCAGAAGCGCAATTACAATGTTACTTCATGAGCCAAGTTGCAAAGCACCTTGCCGCTAAGGGACGCTCGATTATAGGCTGGGATGAAATCCTCGAAGGCGATGTCGACAAGGGGACAACGGTCATGAGTTGGCGTGGAACAGACGGAGGTTTCGAAGCTGCTAAGCGTGGTTTGGATGTCATCATGTCGCCTACTACGTACTACTACATCGATTACTACCAGACGAAGGACAATAGACTCACGCTCATAGGAGGGTATCTCCCGACAGAGAAGACATATAGTTATAATCCTGTTCCTGATGATGCAACACCAGCGTTAAAGACGCATGTTAAGGGTGTACAAGCTAACCTTTGGACAGAGTATATAGTGGGTCGTGACCTCGCATTCTACCAACTCTTACCACGTGTGGCAGCCTTGGCTGAAACGGGATGGACCGATAATGCGAAGAAGAACTACAGCTCTTTTAAGGAGCGTGAAGCTAAGTTGAACATGCTTTACAAGCACTACGATTGGAAGGCATGTCAGGACATCTTCACTCCAGCAAAGTAATAGGACGGGGAGTGAAGACGATTGTTTGCAAATAAAGAAGGCGTTTCTTCGATGTGAAGAAACGCCTTCTTCAATACAACGGAACGCCCTTCTCCATTGGAGAAGGGCGTTCCGTTGTTTTTACTTCTGCGTTCCGTGAGGCGCATCCCCTCCTTCGGAGGGGCTTGGGGAGGCGTTAGAAGCTATACTGGAAACCGATAGAAGCAAACTCTTTCAGCTGCCAGAAAGCATAACGAGAGTCTCTACTCACTCCATCATCGAAGCGAGGATAGATGAACAACTGGCTTGAGATGAAGCGATTGAAGCGTAAGGTAAAGGTGTTCTCCCACTCCAGTTCGGCACGCTTATAGGTGGTGTAGCCATAAAGACGGGTCTTCCATGTGAGCATTTCCATAATCTTCCACTCCAAATCAACGGTGAATTCCGATCCATAGTCATGTAGGAAGTGGTTGTTATCACCGATACCCAATCGCTTTGATAACGACCGGAAGCGGGTGTACTTCATGTTATATGCCAACGGAGCAAGGTGAATATTACCTTTTAATCGGTGTTCGAACCAATCGACGGAATAGTCCATACCGAGAGAGAGATTCAAGTTGAATGGTGCAAGGAAGTCGGCATATACCACTGGATCATTCGACTTATAAGCACGTGAGAATTGTGTTTGTCCGATGAGCTGAAGGGTGTAGTACCATTGTTTTGTTGCTTGTAAGCCCAACTTCGAAGTAAGACGTATCAAGTCTTCCGTACTCTTAAAGCTATGTAAAGAGTCCGACTTGCTACTCTGCATACCATATCTTAGCTCCAAACAGTTATCCCATTTCACCTTTTGTTTATTGTTATAATTAGCCTGCATAACCACTGATCCACGTGCAGCATAGTTGCTTTCGCCCCCTCGATACCAGTTTCCTGACACGTAGTTCTGCAAGAACTGCAAGGCATAGTCGCCTTGGTAAGTCCAGAAGTTAGGCTTTTTAACCAGTACTTCAACAGGTGCTTCGACAGGTTCAATAGGTGGTTCTTTCACCCTACTAACCATGTCCACCTCATGTTGAATAGGCTTTTCTATGTCATTGAGTGTCGTTTGTTGTTGCTGCACAGCCCGTTCCGTCGTACTCACTAAGTCGGGACGATAGAGATAAAGGTGCATGAGATTAGCATTGAAATCACGCTCGGCATCGGCGTTAGAGAACAACTGCTGCGTCACATCCCGATAGAAGGTCAACGGGAAGAGAAGCCGCATATGGTTCGCATCTGATACTTTCACCGATGTTAGTTTTTGTTTCTTCGGCATGAAAAGACTATCTCGCAACATTTGCAAAGAGTCTGCATAGGATTGAGCAACGCTATTGGTTGGCTTGTTATCACCTACTGACAGGGACGTTGAATGCGACTGCGCAGCAACCTCAAGACCCATTGCAAGGAGTATAGTTATTAAGAATTTATGTTTCATTTAATAGCTTGACAATATATAATAGATGTATTGTCTTGCAAAAATACATCATTCTTTTCAATTACATCTCGTTTACTAGAAAAAACTAAGGAAAGCCTCATCTCTATCGCAAATTATTGCTGACGAAAGACTTAAAAACCAATATCTTCATGATTTACTATCATCCTTTTATCGTACAAAAGACATACTTTTCAATCGTTTTATTTGCTACTCTCGTTCTTTTTTAAGAACTTTGTCCTTCGGAGTCTGAACCTATCTTTATCCATGAAGGAGCTTAAACGGACTTCTAAAAACCTATAGATAAATATTTAATCTAACCTATATAATTGATAGAATGAGGCAAATTAAACTCTTACTATTGGCAGTCTGTCTGCTGGCAGCAGGTTCTGTCGTGGCTGCAAAACAAACGAAACATACGTTCGCCATCGCTAATGGCAACTTTATCTACGATGGGAAGCCCATCCAGATACACTCGGGTGAGATGCACTATGCGCGTGTTCCGGCTCCATACTGGCGTCATCGCATGAAGATGATGAAGGCTATGGGGCTCAACGCAGTGGCTACTTACATCTTTTGGAACCATCACGAGACGAGTCCGGGGGTGTGGGATTGGACCACAGGAACGCACAACTTGCGTCAATTCATTAAGACTGCGGGCGAGGAGGGACTGATGGTTATCCTCCGACCAGGACCTTACTGCTGTGCAGAATGGGAGTTCGGCGGTTATCCGTGGTGGCTTCCTAAGGCAAAGGACTTGGTGATTCGCACCGATAACAAGCCTTTCTTAGACTCCTGCCGAGTGTACATCAATCAGTTAGCTAACCAAGTGCGCGACCTGCAAGTGACGCAGGGTGGACCCGTGATAATGGTTCAAGCAGAGAATGAATTTGGTTCCTACGTGGCTCAACGCAAGGATATTCCACTCGAAACACACAAGAGGTACGCTGCACAAATACGTCAGCTGTTGCTCAATGCGGGCTTTTCTGTACCCATGTTCACGTCTGATGGCAGTTGGCTCTTTAAGGGTGGAGCCATCGAAGGGGCACTTCCAACAGCCAACGGAGAGGGTGATATTGATAAACTAAAGAAGGTTGTCAATGAGTATCATGGTGGTGTTGGACCTTACATGGTGGCTGAGTTCTATCCAGGATGGCTCAGTCACTGGGCGGAACCCTTCCCACGTGTATCGACGGAAAGCGTTGTTAAGCAAACAAAGAAGTATCTCGACAATGGTATCAGCTTTAATTATTACATGGTACATGGCGGTACTAACTTCGGATTCAGCGCTGGTGCGAACTATAGCAACGCAACGAATATACAGCCAGATATGACCAGTTACGATTATGATGCACCTATCAGCGAGGCGGGTTGGGCTACTCCTAAATACAACGCATTGCGTGACTTGATGATAAAGTCGGTTGATTATAAGGTGCCCGAAGTGCCTGAACGCATCCCAGTCATTGCTATTCCGAACATAACTTTGGGTAAATCGGTCGACGTAATGACGATGATTAACACGATGAAAGCCGTTGAGAGCGACCATCCTATGACTTTTGAGGAGTTGAATCAAGGCTCTGGTTATGTGCTCTATCGCCGCCATTTCAACCAACCTATTAGTGGTCTCATGCGCATGAAAGGCTTGGCTGATTATGCCGTAGTCTATGTGAACGGTGAGAAGAAGGGCGAGTTAAACAAAGTATTCGATAAGGATAGCATGGAGATTGACATCCCCTTCAACAGCACCTTGGATATTCTTGTGGAGAACATGGGGCGCATTAACTACGGAGCGCGTATCGTGGAAAGTGCGAAGGGAATCACTCGTCCTATCACAATAGACGATAACGAGATTACTGGTGAATGGCAGATGTATCCATTGCCAATGGCTTCTATGCCTGATACCAACCGATTGCCAGCAGGCTACAAAGCAGGTATGCCCGTTCTTTATAGTGGTTCGTTCAACCTTGAAAAAGTAGGGGATACGTTCTTAGATATGGCACATTGGGGCAAAGGAATCGTCTTTGTCAATGGTATCAACTTAGGTCGTTACTGGAAAGTGGGACCTCAACAAACCCTTTATTTACCTGGTTGTTACCTCAACAAGGGCAAGAATGACATCGTAATCTTCGAGCAACTCAATGATACGAAGCAGTCATCTCTATCGGGAGTTACTACTCCTGTGTTAGATAAGGTGGTGAAGTAAAAGCCTCCCCCGACCCCTCCGAAGGGAGGGGAGTGCCTAACGGGAGCTGGTTAGAGAAAGCCACAGCCACAACAACAAGCAGCCTCACCCCCGCCCCCTCTCCGAATGGAGAGGGGAGTGAAGACTACTGATTGTAAATAAAGGGAGCATTTCTTTGATGTAAAGAGAGGCTCTTTTCGACATAAGAAAACGCCCTTCTCGATTGGAAAAGGGCGTTTCGTATGAAGTGAACCACACTTAACTGCATTCGTGACGCTATACAAAAATAGGGACACACAAGCTGCGCATCCCTACTAAAATATTAATTAAATTCTACTTTCGGAGACGTTATTCATCGTCCTCATCATCGTCATCTATCACCACAGTATCGGCTACTCGCATTCCTTCGATTGGTAAGGCGCGGTCGATAACAGCGTTATAAGAGATAGAACTCTCGCTTCTTGACAAGCCTAAAGGCATTAGTTTGTCATGGATGATGGACATCAGATGATGATTATTATATGCGTACATCTTTAAGAAAAGGTCGTATTCTCCAGTCGTATAGTGGCATTCCACGATCTCAGGAATCTGCTTTAAAGCATCGACAACATCGTCAAACTTCTCTGGATTCTTTAGGTTAAGACCGATGAAAGCACACGTCTCGTAACCTATACGCTCTGGGTCAATAACAAATTGCGAACCCTTTAGTACACCTAAGTTTGTTAACTTCTGAATACGTTGATGGATAGCTGCTCCACTCACATTACACGCACGTGCAACCTCTAAGAAAGGGATTCGTGCATCCTCAGATATCAAGTGTAATATCTTCTTGTCAAGCCTGTCTAAACTTCTATGTGCCATTCTGTATAAACTATTATATTTATCTGCAAAGATACAAAAAAGCCTTTAATCCGCAAAGAAAAAAGTCTTCTTTCGTAACAATCCACAACTAACAGTGCTTATTCCTACCCTTTTTTATGGCTCATAGTGGCTGAGAAATTGACATTGAGGATGTTTGCTTCACGCAGAGCTTGCTTAAGGTCAATGATCAAACCCATGTCTACATGACGGTCAGCCTTTATGCTCACGCTTAACTGCTTACGCTCTTCTGGAGGCAAGGAGGCAACCAGATGGATGAGATAATTGCGTATTTCGGGGATGTTCGTGACCTTATCATTCATCTGCACAACGGGTGTTTGGCTTGTAACCTTGCCCGTTTCGTCCATCGGCCGACCTATATATATATGTTGAACGAGCGACTTGTTGTCAAGTCGAGATAGCTGCGTTGCTGACGGCACTTGGTATTTTACATGTACAGTAGCCTTTCGCATGTGTACAACTAACATGAAGAAGAAGAGGATGGAGAAGATAAGATCAGGCAAAGAAGCGGTGTTCAATGCTGGAATATCGTGGTTACGACGTCTGTAAAGTCTCATTCCGTACCTCCTTTCTCGGCTTTTCCTGTTGTAGGAATAGCATATACTTCAGATATTCTTAGCGGTATCTCATCCATGATTTGGGCTTGTTGCTCATGACTACAAAGCTCAAATTCCTTTCCAAATAACTCCTCCGAACGTGCATTGCGAAGTGTGTTATAAGCCTCAACTAACTGATTTTGCACCTGCACATAGACGTCATACGAAGCCTTACGAGAGGTTTGCAGTTGTATCATGTGCGCCTTTCCGTTAGCCTCAATGAACTGTTGTACACGCTGGTGGAGCGTTTCCACGGCTATAGCCTTCCCCTCCAACTGCACCTTACTATCGTCATCTATTGCTATACGCATTAGTTTCTTCCCATCGATGGCAGTTGCTTGTTTCTGCGTCTTATCCATCGGTGGCAACTGACGAGAGATTCCTTTGTCCAGGTCCATGGACGAGGCTACAAGGAAGAGTATCAACAACATGAACGAGATGTCGGCTGTTGATGTAGTATTCAAACCCGGTACTGTGCGTTTCTTCTCACGCCGAAATCGCATCATTTTTGGTGTTCCTTTCTATAATAACGGGTTGCTCCAAAGATGACAACACCCGCTGCTATGACAAGAAGAGACAATGAAGTATTGACGAACATATCGGTTACACGCAACCAAAAAGCATCTGTGAAGTGTGCTCCGTTGACCATCATTGCCTTTGAAGAACCGAATGCGAAGGACAAAACAAGGAGTAGAATCGTAATGCCGTAGGTGCTATATGCAATCTTCCTAGACGGTATACCGTTGCTTAATCCCTCATCTTGATTGCTCATGCGAAGTCCCTTCACCATTGCTACTAAGGCTGCCACGACAGCAAGAACAAGCAAGACCCACATGAAACCAATCAACACATCGGTTAGCAAAGGGGCATTAAATGCAGGGTCACTAGCCAATGGTTCGTTGAATCCAACAAGGTAGAATGCCATGAAGACAACGGCTGTCAGTGCAACAATAACATAGAGAATCCGTTGCGAAATACGCTCCTCATCCTTCTTTCTAAAACCTTTTATCTTCTTCATCTCTTGAGTTTATACTTCATAATAGCGTCTAGTAAGGAGATAGCCGACTCCTCCATTTGGGCTGTGATGTGCTCTATCTTCGATAGAATATAGTTATAAAATACCTGCAAAACAAGGGCTACGATGATACCAAAAATCGTGGTGATCAATGCAACCTTCATACCTGCAGCAACGATGGTAGGGCTGATATCGCCCGCTTCTTGTATCTGATCGAACGCCATCACCATACCAATCACGGTTCCAAGGAAGCCCAATGACGGTGCCATAGCGATGAAGAGTGTAATCCACGAACAGCCCTTTTCAAGGTTAGCACTCTGCACACTACCATAAGATGTAACGCTTCGTTCGATGTTATCAATCGAATCGTCAATACGAAGTAAACCCTGATAACAGATTGACGCAACCGGTCCGCGCGTGTCACGACTGAGTGTTTTTGCCCCTTCGATATCGCCTGCCTCTATCATATCCTCTAGCTTACCAACGAATCGTTTAGCGTCTATCTCCGACAAACTAAGATAGATGATTCGCTCGATACAAAAGGCTAATCCCAATACTAACGCTAGTGCAACAAGGGACATAAAGCCCGCATTTCCCTCGATAAACTTACGTTTCAACGACTGGTGGAAACCTGTTGGCTGTTGTAGAGACTGCACCTTACTTGTATCGGCAACACCGGTATTGTTCAATGCATCATCTGATAAAGTATCGGCTGACGCAACGGCTGTTGCAGTTGGAGCAGGACTACTGGATGTTTGTGCTGACACGATGGTTACGCTTGTAAATGACATAACCATTAGCATTGCAAAAGCTGCAAATAAATTCTTCATAATTGATAACCACTTATGGTTCAAATTGATTGATAAGGGCAACATCGCCCTATTTTTAACATCGCAAAGGTATAGAAAATAATTCAAAATGCGTAATCCATGATTTAAAATTATGATTACTTCAGTTGTTGAAAGGGGACAGAGTTCCTAAAGGGAAGCCTCCCCAAGCCCCTCCGAAGGGAGGGGATGTGTTCCCAGAAAGTGCTTCTTTCTATCTAAAAGAGCCTCACCCCCAAGCATCTACAGCCTCACCCCCATCCCCTCTCCGAATGGAGAGGGGAGTGAAAACTACTAGTAGGATGGGAGAGGATGGTTAGCGGGAATAGAGGTAATAATATTCTAGAATTAAAGAAACGCCCTTCTCGATTTGAAAAGGGCGTTTCCTTATGTCGAAAAGAGCGTCTCTTTACATCAAAGAGACGCCCCCTTTATTTGCAAACAATAGTATTCACGCCCCTCTCCATTCGGAGAGGGGTTGGGGGTGAGGCTTCTTTCTCCTACTTCTCCACCCTCTTAATGACTTTACCATTCGATAGCTTGAGGATGTTAATACCCTTTGCTGGTGCAGAGAGGCGGTTGCCATTCAGGTCATAACGTGCTGATTCAGAGACGTTGTAGAGCTGATTTGCAGTCTTAATATCCGATGTTGTAATATCGAGTACATCGTATCGACTGCCCAAGACAACGCTTTTCTTCACTAGAGCATCCTTGAATCTCGTTATTACCTCAGCAGGTACAAAGATGGAGAGTTGCGTGCGGAAAGCAGTAAAGACTGATGCTCCGAACTCTGGGATACCCGTACCTGCAAAATGAACTACGGCTAACTTATTCGCACCAAAGAATGCTTTATTATCGATACCAGAGACAGCTCCTTTGAAGTTGACGCTTACTAAGTCCGCACAACCAGTAAAGGCTTGCTCCTTTATAGATAACCCTGAGGCAAGAGATGTTATATGAGTTAGACCCGAGTAAGCAAATGCGCTCTCTCCAATGTTGGTAAGTCCTTCAGGCAAGACAATGCTCTTTAGGTTCCTAGCATAGGCGAAGGCGTTTGCTTCTATATCGGCTATCTCTGCAGGAAACTGCACTGTAGTTGAGGTGCTACCAGTAGGGTAAGCTATGAGAGAAGTCAGCTCTTTATTATAAAGCACACCATCAAAAGCAGCATAATCTTCGTTTTCCTCTGATACAGAGAATGCAGTCACAGCAGTCTTATAAAAGGCATTCTCTCCTATATCTGTCAATGTCTGGGGGAACTCAGAAAGCGTGGTAAGGGCTGAACAACCCTCAAATACATGCGCACCAATCTCTTCCAAAGCAGACGGGAAGGTCATAGTTGTGAGCTTTTCACACGATGCGAAAGCATAATCCCCAATGCTTGTTACATTCTCAGGGATGGCACATTCCGTCAAAGCAGTACAACCCGTCAGAGCAAATTTGTCTATTTTCTTTATCGAAATAGGGAGTTGGATCTTAGTAAGTTGATTGAGCCTATAGAACATATAAGGGGGTATAGCATCTTTTTTGGTAGGCGTATAATATTTGGTGGATAGCCCTTGCTTTATCGCACAATAGTTATCACCTCCTTCAACAATACGTACTTCCGAGAGGTCAAGAGAGGTGAGTTTTCCCTCCGTCTTATCGCTCACCTGGAGTCCTTTACCAGCCATTTGGCGGAGGAGCAGGATGTCGGTTCCGTTGATTTCGCCCGTCACCTTCAAGTCAGTTATCTGATACTTCTTAGCCTCTGGGATGTGAGTTGCGAGTTTCCCAGCCTCTGTTATCACTGTTAATGACTCCTGAGCATGAGCTGTGAAACACGCACATACAAGTGCAATTACGGTTAATACTTTCTTTGATGTAAAGACTTTCATTTGTTACTGATTGTTTTTTTATTAATAAATATCACTTTTTTTCATAAGGGATAACGAACTTGTAGCCACGTCCTCGTAGTACAACATCCTTCTCCCGAACCTCTTCCACATATAATTGTTGTGCTCCCTCTTTTAGTCCACTACTACTAAATTCATCGGGATAAAGCATAGAGAGCGAGACTGGAATACGTGTTCCAACAACTGGGTTGACGATGGCTGGCGTAATCTTAACGACCTTCTTCGACGAATAAGGGCGTGCTCCATTGCAGAGCCAAACACCTACTCCCGGTCGGCGAACCGCCATCACCGTGTTCATCTGCGCATAAAGGCTATGCGAAGTGGTGCCATAAACGCCCACACGAGAGGCAGTTCCCTCACAACGTACCGTCACTTTCAATGTTTTCTCTTGCTTATCTTGCGAGATAACACGTATCTTTGCCTCCCCTTCATAGTGTGCTTGAATCTCCAAGATATTGGTTTTTGCATTCCATTTAACGCTCATCACCTTGTCAGGATCATCCACTTTCAAGTCGACAATATCACCTCCTCCGTTCAAACTAACGAACTTGCTTTCGTCACGAGGGAAGAGTCTGATCTCCGACTGACTGATACTGATTTCCGGAGCAACCACATGGATGTCAATACGCTGACGCTTATCTCCAGAGATGATAGTCGCATAGGTCGTACCTTCCCAGATACCATTTACACGCAAAGTGTCCTTACTGATGTTCACACCAGCTACCTTTGAATCGGCAACATAAGCGATATATTTCCCCGTGCCACCCGTTAGGAGGAACATACGTGTAGATAGTTTCGTGAGTGCAACCTCGTTCGGTGTCTCCCCATTAAGCTGTATGTCCTTTGCTTCAGGACTATTGTCTTTATCGCAAGCAACAAGGAGAATGCTGCAAGCGAAGAGTAAGATAAGATATAACTTTTGTCTCATAACGTCTTAATCTACCATCAGTTTATATTCAATCTCCCACTTTCTTTCAGGCGTCTCCACAATCTCTATTTGTAGAAGATGCTGCCCTTTTGAGGGGAAAACAATCTTTCCTTCGACTGGCGTAACCGGTGTGCCGTCCACTTGATAGGTGATAGCTGCATTCGGATTAGCCAAGTCGTGATAATAAAGCGGTAGGCTTCGAGGACAGGTTCCAGCCTCACTCACCTTATATAAATAAGGTATGCGTCCTTCCTCTTCAACGCCCATGTTCATGCGTTGCGTTTGTTCGGTGATAGGGTCTGTGGGCTTCGATTGCTCCGAACCTTTGACAGTCTTCACGCTAAACTGATAAGAGCTGCCCGGCTCGAGAGCCTCAACAACAAAGGAGGTTGACGTTGTCGTGGCAATTACCTGTCCATTCTTCAACACCTGATAACGCACATCAGCATCAGCAACAGGCTTCCATGAAAGTTCAACCTCACGTTGTTGCGGGCGGACAACGAGGTTAGAAGGAGCCTCCAAGGTAGGGTGTCACCGTTCCTTTCTTCGTCATTTTAAAGGAGACATCATCGATGAGAACGAATCCACCAGACTCTGCCGACTCATAGTCATTCTCGATATACAAGCCCACACCAGCACGATTCACTCCTGCCGGTGCTTTGACAGTTATGGTCATCATCTGCCATTGATTCGTAAACTTCCGAACCTTTTCTTTCTCGCGCGTATCCTTTTTTATGGATGTTAAGTCACGATACCAGTCCACCGTAACGGTAATGTTTGGACGTTTCAAAGAGCCTTTGTACCAATAAGTAAGTTGATATTCAGCACCCGGTTCTACCACGATGTGATAAGGATTAAACTCCTTGTCGCGTGAGAAAAAAGAGCCTCCATTGGGATAGAGTTTTATAGCATAGGTGCCGTTATGAGCATCTTTTGTCCTTGAGTAAGCCAATGAGGAATTGAAGTACCAATAGCGTGGTTTGAGGTAAGGATCATAATAGTTAGGATCCTGTTCCTCGTCTTCTTCCTCATCATCACTTGGTTGCATCGTTTCTGGAGGATAGTCTTCAAATCCCCCATTGAGTATCAGTTCTTGTCCCACTTGTCCCTTTGCTGTATAAGAGAAGGACAATAGGCAGAACAGAAAGAGATAGATTTTATTTGTCATAGAATGCGTATTTATTGATTAAATTGATTGATGTCTGCAAGCGTCAAACCATAGTGTTTGCCTATTGCCGAAGCTATATTGCGCAGCGAACCTTCGGTGCTTTCCGGTGCTAAGAGGCGTTGCTTGTCCCATAGTCCGCCATCGGCTGTGAGCTGATTGATATATTGTTTCACCTCGTCATAACTAAGATGGGGCTTGCCAGAAGACTGCACCGTGAACTGCAAACCATATATAGCTCCACAGCCACGAGACAAGAAACGAGGGCATTCTGGGCATCTTCATCAAGATTGACACGTGTTATCTCGCCCACAAGGAAGGTCATGGCTTGTACGGCAGCGACCTTTGATAACTCACTCCTAATCAGTTGTAACTGTTCGTGAACATCGTCATAACGATATTCCGTGAGTGCCAATCGACCTCGTGCAAAGGCGTTGTAAATCTTAATGCGACTCTCCCGTAGCACGGGCAAACTGCTTGTTTGGATCACAGGTAACCAATATTGATAATAGCCATAAGCCAAGTCCCAATGGTGTTCAAGCTCTGTGTAATTACGACCGGGCAGTAGTTTTGTTTGCTCATGGTCGTGTCGTAGACGGCTATCTGTATATAAACTGTCATTGAGATGTACGTTCAGTACCTTGTCAAGATACACTCCTCCCCATACGATACCATTAAACAGCTCTGCCACAACAAGCCCTTTCTCATTGACAAAAGCGATGTTGACATCACCGATATTCGTACCCACATAGCCTGCTTCTCCTCGTGTTGCACGATGATTACGAGCCGTTCCCGGACTCGGTTGTGATAGTCCGCTTAACTTGCCCGTAGTGGTGAAGATGTCGTTAATATCAGCCAGTATGCGGTTGCGGTCAGCCTTGTGTAAGGACGAAGCAGCCACTTCCTCCATTGGTTTTAAGCCAAATTCGCCATTCTGAAAATAGTCTTGTACCTTCGTCATGTTGGCTGGATACATGATAGCGGCTATCTTTAAATAGCTGTTATAGATATAGTCCATGGGGTCACGCAACAAACTACACTCCAAGTAATCAACGCTACTTGCACCATTGCGTTTAAACTGATAGACAGGGTCGGGGATAGTTGGTTCACGATAAGCCGACTCTACCGTCTCTCCTTCCCATTGGTTACAAGCGAGGCAGCAGAGCGGTAATAAGAATAGTAAGATATAATTGATTGGATTCTTCTTCATCATTTTCTCTATTATGGAAGGATAATATAACCACAGAAAGGAGACTTTATCTTGTCGATTCCCTCTTCGTTTTGATGCTGGTTGACAGTGAGTGGCTTCACGATAGTAAGTCCATCTTCTGATACTGCAGAGATGGTTGCCTTGATGGAAGAACCACGTGGTCCGACGCCATTCACACAGATATACATAGGATAACCAGAGTGTGCAGTGAAGGTGAGATTAAGCTCCTTTCCATTGGTCAGGAAGGTTGTTGCAGTTTCATCTCGGCGATTGCTTGCTATGACATGCAGCTGTTTATCGGGCGAAATGTACCTTATGGTGTATCGAGAAGAGATGTCGTTATCTGCCACGAGTTGCCCCAAAAGGTCCACCTCTGTATAGGAACACGTGAGCGTAACGGTGTAGTCTCTTACGTTATCGGCGATGTCTACACCGGGATATACATAATCAGTAACAGGTGCATCGGGGTTCCCGAGCTGTATAACCTGATCTTCGTAAGAGAGCTTCGGCTTATCTATTCCTTTGAAAGGAAATAGTTTCTCGTAGTCCTCCTCGGCATATTCTTCACTACTTCTTGTACAACCCGTAGCAAGGAGCAGCACACCTATTAATATATAAGGAATCAGTTTTTTCACCATAGTTGATTGTCTTATTGAATGTATTTACCTATCTTCTATTATTGAATTATTCGGTGGGTGCATCCCAGATTTCGGCTTCCAAGCCTGTAAACTCACCTTCGGGATGAAGGTGCTTACTGACCAGTCGGGTGGTACGCAATAGTGGATCGTACACCGAAACAAGCTCGGCAACAAAGCGATCACCCTGTCGTTGGAAGTCGAAGAACATCGTTTTACTGTCATAACGAAGCCCAGCTCGGAAGGTAATACCCTGTTCTGTGCCTGCATAACCAGAGCCTAATCCGGTCATCTCTTTGGCTGGATAGCCCGGAATAGGATTCTTCTTCTGTGTGAAAAGGAAGAGATAATAGCGCTTCGCAACAATCTCCTTCAATAGAGCTTGATTAGTCTCTACGTTGCGTTTGATGTATATGTCACTTTGAAAGAACGTGCGCCCGCCACGATGGATACGCAGTTGTGGGTTCGTCATACGCTCAAAGAACGCCCGATTCTCATACGCTTTTTGCACAAAGGAGGTTGTTTCCTCTGGTGCTTTCAACTTTGAAAAGACGATGTACTCACGTGCAGGTTGAAGATAGGAAGCCGTGCGGAAACTAAATCTCCATCCTCATTTCGCCCCATGAAAAGGAAGTCTGACGACCCTTCAAAGCGGTCGTTCACTAATTGATGGATATAGTTATAGGTGGAGAAAGTCAGTTGGGTGAAACTGTTCCTACCAATAAGATACTCGCTTGTCATTGGTTGTGTAGCAGTCTGCTCGGTGTAGTCAGCACGCATTACAACCGTGTTATCATCCTTAAACTGCATTGTGTAACAGTCGCCTCCATAGCCATATTGCCCCCTGAAAGCCTGTTGTGAAATCAGTTCTGAAGGGTTGGAAAAGAGCAAGGAGTCGGTCTTTGGGAAATAAAGGACACGCCATCCGTAAGGTGCCTCGACGAGTTCTCGTTTCAAATTAGCAATACTCTCACTATTGCGTTGTGCTGGACTCTTATCGAAAACATCATCATTACTGGTGCAGGCAACCAAGAGGAGTACCATTGCTAATAGATAGTATTTCATCTTATTGTTATTCATCTCTGGTGTTGTTTGATGTAAGCATTGATTCTTCTGATGCTTATTACTTGCATTTGCTTTAGGTTTATATGCCACGACTTGAGTACATACTCATTCACAAACGACTGTTTCTCAGTAAACTCCTTATAGGCTTGCTTCGCCTCTTCTGCATATCGGGCGTTCACCTCGGGATCGATGTCTGTGTCGGGAGTTTGGGCTGTGATTGATGCGTCATAAACCTCCTTAGGCGTACTGGTAAGCGTGGCACTGATGATTTCGGCAAAGTCATCTTCAGGCGAGAGGAAGCCTAACATCGTATAAAAACCACGTTTATTAGCATAGGAGTCGAGCCCAAAACGTTCCTTTCCAGTGCGTGCATAGCTTAAAGGAGCAGCCAGAGACTCTGTAGAACCAGTGTATCGTTGTTTACTGATCATCGAGAATTTGTCACGATCATAGGCAATGTGTAGCATTAAGCACTTGGCTAATTGATGGTGGACACTGCGCATAAGGACAAAGACCTTATCCTTATCTGCAGGGTTGAAATCGTCTACATGATAGATACACATCTCTTTCGCAGTGAGTTGCGGATTGTTAAGTCGCTCCACACCATGCGTATCTGGATTCCCTCCTCCATATAGATATAACTTGATAGGGAGCCTCCCGAGCAATAGTTCTTCCCCACCCGTCTCTTTGAGGCGATAGGTCTCCAAGCCCATTACTCGTACTGCTTCAAGCACCTCACGAACGTTCTCCAACTTTGGAGGATATATGTAAGAGCCAGTAGAGCCAGCGTTCTTTTCCCATCGATAGACCACCTCTATTCCATAAGGGATTGTGATATTCTCGAGGATCCACTTATCCAGTTCGGTGGTTGCTATTTGCTTTCTCCCTTCGTCAATGACGCTTGTCTCATTTAGTTTCTCACTACTGCAAGCAGCGAGAATGACGGTTGCGAACAGGAGAAGAATTGCTTTTATCTTTATCATCTTTCTAATCATTTACTTGTTCATCATACTTATCTTGGCAATTGCTGACGCTCACGGGGATTAGGAGTAAGCCCTCGTTGGATAGCTTCTGTTGGTATCTGAAGAACTTTTCGAGGGTCATCTTTCTCCAAGGGGAAGTAATAGGAGCTCTTCGACGAACGCTTTACAGCAATGTGAAAGCGGCGGATGTCGAACCAACGTAAGCCCTCTTGGAAGAACTCCTTTTGGCGGAAGTCGAGTATTAGTTGTACCATTGCAAGCTGCTTCAAGGTCATCCCGTAGAAGGGAGAATATAGGTTATATCGATTGCTGTTAGTCGATGTGTACACTGCTCGTTCGACGGATGGCATGAAGCCAAACTTGCCTTGCATATATTGCAGGTAATCATCGATTGCATGGTCATAGTTCCTTAGCATAGCATAAGCCTCCATCCTGTTGAGGAGCACTTCATCGACTGTGAAGAGCGCATTGGTCACATAGATACCACGCGGCTTAGTGCCTGTTTGCTCTGAATTAGCCAACTCATCAAATTTAGCCATATATCGTCCTGTGGTCGTAGGAGCTGGTGAGGAAGTGAAGAGATAAGTACCAATGAAATTCATCTTAGCGTAATCTCCGCCTCCTTCTATGCCCCTTTGCGCAAAGATCTTATCAATGGTGTTGAATGTAGAACCATATTTTTCATTCACCACAGAACGTGCCCATCGCGACTCGGTAGTGGTTAGCAAGAGGTTAGCTGGTTCATCCGCAGCCATATACCTATGGTATAAGTTTTGTGGAGAAACTCCATTTCATCAGCGTAATGACGCCATGATCGAAGCTGACTCTTCGGTTCACTCCCTAAGACATAATCGGCATACTCTATCACAGACTGCCATTCCCCTTTCATGAGATAGAACCGAGTTGCGAAAGCGTAAGCGGATTTCTTATTGAAATGGAACTTAGGATGTGTATAATAGTTATCCGATACTAAGGAGATACCTAAGCGTAAGTCTTTCTCTATCTTATCGTACACCTCATTTACAGTCCCACGTTCATAATTGACCAAGGCGTGCTTCTCTGGCTTGGTGATATAGGGTATTCCTGGATTATCCGAAGCACCTCCATAAGGCTCCGCCCATATATTCACCAACATAAAATGTAGATAGGCTCTCAACAAGAAAGCCTCTCCGTACAATGCTTTCACACGCTCCGTTTTAGGGTAACGACTTAATAGTTCCAATGCTTTGTTAGCCTGCGCAATACCTTTGTAGCACGCATTCCAATAGTTGAGAGGCGTGTCTAAATCCTCTTGATCATAGTCTTCCCAGAAGAACATAGCCTCATTCAATCGTGTATGAATCCCATTCGTGCGTTCCTCCACATTATCTGTTCGAGGTTCAAGAAAGGGTATATAGCTTGCTTCCGGATAGGCTCCCGTAAGTAGTTCCGCTACTTTCTTCTCAGAATCAATATTGACATCCAAGTCCGAATCAGGGGCTCTTATCGAGGAAGTCGTTACAGCCGACAAGCAGACAGCTAACGGCTAAAAGCAGTAATGATATGTATTTCTTCATCTTCATTCAGTTAGAAACCAATATTCAATGTTAGGGTATATTGCTTAGGAGTTGGTAGTGATACACCACCCGACTTATAGTACTCTGGATCCTGTCCCTTTAGTTTCTTGTCTGAATAAAGGAGGAAGGGATTGGTCACATTAAGGCGTAGATCCATTGTTTGCAGCCTCATCTTCTTTAGGAAGTCACTGGGTACATGATAGGCTAAAGAGATGTTCTTCATGCGTACGAAACTACCATCTGCAATCATCATCTGCGAGTAGTTATAAGTATTATACGCCCTTTCGATGTTCTCTTTACCCACTTTTTCAATCAACTCTTGCGATGGAAGCACTGGAACATCCGTCCTTCTCTCATCTCCGGGATTGAGCCATCGATTGTAGTAAGACTTTGAGAAGACGTTTAAATCACCAAACTCGGGGTCGAAAGTGGGGTTCAGTCGGATCTTATTACCTGCTTGCATGGTCAGAAAGAACGATAGTTCCCAGTCTTTATACCTAATAGTATTGGACAAACCACCGATTACCTGTGGTTCAATAGGTCCATAATATAAGAGGTAAGACTTGGCATACTGCGTATCAAGGAAGTCTGCCCCAGCATTCTTCGCATACTCTCCTTGATTAGAGGGATAAAGTCCGAAGTCAAAAGTAGGCAGTCCGTTCTGATCCAATCCTTGGAAGTTAAAGGCGAAGAGAGAGCCTCGTGGGTAACCAACTATGTTCCCTCTGCCTCGCCCAGCGACCATATCAAAGGCATTAGGAGTGTTCAGTAAGCGTGTAATCTTTGATTCATAGCACTCAAGGTGAGGCTTGTTGACCATTGAAAGTCTTTACTGATAATGTTCTTTGTATGCACTCCGAGTTCCACACCCTGTGTACGCATATCACCAAAGTTAGCGTACTTGTAATATTCACCGCCTACTCCCGATGTTCGGACGAGATCGATGAGATCGAATGTATTTCGTTGATATACATCCAGTGTTGTACTTATTCGGTTGTTGAATAAACCTAGTTCCATACCAATGTTCAACTCGTACATCTTCTCCCATGTGAGGTCTCTGTTCTCTAAGTGAAAGATGTTTAGTTTGTTCTCTCTATCGCCGAACTGGAACCGATTCACTATCCCGCTTCGATAGACAGCATTAGCATTGATGGCCTCTTCATTCATCTTCGCGGTCAAGCCGTAACTAGCTCTTAGAGCCAAACGAGAGATAGTTTGATTGTTTTTTAACCATTCCTCCTGGTCTAAGTTCCACTTTCCTCCAATGTTCCAAGTGGGTAACCACAAGGCACGAGCGCCCTTTCCCGATGTGTTCGAACCCTCGGTATTAACCACAACATTGAATATGTACTTGCCAGCATACCCATAAGTACCATTGAAAGAGAAGGTTATTCCGCGGTCATTCCGCCTGTGGTAACTGAAGTAACTACTCCCTTCATCAATGAGCTTATTGAATATCAAGGGGTTAGTATATACCTGATTGCCTCGGTCGTATTGGATACCATAACCCTCGAAAGGATTGGTTGTGCGAATGGCCGAACGCAACTCTGTGAAGGCAAAAGCCTTTAGGTCATGTTGTCCCAACCGCTTATCAAAGTCGATGGCTATGCGTCCCAAAAAACTCTTTAAGGATGCTTCTGTCTTGTTGAGAATGCCTCCGTGAGTCAGACCTACCCTCGGTTGCAACTGCGGATTGTCCTTATCATGCACCAAATAGATATTCTCCTTGGCAACAAAAGGATTCTCATTCGCACGAAAGGCCTGTATGATATTCGATCCTTCAAGCACCTCATGCGTCGTATTGGTATAGGCATGTCTGAGTGCAACTAAGCCTTTCAAGCCAGCTCAGGGTTGATTCGGTAGGTTGCTTCGGATTGTATCTTGAAATCCAAGACATCGATATCCATCTTGTTATTAGCATACTCATTCAAGATGTTGAAAGGTGCCCAGTTGTTGCGATAATACGACAGATTACCCTCATCATCATAAGGACTTAAAGTCCTACTCGTACCTAAAGCGTAAGAAAAAGGGTTGATATCGAAGTCGCGTTCGAACACTCCTAAGGCGTTATTCTTGCGTTGCGGCATCGTTCCCGGTGCTTTTTGCGAACGGATATTGCCCTGTGCTGTGAGCGTGGCAGTCAGTTTGTCGTTAATGTAAAAGGTGTTTTTTACATTTGCCGTAAAGCGACTCACCTTATCAGCTATCGTCCATCCGGCATCATGATAGAAGCCCAAAGAGGCGTAAGTGGCTGTGTTCTTGCCACCACCCGACAGTGTTATCATGTGGTTAGTGGTAGGATTCATCGTGAAAAGGAGCTTAAACCAGTCAGTATTGGCATACTCCCTCTTGCGCAGGAAGTCCATCTTTGCATCAGGCGTATTGGGCAGATAGTAAGTACCCGTTGCTGGATTGACGGTGCTAACAGCCTTATATAGCTGGTAATAAATGCCACTTCGCCGTCCATATAAAGATTTGCTCACACCGAAATAGCCCTTATCATTCATCTCTTGATAGAGAGACATGGTCTCTTGTGAGTTCAGTAAGTCGAAGTCGGAGTACCTCGGTCTGAGGCGAATGGAGTTCTCTGTGGAATAAGTTACACGAAGGGGAGACTCTCTTCTACCCGCTTTTGTGGTAATAACAATTACTCCGTTCAAGGCACGAGCACCATAGACTGAAGTAGCAGAAGCATCTTTCAACACTTGAATATCTTGTATGTCGGCAGGATTCAAACCTGATATTGCTGAGGAGATGAGCGTCACAGCATCACCAGATGCAAGTTGGTCAAGGCTGAGATGCACCAAGTCTTCATACACCGCACCGTCTATGACATAAAGAGGTTGCACATTTCCGATGATTGAAGCACCCCCACGAATATTAATACGAGGGGCTGATCCGAAGGTTCCCGATATGCTCTGAATAGACAAACCAGGCACTCGTCCTTCCAACATACGCGATACGTCGGCAATACCTTCCAGCTTAATATCATCCATCTTAACCGATGTTGCCGCTCCTGTATATACTCTATTACGGATGTTCTGATAGCCTGTAACAACGACTTCATCAATCTGTCGCGCATCAGCCTTTAGTGTGATGGTAAGGTTCTGACCGCTCACTTTTACCTTCCGAGGTGTCATTCCGATGTAACTCACCTGTAAGGTCTGTCCTTGCGAAGCCTTTATGGTGAAGTGACCATCCATGTCGCTCACTGCTTTCTGTTTAGTTTCTACAACCTGCACAAAGGCTCCGATGAGTGTTTCGCCCTGTTCGTTCTTGACCGTTCCACTGATGGTTCCTGTTGTCTGTGCCGTTAGTGTGAGCGTCATAAACAGCAGGAAGAGGGTCAGCAGAGCTTTTCGTTTGTTGATAAATCTATTTATCTCTTTTATCATGATTGTTCTTTTTGCTTGTAACTATTGAAGGTTTATACACTATCAGAGCTTAAATTGCAATCCTCCATACACTCCCAAAGGGTGACCGGCACGCAATCCTGAAGGGTGACGGGACACGAGGTAGCGTTTATTCGTTAGGTTGATAGCATTCAGAGTAAGGGTGAATCGCTTATTGATACGCCCTTTCAACGAGGCATCCAATATAAGGTGATGTGGAATCTTCTCCCTTTCTGCAATGCGACCTTGCCCTGCCGTCGTGCGCATGTCACCATTATATCGTGCTCCAAAGTTGGCTTCCAACCATTTATACTCAAGTCCGATCTGTAGGTTCAAAGCGTGCTTATATATATAAGGTATCTCATCTCCATAGACAACATGCCCCCATGCCGAACTGACGAAATCGTTTCATCTTCGTATTGGTATAGGTGTAAGATAGTTGTAAGGGCAGACGGAGGGCAAGATGTTGCGGGATGGGCTGATACTGAAACATGAACTCTAATCCATTGACCAGTGCCTTACCCACATTGAATTGCTCCAGTGTACCTTGCCCACCCTGTGCTGCGAGGTCACTCCCAAGCATATTGGAGTAGTTGTTATTGAACACAATAGCCTCAACCTTCATCTTTGTGGTGGTGTATCGCAAGCCAGCTTCAACGTTAACACTGCTTTCTGCCTTCTGATCTAAGGTAGCACTAGGAGGAGCAAAACCCTTATGAAGACCGCCGAAAGCCGATAGTGTAGGTAGGAGTTTGACGTTTACTCCAATACCAGGCAATAGTGCTCTTGCATGGTTAGAAGTCTCTATACGCACCATTCCTGTTCGACGAGGATCGGCCTTAGTGTAGTCTCTCTTCAACAGATCAACGTCTTCGTAACGCATACCGGCAGTAAGGGTGACGATTCCTTTCGACCATTTCGCCAACCAGTAACCAGCCCAAGCATGTGCCGTGGTTATGCGGTTGGCATTGCTTCCGGGGAGCCCCTTCAAGAAGAGCTGCATACGTCCTCCTTGCATGGAATAGCCGTCGTCTTGCTGAAAACGATCTTCGCTATCAGCATGATAACGCAGTCCAAGCTCGGCAGTAAGGTATCCGTCCCATAGCATTGTGCGGTATTCTCCCTTCGACTGAATGCCTCGTGAGTGATAAACACGATGGTTGGCACGGAGCATTAAAGCCTCCCCTACATAATCGGTCTGCCCTGTCACAATATCAAAGTAGGCTTTATTTGTCTCGGGGTCAGCCAATACTGCATCTATCGAACGGCGTTCATCTTTGGTATTCCCCACCCTTACTTCGTTGAGTTTATACCAGTTACGAAAGAAGTAATTATAGTATAGGTTGGTAGTTATTTTGAGTTTCCTTGGCGACTCGATGACGTAAGTTGCCACCCATTGGGTATGTCTCGTCTTGAGGTTATCCTTCTGTGCTCCAGCATAGCGATAGTACGGGCGGAGAGCAAAATCCTGTTCGGACAATCCAAGATAGGTCTCATCAGAGGTCTCATTGGCAAACCCGAACTTCAGTTCAAACAGATGATTGAGCCCTTCCTCATTATTGGTCTGGGCAGCAAACTTGGCTATGATGTCATTGCGTTTGAATCCTGTTCGCTCGTTCGGGACGTCCTTTCTGAATCCATCCGATTGGTAACGTAGATACTCAATGATGAATCCAGTGTACTTGAAGCGATTACCTACACTGAAGTAAGACTTCAATGTGTTATAGCTACCATAGGATGCATTCGCTTTCAAACTGAACTTGGAAGGAATGGGGGTAGACACCATATTAATAGCACCACCCGTCGTGAAAGGACCGTACTGCACCTGACTACTACCCTTCAACACCTCTATGGCGTACATACGACCCGCATTCGGAAAGTAATAAGCGGCTGGAGCTGCATAAGGAGCAGGGGCTGCCAGCACACCATCCTCCATCAAGGTGATGCGCTCACTGCGCTCGGCTTTGGTGCCTCGAAGACTGATGTTCGGTCGAAGACCATATCCGTCTTCCTCGTAAACATTCACTCCCGGCACACTCTTGAGCATACGGTTAATATCGGTGTAACCGAATTTCACAATCTCAGTGGGAGATATATAATAAGCCGAACCAGTGCGGTTACGGGCTTCAAACTTGCTCCCCAGCATTTGATTGGAGCGTACAATCACTTCGGTCATACGGTGAACCGAGTCGGTTAAAGCACTCTTTTGCTCTGCTTGTAGGCTGTCTTGTGTCTGGGCACACACGCTCATTGGTGTCAGAACAAACAGTAGAGGCAACATGTATTTTGTATTATAAAGCATAATTTAGATAATCAAACTTATAGCAACCTTGCATTGGGTTGAGAATCCGAAGATTCTTCTTTTATAGCAGCTAATCGTTTAGCATGCCACTGCATGTAGACAAGTTGTTTACTAATTGTTTGTAAATTTTGTGCAAAGGTAGCATGTTGACACGCTTACCACAATACCTATTTGTGAGTATTTTAGATGTTTTTCAAGTTGAATAGATTACTAATTAATAAGTAAACGAGTGTTTATTTCAGGTTGATAAGTAAACGAGTCCACTTGTTAACTCGTTTACTTAATAAATAATTTGCCTACTCTTCAACTCAACCTAACCATAAGTTTGATTTGTAAATTATGATTTTTGAAGGTCAACGAGCCCTTTCCTTCCTCAATATCGTCTGCATTTTAAACACTTCTTCGGGCTGTTCGGCAGCGCAGTTGTGCGTTTCGTATTTCTCTGCCTGCATATCATAAAGCTGGGGAACAGGTGCATTGCCTGTTTCAATCTTTGGCCCCCATTGGATCATCGGAGCACCATCATTCGGTTCGATATACCTCCATCTGTGGGTGAGAACAGATAGAACATGATTACTGGAAAGCCCAATGACATAATCGCGCCCCTGCTTATTGCGACCGAGCAAGGTTGAGAGATAATCCTTACTATCCGGTGCACTCCCCTTTGGAAGGGTGGCATGAATGAGCGAACCAAGCGATGAAAGGAAATCAATCTGGCTCACCAAGGCACTCGAAACCTCGCCTCCTTTCACCTGTTTAGCCCATGACACAATCAGAGGAATAGCCGTCCCGCCCTCGAAAGCACTGTATTTATTCCCACGGAAAGGACCTGCCGGGCTATGACCATGCAGCAGTTCCTCGGCTCCATCGGCATATCCATCATCCACAACGGGACCGTTGTCGCTCGTAAGAATCACCAAGGTGTTCTCGTCAAGGTGCAGTTCTTTGAGCTTGCGGAGCAACTCTCCGACCGTCCAATCAAACTGTTCGATGGCATCGCCACGCACTCCCATGATGTTATGACCCCTGAATCGGGTATGAGGAAAGCGTGGGACGTGTACGTCGTTGGTAGCGAAATACATAAAGAACGGCTCTTTCTGATGTTGTTCTATGAATCGCGTAGCATGCACAAGGATAGAATCTGCTATGTTCTCATCCTTCCATAACGCCTTACCCCCGCCTTTCATGTAACCGATTCGACCAATTCCATTGACAATAGACATATCATGTCCATGGCTAGCACGCTGATTGTACAATAGTTCGGGATTGTCTCGTCCAGTTGGTTCTCCGTCAAAGTTCTTTCGATAAGACACCTCTATCGGATGCTCGGGGTCATAGTTTGCCACCTTCCCATTCTCTATGAACACACAAGGAACGCGATCCGCAGTGGCTGCCATGATGTAGTGATAATCGAAACCAATGTCGCCTAACGCCTGTGGTAAGGGTGCATTCCAATCCTGCTCACCCGTTTTATCACCCAATCCTAAGTGCCATTTACCAATAGCGCAGGTAGCATATCCCTGACTCTTAAACATATCTGCCATTGTAAACTGGCTCGGTTTGATAATCATCCCAGCATTACCAGGAGCCACATCCGTACCCTCTCGTCGCCAAGCATACTCCCCCGTAAGGAGCGAGTAACGTGAGGGAGTGCTCGTGGCAGCCACTGCATGACCATTAGTAAAGCGTATGCCCGACTGTGCCAAGCGGTTGATATTCGGCGTGTGAACGTTCTTTGCCCCATAACACTCTAGGTCTCCATAGCCCAAGTCATCGGCTAAGATGATGATAACATTGGGTTTCCCCGCCTGTTTCCCAGTCTTTTGTGCCATCGCAGAAGTGCTTGCCCCTACGGCAGAAGAGAGCAACACCAATGTAAGAAGTTTCTTTTCCATTTGGTTTTTAATTATCTTCTATATGTCATCATGAAGTATCGTGCAAGCAAGACAATCCATGTTCTTCGTTGGATAAAGTTGTACAAAGAAAAGGAAAAAAGTTGAGTTATTCAAATAAAAAGGTGCTTTTTTCTATAATAAAAATAATCTTTTCGAGAGGAGCTGATTATATAAAAAATGTGAAATAATGGCACTTTGTTGGAAAAATACGTGCTTTTATACTTGAATATAGCGATAACCTTGTATCTTTGTATCGAAAGATTGAATAAGAGAGGAGGCTTCTATGAAGGAAAAAAGACAATCAGTCTGAATTCAAACCTTTTATCCATTGTCTCATAGGAAAGTATTTCCTAGATAAGAGACTATTCATGATATACAATTATCAAATTAGTTGGTTTGAGTTTATGAGACAGATTACACTTCTAGCATTCGACGCTGATGACACCTTATGGGGGAGTCAGACGTACTTCGATTCAGTAGAGCAAGTGTACTGTGAGATCCTTGCTTCGTATGCAGAAGCAGATGAGATATCAAGGTCTCTTCGGTCTACTGAGAGAGAGAATAATGTTCTTTATGGTTGTGGAAGTAAGTCTTTCATACTTTCACTAGTAGAGAATGCAGTTTATATAAGCCAAGGAAAGGTTACAGGAGAGGAGATAGAACAGATAATAGGGATAGGGAAAGAGCTGTTGCGATTGCCTGGTAAGCCCTTTGATAGAGTGCGATCGAGCCTAGAACAGCTACGTGCAACGGGGTTATATCGCATGGTTGTGTTCACACGAGGCGAACTTCTCGATCAGGAGAAGAAGATGGAACGATCTGGATTAAGGTCTTTCTTCGATGATGTCATCGTTGTTTCAGACAAGACGGAGGACGCTTATCGCAGGTTATGCAAGCGTTTCAACGTCAGAACAGAGCAATTATTGATGGTGGGCAATTCGTTTTCTTCGGATATCGAACCCGTTTTAGACGTTGGAGGATGGGCTGCCTACATCTCTAATTATGGCTCTTGGAAGGATGAAGCAATGGTTGATAATGTTCATCCTAGGCTCATCCGATTGTCAAGAATCACTGATCTTGGACAGTGGCTAAGCTCTCCCTCGATGTTTATAGATAAATCGAGACTCTCGTGAATTAGATAATGTATATAATGAGGAAAGGCTCATAAGTTGGATGAATTGTCCTTCTTATGGGCTTTTCTAATTGTGGTAGAGGAAGCCTCCCCAAGCCCCTCCGAAGGGAGGGGATGTGCATAAAAGGCTGTAAGAGAGTGTAAATAGGAAAACTCACAAAGCCTAAATGAAAGGAGGGGATGTGCCGAAGAGGCTGTAGATGAGAATTGCAAGGATTGAAGCAAACGCCTTCGTTAATAGGAAGAGAGCCTCACCCCCGTCCATCTACAGCCTCACCCCCATCCCCTCTCCGAATGGAGAGGGGCGTAAAAACTACTAGTAGGATGGAAGAGGATGGTTAGCAGGAATAGAAGTAATAATATTTTAGAATTAAGGAAACGCCCTTCTCCAACTGAGAAGAAGCCTCACCCCCAACCCCTCTCCGAATGGAGAGGGGAGTGATTACAGCTATTAGCTTGCAAAGTAATGCTAAACAGGAATAGAGGTAATAATATTCTAGAATTAAAGAAACGCCCTTCTCGCTTGGAGAAGGGCGTTTCCTTATGTCGAGAAGAGCCTCTCTTCACATCAAAGAGACGCCCCCTTTATTTGCAATCAGCAGTCTTCACTCCCCTCTCCATTCGGAGAGGGGACGGGGGTGAGGCTGTAGATAGACGGGGGTTAGGCTGTAGATGGACGGATATGAGGCTTCTTCTTTCCCTACGAATAGCGTTGGGGGAGGCTTTTCGGAGAATAAGAATAGGGTTTAAGGAAGGCTATCCTTGATGGATATAACCTCCCTCCTGCACCCTTACTTCTTGATATTTGCTTCCTGAAGACCGTACTTCTTCTTCTTATCAATGACGATAAGTACAAGCGAAACAATGATTGCTGCAACGCCACAAGAGGTGAAGAACGCTTCCATAGAGAAGTAGCTTGGATCGTTCTTATTGAATGATCCTACTGCCATTGGCACTAGACTCAAACCGATATTCTGTATGTAGAAGATGATTGCATACGCCGAACCGAGGAGCTTCATAGGGATAATCTTTGGTACACTTGGCCACATGGCAGATGGTACCAAAGAGAAGGCTACACCTAAGACAAGCATGATTACGACTGCAAACCAGCCCACTGGGAGGATGTGAATCATAAAGATGAAGTGCACACAAGTGAGCATTGTACTACCAATGAGCATTAAGGTTGCACCCTTACCAATGCGGTCGTAGAGCGTTCCAAACAATGGGGTGAGAAGGATGGTACCAAATGGAATCAATCCTGGAAGTACTCCTGCAAAGGTGTCGGATACGTTATAATTGGCTATCATCAGCTTTGTTGCAAACTTAAGGAATGGGAATACTCCACTATAGAAGAGCAGACATAGAGCTGTAATACACCAGAAACCTGGGTTGGAGAAGATAAACTTCAAGTCGGAGAAGTGGAACCCTTCATCCTCGCTATCTGCCGTATTCTGTCCCTCAACTGCCTCTGTTGACGCATCGAGCTTCTTATCCATTACGGTGTAAACAATGAATGCAAGCAAACCAATAACGAGTAGAACGAGACCAAGAAGGACTGGTGCACTAACGTGACCACCCATCGCCTTGGCAAATGGTAACGAACCCATCATGGCACCGGCAGTACCAAGACGAGCCAAAGCTACCTGTATTCCCATCGCAAGAGCAAGTTCGTGACCAGTGAACCACTTAGTGATTACCTTTGAAACTGTGATTCCGCAGATCTCACAACCTACACCGAATATAGCGTAACCAAGCGATGCTACGGCAGCAGACATTGGTAAACTGAAGTCGAAAGCACTGATAGAGAAGACGCTATCACCAAAGTCGGTGCTAACGCCGAAGTACTTAATTGCAACACCAATCACCATCAAGGAGCATGCCATCAAACCTGTGAATCGTATGCCCATCTTGTCTAGTATGATGCCACCGAAGAACAACATGAGTAGGAAGACATTGATGAGTCCATAACTACCAGCGAAGAATCCGTAGTTACTTGACGTCCATCCGAGTCCGCCCTGAGCCTTTGGAGTCTCTAAGAGTGCCTCCAATGGCGACATTACATCAGTGAGGAAGTACCCCATCATCATAGTAAATGCAACTATAATCAGGGCTGTCCAACGGGCTTTAGGACTGTCACTGAGCTTTCTTTGAATTGTTTCTACCATTATAATTGATTGTTTTGTTTTTTCTTGATTATTGTCTTTTGTTTTTCTAATGAGTGCTAGTTGCCTAGAAGTTCTAGGTATCTTAAAAACAATTAGGATACCTAGAACCAGTCCTCCTCGTGCTTACTTGTTCTTCAACCAGCGGTCGAGCCAATTAAAGAAGGTACGTTGCCAGAGGATACCATTTTGTGGTTTCAACACCCAGTGATTCTCATCTGGGAAGAGCAAGAGCTCTGCTGGGATACCACGTAATCGAGCGGCATTGAATGCGCCCATGCCTTGGTTGGCATTAATACGATAGTCTTTTTCACCATGGATACATAGTATCGGGGTGTCCCATTTATCAACGTTTAGATGTGGAGAGTTGGCATATGTGCGTTGAGCAGACGCACTCTTGTCCTTGTTCCAATACGCATCATCATACTCCCAGTTGCTGAACCAAGCCTCTTCAGTGTCCGTGTACATACTCTCGAGATTGAATGCTCCATCGTGAGCAATCAGACACTTGAATCGCTTATTGTGTATTCCTGCAAGGTAGTAAACCGAGAATCCACCGAAAGAAGCACCCACTGCAGCCAAGTTATCCTTGTCAACAAAGGGCAAATTCTGCGCTGCGTCGTCAATAGACGATAGATAATCACGCATGCACTGACCCGTCCAATCGGTACTTACTTGTTCGTTCCATTCACTGCCATAACCCGGTAGTCCGCGACGGTTCGGGGCTATTACTACATAGCCATTAGCCGCCATGATCTGTAGATTCCAGCGGTAACTCCAGAACTGAGAGACGGGACTTTGAGGTCCACCCTCGCAGAACAAGAGAGTTGGATAACGCTTGTTAGGATCGAAGTGAGGCGGTGTAATCACCCATTCCTGTAACTTCTTTCCGTCTGAAGTAGCAACCCAACGATCTTTAACCTCACCTAAAGCGAGTTGGTCGAAGATGTGTTTATTCTCGAAAGTAAGCTGTGTCTGTTGGCTATCCGCATTGCCTTTTGAGGGCGTGATAGCGTAGATTTCATTCGGTTGAGATATGCTCTGACGGATACCTAAGAGCTGTTTATTACCTAACAGAGCGATACTTACATAGTTATGGTCGCCCTTTGTAAGTTGACGAACAGCCCCCTTGAGGTTGGTCTGATAGACATTAACGGTTGCATGCCATACTCCGATGAAGTATAAAGACTTAGAGTCAGCACTCCAAGTATAGTCATCTACATTCGAGTCGAAGCTCTCTGTGACATAAGTCTTGCGTCCTGTTGCTAGTTCGTAGACGCAGAGTCGATTGCGATCACTCTCATATCCATTGCGTTTCATGCTCTGCCAAGCAATGTATTTGCCGTCAGGTGAGAACTTAGGGTTGACATCATAGCCTACATTAAAGTCTCCTGACTGATGGTTGACAGCCTGATCTCGCATGCTCTTTGTCGCATCAATCTTTGGTTCCACATAGTCGGCTGGCTTGCAGAGGTTGGTTGTCTTACCCGTTTCCACATTATATATATATATGTCGGCATCGGTAGAAATGGCATATTGAGTGCCCTCCTTCTTACGACAAGTATAAGCAACTGACTTTGAATCAGTGCTCCAGTCAATCTGTTCAATCCCTCCGAAAGGCGCCATCGGACTCTCATACGGCTCGCCCTCAAGTATGTCCTTGCCTGCATCCACGCCATTAGCTGTGACGTTGGCAACGAATGGGTGCGCATTAGAAGTTACGTAGTGATCCCAGTGGCGATAGTTCATATCAGTGATTAACATACCTGTTGCCTTTGGAAGATCATCTGGATTCTCCTTGATAGTGCCGTGATAAGGAATGCTCTTGACCAATACCACGCGCTTCTTGTCAGGTGAGAATCGGAAGCCTTCGATGGCTATGTCAGAGTGAGTCAGTTGATGTCTATTACTGCCATCAGTCGACATTGTCCATAGCTGACCATCGGTTAGGAAGGCTAGAGTCTGGTTGTCCAACCATGCTACATCACTCTCACTTTTAGCAGAGGTAGTCAGTAGTTTGTCATTCTTACCATCGGCATCCATAATGCGAAGCACTTGATGTCCTCGGTTCTCTTTAACGCTGTAGTAGCCTACTTGATAGACGATTTTCTTACCATCAGGAGAGGCTTGTGCCGACCCGATTCTACCCATAGCCCAAAGAGCTTCAGGCGTCATCAGGTCGCTTTTTAGCGTGATGTTGCTACGCCCGATATTGACTTCCTGTGCCTGAGACACAGTCCCCGTCATCATCAACGCAGCTGTCATTGCGACCGTTAAGTTCCTGTTCATAGTTATAGACCTTTCTTTCTTTTATTTAATTCGTCCTGTTTCTTACGCATTTCCTCTTGCTGTTTGCTGCATCTCTTGCAATGCCTGCATACGAGCAAAGAGTCCGCTCGCCTTCTTCGGATCGTTCTTCTTTTCCTTTCGGTGCGCTTCGAGGATTGCTAAAAGCTTCTCGTCATTGGTCGTTCTACGCAATGTCCACATGATAGCAGCCGAGAAGAAGAGGGACACAAAGTAGTAGAAGTTGAGTCCAGAAGAGTAGTTATTGAACATAAAGAAGAAGAAGAGTGGCATCGCAAACATCATGTATTGCATCATTTTCATTTGGTCTGCTTGCTGTCCAACCATCTGATCTTTCTGTTGTTGCATTGTGAACCAAGAGTAGAGAAGATTAGCTCCACAGAATAGAATACACGTCAGTGAGAGGTGGTCACCGATAAGCCATAAGTCGCTATTCCACGACCAGATCGGGTCGTAAGTACTGAGATCCTTCATCCAAAGGAAGCTCTCTCCACGCAACTGGATGGCGTTTGGAACAAAGTTGAACATCGCAATCCAAATAGGCATTTGGATAAGCATTGGCAAGCAACCAGATAATGGACTCACACCATACTCGGCGTATTTTTGCATCATAGCTTGCTGCTTCTGCATTTGATCTTCAGGCTTATTAAACTGCTTAGTAGCCTCATCGAGCTTTGGTTTCAGCACCCTCATCTTAGCCGAACTCATATAACTCTTCTTCACCATTGGGAATGTTATGAGCTTTAATAATAAGGTGATAAGGATGAGAACAACGCCCATTGGGAACACTTTACTTAGCCAATCAAAGACGTAAAGAGTGAACCATCGGTTGATAATACGGAATAGTGGCCACCCGAGATAGACGAGTCTCTGCATGTCAAGGTCTTTCCCGAAGCGACTCTCCTTCTCTACTGATTGCAATAGACGGAAGTCGTTCGGACCGAGTAGAACTCGAATTCTGACGCCTTCTTACCCGTTGGATCGAATCCAGCCTTCATGTTGGCGGCATATTGCTTGAGGTATTTTGTCTCCTTCTCAAGCGGTGTACTCTTGAGCTGTGCACCTGTTGCAAAGTTGTCTTTAGCGATCATCACCGCTGAAAAGAACTGATTCTTAAATGCCACCCAGTCCATTGGCTCCTCTGTAGTCTCCTCTTTCTCGGAGGTTTCACTGAGGTAGTCTGTACTGCCATCGTGCTTCTTGTAAGTCAGAGTAGCATATCTATTCTCAAACATAAAGCCACGTTCTTGCTGTCTACACCTATCCTCCCAGTTGATATCCATTTGGTTATAATTAGGTGCAAACATACCACTCATGCCCTCAGCCTGCAATGACATGTGAAGGAGATAATCCTTTCCAAGGGTATAGTTCAGCGTCAAGGTCTTACCCTTTCCAGCCTCAGCAGTAAGCGTAACAGTACTATCTGTGACATTAGAAGGCGTGAAGTAAAGGTCCTTTGTTTCGATGTTTGAAGTCTTAGCAGACAGCATGAAGTTAAGGTTCTGATCGTTCCCACTGAATAAAGTAAGGTCTTTCTGATCCTTAGAACCATCCTTTACATCGATGTCATGACCTACATAGTTCTTGATAACTGCCTTACGAACAACACCTCCCTTAGTCGATAAGGTCAACTCCACCTTACCATTCTTTAGAGTGATATCTTGCGCCTTTCCATTCAGTGCCGAATGAAAGAGAGCCGTCGTATCAGTGGCAGCCTGTGCCTTTTGTTGTGCTTGTTTTGCTGCAAGGAGTTTCTGACTTGCGTTCTTCTTAGCCGCTGCGATAGAATCGAGTTGAGCCTCTTTTTGTTGTTGTTCAAGCTGCTCTTTAGATGGTTGTTGCCACCATGCAAAGCCAAAAAGTACTAGGGCTATAAGGATGAACCCAGTAATAGTTTTCTTATCCATTTATTGTTTTTTCTGATTGTCTATAGATGCTTTTACGAATGAGAGGAACAATGGGTGTGGGTGAAGAACCGTCGATTGATACTCTGGATGGAACTGAGTTCCGATGTACCAACGTAGTCCCGATACCTCTACAATCTCGACTAACTCACTCTCAGGATTGCGTCCGACGCACTGCATACCATGCTTTTCAAATTCCTTCTCATAGTCGTTATTAAACTCATAACGATGTCTGTGACGCTCCTGGATATGTTCTTGTTTATAAATATCAAATGTCTTTGAACCTTGACGAAGTACACACTCATAAGCTCCCAAACGCATTGTTCCACCCATGTTGGTTATGTTCTTCTGCTCCTCCATGATATCAATAACGTTGTGCGGAGTCTTTCCGTCGATCTCACGAGAGTTCGCATCCTTATATCCGAGGACGTTACGTGCAAACTCAATAACCATCATCTGCATACCAAGACAGATTCCGAACGTCGGGATGTCATGGGTTCGTGTATAATGTGCTGCCACTATTTTCCCTTCGATACCACGCTGTCCAAAGCCTGGACAAATCACTATTCCGTCCTGTCCCTTTAGCTTTTCTGCAACGTTATCTTCGGTTATCTCTTCTGAAGAAATGAATGTTATAACTGTCTTATGGTCGTTATATACACCTGCTTGAAGCAATCCTTCACGAATACTCTTATATGCATCTTGCAGGTCATACTTGCCCACAAGACCGATATGAACTTCTTTCTTCGCCTTGCGTTGACGGTCGAGGAACTCCTTCCAAGGGCCTAGGCTCGGTGCAGGACCTACCTCTTCTCCACACTTACGCAATATTGCTGCATCCAAACCTTGTGCTTGCATATTGATAGGAACATCATAAATGCTAGGTAAGTCTTCGCTTTGTACAACGCAGTCGAAGTCCACGTTACAGAAAGCAGCCACCTTCTTGCGAATATCATCATCGAGATGTTTCTCTGTACGAAGCACGAGTATATCAGGCTGAATACCCACACTCTGCAACTCTTTCACACTATGTTGTGTTGGCTTAGTCTTCAACTCGCCCGCTGCTTTAAGGTATGGCACATAGGTCAAATGGAGGTTGATAGCACGCTTTCCGAGTTCCCATTTCATCTGACGAATAGCCTCCAAGAATGGTGCCGACTCAATATCTCCTATCGTACCACCAATCTCTGTGATCACAAAGTCATAGTGATACTTCTTGCCAAGGAGCTTGATATTACGCTTAATCTCGTCTGTTATGTGTGGAACAACTTGTATGGTCTTACCGAGATAATCGCCCCGACGCTCCTTATCAATGACACTCTTGTAGATACGACCAGTAGTCATTGAGTTGGCTTTAGTGGTCTTTATGCCCGTAAAACGCTCATAGTGACCGAGGTCAAGGTCGGTTTCCATACCATCAACAGTTACGTAGCACTCCCCATGCTCGTATGGGTTTAGCGTTCCAGGGTCGATGTTTATGTACGGATCAAACTTCTGAATGGTGATGTTGTAACCCCTTGCTTGCAGGAGCTTACCGATTGACGACGAGATAATACCTTTCCCTAAAGAGGAAACAACGCCGCCCGTTACGAAGATATACTTTGTTTCAGCCACGATTATGAATGTTTAATTGTTGTCTAAACTACCGATGTTTTATAATTACATACTAATGTGCAAAGATACTACTTTTCTATGAATTAGACTGCTTATAATAAGGTTTTTTAGGCAAACCGAGTACCTTTTATCATCATACAGGCTATTCGCTGGAACTCAAAAAGCATAATCAAAGTGCAAACAAACAGCCTCACTCCGTCCCATCTACAGCCTCACCCCCAACCCCTCTCCGAATGGAGAGGGGCGTGATTACTGCTATTAGCTTGCAAAGTAATGCTAAACGGAAATAGATGTAATAATATTCTAGAATTAAAGAAACGCCCTTCTCCAATCGAGAAGGGCGTTTCCTTATGTCGAAAAGAGCCTCTCCTTGCATCAAAGAAACGCCCTCTTTATATTAAGAGTGCCTTTTTCTAACTGGCTTCCGTTAGGCTCTCCCCTCCCTTCGGATGGCTTGGGGGAGGCTTTCCCATTCGGAGAGGAGTTGGAGCGAGACGCCGAGTAGGGCTGCAGGAGGAGGCTAGACGAGTTATTCCCACCCATTACGAGAGGTTAAAAAAAAGTTCTTTTAAATTTCCGTTAATTATCTTCTCAATACGAGCGAAATTCCTTTTTTTTGTTTACCTTTGTACATTGATAAGATTGAGAGATATAATATGACAGATAAAACACCAACAGAAGGGACACACAAAAACCCTTTCTTTCTACCATACGATACACCGCATGACACGGTGCCATTCGATCGTATCCGCCTAGAAGACTATGAGGAAGCTATGATGGAGGGCATTCGTCGTGAGGATGAACAAATAGAGAAGATTGTTAATAACCCTGAAGAACCAACCTTCGAGAATACTATCATACCCGAAGATGATGTACAGGGACGAAAGCACTACTACGATTTGTTGAATCGTGTGGAGGCTGTTTTCTTTAATATGCTAAGTGCTGAAACGAACGATGAGATGGATGCTTTAGCACAGAAGATGAGCCCTATTCTCACGAAGCATAGCAATGATGTGAGTCTGAACCCTAAGGTGTTCGAACGAATCAAACGTGTGCATGAGCACCATCGGGAGCTTACCCCTGAGGAAGCCAGACTATTGGAGAATAGCTATGACGGCTTTGTTCGTAGTGGTGCGTTGCTCGATGAGGATGGAAAAAACCGCCTCCGACAGCTCACCGAAGAGGCTTCTATGCTCTCATTGCAGTTCTCGCAGAACCTTCTTAAGGAGAATAAGGCTTACACCTTACATATTATTAACGAACAGCAACTCGATGGTTTACCTGATACGGCACGTGAGACTGCACGCGAAGCAGCCAAAGAACGTGAGCTTGAAGGGTGGGTTTTCACACTCGATGCACCCAGTTATGGACCATTCATGATGTACAGTACGCAAAGAGACTTGCGTCGGGAATTATTCATGGCACGCAATACTCTGTGCATAAAGGACAATGATACGAATAATCTTGAGGTCTGCAAGCGTCTCGTGAACCTACGTCGTGAGATGGCACAGTTGCTTGGTTACGATACATACGCTGATTATGTCATGAAATATCGCATGGCTTCTTCGGTGGAGAATGTCTATAAACTACTGAATGATCTCATAACTGCTTACAAGCCTACTGCACTATCTGAACATGCGGAAGTAGAGGCTTTAGCAAAGGAAATGGAGGGCGATGACTTCAAGATGGAGCCATGGGATACAGCTTATTATACGCATAAGCTGAAGATGAAGAAGTATGATCTTGACCCCGAGATGTTACGCCCCTACTTTGAAGTAAATAATGTCATTAAAGGTGTATTCGGGCTTGCCACTCGCCTTTATGGTATTACATTCAAGGAGAATAAGGATATTCCTGTTTATCATCCTGACGTTAAGCCTTATGAAGTCTACGACAAGGACGGCAGCTACTTAGCGGTTCTCTACGTTGATTTCCACCCTCGTAAAGGCAAGAGGGATGGTGCTTGGATGACCGAGTTCCAGGGTCAGTGGATCGATAAAGACGGCAAGAACGTGCGCCCGCATGCGTCTTTAGTGATGAATCTATCTAAGCCAACGGAGGACAAACCAGCGTTACTTCGACTCGGAGAAGTCGAGACTTTCCTGCATGAGTTTGGGCATTCTCTACATGGAATGTTCGCTAACACGCGCTTCGAAAGCATGTCTGGTACCAACGTTTGGTGGGACTTTGTGGAGCTACCCTCGCAATTCATGGAGAACTTCGCAGTAGAGAAAGAGTTCTTAAAGACCTTTGCCTTCCATTATCAAACAGGTGAACCGATGCCCGATGAACTGATTGACAAGATTATTGCTAGTCGTAACTTCGGTGCTGCAACAGCCTGTTTAAGACAAGTTGCATTCGGTTTACTCGATATGGCGTACTACACACAAAAGGAGGAGTTTACCGATGATATCATTCCTTTCGAGAAGCAGGCTTGGGCAAAGGCGATTATCGGTGAACAACGCAAAGACACGTGTATGACAGTGCAATTCTCGCATATCATGGCGGGAGGATACGCTGCCGGATACTATAGCTACAAGTGGGCTGAGGTACTGGATGCCGATGCTTTCAGTGTGTTCAAACACGAAGGAATCTTCAACCAAAGCACTGCGCAACGTTTCCGCGACAATATTCTCTCTCGCGGAGGGACGGAACATCCAATGGAACTCTATAAGCGTTTCCGTGGTAAGGAACCAACGATACAGGCGTTGATGGAGCGTGATGGAATAAGAACTAACAAAGAGCTTTAAGCATGAACAGCAAACAATCCCTTCTAGACTATCGTTATCTACGCATGGCAAGGATATGGGCGGAGAACTCATACTGCCGTCGTCGACAGGTCGGAGCACTAGTAGTTAAGGACAAGATGATTATTAGTGACGGTTATAATGGTACGCCAAGTGGATTCGAGAATGTCTGTGAGGACGAGACTGGAACGACGTTTCCTTACGTCTTGCATGCCGAGGCTAACGCTATCACGAAACTGGCAAGAAGCAGTAATAACAGTGATGGTGCAACACTCTACGTGACGGCTTCTCCATGTATTGAATGCTCTAAACTGATTATCCAAGCAGGCATTCGTCGAGTCGTATATGCCGAGAAGTATCGCCTAACCGATGGTGTCGACTTGCTGGAGAAGGCTGGTGTAAAGGTTGAATATAAGGCTTTGGAGGACGGACAGGACTAATATAATAAGGTGTAAGAAATGCCCGCTGATAAGTAAGAACATTTATGAATAAAGATAAAAATAATCGTTTCGTACCGCTGTTGATGGCTGTGTCAGTAGTCATCGGAGTCCTCATTGGCACCTTTTATGCCAATCACTTCTCTGGTAACCGATTGAATATCATCAATAGTGGAAGCAATCGATTGAATAACTTACTACACATCATTGATGATCAGTATGTCGACTCTGTCAATATCGACGAACTGGTTGAGAAGGCTATACCAGAGATCCTTTCGGGAGCTCGATCCACACTCTGTTTACATCAGCGCAAAGGATGTTCAGGCTGCTACTGACGACTTGAAAGGCTCCTTCTCAGGTGTTGGTATTGAGTTTATCATACGTAACGACACATTGAGAGTACAGAATGTTATCAAGGATGGACCTGCTGATAAGGCTGGCATTCTGGCTGGTGATAAGGTGGTAAGTATCGGTGGTAAGCCTTTCGTGGGGAAGTCTGCTACAAACGAAGAAGCCATGCGCAGGCTCAAAGGGCCTAAAGATTCTAAGGTCAAGATAGGCATTTTGCGCTATGGAGATCGTCAACCAAGAATATTCACAGTGACGCGTGGTGACATCTCAGTAAAGAGTATTTCGGCAGCTTATATGTTGAATGACTCCACTGGATATATACGTGTTAAGAACTTCGGCGAACGCACTTATGCAGAGATGCTTGCCGCTCTACAATCCTTGAATATACAAGGAGCTAGACAGTTAGTAATCGACCTTCGAGACAATGGAGGTGGTATCCTCGATGCCGCCGTACAAATGGCTAATGAGTTCCTACCGAAGAATAGACTCATTGTATATACACAAGGAAGGAAGAGCCCAAGGGTAGATTACCGTAGTGATGGGCGTGGAAGCTATCAACATATACCAATGGTTGTACTCATCAATGAGAACTCTGCATCTGCAGCAGAGATCTTTGCGGGGGCAATGCAGGACAATGATAGGGCCTTAATAGTGGGTCGCAGATCATTTGGAAAGGGTCTTGTGCAACAGCAAATACAGTTCCCTGATGGTAGCATGATACGCCTTACAGTGGCAAGATACTACACTCCGTCAGGCAGATGCATACAGAAACCATTCAAGCCAGGCGATAACATCGACTATGAGAACGACATTCTCACACGTTACAAGAATGGGGGAATTCTTCTCACAGGATAGTATCAAGCATAAAGGACCAGCCTATCACACTCATAACGGGCGCACTGTTTATGGTGGAGGAGGCATTACGCCTGATATATTCGTGCCTGAGGACACATCGAAGGTGACGTCTTATTTCAAAGAGGCGGTGCTTAGTGGACTGATGATGCAGTATTGCTTCAATTACACGGACAAGTATCGTAAGAAGTTAAGTACCTACACAGAGATGCGCCCACTGGCTGCTTATCTGTCTAAACAGAACCTTGTCAGCGACTTTGCTAACTATGCCGACCGCAACGGGCTACATCGTCGTAACCTCATGATTATGCGTTCGCACACCCTACTGGAGGATTACCTCAACAGTAGAATCATCTATAATATCCTTGATGAGCAGGCTCTTTACGAGTATGCTAACCTCACGGACGAAACGATAAAGCGGGCTTTAAGTGTCTTCAAGATGCCTCGGAGCCTTCTTCTAAAACCACAAATCATGCACGGGATACGTCTGTTTCACACGGACGAACCCGTCCTAATCTAAGAAGATAATGACATACAACCTGTCTCCTAAACCCTCCTCTCCCACATGGGAAGAGGACTTTAGGGGGAAAACGAAGCCTGAGTTGCGCCGTTATGTACGACTGCTCAAACAGCAGTTCACGGCTGAAGAACTCACAGAACAGTCACACCTTATTATAAATAAGGTGCAGGCTCATCCGCAATTAAGGGTTGCTAATACCATTTTCTTATATACCTCAATGCCCGACGAAGTCAACACACACGAGCTTATTCAGCAACTCTACGATGACGGGAAGCGCATACTGCTACCCGTAGTAGTGAGTCCGACGGAGATGGAACTGCGTCTCTTTCGGGGGTGGGAAGCAATGGAATGCAGTTCATATGGAATCATGGAACCCACTGGTAACTATTTCGATGATTATGAAAGCATCGACTTTGCCCTTATTCCGGGCATGGCTTTCGATGCAGAATGTAATCGCCTCGGACGTGGAAGAGGCTATTACGATCGCTTCCTACCGCTGATAAGTCGTGCTTATAAGCTCGCTGTCTGCTTCTCCTTTCAGTTCTTTGCACACATCCCAACCGATAAGACGGATATAAAAGTGGATGAGGTCATGAGAGGAGAGGCCTTTTAAGGCTTGCGAACACACTACTTTCTGATTAAGAAGTAGCGACTTCCTGGATTTAAAAGGTTATTTAACTAAAAACCAAAAGGATTTAACATCATAAGGTAACAAATGTTATCTAAGATATTCGTTATCAGTAAGTACCTTTGCAACAAACGAATATTTAATCTGTAACAGACTATGGTTAATAAGATGAAAGACTATCTCCCAGAGATAGAAATGGATAAGATGAAGGCGCTTCTTGACGTTGAGGAGCGTTACGAAACAGGTAAGATAACACTCGAGGAAGCACGTGAAATCATGCGAACAAAGGTGGGGAAGATTCGCCCCTATCACATTGCTTACATGGAGCAAACGCTTAAAGATGGTGCTGAAGATGAGTGTGTACGTGTGGATATGCGCAAGGTGAATGAGCTACTGGAGGGTTTCATGGACACGAGTCGACCAGAGTTACCAGCCGACCATCCGCTTACACATTATTATAAAGAGAATGATGAGATGCGCAAACTATTGCTTGCTGCAGAGGACCTAGTGCAATATCCCGTCATTAAAAACCAATGGCTCGAATTGTACGATCAGTTCCGTCAATATCCAAAGCACTACCATCGCAAGCAAAACCAGCTCTATCCGTTATTGGAAAAGAAAGGTTTTGATCGACCAACAACGACGATGTGGAACTTTGATGACATCGTTCGAGATGCTATCAAGAACTGTTATCAACTCTTGGAAGCTGGTGATGAGGATCAGTTCATAGCTGCCCAAAAGGAGATGATAGAGCTTGCACGCGACCTTATGGATAAGGAGGAACGTATTCTCTATCCCACGTCCTTGGCATTAATCAGCCCTGCCGAATTTGAGGATATGAAGTCGGGTGATCAAGAGATAGGCTTTGCTTTCTTTGATGTTAAGCATGAAGAAACGCCAAAGACTGCCACAACTTCCACCGCTGATGATAGCTCGTTTGCGGCTGACTTACAGGCACTTTTAAAGAAACATGGCTATTCCGTTGGAAAAGATCAGGAGTTAGATGTAACCACAGGAAAGCTCACCTTGGAACAAATCAACCTTATTTATAAGCACTTACCAGTAGACATCTCTTTCGTAGATGAGCATGAATTGGTGAAGTTCTATTCGGACACTGACCATCGAATATTCCCTCGTTCGAAGAATGTCATTGGTCGTGAAGTATCCAACTGTCACCCTCGTAAGAGCGTACATATCGTTAAGGAGATTGTTGAGAAGTTCCGTAATGGGGAGCAGGAGAAGGCTGAATTTTGGATTAACAAGCCTGAGGTGTTCCTTTACATCGTCTATTTTGCGGTGCACGATGACGCTGGTAATTTCCGAGGTGTACTCGAAATGATGCAGGATTGCACACATATTCGTTCGCTGACAGGCTCTCAAACGCTATTAACATGGGCTAATCAGGAACCAAACTCTCCCACTGGTAACAACACGGGAAGCACCCCAGCTAATCCTGAAGAAGACTCTGATTCTGCAGAAGGGACGGCAAAGAAACCTATTGCCATCACTCCCGAAACGCAGCTAAAAGACCTTTTTGCAGCTTATCCAACACTGAAAAAGGAACTTGCAACACGTTACACACCTTTCAAAATGCTAAACTCTCCACTCGGAAAGCTCATCCTTAAGAAGGCAACGATTGCTTCCGCTGGTGAGCGTTCGGGCTTAGGTGAGGAGAAACTCATCGCTATGATCAAGGAAATTATTGCGCAATAGGAAAGGAAGAGAAGCCTCACCCCCAACTATCTACAGCCTCTCCCCCAACCCCTCTCCGAATGGAGAGGGGAGTGAAAACTACTAGTAGGATGGGAGAGGATAGTTAGTGGGAATAGAGGTAATTATATTCTAGAATTAACGAAACGCCCTTCTCGCTTGGAGAAGGGCGTTTCCTTATGTCGAAAAGAGCCTCTCTTCACATCAAAGAGACGCCCCCTTTATTTGCAATCAGCAGTATTCACGCCCCTCTCCATTCGGAGAGGGGTTGGGGGAGAGGCTTCTCTTTTACCTTTTCTAAGCATTAAATTTGCAGGAGTAAAATATTAAGTCTAACTTTGTAGGCGATATATTAATACTTATGGACTGGTTAATAAATTTATTCCAAACACAAGACTCAGTAGCACACATCGTGTTACTGTATTCTATCGTCATTGCTCTTGGTGTCTACTTAGGTAAGATTAAGATCGGAGGAATATCCCTCGGCGTCACCTTCGTACTCTTTGTTGGCATCCTCGCAGGGCACATTAACTTCACAGGGCCACGCCCAGTATTGAACTTTCTACAAGACTTTGGACTAATACTCTTCGTCTTTATGATTGGTCTACAGGTTGGTCCAGGTTTCTTTGAGAGCTTCGGTAAAGGCGGATTGAAGCTCAATATCCTCTCGTCAGTAGCCATTCTGCTGAACATCTTGATGATGTTTGCATGCTACTACATCTTCTTTGACACCTCAAACAGCAGTAACCTGCCTATGATGGTAGGTACACTTTATGGTGCAGTAACCAACACTCCGGGTCTTGGTGCAGCCACCGAAGCCTTGCATAGTGTGTTCAAAGACAACATGAACTTCGATATTGCCAATGGTTACGCATGCGCTTATCCATTGGGAGTAGTGGGTATCATCGGTGCAACTATCGCTGTTCGCTACATCTGCAAGGTCAATCTTCAAGAGGAGAACGACAAGTTGATGGAGGAAGAAGGGGAGAACCCGAATGCCAAACCACACATTATGTCACTCAAGGTAGCCAATGCTTACATTGCAGGACGTACACTACAAGAGATCTCAGGGTTCCTCAATCGTGACATAGTTTGTACACGTATTAATAAGAAGGGAGACATATCTGTACCTAATAGAGATACCATTCTCGAGTCGGGCGATGAGGTGATTATCGTTTCAGCAGAGGGCGATGCAAAGGCTATCCAGGCTTTCATTGGTCCAGAGATTGAGGTTGATTGGCACGAAGAAGACCAACCCAAGAAGATGGTCAGCAAGCGTATTATCGTCACCAATAGTGCTATGAATGGTAAAACATTGGCTAAGATGCACTTCAGTTCGGTGTATGGTGTGAACGTAACGCGCATTAGTCGTCAGGGAATGGACCTCTTCGCAAGTCGTAACCACCACTTTAATGTGGGCGACCGCATTATGGTTGTGGGTCCAGAAGAGAATGTTAATCGTGTTGCCGAACTAATGGGTAACTCTGAAAAACGTCTAAATACTCCTAACATCGCAACCATCTTCATCGGCATTATCGTGGGCATCCTCTTCGGTAGCTTGCCATTGACTATACCACACATGCCCGTGCCATTGAAGCTCGGTTTGGCTGGTGGTCCATTGATCATAGCCATCCTCATTGGTCGATTTGGCTATCGTATGCACCTCGTAACATATACTACAACCTCCGCAAACATGATGTTACGCGAGTTCGGACTAGCCTTGTTCCTTGCCTCAGTAGGCATTAAAGCGGGTGCAGGTTTCTGGGATACTGTGGTGCAGGGAGACGGTTTGAAGTATGTATATACGGGTTTCCTCATCACGATTGTTCCTATTCTCATCGTTGGAACTATCGCTCGCATGAAGTATAAATTCAACTATTTTACTATCATGGGAATGCTTGCAGGAACCTATACCGACCCACCAGCACTGGCTTACGCCAACTCTATTTGTAATGGTGAAGCCCCTGCCATTGGTTACTCAACGGTGTATCCTTTAAGTATGTTCTTGCGTATCTTCACCGCACAAATCATCGTCCTGTTCTTCTGCGGGATGTAGTTAAAACCCCACCCAACCCTATTCGTAGGGAAAGAAGAAGCCTCACCCCCGTCCATCTACAGCCTCACCCCCGTCCCCTCTCCGAATGGAGAGGGGCGTGAATACTGCTGATTGCAAATAAAGGGGGCGTCTCTTTGATGTAAGGAGAGGCTCTTCTCATAGCAACGAAACGCCCTTCTCCAAGCGAGAAGGGCGTTTCTTTAATTCTAGAATATTATTACCTCTATTCCTGCTAACCATCCTCTTCCATCCTACTAGTAGTAATCACTCCCCTCTCCATTCGGAGAGGGGACGGGGGTGAGGCTGTTTATTGAATTAAAGATAGGCTTTGTGGGAACACATCCCCTCCTTCGGAGGGGCTTGGGGAGGCTTTTTGTTAAATCAAAGAAGAGCCTCCACACGCAAACACTTGGTGGTTTCTTCGGTGAGACGGAAGCGGTGGTTAATTCGCTGACCAACAACCCATAAGATTGTCCCCGTAGCATCTTGCAAGACAAGCTGCGTGCGCTTCTCAAAGCGGTTACGCTTCCGATTGGTTAAGAAGTCGCTTACTAATTGCGTACCCTGCATACCCAATGGAGTGAAGCGATCGCCCACCTCTGTTCGACGAAGGGTCAAAGGGAAACGGATGGAGGCTGCATCAAGGTCGATGATGTTCGCATCCTTCGAAAAAAAGAAAGGGGTGTTTGTGAGTTGCGAAAAAGACGCCGTTAGTCGGATAGAAATGCGCTCATCATAGACATAACGCCCTGTCTCAGGAATAAGGAGCGGGCGTGGAACATAGTGTTCAAGCGGTAGAACGAGTAGAGAATGACGATCGTGAGTAAGCTCATAAGCCGTTGACTCCCATAGTTGTCCCGTCTTTTTCATCTGCAAGTTCGGCAACTTCTGTAATCTGAGAAGTCGTAAATCCGAGTGGTTTCAACACATAGAAAAGAAGATAAGAAGGTGCAGGGGAATTGTCGAACAACCTGTAAATCAAGCGCAAAAGGAACATTCTCTTCAGGAATGAAAGGACGTTTGAAAGATATTTTCTGACCTTTCCGAAGAGGCTTGACAGCCGATTGTAACGCCTGCAATAAAGATTCTTCTACAATCTTATCTACATCCATTAAGTGCCGAGCCGTTGTAAGAATAGCATCGTTAACAGACGGGTTGATGGCTGCTAACTGGGGTAAAATATTCAATCGGAGTTTGTTTCTTACAACGTCATCAACGAGGTTTGTACTATCAGTAACATACGAGATAGACTGCTGATGGAGGTATTCTTCAATCTCCCGACGGCTCACGCAGAGCAGAGGACGCACGATATCGCCCTTCTTCGGACGGATTCCAAGCATACCGCTAAGCCCCGTTCCACGCACAAGATTGATGAGTATCGTCTCGACCGAATCCTCTTGATGATGCCCAACACATATCGCATCAGCCCCAAGAGCCTCTTTCAACTGAAAGAAGTAACGATAACGCAGTTCACGCGCAGCCATTTCTATGCTCACTTTATGCACCTCGGCATAGGTCAAAGTGTCAAAGTGAGCAATGTGAAGAGGTATGTTTAATTGTTTACACAGGCTCTGGCAATACTCCTCATCACGATTGCTTTCATCGCCACGGAGGTGGAAATTGCAATGAACAGCGTCTGTCTCGTAACCTAACTGGCGCATTGTCAACAGCAGGGCGACGCTATCTGCACCGCCCGAAAGGGCTACAAGGCAATGAGCCTTAGGCTTTAAGAGCTGTTCCGAGGCTATGTAACGCCTGATCTTATTCAACATATAGCACCAAGCCCTTCAAGTATTCGCCTTCAGGATGATATATATTGATAGGGTGATCGGCTGGTTGATGAAGCTGATGGAGTATCCGAACCTTTCGACCCGCTTGTGCGGCAGCTGTGAAAACAGCCTGTCTAAAGTTGTCTTTAGTCACTACTTGAGAGCAACTAAACGTAAAGAGAATACCGCCAGAACGTATCTTTTCAAAGCCTTTCACATTAAGACGTGTATAGCCACGAAGCCCATTCTTCAATGCTTTTCGGTGCTTGGCAAAGGCTGGAGGGTCGAGTATAATAAGGTCATACTTACCCTCATTGTCATCAAGATACTTAAAGGCATCCTCGCAGAAAGCCGCATGTCTCGTGTCTTCGGGGAAGTTAAGAGCAACATTCTTATTGGTTAATTCGATGGCTTTTGCCGAACTATCGACAGAATGAACACACTTTGCTCCACCGCGCATAGCGTACACTGAGAATCCACCTGTGTAACAGAACATATTGAGAACACTGCGTCCTTGGGCATAGTATTCCAATAAACTGCGGTTCTCCCGTTGGTCAATAAAGAAGCCAGTCTTCTGTCCTTTCAACCAATCAATATGGAACTTTAAACCATTCTCTATCGCTATGTTGTTATCCGTCTGACCATAGATAAACCCATTCTCTTGCCCTAGTTCGGCTTTAAAAGGTAAGGTGGTCTCACTCTTGTAATAGATACTATCGAGTTGATCCCCCATCACTTTCACCAGCGCACGAGCAATGACTTCACGACAGACGTGCATTCCGACGGAATGAGCCTGCATAACAGCTGTTGTGCCATATATGTCTATTACAAGTCCTGGAAGGTTGTCGCCCTCACCATGAACGAGGCGGTATGTGGTATTGGGATAGCCCTCCTTGGCATCACCCGACTGACGAATTACACCGATGGCATTGCGTACCTGCAAGGCAGCAGAGAGCCTGCTCTCCCAGAACTCATCGTCAATCTTGACATCATGAAATGATAAAACTCGTACGGCAATAGAGCCTATTTGGAAGTGACCAACAGCTATGAAGCGGTTGTCGTGGGTCATCACTCTGACGATATCACCCTCTTCCAATCCTTCATCAATACGATTAAGTGCACCTGAGAATATCCATGGATGGAAACGAAGTAAACTCTCTTCTTTTCCTCTATTTAAGTATACTTGTTTATACATAAAGTGTTTTTTCGTTTATATATCCTTTCATCTTGTTATTAACAAAAGGCTCACACGGGGGCTTACTCGCTCTTGTGTGCAGCCTCAACAGGGTGTCGCTGGCTCTGGAGTGGGTACAACAACTAGTTTATAATCGCCCGTCTCCTTCATTTCGTGCAGACGTTCATAGAGCTTAATACAAGTCCATGCATCAGTGGAAGCATAGAGTTTCTGCTTGTCATTCAACACCTCATTCTCCCAGTTGGAGAGCTGTTCACGCTTGGCAATACGCTCGTGGAAGACGTTAGCATACAACTTCTGAAGACTCATGTCTTCGATTCCTAACGACTTAACATAGTCCTGTAAGTCAATAAAATAGCCTGGTTTGAAGTTGGCGCGTTGGTGAAGCATGAGCATATCATCGCTTAGTGAGAGTCCAACTTTGGGCACAGTGGTATCCTCAAGAAACCTCTTTATACAATCAGGGATACCTATGTAGTTCAGACGAAAGAGGAAACACACATCGTGATCACATGCTTGTAGGAGCGCAACCTTTGCGTCGGTGCCCCTTTTTAAACACTGGTCTGGTCTCTGTGTCAATGCCTATAATATCCCTGGAAAGCAGATAATCGACTGCTTTCTCAGCCTCTGTCTCATTGAGAATGACCACAATTCGACCTGGGAAAGTCACCCGTGGCAATAGAGATATCCTACTTTTATCGAACTTGTTATATATTACTTTATTCATTTCCAATACTCAACTGACTTGCAAAAGTATAAAAAAAGTATTAAAACATGTACTTATATGGCATGAAATTATTACTTTTGCAAGGATAAAACATTGATAAGATAAATGGCAAAGAAGAAATCCGAACGCAAGAGCAAGACGTTCACTGAGGCACTGGGGACTCAATAATATCATTAATGACAAGACGGGGTTTGTGGTCGGACTCATACTTTTGTGTGTCGCTTTATTCATCTGCATTGCTTTCATTAGTTACTTTTCTACAGGGACAGGCAGACCAGAGTTTGGTTGTAGATATGCGTCCCGGAGAGGTTCAGAATGGTGCTCGTGAGTTCCAGAACTACTGTGGTTCTATCGGAGCATTGCTTTCTTACGGTCTTATCTCACGTTGTTTCGGTATTCCCGCATTCCTTATTCCTGCCTTCATAGCGCTTTGTGGCGTTCGAATGATGGGTGCTTACAAGAAGATAAGTCTAACGAAATGGTTTCTCGGGATGGCTCTTGTAATGGTATGGGGGTCTGTCACGTTTGCTAAATTCCTAACTCCTTTGATGGGAGAGCAGGTTTTTAACCCTGGAGGCGACCATGGGGCATTCTGCGTCCAATATATGGAGAATCTTATAGGAGCACCTGGTTTGGTGTCGATACTAGTAATCGTTATGATTGCATACCTTACCTATTTGACTGCAGAAACTATCACTATCGTACGCAAAATACTAAACCCTGTGGGCTACATACGCAGTAAGGTGAAGTTCACCGTGGTGCGTGGTCGACATCAGGGAGATGCTAACAACAATGATGAAGAGGATATTCTCATGCCCAACGAGGAACTGGAAGACGAGGTTGAACCCATTGACTCAAGCCTTACCGAGCCTATCGACTTACCCACCGAGCCTACTGGTGTAGAGCGTCTACCCGACTCTTTCCCTGAGAAAAGCAGTCCTTGCTACACCACAGAAGAACGAGAAGAAGAATGAGAAACCGGGCTTTGATGTGGAAGAGACACATAAGACAGAGGTGGCAAGCGGGAACATTGTTGCCAACGACGAATTACTCTTAACGCCAATAAACCCACGTGAGCCATTCACGAAATGGAAGTTTCCTACACTCGACTTACTCAAACAGTACGATTCAGATAACCGGACTAACTATGTGAGTCAAGAGGAGTTAGAGGCTAACAAAGACCGCATTATAAAGGTTCTAAGCGACTTTGGCGTACAGATAAGAAGCATACGTGCAACGGTAGGACCCACTATCACGCTCTATGAAATTACTCCCGCACAGGGCATACGCATATCTAAAATAAAGAACTTAGAGGATGATATCGCTCTAAGTCTTGCTGCCATTGGTATAAGAATCATTGCTCCTATGCCGGGAAAGGGCACTATCGGCATTGAAGTTCCTAATGCGAAACCTAACATCGTATCGATGTTCTCGATCCTAAACTCTAAGAAGTTCCAAGAGTCGAAGATGGAGTTACCAATCGCATTAGGCAAGACTATCACCAATGATGTGTACATGGTCGACCTCGCAAAGATTCCTCATCTACTCGTAGCGGGTGCCACTGGACAAGGAAAGTCCGTTGGTTTGAATGCTATCATCACTTCGCTCTTATACAAGAAACACCCGAATGAATTGAAGATAGTGCTTGTTGACCCTAAAAAAGTTGAGTTCAGCGTGTACTCCCCAATAGCTAAACCATTCATGGCAGCCGTTGAAGAGAACGAAGAAGAGCCTATTATCACTGACGTGCAGAAGGTGGTAAAGACACTGAAAGGACTTTGCGTGCTCATGGATGAGCGTTACGACAAACTCAAGGCAGCCCGTGTTCGTAACATAAAAGGAATACAATCAGAAGTATCTGAACCACCACCTCAACCCTGAAGAGGGGCATGAATACATGCCATATATCGTTGTTATCATTGATGAGTTCGGTGACTTGATCCTCACGGCAGGCAAAGGAAGTGGAGATGCCTATCACTCGTATCGCCCAACTAGCACGTGCCGTTGGTATCCACATGATTATTGCTACACAGCGACCAACGACCTCTATCATCACAGGTAACATCAAGGCGAACTTCCCAGGGCGCATTGCTTTCCGTGTAGGAGCGATGATGGACTCTCGAATTATCCTCGATCGACCAGGTGCGCAACAGCTTGTTGGACGTGGTGATATGCTTTATCTCAACGGAGCTGACCCTGTTCGTGTGCAGTGCGCATTTGTGGATACACCCGAAGTAGAGAGTATCTCGAAGTTTATCTCTAATCAGTTAGGACCTGTGGCACCATTAGAAATCCCAGAGCCATTGTCTGATGACGATGCTGCTGGCGGTGGTTCGCTCGACACCCACAGCCTGGATCCGCTCTTTGAAGAGGCTGCTCGTGCCATTGTTGTCAATCAACAAGGATCAACGAGTATGATTCAACGCCGTTTCTCTATCGGTTACAACCGTGCTGGAAGGCTCATGGATCAGATGGAGAAAGCTGGTATCGTGGGAGCAGCGAAGGGTTCTAAACCACGTGAAGTATTGCTTAGTGACGAGGTGAGTCTCGATAATCTCTTGGCAAGTCTACGTGGATAACAACCCAAGAACAGTAACTTTTTAATTAAAGAAATACGTCGATTAAAACAATACGACAATGAAACAAATTAAGTATCTACTATTACTTGTAGCCATCTTGATGGCTAACAGCACCTTTGCACAGAGTGCGGCAAAGGCTAAGGAGTGCCTCGATAAGGCAACAGCAATCGTCTCTAACCAAAGCGGTATCACCGCTCGTTTCACCATTTCAAGCCCTAGCATGGGGCATACCAGTGGTTCTATCTCGGTGAAAGGCTACTAAGTTTGTTGCCACAACACCGCAAGCTACCATTTGGTTTAACGGCAAAACGCAATGGACTTACATGAAGTCTACCAACGAGGTGAACGTTTCTAACCCTACTGAGGCACAGCGAGTAGCCATGAACCCATACGCCTTGATGACCCTATATAGACAAGGTTACGACCTGTCAATGACGTCTCAAGGTGGCTCATACGTCGTTCACATGAAGGCAACAAACGCTAAACGCAGTGTGTCTGAGGCTTATGTAACCGTTAGCAAGGGCTATCAGTTGCAGGGAATCAAGATGAAACAAGGAGGGAAGTGGACTACTATTAAGATTAGTTCTATCCAACGCAAGAGTCTGTCAGACGGCATTTTTAACTTCAATAAGAAGCACTATCCAAGTGCAGAAGTTGTTGATTTAAGATAATAAACACACTCTTTTCTTCCTTTATTTATCAATCATCAAGAAAAGAGGAAAGCGATAAGAAAGAAGCAGAAGGAGACAGGGATGACTTATTGGGAGACCTTTCTAACTCTTCGCCAACACTTCTCTCTCGCTGAAAAGCGCATTAAACAAAGGAGAGTCAACCGCATAGCAAGGTATATCTACTATGCGTTGACGCTCTTTGCGTATGCTTATATCGCATGGGGCGGATGGCAACTTGCCAACTTAGCAAGCGAACCTGAATATGGTGGCTATCGTCTCATCTTTATCCTCTTACCCCCTCTTTCTCATCGTTGACCATATCTTTCGCTATGGAACAATACGTCAGGAATTCTTCCGATTGCGCCCCTTATCTTCTCTTACCATTGCCTCGTTACGCTTGTGTTGACTATCTCATCCTGCGTCAGATAGCGCAACATGGTAATCTCTTCCTACCTCTCATCGCTATTCCCTTTGGTTTGAAAGCCTTATTACCAGCCGTCGGACCAATGGAAATGATGGGTTACACGCTTGGAATATGCCTACTTAGTCTTATCAACGGACAGTTTTTTCAAATCACACGAACACTATCCTCACGCCGACTTGTTTATTACCTCTTACCCATAGTGGTTTATCCACTCCTTTTCCTCCCCTTCTTCTTCGTGCCATCTGTAGCTGACCTCTTTCATCAGGCGGCTCTCTTCGGACAACTAATCATGCGAGGAAACATCGCTTTCTATCTACCAGCTCTGTGCCTACTCATCATCCTCACGCTCATAAACAGGCGTGTTCTGTTGAGTCATCTCTATTATGAAGCATACACGGCAGGCGTAGCAAAGACGACAAAAAGGCGTGTTCTATCGCTCAATTTCTTAGAGCATTTCAAAGAGTTAAGCGAATACTTGAAACTGGAAGTGCGTTTCATCCAACGCAATAAACGCTTGCGTCACTCCTTTATCAACAGCACCTGCTTCATTATCTTTTATTCGATAGCGATGATTTGGCAGTCCGAAAGCGGCTCAACCATCACTGCTACCATCCTTCTCTATTGTTTTTCAATCTATGGCATAGCCTTTCTTACTCCCTTGATGTGCTATGATGGCAACTATTTCGAGTGCCTTGTCATGCTGCCAAAGAGCCTACATCAACTCTTACTTGCCAAGTATTACTTTTATTCAGCACTCTTGCTCATCCCTTTATTGTGCCTCCTTCCTGCCGTGATAATGGGTAATGTGAGTGTGTGGCTCATCCTCGCTTTCTTCCTTTATACCGCTGGATTCACTTATAGGATACTCTTCCAAATGGCTATATATAATAAGGTGTCATACCCTATGAACGCCTCTCACTCGGCGACTCGATCGAACACAAAGATACCATACATGCAATACATCGTACCTTTCATAGTCCTCGGTCTGCCCGTACCTGTCATCCTTTTAGGGAAAAACTGCCATCTAGAAAATCTATCTAACCTTCTTCTTGCTCTCATCGGATTACCCTTTATTCTTACGCACCGGCACTGGATCAAACAGATCAACCGCCGAATGAGAGCACAACAACACGAACAGATTGCAGGCTTCCGAGGCTGTTAGATGCAGAAGAAGCAGACTAATAAGATTCTGTGAAGTATTCTTCAGCTGTGTAAATTAGCCATTTCTCTTTTTAGCCTAACCCTCTTCCGTTAAAGAAACTTCCCTCCCCTATTCTACTGAGAATAAACGAACTACAAGAAAAGAATGTGTGTTTTGGATCACTATGAAGGATATGTAAAAACGGAGATAAGTCATTTCTGATATTTATTTACAATCCCACTAGGACATAAAAACAAGTTTTCTGAATGATTGAAACCTACAAGCAATAAAAAAAGCGATGGCCTTCTCAGGTGATCGCTTGCACTCTAATAGGTATTAGTTACTTTCTAAAAGGTAAAAGATTGTGTTCAGGATAACGATACAAAGATATGATTTTTTATTGTAACTAGCAAACTTATCCAACACTTTTTCATGACATTCTACGTGTGTACGAACACATATTTAGGTGATTAATGGGCGTGATTAAAAACCTATCTAGCCATCTCAATAGTCTCAGTCAACCTTCCCCACAAAGAAAAAAAACATCACCCTAACTTCAACCACAGCCTCACGTCTATCTCCTCTACAGCCTCACCCCCATCCCTCTCCGAATGGAAAAGCCTCCCCCAACCCCTCCGAAAGGAGGGGAGAGCCTAACGGGAGCAAGTTAGGAAAAGGCATTCTTAATACAAAGAGGGCGTTCCTTCAATGTGAAGGAACGCCCTTTTCATTGCAAGGAAACGCCTTCTTGACTTGCAAGGGAGGCTCTTTTAGATAGAAAGAAGCACTTGGGGGAACACATCCCCTCCTTTCGGAGGGGCTTGGGGAGGCTTGTAGCAGGCTCTCTTATTAAGCCCCTCTCTCTCTTAAATAGATATATCCTACATCAGAGCTGACGTCAAAAAAAAACGCTAAAAAGTTTGGTCAATTCATTAAAAAGCTATACCTTTGCACTCGCAAAAACGATTTGAGCGCCCTTAGCTCAGCTGGTAGAGCAACTGACTCTTAATCAGTGGGTCTAGGGTTCGAGTCCCTAAGGGCGCACAACTAACAGGTTTTTGACCCAAACCAATCGTTTAGCTTGCGCCCTTAGCTCAGCTGGTAGAGCAACTGACTCTTAATCAGTGGGTCTAGGGTTCGAGTCCCTAAGGGCGCACAAAGAGGATTTCTATTTATTAGAAATCCTCTTTTTTTATGCTTGCAAAGGTGGATATGTAAGATTAATGGCGAATTATCCGTAAGATAATTACGGATAATTGGAATTTAAATATTACCTTTGCGAAGAAAACATCAATTATGGTACTATGCTAGTTAAGTTCGCTGTAACTAATTATCGTGGGTTTGCTCAAAGAATAGAATGGGATTTGAGTAAGCCGAGTAATTATTCATTTAATACTTTCGCTATAAAGAATGGCATTATAAAGAATGGTATTCTCTATGGTCCCAATGGTTCAGGGAAGTCGAACTTTGCCTTATCTCTGTTTGATATTGTCAATCACTTATCACAGAGATGGAGACCATCAGATTATTATAATAACTTTGTGTTTGCAGGGAAACCCACTTCTCTGGTAAGTTTCGAATATACATTCCGCTTTGGTCAAGACGAACTTTATTATACGTATAAGAAAGGGTTAACAGGAATAATAAGGAGTGAGAAATTATTAGTAAATGGTAACCTTGTGTTCTCTCGTACGGAAGGAAAACAACTGGAACTTAGTTCCGAATATCCCATCGATAGTGCAGTTAGATCGAATCTATCCGATAATGTCAATAACGTTTCCATAGTAAACTTCCTCCTTGCCACATATCCTCTTCCTGCCAACCATTATCTCTTTAGACTACAGGAATTTGTAAACTCCATGTTGTGGTTTCGTTGTTTAGAACAGAGAGAGTTCATTGGTTTAGTATCAGCACCTATCAATTTGGATGAATACATCATCAAGGAAGGACTTGTAAAAGACTTTTCTAGTTTTTTACAAAGGGTTAGTGAACAAACATTCAACTTCGTTACCCCAGCAAAGGGAGACCGGGTCTTGCAGTGTATATTCAATAGCAACAAAGTAACATTCGACTCCATAGCCTCTACGGGGACACATTCGTTAATGCTACTCTATTATTGGATCAAACAGATGTCAGGTGCTTCTTTTGTCTTTATCGACGAATTTGATGCCTTTTATCATTATGACCTTTCCTATAAAGTATGTAAGGAGTTATTCTCACTTGATAACTGTCAGATATTTACCTCTTCGCATAATACTTACCTCATGACCAATGATTTGTTGCGACCAGATTGTAATTTTATCATTAACAACAATAAGATTAAGCCATTGACAGATTGTACTGACAAGGAATTACGCTTCGGACATAACATAGAAAAACTATTTCGTGGAAAGGCTTTTACACTATGATCTTATTCATCGTAGAGGGTTCTAAGACTGAACCAAGAGTATATGAGACTATTAAAAGGTTATATTTCAGAGACGAAGAAGATATAATTTGCATCTTTGGGAGTAATATCTATGGACTTTACAATTGTCTGAAGAAGTATAATGCGGACTTTGACGACATTGGCAATGTTGCTAACATTGTCGATGTTATCAGAGAGATGGATCCTAAGAATGCAGAGGTATTAAAGAATATAAAGCTCTCTTCTGATATTGATCAGGTTTTTCTGTTCTTTGATTATGACTTTCAACATGCTTTCCATGTGCAAGAGCAGCATCCAGAATGTCCATTAGAAGAGATACTAAAGGAGGATAATGAAAGACTAAGAAAGTTATTGGATTTCTTTAATGAAGAAACGGAAATGGGAAAGTTATACATTAACTATCCGATGATTGAGTCTTTGAAATATACGAAACAGCTTCCAGATGATGACTTCAGAACATACGAAACAACATTAGAGGAGTGCCATGGTCAATTCAAAAAAGCAGCTGAGGAGTTCTCAGACTATAAGGATTATAAGGGGATTTTATTGGATAGAGCACCTGTCGATATTGAGGAGTTAAGGCGTAATTGGGAGCTATTAAAGCAGCAGAATGTTATGAAAGCAAATTACATTTGTTCTCTCGCTTATAGTATGCCAGACAGTAAGGAGGATGTCTCACAACAACAAGTATTTGCACACCAAATCAATACATATGATAAGAACAAGTCGATTGCTATCTTAAATTCATTCCCCTTGTTCTTGTATGATTACCTTAAATAAGATTCTAAGATAGCAATGGATGAAAGATAATACGTATCTCTTTCATTATAATAAGATGAATGGTAAGCAGTGGTACAAATGCTGAGAAGTAAGTTTATATACACCTATTATTATATAAACTGACAATGAGTAAGATTCTTGCGGTTCGATGTCTTCCAATGGAGAAAAGAGTTGAGCGGAATACGGGAATCGAACCCGCCTCTCAGGCTTGGGAAGCCCGTGCACTACCGATATGCTAATTCCGCAATGGAGCCGATACCCGGACTCGAACCGGGGACCTACGCATTACGAATGCGTTGCTCTACCAACTGAGCCATATCGGCGGTCTTGCAGATGCAAAGATACTGCAAAAAAAACAAACAACCAAATTTTACTTCTTTTTTGTGTAGCATTTTCTATTGTGGATGAAGCAATAAAAAGAAGATCATCCAGCGTTCTTTGCAAAGATTCCCTATAGACAACCAAGAGAAAACGATATGCACTTGATGGGTATAAGGGGCGAACAATCAGAAACTAATCTACATAAAAGAGGAACTGATACTATACGAAAAGTGAGCTGAAACAGCACCCACAATTACTTGTAGGAGCTGCCCAACTCACTAACACTTAACAAACTAACCTAATTATTTCTTGATGACTTTCAATGTCTTGTAAGTCTTTCCATTCTTCATTACTTGTACGAAGTAGATACCACGAGCACCACTGATTGCGACATTTACAACCTGTCCTTCTACTGCTTCAAACTGGTTGCTCTGTAAGAGTGAACCGGTTGCGCCAAGGATATTTATTGTATAATGACCATTCTCAGCAAAGCGCATGTTCACACTTTCAACAAATGGATTAGGATAAACACTCAAGCCTGTTTGAGCCTCAACAGTAGAGATTCCGTCTGGAATTGCAGTGATATCAACAATCTCATTCACCGTCTTCTCATCTTCACCCCATCCGTTCTTCAACTTCAAGGTAACGTTCTTCTTACCTGGAGCAGCATAGGTTACAACAGCTGTCTTATCACTTTCTGATGAAATTCTGCCATCACCTAATTCCCATGTAGGAGTAGTCTTCACCTCGTATGTACCAACAACACCTGGGAAACCAAGTACATTGTTGTCTGGTTGTTGGTCTACATAAGCAGCTGTAGAAGTGTTTTCACCACCGCTACCTTCCGTAACTACAACAGAACCATCAAAGTCACGACCAGCAGTACCAAGGTTCTTGAACTTCTTACCATCAACCTCTTCAAAGGTGAAGTAAGCCTTCAAGTTAGAAGGTATTGAACCTTCCTTATAACCCTTCATAGCCTCTAAACTTCTTCTTTAGACAATGGCTTATCCCATACTTGAACCTCATCAATGACACCATTGAAGCCGCTCTTGTAAACACCACCACCACCAATAAAGATGTCAGCTACCTCATAACTGCGGATACGGTTATCGTTTGAATCCTCACGACGGATAGAGTTTGAGAAGCTGTGACTAGCAACTTCACGACCATTGAAATAAATCTTTTGAATGTTACCATCCGTATGGGTTACAACAATGTGATTCCATACTCCAGGAGTAACACTATATCCCGTAGTCATCACATCCTCGTAAGGAATATCATGAGAGGTCCAACCCATCGTATTGAAAGAGACTTCATTCGCTGGGTGGAGAGAACGACCTTGCCACTCAGGACGGATTGTTACCCAAAGATCACCCCAGTTGTTATGTGGCCAGCTATCCTTGATTGAGTTCTTATTAATAAGGTTTGTACCCTGCTTATCATGGTTGAAATTATCAGCCTTGAACCACAATGCATAAGAATAAGACTTACCTTTTTGAACATCACCAGGGATGCGGAACATCTTAGGATCGGTGATAACCAAACCATGTGAAGCCATACCCTCACCCAAACGAGCGTCGTAAGTGTAAGATACAGGCTTTCCTGTTTGCTCTGTTTGCTTATCAGCTGTAAGTGTATTGATGTGAGGAACAGCACCAGTAGCCTCTGGTGTAATCTTCACCTTACCACGTGTTGTGGTTGACTTACCCTTACTATCAACAACAACGAGGTCGTAAGTTCCTTCCTGCTCAACCTTGAATGTAGCACTTGTACCACTTCCTGCGGTTGCTACAGTAGCCCCTGTCACAGCATCATTCAATGTCCATGAGGTAGCAGCAGGCACCATCTCATCAAGATACTTGAGTGTAAATTCCTCTCCTGGCTTGATGACTGGGCGGTCAGCAACTACGTCGCTTAATGGCTGGTCATAATCAACTGTTTGATAGTTAGACCATACGATCGCTGAACCCTGCTTACCATCAGGGGCAACGGCACGCACTCCGAAGCGGCATTCACGCTTGTCATTGCCTGATACCATAGGTGCATCTACAACATAAGCTGCCCATGAGGTAGTAGCTGTAAGGAGCTGTTCTTTCTGCCCTTTCTGCTGGAAGTAGATTTCATAATACCATGTTCCAACCTCGTCATTATAGGTTTTCTCCCAGTCTGACTCTTCTTTTGAAGCATATTGCAACTTGAAGTCACAAGCATTGTAACGACCACGGAGCACCTTTACTTGCTTAATGGTTGGAGTTGCAGTATTGAATAATTGAGTCGAATTACGCAATGCCATCTCACCAACATGGAGCTGGTAATCAGCAGGACTATTCTCTACAACAAGTCCCATCATAGCCACCTTATCACCTGCAGCAAGCCCTAAATCGGAAGCCTTAACGGTGAATGTGCTCCATTTACCTGCTGTCTCTGTAGCTGGTAAATCAACTTGTTTGTAGTCAGTGGTGTGATCCTTCAATGCAACAAAGAGTTTTGCATGAGAATCTGTACCCTTCAATGTCTTATAGGTAACCGAGAACTCATAGTCAGGTTGCACCTCAAGCATGGTCTTAAAGAGCTTCACACGAGAGAAGTCAGTCTGTCCAGAGAGTGACAAACAAGAGCCTCCCCAATAAGCATCATCGAAGGTGAGTTCTGCTTTCACTAGTCCGTTGATGTTGCTTCCATTCACTTCATCATTGCTATCAGTAATCCACCAACGCCATGTTGGCATGAAGTCTTGAGTATTGAGGTTATACCACTTATGATCAAAAGCGACCTGTCCATCCTTGCGGAAACTCAATCCATTACCAAGGTTGAAACGTGAGACAAATGGTATCTGCTGTATGGTTGACTTCGCTGTAAGGAAGGTTGCAAGCCCATGGAAGTTCTTCAGGCTAGAGTTAGCCAACGTACAATTTGTGTTGATATCAGGCAGATAACCAGGGTTGTTATTACCTCCACTGAATATCAATTCTTGCTTCTTCAGATAGGCTTTCTGTATTGCGATGTCTGAAGTTCCATCGTCGGTTGCACTCTGATGGATGAGACTTTGTGAGTGAGCACCCCAAAAGCCGATAGAGATATTATTGTTTAATAATGCACTCCAGTTGTTATTTCGCAACGCACGTCCTTGTATATCAAAACCTGCATAATAGTCGAAGCTACTGCGACCTAAGCTATTAGCTGTACTTACAGAACCACTTAGATGCCAATTACCCCAGTTGTAATTCGCAAAGAGCATATCGGTTGCAATGTGATCTTTATCACCAAAGATCTTCTTGTTATGGTTACCTAAACCACCATCAAAGTGGATTCCGCCATCATCACCAGTACCATCATACCAGTGTACCTCAAACTTCCAATCAATCTTCTTTGCCTCTTTATGACATTCAACGAAGAAGTTAGTTAGCTCTTCCATTACAGCGGCAGAGGTGTGGAACTCCGAGTTGAAGCCAATTCCATTGATACCATAATACTTCATTAAGCGCACAAATGGTGCCGCATAAATGAACTTGCCACCCCTCTTTTGCGTCAATTTATATAATACGCGACTATAGGTATCTGGACGCCACTGACTTAGATAAACATAAGCACCAAAACCTATTGACATTACACAACCTACTGAAACACCATTCTTATGGGCTACATCAGTAAGACCAGCAGACGAACGAATCCATGGAGAAGTCCAGTTTCCATGAATATCAATATATGACCACAAGCTGAAATTATCACCTTCGAAGCAATAACGAGGTAATGCTTTCCACTTAGAAGTAGGGTCGTCAAGTGGTGTCCAAAGACACATCTTACGTTCTGGATTAACACCTTGACGCACCTGATAGTCACCATCTTTAATGCGCTCCAATGGGCGAACACGAGAGATGTAGAACTGGTCGTCAATAGCACTGACACCTTGTGGCTGTTTCATCTCACCTTTCATCCAGGCTTCTAGATAGTTAGGGAGATCTTCAAACTTGGCGTCCTGAATGTCTAACGGATGCGTTGGAGTGCGCTGTGCAGTAGCACTCAAACAACTAGCTAGAGCCAAGGACGCAAAAAGCGTAAACCTTTTCATAATTTAAATGTTTAGTTAATAATTAGTTTAAGGGGTTATTATTTTAGGTTTTTAAGGGGAGTTATTTTGAGAAGCGAAAAGAGTTTTGAGAAGTAAAGGGAGTTACTTTCACTTTATCGAACTCCCCTCACTTCTCAAAAAACATCTTATCTGCAGATTAACTTAACGGTACGAAGTGTCTTTCCATCCTTCTTTACGTTTACAATGTAAACGCCTTGAGCACCAAGATGGAGGCGAACATTATCGGAACCATTGACAGATAGGCTCTTACCAGCTACAAGCTGACCATTTGTAGAGTAAATCTGAACAAGATAGTTACCCGCTGTTTCAATGTCGAGTAATACGTCACGATCAACTGAATAAACCTTCATGTCAGCAGCCTCAGTGCCGTTGATACCTGTTGGATCAGCCTTCACCTTGATTACCTTGAAGGTACGAGTATCTGAACCATGAGCGTTCTTCAATGTCAAAGTTACCTCATAATCACCTGGTTTAGCATACGTTAGTTTAGCACTACCAGCGAGATCGTTACCCTCATGTGACACTATAGTAGCCTTCTTAGCAGTCCACTCTGCTGTAGTCTTTACTTCGAAGTTACCAGAAACGAATGGGCTACCAGCATCAAAAGTTGGTTCGTCAGGAATAAGAGCAGAAACGCCCTCACCTTGTCCAGCGCGTAATTCACCATGAGCCAACTTAGCATCACCTACCTTACTTGCGAAGTAGTAGTCACCATCAGCATTGTTCTCAAAGTCCCAATAAGCCTTCAAACCAGCCTCATTAGGATTGGTTGACATCATTGACGCTGTTGCTTCAGCTTCAGAGAGATACTTATTATAGAACTTAACATCATCAATGGTTGCATTCATAGCAGCTGTTTGATGGCGACCAAGACTAATGCCAAGGATGTTAGAATCCCACCAGCCATTATTAGCAAATCTTTGAGGACAGAGACCTGTACCATCAGTACCATAGCTCCAAGTTGTAGCTTCTGCCTGTTTACCATTAATGTAAAGCATTGGCTTGGTTGTTGAGCCATCACCATTCATAGCTAAAGTAAAGTGGGTCCAAGCACCTTGGAACGAAGTCAACTTTCCAACGTTGTTTGTACTCTGGAGAGCCACCACCATTCCTAGCACGGAGTGTCAACTCATAGATACCAGTGTTAGGATCGTATGTAGACCACATTGTACCCCAGTTATTCTGTGGCCAGCCAATACCTGGACTACGCATATCAATTATCTGAGTACCACCAGAGAAGCTATTGAACTTCACCCAGAAAGCAAGTGACCAAGGCTGATTGTTGTTTGCCAAACCTAGTTCAGAAACCTTAACGCCAACTGGCTTTTCAAGCGTCTTGATACCTCTTGAACCAGAGCCGTCAGCCTTCTTACCCTCGTACTTCATTGTTACTTGTGCATTGGGAAGAACTTCGATAGAAGTTGTCTGGTCGTCAGCTGTTAGAGAGTTGATATGAGGAACGGCACCAACAGCTTCAGAAGTAATCTGAATGTAGTTAGAGTATCTTACTTCCTTATCGGTGCGAAGACCATTTTGATTCACCTTACCTGTAAGTACAAGGTCATAGAAGCCCGTAGCACTTAAACCATCAACATGGATCTTCTTAGATTGATCGCTGGTTTTAACAACTACACCATTATGCTCAATCTTCCAGTCTCCTACTTCATGGCGTGGGTCTACATAAGCAATAGTAAATTCCTCATTAGGCTTGATGATAGATTTGTCAGCCTTGATTTCATCGCTGTAATCGTATCGATTAAAGATATTATGTTGCTCTGTGCCCCATGCTATGTCGCTCTCTTTCTTCATATCAAGAGATACGGCAGAAACACCAAATTTAATAGTGCCCTCACCCTCGAAATTAACAGGAACAGAGTAATACATACCTGCCCAAGAGGTTGTAACACCCATTAAGATTGGCTTTTCATTACCCTGCTGTGCCCAGAGTTTGAAAAGAGAAGTCTTCACATCAGTATTGTAGCAAGGCTCGCCCGGGCCTTTATCATTAGGCATGTTGAAGATAATCTTACCATCAACACCATTCTGTGCAGAGTGTAACAAAGCTGTAGATACAACCTGTGGCATTTCTGGTTTCTCGAATGTTCCACGAACAATAGAGAACTCGCCAAGATAGAGATTAAGATTGTTTGCATTCTCCATCTTCAATGCAACGAGCGCAAGGTGCTTATTTGCTAAGTTACCATCAACCGTGAAGGTCTTCTCTACCCACTTATCTTCATCTGTCTCATCAGAAGCATTCAGAACCCTATAATCATTCTCGGCATTTACATTATCCTTTGTTAGAAGAACCAAAGAAGCATCTGACTTACCAGACTTCACCTTATAACGGAAAGTGATCTTATCGCCTGCCTTCAACTCAAAGTCTGTCTTGAAGAGGTGGAGATACTCCTTAGGAGTGTTACCAAAGATTCGTACTGTAGAACCACCAAGATATGCATCATCCCATACGAACTCAGCATCCAAACCTGTTCCATCATCTGGAACATCAATAGGTTCACGGCCTAACAACTTCTTAGCAAACCACCAACGCCATGTTGGCAAGTAGTCCTGAACACCTACGTTAGCCCAAGGACGATCGTTCTTACGCTCACCATCATAGTTGAAGAACTTACCATTACCCAAGTTAAAATAGCTGATGAATGGTTCTTCGGCTAGATTCCATGACATGGAACTACGTGCCGTCATCATGGAAGACATACCTGCAAAATCAAAGTTATCAGCATTGTAATTCAAGCTATTATCAATCTCAAGGTTGTTAACAGGGTTGCGGGAACCGCTTGAGAACCAACGCTCTGTACGCAACATATAGGTACGCTGCTTGGTTTCAGGGTCACTTCCCTTCTCACCACGGCTCTCAAAGAACATGTTCTGAGAGTGAGCTCCCCACAAACCAATAGAGATTGGATAGTTCTTCAACAATGTCCAACGAGGAGTTGAGTGTGGCTCACCACCTTGCATATTGATACCCGCATAGAGATACAATGGGTCACGATGGATTTCTTTAGCCTTCTCTACAGACTGGCTCAATAACCATTGACGATTCCAGTTATAGTTGAAGAACAATGAAGCAGCCTCACTTCCCTCTACACCAAACACATTCTTGTTATTATCTGTCAATCCTTGATCGAAGTAACGACTACCATTTTCTTGTGTACCATCATACCAGACATTCTCGAAAATAGGGTTAAGCGACTTCATTGCTCTATTCAGATTAACATGGAAATCCTTAATTGCTTTCGTCACCCTACCACGAGTATAAATCTCTGTGTACTCTGAGTTATAACCAAAACCGTCATAACCATAGTAATTCATGTAGGCAGCAGCCTTGTCAATCTCAACTTTTGAGAGAGTCTCTAAAGCGGATCTCCAGCCACCATCTAGATTACCATAAGGAATACCAGCAACCGAAGATACAGGTACACCATTCTTATGTGCTACGTCCAACAGCGCTGCAGGAATACGACCTAAGCCACAGTTCCAGTCTCCCCAGTGAGTTACGTAAGGCCACATTGAGAACACCTCAGAATCGAAGACACCATCAGGGAGAGCATTCTTGCTAGGCACGTTCCATGGTAACCAAGCGATAAGACGCTTGTCATTCTCTGCTGTAATGTTTGTTCTTACCTGTGTGTCAGGGTTGCGGAAACGCACTTTTGGTTTCACACGAGAGATAAAGAAGTTATCGTCCTCGGTAATCTTTGGATTTGTTTTTGACCAATTCCTTAATCTATTAGGGAACTCTTGTGACTCAAATCCCCACGAGATGTAGCCTTCCTTCAGTTCCTGCGCCATAAGCGTAGAAGGAGCCAAGAAGCAGCCCAAAAGGAGTAGATTTAATTTCTTCATAAATAACTTAAGTTTTAATTTTTATTAATTAGGTTTTCTTTAAATCACTTGCTTTTACGTCCCCACCATTTATTTCTTAATTATAAGAAAGGTATGGACTTCTTTGTTTTGTATCATGACATGAAACAAGGTTAACCAACTTGTGGTATCCAAGTTGGATAACCTTATTTCGTTTCTATTACTTGATTGCTATCTTTTGTGTGCGAATAACATTCTTATTCAACATCTTAACGAGATAAACACCTGGTACTAACTCATTTGTATTAAATGTCTTTGGTTGAACCATACTCTTGATAGTCTGACCATCAGCAGAGAATACCCATGCACGTTCAACATTGTTGAAAACAACCTTACCATCAGTAACAACGACAGAAGAGGCTGCACTAGCGTTAGCTGTTTGGATGTTAGTTGAACCGCCTTCGAGCATCTCTGGCTGCTCAGCTGTACCCTTATCGTGGGTATCAGTCTTACCACCACGAGCTGCATGAGTACCTGTAATGGTTACTCCGAAATCGATAGCAAAACCCTTATTGAACTTACCCGTTGGGGTCAAACCACCCTGGAACCATGCATCACAGAATACAAGACGGAGACGACTCTTACCTGGTTTAGCATCTTCTGGAATGGTAAACTCATATTCATTAAGCTGTTGTACTTGTGCTGGCACACCAGAACGCACCTTACCAAAGAAGACTACACACTCGCCCTCATTGGGGTTAGTTGAAAGATTATCTGGGTTGAATTGCTTGTCACCATCAAAGTCCATCCAAGCCTTACCCATGCAGTAACGAAGGTCGTCATGGCTATTATCACGTGCTGGAGTAGCCTCGTAACCCTTAATCTTCACTTTCACTGTCGCACCCTGTGCCACTTCGAGTTCTTGACTCGTAGCATCCACATAGTTCGTCTCGTTTCCTGCAGGACCGTTAGCAGTATAGTCGATATTCTTTGTACCACCCTCTGTCTGGAACTTCTGAACGTAACGAATCTTCTTCGCAACGTCTGCACCAGCAGCAGCAGCATTGTCGAGTTCAACTGTTCCGTAGCCCTCTTCTTTAGCATTAGGAAGATCTGATTGCTGAGCACGTGGAACCTCTATCCATACTATCTTAGAGTAAGTTTTGAGGTCAGTTCCTACAGAACGAACACCAATAAATGGTCTATCATTTACATCAGTAAACTGTATGTTTGGAATGAGAGTAGCCCATTGTGATGTACGACCAACTTCAGATACGGCACCATCCGGACCATTTTTATAAAGGATTTCGAAGTGATCAATGTTTGCATCATCGTTGTAGATGGTAGGATTATTACCTGGATCTTTATCAATACCCCATACAGCCTTAACAGAAAGAGAGTTTTTAGTCTCTTCTTTACCTGGACAGTTAGCCCCTTCACATTTGCTGGTGTAGCTGTCACGTCATCATTGATTTCGAGCTTACCAACAAGTACTTTATAATCTGCATCTGGATTATTTACACGCAAACCAATACGCTCAATCTTCTGACCAGCGGTGATATCACTCAATTCAATACTCTTTTCTGTCCAATTGCTGTTATCTGTATTGCCTACTGGATAAACCTTCCATGCTCCATTTACACGTACAATTAAAGAAAGTTTAGAGTCTGTTGTCCCTTCCTTGCCTGTCTTGATAGCCAGCTTTGCTACAACCTTACCCTTAGAAGGAGTGAGGTTAGTCTTATAGAGGACAACGTCTGTCGCACTAGCATTACTTACACCCTTCAAGCTTAAACAAGCACCACCAGTATAGGCATCCTCATTGGTCAAAGATGGTTGAACTGCTGTGCTTGCCGTCTCAGTACCTGCATCAACAACCAACCAACGATAAGTTGGAACGACATCTTGACTACTCATGTTGTACCATGAGCCCGCTGTCTTCTTACCTTTATAATTATATCGTTCACCATTACCCATATTAAAGTGGGTTGCAAAAGGAAGGTTGCCAGAAATAGCTGTGCGCTCTGGAATCCAAGAAGCAAGACCTGCGAAGGTTCTCAATGGCGGTGTACCACCTTGTGCTTCAACATTATTACCCCTATTGCTAATTGCTGGACGTGACAATGGATTACGATTACCACCAGAGAAAGCACGCTCAAGATACTCTTGATAGTTAGACATACGAGACATTGCGTCACCACCTGTATTATAACTCCAGAAGCGACTTTCTGCATGTTCTCCCCATAGACAGATACCACAACGATTTGCATCTTGGTTGTTAAGACTATTCCATCGTCTGTCCATACTTACTATCCATACACCAGCATAAAGCCCATCAGCAGAGCCCATAGTGCGTTCAGCCTCTTTTACAGACTCTCCCATACTCCAACTGAAGTCGTTGTTGTCGTAATTCAACATTACCTCACAGATACGATTGTCCTTGTCTTGACCCCACATATAACTCGAGTTATAAGAGGTAAGTCTAGAACTCGTTGTATAATACATAATCTTGAAGTCGTTGAAACCTTCAGCCTTCGCAATCTTATAGAGTTCCTTGTGGAAAGCAATATTATCTGCATCCTGATACTTATTTGTGCTTTCCCAGTTATAGTTGATACCATCGAAACCAAGGAAGCGCATGCAGTTGATGATAGGATGCGTATAGCGGAAGCTACCATCGCTATTACGAGTCATGATAAAGCTTGCCCAACTGTTAGCAGCTCCACCCGTTGTATGATCGAAGAACTTAATACCAGCGAAGATGCTTGTACCATTGCGGTGAGCAGCATCAGCCCATGAACCTGGTGCTTGGAAAAGTCCGTAGTTCCAGGCACCAAACAGGTTGGTATAGTTCCACATAGAGAAGTTATCGTTCGCAAAAGTATTCGAAGGATAACCACCGAGGTTCTTTCCTGCACCACCAGGGATATTCATAAAGAGGTTACGATTCTCATATGTTCCTGGAAGAAGACGGTCAGCACGAGACTCAATAGTACGCTTCTTCACGTGAGAACGAATAAATTCTACTTCATCTTTAATACCCCATGCTTCTAAATCAGCGTCTGTTGGATATTTCTTTCCTTGGTCTATGAGCTGTGCAAAATGGTCTAACAAGGTCTGATCACTGAGCTTAGAAAGATCATAAACCTGGGTTGAAGAGGTAGAAGAATAGGTTTGTGCATGAGCTCCTACAGGTGTCATCGTCATCATTGCAGCTATAAGCCATGCATTAAGAGTAATTTTTTTATTCATATAATTTAGGTTTTGTTATTAGTGTTCGATAGATTTAGTTCCTGGCAGAGAGTAGGTTAAGACTCTCTGCCAGAATATTATCTCAGAATAACGAGACAATTAGAAGTTAGGAGTTAGTCTATCCCAGAAGAGGCGAGTTGCCATCTTGTCTGGACCGCCCAATGCTGGGATACCAGTGTTGTCAACATCCTGCTTTGTAGCAATGTCGCTTGTGCCAGGGAATGGCAGACGGCGCATGATATCACCAGGAACTAAACTACCATCAGCCTCATCGATGTTCAAAACAGGCAACATACGTGGGAAACCTGTACGACGAAGGTCTACCCATGCTTCGAAACCATTAGGATAAGTAGCGAGATATTTCTGTGTGATTATCTTCTCCAACTTAGTTTCCTGAGAGTCACCATCGTTCCACTTTACACCAATATGAATAGGTGACGCAGCATCAGGAGTATCACCCGTAGGATCTTTATAAACGTAAGCAACAGGATTCTCTTGCTCCATGTACTGATGAATCCATGCGTCATACCAGTTCACATTCCCCTGACCATTAGGTCCTTCACCATCCATAGACTTCATTTCTGGGTCTTCACAGTTACCATGGAGAATACCTTCTTCATAGAAGTGTTGTGCTGTTCCTCCCATATTCCAACCACGAAGTGCACCTTCAGCACGTAAGAAGCATACCTCTGCATACTTCATGAGATAGAGTGGTGCAGCATTGAAGTATTGTTCATTCAACTTACTGAAAGCAATGTATTGATTCTCATCATAACCCTGACCTTCACCAGGATGTGTACCCGTGCGGATACCACAAATACGGCTTTCTGCAGGTGTTGTCTCACCAGTCTTATTGTTCTTGATAACGTTGTCATTCTTCTTGAAGAGATATTTCAACCAAGGATGATTGAAGGTCTTTAAGGTTATCTCCATTGTAGCACTCATTCGGCTATCACCCCAGTTCTCAACTCCTGGTAATGGATTACTGAATCCCATCACACCCTGGACGTATAGAAACACTCTGTGCTTCATTCTCAATAACGCCATCAGCAACAGCCTCTTCAGCCAATTTCTGTGCACGAACAGGGTCGCTCTTAACCATGTGCATTGCAATACGTAGCTTTAGAGAGTTTGCGTAACGCGCCCACTCTTTCAATGTTCCATCAGCAGCACCACCATCGGACATTACTACAAAACGATCTACGAAAGCCTCTTTGATTTTCTGCTTGTACGCAGCTGGCTTTTGATCGAAGTAATGGAAACATGCGATAGCAGTGTCGAGGTTGGCAATAACATCATTATAAACATCCTCCACCTTATTATATGTATAAGGACCAACTTGCAAGTTTGTCTTCAACTCACGATATGGCATTGGACCATAAACATCAGCTACCTCAACAGCTTGCTGATTGAAGAGTGTAAGATAAGCAGCCTTCAACTCAGGAACAGCGTTTACCTTCTCGTTATTCAAGATAGGCACAAGACTTGTCTTCATCTCAGTGAATGAACCCCATGCACCACCATAACACTTTTGATCAATAGCGTAAGATGATGCCAAACGAATCTTTGAATACTGGAAGAAAGTATGTGGGACAACTGAATACTCAGCATAATTATCAACACCGAGAGAATACTGGTATTGATAAGCATGTGGACCTGGGTTCTCACCATTCTTACCACCACGCATAGAGAACTGTCCACCAACTCCTGCATCAAGCAAGTCTTGCATAGCATTCAAAGCAGCATCAGCCGCAGCTGCATCAGTAGCCTGTCGGAAAGGAATGTTGTCTACATCGCCACGACTCGTCACCTTCTCAACGTTCTTAGTAGTTGAATTAAACTCATCGCCTGGGTTATCATAGTCAAGACATGACTGCAAACCCAATGTTGGCAATGCCATCGCCATGAGTACAATTATATGTTTACTTTTCATTACTTTAATTCTTTAGATTGTTATTTAATAGATTTACTATATTGTGAGAGAGCTGGAGTAAAGGTATTGGAGACTCACGCAAAGGACATCACTCATTACATGAGGTACTACACATGAGTATTGATATTTAGTTCAAATCTCCTAATCCCTTTAACTCCTTTAACTCCTCAAAAACTAGAAGTTTGCCTTCAAAGAGAAACCGAATGAGCGTGATGATGGCATATTGAAGCTCTCAAATGCTCCGAGACCATTCTGTGTAGAAAGTGATACATCTGGGTCTGTTGGTGCATCCTTATAAAGGAAGAACAAGTTACGAGCAATGAATGAGACTGTCAAATTACGATTCATACCAAAGACATCACGGAAGGTGTAACCCAATGATAGCTCACGGAGACGGAAGTTCGTACCGCTATACAAGTAGCTTGAAGGATTGCTGAAGCTCCCAATGCTTGATAGTAAGCTTGAATAGGAACAATGCGACCACTACCATCATTCAATGCCATTCCTGGAACATTACCATAATCAGCAGCTACGATATTATTCTTCTCTGCCGCTAGACGTGCATCTGCTGTACGCTGTGAAGCACCAATATAATCAAGATAAGATTCTGTCAAAGAGAATACCTTACCACCAATACGACCATTGATAAGTACCGAGAGTTGGAAGTCTTTATAATTGAAAGTGTTGGTCCAACCCATCTGCCACTTAGAATTCATATTACCAAGATAACGATCATTTGAACCTGTCTTGTCAAATGTTGGCTCACCCTTAGCTGTCAAGACGATATGACCATCGGCATCACGCATGAAGTCTCCAGCGTAAATATCGCCAATAGAACCACCCTTCTGGTAAACAACTTTAGCTTCACCTACTGTCTGCTGATATTTACGAGATGTTCCGTCCTTATCATATCCAGTCTCAAGAATCTCGTTATCATTAAATGATAGGTTGTAAGAAGTGCGCCAACGAAGGTCTCTTCCAAACTTGAAATCGTAACCAATAGTGGTCTCAAAACCGGTATTACGAACCTTTGCTGAGTTCAACAACTCTGTATTACCACCAAGAGAACCCAACTCCATGTAGAGATGTCTTACCACCGTATTATAGAAGGTGAAGTCGAAACTCAAACGATTATTGAGGAATAATGACTCAATACCCGTCTCGAAAGAACCCGTCTCCTCTGGTACTGGAGCAAAGTCAAGCAACTTGTTACCAGAGAGAGCACCTGTCTGGAGGTTACGACTCATTGCGCCATAAGCCTTATTTGGAATAGAGTTACCTACAGAAGAGTAAGAAACACGATATTTCAAGAAGTTAAACCAATCTGGTAACTTCACCAACTGACTTACGATAGCGTTGGCACCAACACCGAAGTAACCATAGTTATCGGTATCAATCTTGCCCAACTGCTTGAAGTAACGGAATGGACGATACCAGTCACGACGATAAGAAGCATCGAAATAAATGGTCTCTTTCCAACCTAATTGTGCTGTAAAGAGATAAGAACGATCCCAGTTAGAACTCTTTGAAGTATTTGTCACTCCATAGCCACCTGCACTGGTCTCAAAGTAGTTGACCATTGTTGGGAGCTTACGCATAAGACGATCATAGTATGTTGCTACTGCATCTGTTCCCTTTGTTTCGCCCTTAATAGTATGACCAACAAAACCTGCTGTTGCAGAAACAGAGTAGTCTCCAAAGGTTTTGTTATATGATAAGAGGTAATCAGTGTAGAATTCTGTTGTCTTCTCATCTGAATCCCAGAGGCGACCATAGTCTTCCATAGATGCTGGAAGGAACGTGGTAGCATAACGTGTTGCGTGGTTTTTAAAGCGAAGTTGACTATAGTTAACACGTGCTTGGAATGTCAAACCATCATAGATATCAACATTTGCTTGCAATGTACCAAACAATCTACTCTCATTCTGCTGGCTATTCCCCATGTTCAACAACCAATATGGATTGTTATTAGGGTGTGATAGGAATGCCCATTCCTGCTGTGGACCAGTTAAGGTAGTACGCTGTCCTGCTGCCCAAGAGAAGTTTGAGCCATTCAACTTATAATATGAAGCTGGGTTTGACAACCACTTTCCTTCTGCATTCACGTAATGGTCACGATAATAATTCATATCTAGGTTCTGTGGTGCAGTGTATAGATGATACAATGGGTTACCAACAGTACCACCACCAGGACGATTTCTTGTCTTCGTCTCTGTGTAGCTCATTGAAGCATCAATATGTAGACGCTTAAAGAAGTTATAGGTCTGACGGAAGCTGATAGAGTTACGATTGTATGAGTTATTACGCATCATACCTGTTGCGTGGCTATTAGCAACTGACACATAGGTACGTGCCGTCTCTGTTCCACCTGATAGTGAGAGAGAGTTATTGGTGGTTACACCTGTACGGAAGAAATTGTCTACATCGTTTACTGTGCGATTACGCAAGTGTACATCATGACGGCGAGCCATGATAGCAACGCCCGAAGCATCTGTTCCTATCTGCTCTGGTTCGTAACCTACCCAACGATCATCCAATGGAGAACGAACGATGAGATCGTTATCAGCACGATCTGCGACTTTACCTCCCCAGTTGTTCAATGACAATGCACCTGTTGCTGGATCGTATGTTGAACCATATGTCTTTTGAATCTTTGGTGTCAACAATGGACTATCGAAAGTAATGTTAGATGTAACATTGATATCCACCTTTCCTTCACGACCACGCTTCGTTGTAATCATGACAACACCATTGGCTGCACGCGAACCATATAGCGCAGCAGCATTAGCACCCTTGAGGACGTTGATTGATTCGATGTCATCTGGGTTGATCAATGATAATGGGTCAGAACCTTCAGACATACCTGTTGAACCGAAGCCTTCACCACTCATACCCTGCTGACCACGAATACCATTACTCATTGGCACACCATCAACAACGATCAATGGCGAACTGTTACCAAGGATAGAACGGTTACCACGAAGAACGATCTTCGATGCACCACCGGCACCACCAGCACTTGGTGTAATCGTGATACCAGCTACCTTACCTTCAAGAGAGTTTGCGGCATTAGGATCCTGTACCTTCATAAGATCCTCAGCCTTCACTTGCTGGGTTGCATAAGTAAGTGATTTCTCCTTTCTCATAATACCCATTGCAGTCACAACCACCTCATTCATGGTGTTAGTCTCTTCTTTCATGGATACGTTAAGGGTTGACTTACCAGCCACAGGGATGGTTTGTGCAGTGTAACCAACATACGAGAACACTAGCTTTGCATTAGGTGTAGTGTTGAGAACAAAGTTACCATCAATGTCGGTAACAGTACCATTTGTACTTCCCTCAACCATTACAGTCGCACCAATAAGCGGCTCTCCTGTTGAGTCAACAACTTTACCCGTCACTTTGTGATTACCATTCTGCTGTACAGACTGCACAGAGGTTGCATGATTGCCACCAGGGTTAGCATAAACACTTGTCGCTGATAACGACAATGCGAACGCAAAAGCCGCTGAGAAATACAGGTGCTTTTGCTTTGATTCCTTAAAGATTTTCATCAGGTTTAGGTTTTTAAACATATTATTTTTATACCTTGTTTTAATTGTTCAGATGGAGGATACAAACACTTCTGTAAGACATCTGCAGTTGTGCTCGATGATATTACACCTTATTATATATATGGAATTGATAGGTTTCAAATTCTCAACTTATATTAATAGGTACAACACTTTTCCAATTTAGGTCTTGCTCGCATCAAGTCTTTTTCAGACTTGTTACCTCTTCTTGCATCCATCTATATTTATGTAGGAAACAGCATCTTCCCTTCATAATAATAGGCTGACTGTCAAAGAGATAATCATAACACCATATTGTTTAGATAGGTTTATTTAATCCTCACACGTACAAAATTAACAAAATAATAGTAATTACAACACATAATCTCAGCGCTTTTTAAGCATTATAAGCATTTTTTTAACTATTCCATAAGTAACAATGAGGTAAGATTAAAAGAAGGCTCCTCTCCCATCCTTTCATTAAATGACTAAGGAAGTGGACAGACTTGAAAGGCATGAAATCATTTATTTATAAGCCTATGCTAGATATATAACAACACACAGAAAACACAGGAAGTAGGAAGTAAAGCACCCAGCCACATACATGCCAACAATCCCTACCTCCTATCAACCTTACGTTTTTTTATATAAATTCTGTGAATTTATTGAAGAAGTAGAGATTATTGTTTAACTTTGCAGAGATAATTTATAGCATAAGCAAAGGGCGTATGTTACGACTAAGCATGAGCTGATTCAGATTCAAGACAAGTGAAGTCTTGAAATGAGGTAAATACTAGTTATAGGCATAACGACCTAAAAACATGTGTTTTATGAAGCGGATAACAAATCTTATTCTCCTATTAGCTGTATTGCTATGGGGGTGTCAATCAAAGAAAGCTGAGCAGCAAACGAATGTCGTTTACACGTCTACAACGCCATTAGTTTCTGATGTTAGTCTTCCGCAAAGTTATGTGGCTAACATCCAATCTAAGCGTAACATTGAGGTTCGTTCACAGCAAGAAGGTATCTTACAGCAAGTCTTTGTTAGTGAAGGACAGATGGTTCATGCTGGTCAGCCCTTGTTTCGTATTGCCATCGTGGGCGAAGATGAGGAGATTGAGAAAGCTCGTTCTGCACAAGAACAAGCTGAGATTGATTTGCAAAACACAAGTAAACTAACCGACAACAACATTATTTCCCCTAATGCAAAGCGCATGGCAAAAGCAAAGCTGCAGTCTGCCAGTGCAGATTATAAGCTAGCCGTATTGCATAAGAAGTTAGCTCTTATCCGTGCACCCTTTACTGGTGTCTTAGGGAGAATACCGCAAAAGGTGGGTAGTTTCATTCAACAAGATGACCTATTGACAACGCTCTCTGACAACTCACAAATGCAAGTCTACTTCAACATCTCAGAGACTGACTACCTTGATTTTCAGCAACACCCCGACCTTTACACACAGTTACCTCTGAAGCTATTGTTGGCTAATGGCAGTACATTCCCAGCCCAAGGACATATCAAGGACATCTCTGGACAATTCGACAATGCCACTGGAACCATCTCTGTTCGCTCTCTCTTTGCTAATCCAAAGGGGCTTTTACGTAACGGACAGACAGGAACTGTACAACTACTCGTGCGTAAGAATCATGCAATGATTATCCCTCAAGAGGCTGTCTATGAGTTGCAAGATCGCAAATATGTCTTTGTTATTGATAAACAACGTTATTCATCAACGCCAAATACAAATTGCAGCGGAGGCAACAGGCATTTACGTCATTGCATCAGGGCTCAACGCCTCTGATCACTACCTGACAGATGGTATACAGAAGGTCAACGATGGCGATCGTGTTCGCACTCGTTTTGTTAATCCCCGACAAGCAATAAAGTCAAACGAAATCACTATTTAAGTAGATGTTTAAGATATTCATACGCCGTCCGGTTCTATCTATTGTGATAGCACTGGTCATTGCCTTTATTGGTATTCTTTGTCTTTTCAACCTACCCATCACGCAGTTTCCATCTATCTCACCGCCTAAGGTGAACGTAACTGCTGACTATCCGGGTGCTAACAATGAGTTGTTAGTAAAGTCGGTCATCATTCCGTTGGAGCAAGCCCTCAATGGTGTGCCTGGCATGAAGTATATTGAAAGTGATGCAGGTAACGATGGTGAGGCAGAATTGAACGTGGTATTCAAACTTGGAACCGACCCTAACGTTGATGCTGTCAACGTACAGAATCGTGTTTCTGCAGCCACTAACAAATTACCACCAGAGGTCATTCGAGAGGGTGTAAAGATCTCCCGTGAGGAGCCAAACATCCTTATGTACATCAATCTCTATAGTGATGATCCCAGTGTCAATCAAGACTTTCTATACAACTACTTCGATATCAACATCTCACCAGAGCTCTTGCGTGTAGATGGTGTGGGCGACCTTGATATCCTCGGAACCCGTAGCTATGCTATGCGCGTTTGGTTACATCCTGACAAGATGGTTGCTTACGGCTTATCAACGGATGATGTGAGCGATGCCTTGGAAGACCAGAATATAGAAGTATCACCTGGTAAACTCGGTGAGAGTGGAGGTACACGTCCACAGGTTAAGGAGTTTGTCTTGAAATATCCTGGGCGTTACACCACTGCCGAACAATATGGTAATATCATTGTCAAGAGTACTTCTGATGGACAAACTGTGCGCTTGAAGGATATTGCTGACATACATCTTGGTAGTGAGGTATATGATATTTATTCCACACTAAATGGTCGTCCTTCTGCCGCTGTGACGTTGAAACAGGCTTACGGAAGTAATGCCAGCAACGTTATCAAGCAAGTGAAACAAACCATGACACGCCTTCAGAAGGACATGCCAAAGGGTATGCATTATGAGATCAGTTACGATATTAGCCGTTTCCTTAACGCTAGTATCGAGAAGGTAATACACACTCTTTTCGAGGCATTCGTGCTTGTTGCCCTCGTAGTCTTCATCTTCCTTGGCGACTGGCGATCGGCTGTTATTCCTGTACTTGCCGTCCCTGTCTCTCTCTTGGGTAGCTTCATTGCGATGTTAGCATTCAACATCACACTCAACATGATATCCCTCTTTGCGTTGGTGATGGCTATTGGTATCGTCGTCGATGATGCGATAGTTGTGATCGAGGCAGTGAATGTTCAGATTGCACGAAACAAACTCTCACCAGTCGAAGCGACGGAGAAAGCAATGCAGGAGATATCTGGTGCCATCATTGCTATATCTCTTGTCATGGCTTCAGTGTTTATTCCTGTGGCTTTCATGGGCGGTCCTGAGGGTATGTTCTATCGTCAGTTCTCTATCACGATGGCTTCAAGTATCCTCTTCTCTGGCTTTGTTGCCCTCACACTAACGCCTGCTCTTTGTGCGTTGATATTGACGAAGGAACAGGAACACAACGTCAAACTCGGACCTATCGGACGCCTATTAAAGAAGTTCAATACCACTTTCGATGCTGGTAGCAAGCGGTATGCTAGCTTACTGCAACACACTGTTAAGCACAAAGCCTTTACACTACTTGCCATCTTAGTATTCTGTGGGCTTGCCTATTGGGTGAACCTTGGTCTACCTTCAGGATTCATCCCGCAAGAGGATCAAGGTATGATTTATGCCGTCATCGAGACGCCTCCAGGCTCAACCATAGAGCGCACGAACGAGGTTGCTCACCAACTCCTTGCCATTGCCGAGAAGGAGGATGGCATCGAGAGTGTATCTTCTTTGGCTGGTTTTGAGATCCTTTCAGAGGGTACAAGTGCCAACTCTGGTAGCTGTCTAATCAATCTCAAGGACTGGAAACACCGCAAGCGTACAGCCAAAGAGATTATCGAAGACCTTGAACAAAAGTGTAAGGTCATCACGACGGCGAACATTGATTTCTTCGAACCACCATCGATTCCAGGTTATGGAGCAGCCAGTGGATTCGAGTTGCGATTATTAGATAAGACTGGTAATAACGATTATCACCAGATGGAGAAGGTTAGTAAAGACTTCGTAAAGGAGCTTAATAAGCGTCCAGAAATAGGCAACGCCTTTACGTTCTATTCGGCTAGCTTCCCTCAATACATGCTCAACGTCAATGATGCAATGGCGCTTCAAAAGGGTGTAGAACCCGGTAAGGCGCTCAATAACTTATCGATATTGGTGGGCTCAGACTATCAAACGGGATTCATCGAATTTGGCAAGCCTTACAAGGTAATTGTGCAAGCCGCACCACAGTATAGGGCGTTCCCAGAGGACTTACTCCATCTCTATGCAAAGAATGATGAGGGCAACATGGTGCCTTATTCAGACTTTATGACGTTGCAGAAGGTGTATGGTATGAGTGAAATCACACGTCATAACCTTTACAACTCATCAGAGGTAACAGGTGCACCAGCACCCGGTTATTCCAGTGGACAGGCTTTGAACGCCATCAGTGAAGTAGCAGAAAAGTCCTTACCAAAGGGTTATGACTATGATTGGGCTGGTATTTCAAAGGATGAAGTGGACCAGGGTAACACCGCAGTCATCATCTTCATCGTCTGTCTTGTCTTCGTTTACCTCATCTTGGCAGCGCAGTATGAGAACTTCCTATTGCCTCTTCCGGTCATTATCTTCCTACCCGTTGGTGTCTTCGGAGCCTTCCTCTTCCTGAAACTATGCGGTCTGGAGAATAACATCTATGCGCAGATTGCCCTCGTCATGCTTATCGGTCTATTGGGTAAGAACGCTGTGTTAATGGTTGAATATGCCGTACAACGAAAGAATCTCGGACAGCCTATTCTGCATGCAGCAATCGAAGGTGCGGTAGCGAGATTCCGCCCTATTCTGATGACAAGTATCGCTTTCATCGCTGGTTTGATCCCACTCGTCTTTGCTTCGGGAGCTGGTGCTATTGGTAACAAAACCATTGGTACTGCCGCAGTGGGCGGTATGTTAATTGGTACGTTATTTGGTCTTTTGCTCATCCCAGGGCTTTACAATATCTTTGCATCTATGGCGGACAAGATCGTTCACTACCAGAAAGACAAGCCATTAAGCGAAGAGAAGGACAAACGTTACCACAAGGAAAAATCTAAAGAGGAATCAGAATGATGAAAAAGAACCATAGACAGTTACACATTATATATAATATAGCAGCCCTGCTGGGGCTGTTATCTTTCGCAGCATGTAAGACTCCGCAAGCGACCTTACCGAAGGACACCATCAAAGCAAGCCTCCCTGTTGCAACAAGTGACACGGTGAGTGCCATCCCTGTTTGGCGTGATTTCTTCCAGGATGAGACGCTCCGTGCACTCATCGACACGGCTTTGAACAATAATCAAGACCTAAAGATAACCTTGCAGGAGATGGCTATTGCGAAGAGTAATATCCTAGCCAAACGTGGGCAGATGTTGCCTTCCATCACGGCAAATATGTCTGTTGGTGCATCGAAGGTGGGACGTTATACGGCTGACGGAGCGGGTAACGTGGGTACGCAAATCACGCCTGGTCATAACATCCCAACCGTCACACCAGATATAGCACCTAGTTTGCAACTCAACTGGACGATTGACCTTTGGAATCAACTCAATAGTGATAAGCGTGCAGCAGTCGAACGTTACCTTGCTTCGGAGGATGGTCAACGCACGCTAAAGAGCCAGTTGGTGGCTGATGTAGCAGAGAATTACTACTCGTTATTGGCGTTAGATAATAAGCTGGATATCATGTTGCAATACATTAAGTTACAACAGAAAGCGGTGCAGATAGCCCGTGTTCAGAAGGAAGCAGACGCTGATACGCAATTAGCAGTGGAGAAGTTTGAGGCCGAGCTAGCGAAGGCGTCAGCTGAAGAATACGAACTCCGACAGGCTATCACAGAGACGGAAAACAACCTGAATATGCTACTTGGACGTTATCCAACACCTATTCTCCGCAACAAAGAGAACCTGATGAATAAGCAGGTGCCTACGTCCTTGCAGACAATTCCTACGAGTCTCTTGCTCAAACGACCTGATGTTGTACAGGCAGAGCACCAACTTGAGGCTGCAAAATGGGATGTTGACGTAGCCCGCAAGGCTTTCCTTCCTTCACTGAACGTGTCGGCTTCGCTTGGTTTAGATGCTTTCAACCCTAAGTATCTATTGCATTTACCGAAGTCGTTAGCCTTTGGTGTCATCGGTGGACTGGCTGCTCCTATCATCAACAAGAAGGCTATTCAAGCGAATTTCGATCAAGCAAATGCCTTGCAATTAGAGGCTCTTTACAATTATGATAAGGTGTTGCTATCGGCTTATAGTGATATGACTACCTTGCAGGCAAAGGCTCATAACCTTGCACAATATCAAGCGTTGAAGGTGAAACAGGCGGATGCTCTTTCGAAGGCGGTCATCGCTGCCCAGCAACTCTACACCTATAACCGCGCAACCTACCTAGAGGTTCTCGATAGCGAACGCGAACAACTCGATTGCCAAGTAGAGCTTGTTGACACGCAGTTACGCCAACTCTCTACACTAATCGACCTATATAGAGGGTACTTCTAAAGGCTCAAGACATAGCAAAAAAAAGCCTCTCCCCCATCCCATCTACAGCCTCTCTCCCACCCCCTCTCCGAATGGAGAGGGGAGTGAAGACTGCTGTTTGCAAATAAAGGGGGCGTTTCTTCGATGCAAGGAAAGCCTCTCTTCGATAGGAAGAAACGCCTTTCTCGATTGGAGAAAGGCGTTTCCTTAATTCTACTAAAAAGCCTCCCCAAGCCCCTCCAAAGGAGGGGATGTCTTACCCAGAGGCTTTTTCTTTGATTCAAAAACACAATTATCTCTATTTCTCTTAACAATCCTCTCTCATCCCACAAACCATCCTCTCTCATCCTACTAATAGTATTCACGCCCCTCTCCATTCGGAGAGGGGACGGGGGAGAGGCTGTAGAAGGGTTGGTGGAAGGCTGTAGAAGGGTTGGTGGGAGGCTGTTATTCCGTCTTTACTTACCGATACAGAAGTGCTTAAAGATATTCCCCAACACCTCATTCGGAGTAATTTGTCCACCCGTGATATCGGCTAGTTCGTCGAGACAAATGCGGAGATCCTCACTGATAAGATCACCTGAAAGACTCATAGAGAGGGCATCTATCACACGAAGAATCGACTCGTCGGCACGAGTGAGTGCTTCGTAATGGCGAACGGAAGTGATAATTACACTGTTCTCATTGATCTCTGGGATATTAGCAGAGGCGTAGATAAGTTGCTCCAGTTGGTCGATATTACGCTTATACTTGGCAGATATACTAACTATCTGGCAGTGGCTATCGCCTACCGAAAGCTCTTCCGCAGTCGTCTCGTCCACTTTGTTGCGCACAAGGATAAGGCTCTTTCCCTCACAACAAGCCTGCATCTCAGATAGTTCCGATAGACTAGGAGTAGCATCAACCACCCACAAGATGATACGAGCCTCTGCCAGTTTCTTATACGATCGTTCGATTCCGAGTTGCTCAACCTGGTCGTCCGTGTTACGCAAACCAGCTGTGTCAATGAAACGGAAGGTAATCCCTTGTATCTCTGTTGTGTCCTCAATGACATCGCGGGTAGTACCATGAATATTTGAGACAATCGCTTTCTCCTCATGTAACAAGCAATTCAAGAGCGTTGATTTACCCACATTTGTCTTGCCAATGATGGCTACTGGCACCCCACGCTTCAGTGCATTACCTGTTTCAAACGACCTGATAAGCTCCGAGATACGCTCGTGTATTGTTTCAGCCAACGCCTTCAACTCCCCTCTATCAGCAAACTCTAGCTCCTCATGATCGGAGAAGTCGAGCTCTAACTCAAGTAGGGACGTCATCTTCAAGAGCTGATCTCGTAGCTTGGAAAGCTCCGAACTGAAGTGACCCTTCAGTTGGCTCAATGCCACCTGATGGGAGGCTCTGTTCGTCGCAGCAATCAGGTCGGCAACAGCCTCAGCCTGACTCAAGTCCATCTTACCATTCAGATACGCCCGTTGGGTGTACTCTCCTGGTCGAGCCTGTCGACATCCAGCATCAATGAGAGAGCCTTTACCACTTGATTAAGAACGTATGCCGAACCATGACACGAGATCTCCGTACTATCCTCACCAGTATAACTATGCGGTGCACGGAACACACTCACAAGAACATCGTCAATCTCTTTTCCGTCCTTGCCAACAATCTCACCATAGTGTAACGTGTTCCCTTTGGCTTCGTGGAGCGGCTTCTTCCCCACCCCACGAAAGACCTTCTCCGTCAGTTCTATTGCTTTCGAGCCACTCACACGCACCACTCCAATAGCTCCACCGGGCTGCGTTGCAAGTGCTGTTATCGTATCTGTTGATATTGAAGAAATCGTGTCTAATATCATAAAAATTATCTATCTCAACCTTATTATATACGCTCAAGGACAAGAGTAATCAGTCCGTCGATGGTATTCTTATAGTTTGCATTCGCCTCCTTAGCCAATCGGTTGGCAATAACCATGCAACAGGTGACAGCCTTATGACCCATGAGTGTTGCCAAACCAGCCAATGCTGACGACTCCATCTCAAAGTTCGTCACACGCATACCATCGTATTCAAACTTCTGAATCTTCGTATTTAGCATTGGATCTTGCAGTGGTAAGCGCAATTCGCGACCCTGCGGACCAAAGAAGCCACCGCAGGCAATGGTTACACCTCGCACCATATCGTCGCCCGCAATACGCTCAAGTAACTCGTTATCAGCGCATGCCACGTAAGGATTACCCATCTGCATATCCCATTGCACCTGCTCTTTAAACGCTTGTTCAAAGGCTAAGTCGCTTGCTTGATTGCGCCCAGCATAGAAGTTCAGAAGCCCATCAAAGCCGATACTCTTGGCTGATGCGATGTAAGTACCTACTGGTGTGTTAGGCTGCAAACCACCACATGTACCAATGCGAACCAATGACAACTGTCTTAATTGTTCGTTTTCATAACGTGTCTGAAAGTCGATATTTACCAAAGCATCAAGTTCGTTAAGAACGATGTCAATGTTATCACAACCAATACCCGTGCTCACTACCGTTATACGCTTGCGATGGTAAGTACCCGTAATGACCCTAAATTCGCGGTTAGAGACCTCACACTCAATGTCTTCAAAGTGTGACGCAACGAGTGCCACACGCCCGGGATCACCCACAAGGATGACTTTGTCAGCTAAATCTTTAGGTTTTAAGTGTAGATGGAAAACGCTTCCATCATTATTAATAATAAGCTCTGAGGGAGCAAAATACTTCTTCTCCATATCAAAAGGTGTTTGGGTAAAAATATTGACTACTGTTTGTTAACTGACAAAGATACGTATAAAAGTGGAAAGTAACAAGTTTTTTCATATAGAAAGCGTATGTTTCTTTCATTCAAAGGTAAGCTACAACAAGGCTAGGAGTAATGTTTATCACAGCGACTCACGTATGATTACAAGTTTTTGTAACGCTTTATAGGATAGCCCAGAGGCTGCAACAAGAACATCAGGGAGAGGCTCACAAGAGACATCGAAACAATCACTTAAAATCGAGCAGCCCCACAGGTGAAAAAGACGAGACGCCCTTCTTGCAGGAAAGAGAGCCTCCCTTCAGCAAGGAGAGGGCTCTCTTGCTAACGACGAAACGCCCTTCTCTATAACGCATAACGCCTCAATGGGAGCATAAAATTATGCAAATTATACTAACGTAAGCAATGATTCTAATAAAAAATATCTATCTTTGCAGAATAATAACCAATTAATGGTATAATACATGGAGTTTTCTGCAAAACAGATAGCGCAATTCATACAAGGACGTGTTGATGGTGACGAGAATAAAAACCATCCATACTTTCGCTCAAGATAGAGGATGGAAAAGAGGGAGCAATCTCTTTTCTTGCCAATCCAAAATACACACATTATTTATATGAGACGGCTTCGTCAATCGTTCTCGTTGATGAGGACATTCAGTTGGAGAAGTCCGTTAAAGCCACATTGATACGTGTTAAGAATGCACGTGATTGTGTTGCGAAGTTGTTGCAGTTATATGAGAGCATGAAACCTAAGCGTCAGGGCATTGACAGCTTGGCTTTCGTTTCACCCAAAGCAACCATCGGTAAGGATGTTTATATTGGTGCCTTTGCATACGTAGGGGACGATGTGACGGTGGGAGATGGCTGTCAGATTTATCCTCATGCAACGATAATGGAAGGCGTAGAGATGGGTAAGAACTGTATTATCTATCCTAATGCTAGCATTTACCAAGGCTGTAAGTTGGGCGATAGAGTTATCCTCCATTCAGGCGCAGTGGTGGGTGCTGATGGTTTCGGATTCGCTCCTAACGCAGAAACAAATAGTTATGACAAGATACCACAGATAGGTATTGTGACCTTAGAGGACGATGTTGAGATTGGTGCAAACACTTGTGTGGACCGCTCAACGATGGGTAGCACCTATGTTCGTAAGGGTGTTAAACTGGATAACCTCGTGCAGATTGCACACAACACAGACATTGGCGAGAACACAGTCATGTCTGCCCAAGTGGGTATCGCAGGCTCTACAAAGGTGGGTCAGTGGTGCATGTTCGGTGGACAAGTGGGCATTGCAGGGCATATAGAGATAGGTGATAAGGTGTTCCTAGGCGCACAGTCAGGTGCACCTGGAAGTTTGAAGGCTAACCAACAACTGATTGGTACACCTCCAATGGAGCAACGCTCTTACTTTAAGTCGCAAGCCATCTTCCGCAGACTGCCTGAGATGTACAAGCAACTAAGCGACTTGCAGAAAGAAATAGACCAATTGAAAAAGAACAGATAACATTCATGGATACAATAAAGCAGAAGACATTAAAAGGGAGTTTCTCGCTCTTTGGCAAGGGACTTCACACTGGTTTGAGTCTTACCGTGACGTTTAATCCAGCTCCAGAGAATACTGGTTATAAGATACAACGTATAGACCTTGAAGGGCAGCCAATCATCGATGCCGTTGCAGAGAATGTAGTGGATACACAGCGCGGAACGGTCTTGGCAAAGGGTGAGGCACGTGTAAGTACCATAGAGCATGGTATGTCTGCCCTATATGCAATGGGCATTGACAACTGCTTGATACAGATAAACGGACCAGAGTTCCCTATCCTCGATGGTTCTGCAACGATGTATGTTAATAAGATCAAGGAGGTGGGCATTGTGGATCAAGCAGCCCCGAAGGACTATTACATCATACGGAAAAAGATAGAGATAAAGGAGGCGAACGGGTCAGTAATTACTATCTTGCCTGACGACGAGTTCTCTATTACTGCCATGTGTAACTTTGATTCAAAGTTTATCAGCAGTCAGTTCGCTACGTTGGACGACTTTGGTACCTACGAAGAGGAGATTGCGCCAGCTCGAACCTTCGTCTTCGTGCGTGACATTATGCCGTTATTACAAGCGAACCTCATTAAGGGTGGCGACTTGGATAACGCTATTGTTATCTATGAGCAGCAGGTTTCTCAAGAGAAACTAGACCAACTGGCAGACCTCTTGAAAGTGCCTCGCATGGATGCAAATAACATTGGTTACATCCAACATAAAGCCTTTGCAGTGGGATAATGAATGCACCCGTCATAAGCTCCTAGATATCATCGGAGACATGGCACTCATAGGTAAACCTATCAAGGGACGCATTATTGCAACTCGACCAGGGCACACTGTGAACAATAAGTTTGCGCGTTTAATGCGTAAAGAGATACGTAAGCACGAGGTGCAAGCACCGATTTACGATCCTAATGAAGAGCCTCTCATGGATAACAACCGCATACGTGAGTTGTTGCCACATAGGTACCCTATGCAGTTGGTAGACAAGGTTATCTCCATGGGAGCAAATAGTGTAGTTGGTGTGAAGAATGTCACTAGTAACGAGCCATTCTTTCAAGGTCATTTCCCTCAAGAGCCCGTTATGCCAGGTGTACTTCAGGTAGAGGCAATGGCGCAATGTGGCGGTCTCTTGGTATTATCTCAGCTTGAGGAGCCAGAGAGATGGTCTACTTACTTCCTGAAGATAGACGATGTTAAGTTCCGTCAAAAGGTCGTTCCAGGTGACACCCTCTTGTTCCGTGTGGAGCTATTAGGTCCTGTTCGCCATGGAATTAGCTCAATGAAAGGCTATGTATTTGTCGGTGTCAACGTTGTCACTGAAGCAACGTTTACAGCACAGATAGTGAAGAATAAGTAAGGAGGAAGTTTAGGAACTCCTCCCCAAAATACAATGATATGAACCAAATAAGCCCACTTGCCTTTGTTCATCCAGAGGCACAACTAGGTGACAATAACATTATCGGTCCGTTCTGTTACATCGACAAGAACACCGTAATCGGTAGTAATAATGTGTTCCAAAATGGCGTTACCATTCATACTGGAGCACGAATAGGTAATGGCAACGAGATATTCCCTGGAGCTAGTATCTCTACAAAACCTCAGGACTTAAAGTTCCGTGGTGAGGAGACAGAATGCGTCCTTGGAGATAACAACTCCATACGTGAGAACGTTACAATCTCACGTGGTACTGCATCCAAAGGGAGGACTGTTGTGGGGAGTAATAACCTCCTTATGGAGAGTATGCACATAGCACATGACTGTGAAATTGGGTCTGGCGTCATCATCGGCAACTCGACTAAGTTCGCTGGAGAAGTGGTCGTTGAAGACTATGCCATCATATCAGCTAACATCCTTTGTCACCAGTTCTGTCGCATTGGCGGATATGTTATGATACAAGGAGGAAGCCGTTTCTCAATGGATATTCCACCTTATATTATAGTAGGCAAAGAGCCTGCTCGCTATATGGGAGTTAACCTCGTCGGATTGCGCAGGCGTGGTTTTACAAACGAACAGATAGAACTCATCCATAATACGTATCGCCTACTTTATGCTACAGGAACGCGTGCTGAGAATATAGCTCGTATAAAGAGTGAACTGCAGGTGACGCCTGAAGTACAGCGAATCATCGACTTCGCAGAGGCTTCACAACGTGGTTTGATTAGGTAAGAGTTTGAAGGAAAAGACATTAATAGTCGTCACGGGACCAACAGGTGTGGGCAAGACGGAGGCAACCTTGCGCCTTGCCGAACACTTTGATGTACCTGTTATCAATGCAGACTCACGTCAGATCTTCTCTGAAATACCCATCGGAACGGCAGCACCAACGGCTGCTCAGCAGGCACGAGTGCGTCATTACTTCGTTGGGAACCATCACTTAGAGGACTACTATTCGGCAAGTCTGTTTGAAGAGGATGTTTTGAAGATTATTAATGAGGCTTCTTCGAAGGTTTCCTTACTATCGGGTGGGTCAATGATGTACATCGATGCGGTTTGTAAAGGTATTGATGACATTCCAACCATACGCCAAGAAGTACGGCAGGAGATGATGCAACTCCTTGAGAGTGAAGGCTTAGAAAGATGTGCGAGTTGCTTCATGAATGGGATCCAGAGCACTGGGCTGTAGTCGACAGGAACAATCCTCGACGGGTTATTCATGCCCTTGAAATATGCAAACAGACGGGTAGAACCTATACATCCTTCCGTTCTAATACCATCAAAGAACGCCCTTTTAATATTATCAAAATTGGTTTGAATCGTGATCGTGAGACCCTCTATCAACGTATCAATCAGCGAGTTTTGCAAATGATAGACGATGGTATGATCGAAGAAGCGCAATGCGTCTATCCGAAGAGAACGCTCAATTCGCTAAACACTGTGGGTTATAAGGAACTATTTGAGTATCTTGACGGATTGACAACACTTGATGAAGCGATCTTTAAGATACAAAGTAATACCCGTCGCTACGCCCGCAAACAACTCACATGGTACAAGCGTGATGCGGAAATGACGTGGTTTTCACCTGATAACATTGAAGAAATCTTAAATTATCTATCGACTATCTCCCTGTAAGCAAGTAAATAACTACTTTTGCAGTAATAGGTGAGTTATGTTATAAAAACGAAGATTGTAAAAGGCAATGATAAAGAGACTTTATTCATTTATTAAAGCTATTTTCAAGGATAGTACACTTCTTTCCTTGGTACATAAAAGCTCTATAAAGGGTCGTGCATGGTACACGAAAGCAGCACTGAGGGATCACTTCCTTCATCGTTGCCATATTCCTTTATCTAGGCATGGTAGACACTAACTTCCTGTGGCTCTTTGGTAGATCGCTTTCGGCTTTATAGAGATTAAAAACACCTCCAACGTACGCTGCTTCGGAGATATATAGTGCTGACTCCGTACTTATTGGACGCTTTTATAAAAAGAAAACCGTACGCCTATCAGAGTATGGAGAAGTCAATCCCGCACTTCTGGAACGCACTGATTAGTACAGAGGACGAACGCTTCTATAGCCATCATGGAATCGACTTCATGGGTATCGGTGGAGCGATTAAAGACGCTGTTACTCGTGGTGATGGACGTGGTGCATCGACGATTACTCAGCAGCTAGCAAAGAATATGTTCCGTGTGAGAACACAGTATTCTACAGGCTTACTGGGGGCACGTTCGAGGGCTTCGTATGCTTATTATGAAGAGTAAGGGTGGATCATTGCTGTGAAATTAGAGCTCATCTATTCCAAAAAAGATATATTGACAATGTATGCCAATACCGTCGATTTCGGTAACAACTCATATGGTGTCAAGACCGCAGCAAAGACCTATTTCAATACCACACCAGCGAAGATGTCGGTTGATCAAGCAGCCACCCTTGTGGGTATGTTGAAGGCTACTACCTATTACAACCCCATCACGCACCCTCAAAACTCTATCCGTCGACGCAACACAGTGTTATATAATATGGTGACACACCATGTATTACCTCAATCGGAGTACACCGCTTATTCGAAGCGTCCTCTACACCTTGATGTACACATGGAGAGAACTATGACGGTCAAGCTCAGTACTTCCGTCAATATGTTGCAGACGAGTTTAAGGAGTGGATGAAGGACCATGGTTACGACTTGTATAGTAGTGGTCTAAAGATCTACACCACGATTGACACCCGCATGCAGAAGTATGCCGAACAGGCTGTATCGAAGCAGATGGAGCGTGTGCAAGACAACTTTAACAACCATTGGAGGGGTCAGAACCCATGGAGGGACGCAAGTGGAAAGGAGATTCCAGGCTTTATCGAGGGTATAGCTCAGCGCCAACCTTTCTATAAGAAACTTGTTCAAAAGTATCCCAACCAGCCTGATAGCGTTCTTTATTATCTAAATAAACCACACAAGGTAAAGCTCTTTGATTATGCAAAAGGTACCATTGAGAAGGAGATGTCATCGATGGACTCCATCCGTTACATGGTACAGTTTATGCATTGCGCAATGGTTGCAATGGAGCCACAGAGTGGTGCAGTAAGGGCGTGGGTAGGCGATATCAACTTCGATACATGGAAGTATGATAAGGTCATAGCAGAGCGTCAACCGGGTTCAACATTCAAGCTTTTTGTATACACCGAAGCCATGCGACAAGGTATGACGCCATGCACTCGTCGACGTGACGAATACATCAGTATGCAGGTTCTTGATAAGAAGACTGGACAGATGAAGACGTGGACTCCACATAATGCTAATGGGCGTTTTTCTAACGACTCCATACCTTTGATGACCGCATTCGCTCGAAGTATTAACTCCGTTGCAGTGCGTGTTGGACAGGGAAGTCACTATACCAAGTATCATCGAGACAGCGCAGAAGATGGGCATAAAGAGTCCGTTAGATAACGAGCCATCATTGGCTCTTGGATCAAGTGATGTCAACTTACTTGAGATGGTGGATGCCTACTCTACGATAGCAAACTATGGTGAGCATATTGATCCTGTGGTCGTTACTCGAATCGTAGATATGAATGGTAACGAAGTTTATACAGCCCCTCAAAACCACGAGAGAGCCGTTGATACGAAGTCTGCCTTCCTAATGCAACAGATGCTCAAAGCTGGTGTCAATCAAGGAGGAGGTACCAGTCAGTCCCTGAGACAGTATGTTCCTAGCGATACAGACTGGGGTGGAAAGACAGGTACAACCAATAACCACTCCGATGCATGGTTTATGGCTGTTAGTCCGAATCTAGTAGTTGGTGCATGGGTAGGAGGCGAATATCGCTCCATACACTTCCGTACTGGCGCCCTCGGACAAGGCTCAAAAACAGCCTTACCAGTGGTGGGTGAGTTCCTTCATAGCCTGATGTACGACCGTACCTATAGGCGTTATCATGCCAAGTGGGAGGTAGATGAGGATGATGATATCGACCCAACAATGTATAATTGTCAGCCAGCTCCTGTCCAGCGACAGCTCCCTGACTCTCTGAATGGGCTAAACGCAGGGCACAGACGTTATCATGGTGATAACGAGGAGGGCATTCCTTCTGACGGAAACGATGCTGAAGGCATACCTTCAGAGCCTATCCAACCAGCGGAACCAGTAAGCAGACACCAGTCTGAGAATGGCTCTGAAGGGGGCGGAAACAGCCATGAGAGCAGGTCAGAGAAGAAGAAGGAAAAGAAGATAAAGGCTGCTAAAGACCCAACGGTAAGTAATATTGAATGGGACTAAGCGGCGTTAATCAGCATCATGAAAGCTGCTATTAATAACGCAATAGATCTACAGAATCCAGAGCTACAAAAGGCTTTGCAGATTATACAATTTACACATAATTCCCTGTTCCTGACCGGTAAGGCAGGTACGGGGAAGTCTACTTTCTTGCGTTATATATCGTCTACTACAAAGAAAAACACGTTATTCTCGCCCCGACCGGCATAGCTGCCATCAATGCAGGAGGCAGCACTTTGCATAGCTTCTTCAAGTTACCTTTCCATCCATTAGTGCCTGATGATAGTCGATACACGCCTCGTCACCTACGCGGAACAATGCGTTATAACGGCGACAAGTGCAAACTCTTGCGCGAAGTAGAGCTTATCATCATCGACGAGATAAGCATGGTTCGTGCCGACATCATCGACTTCATTGATAAAGTATTGCGTGTTTACAATCGCAATATGCGTGAGCCTTTCGGTGGAAAGCAGCTCCTTTTGGTTGGAGACATCTATCAGTTAGAGCCAGTCGTTAGGGAGGATGACCGCAGACTATTACAACCCTATTATGCAAGTAACTATTTCTTCGATGCTAAGGTGTTCCAGGATTACCCCTTGGTCAGCATTGAGTTGAATAAAGTTTATCGTCAGAACGATTCCACCTTCATCTCTATTCTCGACCACATACGCACCAATCAAGTCACAGACACCGACTTTAAAATGATTAACGCACGTGTGGGTGCATCCTTAGAACCGCAGGATAAGGACAAAGAAAACTTCACCATCACCCTATCAACGAAGCGAGATACGGTCGACTGGATCAACAATGAGGGACTAGACAGGCTCGAGGGCAACCCCGTGATGTTCCTTGGTGAGATCAAAGGAGAGTTCCCTGAGAGTAGTCTACCTACCCCCATGGAGTTGAATCTCAAGGTGGGTGCACACGTAATGTTCATTAAGAACGACATAGAAAGCAGTGGGTCAATGGCACACTGGGGATTATCATCGGTATAGATGAGGAGGAGGGAATGCTCTATGTACGCACGGAAGAGGGTCACGACCTGCAAGTTCAGCGTGAAATGTGGGCTAACGTGCGTTACACCTTCAATGAGACTGAGAAGAAGATAGAGGAAGAACAGATAGGAACTTACATCCAATTCCCATTGAAACTAGCGTGGGCTATCACCGTACATAAGAGTCAAGGACTAACGTTCAAGAACGTTAATATCGACTTCACGGGCGGTGTTTTCGCTGGTGGTCAGGCGTATGTTGCACTCTCCCGATGCACCAGCTTGGAAGGAATTAGCCTCAAAGACCCACTGAGACAGAATGAGGTTTTCGTCCGAGCAGAGGTCACGCAGTTTGCACGTCATTATAATGATCGCAATATGATAGCCACAGCCTTGAAGCAAAGTAAAGCCGATAAGGAGTATTACGATGCTGTACGAGCATTCGACGAGGGCGATTATGACAGTTTTCTAAACAATTTCTTCCTTGCCATCCATAGCCGATATGACATAGAGAAACCCGTTGCGAAACGTTATATCCGTCGTAAACTCGAAACAATCAATCAGCTCCGACGAGAGAACGAAGCCTTACGGCAGCAACAACGAGCGCATGAGGATTTCCTCAAACAGCTCTCTGTTGAATATGTGATGATGGGTAAGGAATGTGAAAAGGAGGGTATGCGTGAGGCCGCCATTGCCAACTATGAGAAGGCAATCAAGCTCTATGAGGATAATCCGATAGCACGAGGACGACTCGAGAAGCTATGTTCGTAATGCAAAACAAAAAGCCTCCCCAAGCCCCTCCGAAGGAGGGGATGTGTTTCCATAAAGCACGGCTTTGATGTAACAAAGCCCTCCATTGATGTAAAATGTATATTCGATTAGTGCTGTTGGGGCTAGATTCAAGGACTGAAAGGAATGAGAAGGGGTGAAAGGGAGTGAAGACAATAGCACAGACAGCCATTAGTTGTACTCTCAAAGACGAATGGCTTAACTCCAGCACCCTGTCTCCTGCCTCTTAAAATAGAATTAAATTACATGGAAAAGAAGAATAATCAATCACGAATCATCAGTTTGATCTTCCTCAGCATATTATTGGCTGTGGGCGTCATTGCGTCTTGTCACCATAAAAACAGCATTGAGGTAGAAGACAATAAAGACACTGTTGCGGCGAAGGACTTTGCTCCTTTGGTTGATAATGGTAAGTTATCAATCGACCTAAAAGGCATTACTTCCGTTGCTTTCCCTAAGTATAAACTATCCAAAGCAACGCCTTTCATCCCCGATTCTGTTAGTGTTGCTGCGGATGAAGAGAGCGTTTCGAGCGGTAATTACTCGGCAACTCTTATGCTCGACACCATCCCTCCGAAAACCTTTTACCAGTCGGTTGAGATGGCAGCAAAACACGATACTTGTTGGCAGATAAACAACTTTGCTTTCACTTACGAACGCAAAGATAAGAAGGGAGGAGTGTATAAGGTTAGCTTTAGTAAAGGCGGTCAACAGATCTTTGTCACCCATCTGAATAGTGACATGGTGGGGCTTACTGGTAAAAAGAAGTAGGGTCAATGTAAGTCAACTAACAGACTCACGCCAGTCAATCTACAGCCTCTCCCCCATCCCATCTACAGCCTCTCCCCCGTCCCCTCTCAGAATGGAGAGGGGCGTGAATACTATTAGTAGGATGAGAGAGGATGGTTTGTGGGATGAGAGAGAATTGTTAAGAGAAATAGAGATAGTTGTGTTTTTGAATCAAAGAAAAAGCCTATTGTTAAGACATCCCCTCCTTTGTAGGGGCTTTGGGAGGCTTTTTCTCACCAGCTCCCGTTAGGCACTCCTCCCCCTTGGGGGAGGCTGGGTGGGGTTTCATTCCCATGTTCCTTTAGGAACTCTGTGTCCCTTTTAGGCTCCGTGCCATCCGTGTATTCCGTGTTAAAAATGCCCCAGCAAAGAATTTATTAATGCCTTTCAACTATAAAAGTAATCACATTTTTGAATTGTGAACTTTGTATTTTGAATCAAAGAAACAGCTTCTGGGTAAGACATCCCCTCCTTTGGAGGGGCTTGGGGAGGGTTTTAGTAGAATTAAGGAAACGCCTTTCTCCACTTGAGAAAGGCGTTTCTTCCTATCGAAGAGAGGCTTTCCTTGCATCGAAGAAACGCCCCCTTTATTTGCAAACAGCAGTCTTCACTCCCCTCTCCATTCGGAGAGGGGGCGGGGGTGAGGCTGTAGATAGACTGCTGGTGAGCCTGTACAGGCTGGCGTTGAGCCCTTACTTCTTCTTCAAATCAAGCACTAGCTTGCCCACAAAGATAGCGTGCTTGCCATTCTGATCATCACCAACTAACTTGCCGTCGAGGTCTTTTACGTACTCAAGTTTCGTTAGGTACGTGTGAGAATGCCCTCCCAAGACTAGATCAAGACCACGAGTTCCAGCGATAACTTCCTCATCGCTGACCCCTTCAATGTCCCATCCGAGGTGCGAGATACAAATGATTAAGTCGCACTTCTTGCCTTTCAACTCGTTAATAACCTTCTGTGCGCACGCAACAGGGTCGTTATAAACGATCTTACCATAGTTAGCTTTCACCACAAGACCATCCAACTTAGGAGCAAGACCGAACACTCCTATCTTCAAGCCGTTGCGTTTCAAGATGACATAAGGCTTTACCAAGCCCTGAAGTGGCGTACCCGTGAAGTCGTAGTTGGCACATACAATAGGGAACTTAGCCATCTTAAAGAGGCGAACCATATTGTCCATACCAAAGTCGAACTCATGGTTTCCTATCGTAGCAGCGTCATAGTGCATCCGATTCATTAGACCCACTTCAACGTCACCTTTGAACATTGTATAATAAGGAGAGCCTTGCGAGAAGTCGCCACTATCGAAGAGTAGCAAGTCAGGTTGCTTCTTTCTCTCTCTTTAATCATAGCCACACGACGCACGAAACCGCCTCGTCCAGCCTTCATAGTGTCTGCGAGGGTTGTACTTAACGGATAAATCTGACTGTGCGCATCGTTTGTATGCAGGATTGTTAACTGCTTTGTCTGTCCGAAAGCGAGGATTGCTATCAAACAGAAACTCATCAATAATATGTTTCTTTTCATCTTCTTCAACTCTAGATATGGTTATTCTACACGAATACGACCCTCTTTCTGAGCATTGACAATGCGCCCTTTAGCGGTTTGCTCCTTAAAGAAGTTCATGATAATAAAGCGTGTGTTATTGCTTGTTTCTTGCGGAGATACAACGCTAGTAGCCGACTTGAATGCCTCCATCTTATCGTTTCCTTGTGCCAAATAGTCGAGTGTTGCGATACGATAAGACGCCTTCGGGTCAATCTCCTTACCATTGAGAAGAGCCGACTTCAACTTGTGGTCGCGTGTGAAAACAAGCTCTACTCCATGGCTAACAGCCTCTCCACCAGTATAAGCCATCTGACGGAACAACTCTAAAACCTTCTCTCCAGTGAGCGTAACGAAGCATATCTTGTTCTCAAAAGGAGCTATATCAAGGACGTCGCCATAGGTGATTTTACCCTTAGGGAGGGCTGCACGAATGCCACCCATGTTGTAAACACCGAAGTCAACACGCTCATTATAATCGCGAGCACCCCACACCATGATGTCAGCCAAGAGGTTGGATAGGTCGCTCTCAGGTCTGTGTGCAACCATCTCATGGTCTGTTTCGCCCACAACTGGTCCCATTAACGAGTCCACCTTGTGCTTGAAAGGTTCCATAAACTTTGCTGCGTCGGCATCAGGAGCAGCGTCATACCTACTATCCACCAGCACACGTGTACGCTGAATACTGGCTAACTCATAGTGAGACGCACAGCCTGTCAACGCTAACACTGCTGTTAATCCAGATAGATAAACTGTTTTCTTATACATATATAGTGATATTTTATAAATCTCATAAACATTCCTCAGCCCAGAGAGCATCCTCTCTTTGATTGGATAACAATGTTTCCTACCTTATATATATAGGTAACATGGCATGCTGATAACATCTAAAAAAAGATAATGCAAAAAGTAAGAAAAAAATTGAATACACTGCTTGTAGGGATGATGAAAGATAGATCTCCTCCACACGAAGCGACGCACGATGACAACCATTGTCACCATTCCAATACCTTGTTTTAGGTATTGCCTATTTGAAAGATAATTTATACCTTTGCACTCAAACATTAACATTTAACGGATTGTACTCACATGAAGAAAGAAGCAATTTACCTATCTCTTGCTATGCTCGCAATGGCTACAACGCCTTATAAAGCGCATGCACAAGAGATGGAAGACTCAACATTACAACTCAAAGAGGTAACGATTAGTACGACACGTATGCCTGAAGTAAAGCAGAATGCGGCTGCTACTGTTACCATCATAGACCAGAAGCAAATAGCAGAAATGAGTAAGGCGGCACCCGACATCACCCATCTTTTGGGCTTACTCACACCTGGTATGGCACTATCAAGCAATACCACAAGCTCGCGCTCACAATCACTTCGTGGACGAAGTGCCCTCATCTTGATTGATGGAATCCCTCAATCAACTCCTTTACGTTCAACTGATCGTGACATAAGAACCATTGACATCGCTGCTATCGACCATATAGAAGTGGTGAAAGGATCTACTGCCCTCTATGGTAACGGGGCTATTGGTGGATTGATAAACATCATCACGAAGAAGAATACAACTAATAGAGCTATTGCCGGCGCAACGACTCTCTCGGGGTCAACCTACAACTTCTTCCGCCAGAGCAAAGGACAAGGTTATCGCATCAACCAGCAAGTCTATGGTCGTTTGGGTAACTTCGATTACCTCGTAAATGGCGCATTCGGGCGTACTGGTAGTGCCGTTGATGGTGACGGGAAGTTCATTTCTCCACGTTACGGACTCGGTGATACTTACACAACGAACGCACTCGTCAATCTCGGTTACAGCCTATCTCCAAAGAACAGAATCGAATTGATGTATAATTTCTATCGTAGTTTGCAAGACACGAAACTGATTCCTTTCGGTGGAAAGTACCTCCAAAGCCCTTCAATAGGTGTAATTGGTAATAAGGATCCACAGGCAGTTGACGAGGGAACTAGGTACAACCACAATGCGTATCTCAAGTTTACTTCAAAGGACATATTCAAACATACCGACTTAGAAGCGTCCGTTTATGGCTCGAGTTTATACACTATCTTCGACTTCCGAAAGGCTAATCCAGCACAACCAAGATGGGAGGGAACAAGCGGACAGTCGGCTGTTAAGGATCGTAAGTTCGGTGTTCGTGCTCAGTTCAACAGCCGTCTTATCTTCTCAGACAATGCCTTTGCACATCTTGCATACGGTTACGACTACCTCTATAATAAGACTTCTCAACCCTTAGTAGACGGCAGGTATTGGATGCCATGGCTCACCAGTAACAACCATGCACCCTTCCTTCAGATCAAGACAACGCTCTGGCAACACCTTAGCATCAAACTCGGCGGACGTTACGACCATATCAGTGTGAAGGTACCAGACTACGATGTACTGCGTAATAAGCTCTCCGACCCACAAGTGCAAGTAAAGGGTGGCACGCTAAAGTATAACAACTTATCCTTTAACGTGGGTGTTTCTTATAACAAATATCCTGCTTTTCAACCCTTCGTAGCCTACTCTCAAGGCTTTTCTATCTTCGACTTAGGTCGTACACTACGTGCTGCTAAGGCAGATGTACTATCTAAGATCTCCACAGAACCAGTAAAGACTAACAACTACGAGATTGGTGCTTACTCTGATATTAACCATTGGTTGCAACTCAATGGCTCGTTCTTCTACACCTATTCTAAGCTAGGAAGTGACCTCAAGATAGACCACGGCTTCTGGGTAGTCAATCGTACTCCACAGAAGGTATATGGCGTTGAGTTGAGTGCAGATGCGCAAATCCTCAGCAACTTAAAGGCAGGTGCTAACCTCTCATGGTTCGAAGGTAAGCTCAAATCAGCTACTGGTAAGTGGGACACATACATGTCGAATATCTCCATTCCAGCCGCTAAGTTGGCAATGTATGTCAACTATGCTCCAGTCAAGAACACCTATCTCCAACTGCAATACATACACACGGGTAAGCGCGACCGATTCGCTCCTAACGCCTCAGGTGTATATAACGAAGGAGAAGGAAAGGTAAGTCGTATCAACTTACTAAACCTCACTGCAGGTGTAAACTTGAAGGTTTGCGACTTGAGTTTGTCGGTAACCAATCTCCTAAACTACACTTATTACACACCAGCATCCATGATGATGGCACGCAATGCAGAGTATGCCCACGCTGATGGACGCAGGTTAACTCTCACCGCAGTGTTTAAGTATTAAGCCACAGAAAGACGACAGGTAGGCTCCCACGTGGTGGGCGTTTCCTAAGTAATAAAGCAGGGGTAGATGTTCAGCATCTGCCCCTTTCTTATGCACAACACGCCTCGCAAAAAGGCACAACAGCCTATCGCACATCGTAAATTATAAGCAGGGAAGACGGAATATAGCATAACTTGCATTTCTTCTTACCTGCTTTTCTTTTGCTTTTCAGCGTATTTCGCATTGCTGATATACGTATCTAATGATATTATCTAAGCGTGATAATTAATTATCTAAGTCCTGATAAAACTTTATCTAAGCGTGATAATACTTTATCTAAGTGTGATAATATAAAAACATACGCATTGCGTCATTGCGAAATAGGCTCTGAAACAATACGAGAAGCGTGTGGAATGAATACCGAAAGCGTATGAAATGAGATTTTAAAGCGTGTGGAATGAAAACAGGAAGCGCGTGGGGAAGTAGCGAAGAGAGGCTCTTCAGAAATCATAACACTACCCGACTCGTTCGCTCGCAAGGATTGCATCATAACATAACAAGGGCTAACACTCAATCGTTTATGCGTCAGAAAGGCAAAAGTTGCAACACGCTTCACTCGTTACTAACGCAAAATGCAACTATTTAAAAGCGGATATTCCTTTGAAGAACATGTGCAATTACCTACTTTTGCAGCACTTAATACACATCAATTTATAATCAATAAAAACCATTTATCATTATGAAGAAGAGTTTATTCATAGGCTTTGTTATGCTCTTAGTTGGCATGACTGCCAGTGCTCAAGACTACAAGAAACAGTCGTTCATACCAGAGGCTGATATGCCAGATGCCGGTATCTACCTCCCTGCGCCACCTGATACTGCATCCTATCAATTCGATTATGACTTCCGTCAGTATTGGTGGGGTCGCAAGATGAGAGAGGACAAAGAGCGTGCTGCACAGGCTAAGTTCGATGCAAACTTCGATGTGGATTCAGTCCTCGTAGGCTTTGCTCCAGCCTTTGGAATGCTCATCACACCCGAGAAGACACCCGAGACTTACAAGCTCATGTGCATGATTGGTATTGATGGTAACCATGCTGTCGACCGTGCCAAGGCTAAGTATATGCGTAAACGACCATTTGCGCAGTTCCATGAGCATACCCTTCAGCCACAGTTCGAGGCAGAGTTAATCAACAACGGGTCTTATCCTTCTGGTCATACCTGCCGTGGATGGATCTTCGGTCTGACCTTAACTGAGTTGAACCCATCACGTGGCAACGAAATTATGAAGCGTGCTTACGATTATGGTCAGAGCCGTGTTATCTGTGGATATCACTATCAGAGCGATGTTGATGCAGGTCGCCTATGTGCGAGTGTAGGCTATGCTGCAGTTCATTCATCCGAAGCCTTCCAGAAACAAATGGCTAAGGCTAAGAAGGAAATAGCCAAGATTCTCGCTACAAAATAAGCCCAATAAATGTCCTAAAGAAGCAAGAATCTAGCCCTTGATAAGCAGGATTCTTACTTTAAATAAGCATGATTCTTAGCTTAAATAAGCATTAAAAGCATACAAATACTTTGTTGTTTCAACGAAAAGCAGTAACTTTGCAACGCTTTCGGTGTAACCGCTGGTTGCGGAAGAGTCGCTAACTATGTTACATTGGAACGACAAACAATATTTAATTTATCAATAAGAAATGGATTTAATTAAAGTTGCTGAGGAAGCATTTGCAACCGGCAAGCAGTTCCCAGAGTTCAAGGCTGGTGACACAATCACTGTCGCTTACAAAATTGTCGAGGGTAACAAGCAGCGTATTCAGCTCTATCGTGGTGTAGTAATCAAGGTTTCTGGCCATGGAGAGAAGAAGCGTTTCACTGTTCGTAAGATGTCAGGCACCGTTGGTGTTGAGCGTATTTTCCCAATCGAGTCACCCAATATTGATTCTATCGAGGTGAACAAGCGTGGTAAAGTTCGCCGTGCGAAACTCTATTACCTACGTAATCTTACAGGTAAGGCTGCACGTATCAAGGAGAAGAGAACAGTTGTTGCTTCTACTGAGAAGTAAGCCCTTGGAAATCCAAGAAAATAAAAGTCCGATACCAAGAAGGTATCGGACTTTTTTAATCTTCATAGTTCAACTTAGCATCATTGTCTCCATGCAAAGCCTTACTTAGGTCTTTCCAGTTCTGGAATCCAGCGAAGAGTGCTAACCTATCTAATGTCTTTTTGGATGGTTTCTCTTTACCTTTAAAATAACCAATCAGCCTCTTCAGTGATGTAGTCTCCAAATTGATATGGTAGACCGCAAGCCTGCTTGACAACTTCTCTACATCTGCCACTAGTTCTTTACGCACTTGAGTCTTATGCCCTAAATCCTCAATAATGGCTCTAAACTTCTTTTTCATCTCTCATTGAAAGCATTACTAACATGCTACAAAAGTAATAAAAGATTAGGTAAATGCGTAAGATTCAGTAAGTTTTTATGTTACGAATAATGGATAAGAGCCTATCCTCCCACTTACTGCTTATAATGTATAGCCTCCATAAAGCGCTTGACAACCTCTGGTTTACCCGTGTGTTTACCTTCATCTTCAGATATCTTGCAGGTGTCATTATAGTATGGCCACAACTCTGTTATCTTAACTGCTACGAGCTTAATAACGATGTTCATAGGCTTAACATGTGGGAAGTCATTGGTGAAGTGAGTGCCTATTCCAAATGAAGGTTTTACCTTTCCTTCGGCATAGTGTTGTAACTCTATCGCACGGTCAGTATCGAGTGCATTAGAGAAAAGTACCTGCTTGTCACGGGCATCAATGCCGAATGACTTGTACTTAGCAATAATCTTATCCAACTGCTCATGATTGTCACCTGAATCAATGCGAAGCCCCTTGAATTGATTAGCAAAGTCTTCCGAGAAGTTGTAAGAGAAGATATCCCAACCGAAAGAATCGTATAGGTAAGTGCCAAGAGCACCCCTATAAGTCTTGCGCCAAGCCTCCATTGCCATGTAATTAGCCATCTGTGGACCAAACATACCACCTATTGCACAGATGAATTCATGCGCCATTGTGCCCACCGGCACGAGGTCATACTTCATCGCAAGGTGTATATTACTAGTACCCACAAACTTGCCCTTCCACGTCTTACTTTCATAACAGTCTTTCATCGCACGAACGGCTATCTCTTCTGCTTTCAGACTAGCACGACGACGCGTACCAAAGTCTGAAAAGACGCAACCAGCCTCTAACAAGCGTTCCGCCTTATGGTAAGTTTTATCGTAAAGAAGCTGATAATCGAACTCTTCTGCCTGCTCATTAAATACGTAGAAAAGCTCTGATATGATGGCAAGAACCTTCACTTCAAGCAAGATCGTATCGGCCCACAAGCCTTCAAACTCTATGTGTAAATGCCCTTCCGAGCTCTGCCAAACCTTTACCCAATCGCTTGAGAAGCGGAAACCACGTAGATAAGTAAAGAACCATTCAGGCAAATAGTTGCACTTACGACGTAGGAAGTTTATCTCCTCCTGAGTGATGATAACCGACTCTAATAGCTTTATCTGATGTTCAACCTCACGTGCAAATCCATCAGGATAAACCGTATCGTCACGATCAACAAACTGATAACAAACATGCGCACGAGGGAAGTTATCGATGACAGCACAGCACATTGTCAGCTTGTAAAGGTCATCGTCAGTGAAATGATTAATAATCTGTCTCATTTGTTATTGTACGTTTTTTTCTGCCGTCAAAAGTATAAAAAAGATGTGGAAGAACAAAGTCTTTTCATGGAAATAACATATCTGACAACTCAAAAGAGAGCCTCATCCGAAGTCTAATAAAGTCACTTCTCTACCCATCTCCCGCAGAAAAGCAAGAATAAATAGTCCGTTAACCACAGAAACTATACACGCCAGCACCACCACTCAGCCTCCTTTCGTCTTTAGAATAGGCTATTTGAGTCCTCCAGCGCTCGTTCCTCTTTGTGTAACAAGCCACCACCTCTTAAACAAAGTACAACAGAGCAAAAACGAAGAAACGCCCTTCTCCACTTGAAAAGGGCGTTTCCTCACATCAAAGAGAGCCTCCCTTCGTATGGAAGAGAGGCTTTCCTTGCGCAGGAGTAAGCCTTTCTTGAATTGAGAAAAGTTTTTCTTTTGTGTTACCGAAAGCACTCTTTTGTAGTGAGCAGTGCCCCTCTTAATATCAAGGCGAAGTACTTCTTTCTTCTTATTTATTGACATCACGCACGCAAAAGAGGATGTTAACGAGATGAATTAATTGTTGTCATTTATACATATATTCGTCAGTTCCGTCAGTAATAACACGTGATTGGTACGAATAATAGCTCTGAGAATAGGCGTATTCAAGCCGATTTGCAGCGTAAATAAAACTTTATCATCATTTATAATGATATTTTCTTATTTTTTTACAAGCACATTAAAGATTGTTATTTATATTTGCAAACGAAACATTATGTGATACGTATGAACCTAAAAACAACTCTAAACAAGCTAAAGACTAAATGGTTTAACTTTCTGGAGAGGCTGTCCTATCGTCAGAAAGCGTCGTTGGTAATGCTTTGCGGTGTTATTGTTGGACTGACAGGGCTGTTCTTTTACCTCCTTCGTATGCATACATATATAATAGGAGACGACCCTGCTGCATGTATAAACTGCCACATCATGTCGCCTTACTATGCAACGTGGTCACATTCAGCACATGCTCGTAACACAACTTGCAACGATTGTCATGTGCCTAACAACAACATTGCTTCTCACTATGCCTTTAAGGGGGTAGATGGTATGAAGCACGTTGCTTACTTCGTGACACATAGTGAATCACAGGCGTTCGAGGCTGAGGATGCATCTGCAGAAGTGATTATGGATAATTGTATTCGGTGTCATAAACAACTCAACCAAGAGTTTGTAAAGACAGGACGAATCGACTATATGGAAGCGAAAAGGGGCGAAGGTAAGGCCTGCTGGGACTGCCATCGCGATGTAGCACACATGAGGAAGAACTCCTTGTCGAGTACTCCTGGGGCAGAGTTTGTAGAACCCATGCCTCCTTCTCCAGTCCCTGATTGGCTCCAGAAAGTGTTAGGAAAGAAATAAAATAACTACTAAACCCTATAATTATGGCAAAGACATTAAGAAATGGCAGGGCTGGTTGCTCTTCGGAGGAGCGATGGTCATCGTGTTCTTCTTAGGTTTGCTATGCTCGTCCATGTTAGAACGAAGGGCGGAGATAGCAAGTGTGTTTAATAATCGACGTACCCAGATGACTGACTCTATCGTAGCTCAAAACGAGAAGTTTGCCGAAGACTTCCCCCGTGAATACGAGACTTGGGCGATGACGGAAGATACCAGTTTCGTTAGTAAGTATAACTCTTCACAGGAAGTCGATGTATTAGGACAACGACCAGAAATGGTTATCTTGTGGGCAGGATATTCTTTTTCACGTGGATATAACACCCCTCGTGGACACCGCCATTGCGTTGAAGACTTACGTAAAATAATGCGTACTGGTAGTCCAGGTGTGGATGGTCAAGACGATATACAGCCTGGTACGTGCTGGACATGTAAAGGTCCTGATGTGCCAAGGTTGATGAGAGAGAAGGGAACAGACAAATTCTATGCTGCCAAGTGGAGCAATTGGGGACCAGAGGTCATGAACACCGTCGGTTGCTCTGACTGCCATGATGCACGGACGATGGAGCTTCGTCCAGCTCGTCCAGCACTCTATGAGGCGTGGGCTCGCGTTGGTAAAGACGTGAGAAAAGCCACACATCAAGAGATGCGTAGCCTGGTCTGCGCACAGTGCCACACAGAGTATTACTTCGAAAAGGACAATGGTAACTATCTACACTTCCCTCAGGAGAAGGGTATGACGTGTGAGGCAGCAGAAGAATATTACGATAGTATAGGCTTCTATGACTATATTAATCCACTCTCAAAGGCGAAGATCTTGAAGGCACAACACCCTGGTTATGAGCTTTACTTACAGGGTATTCACGGACAGAGAGGCGTTTCTTGTGCTGATTGTCACATGCCTTACATCTCTGAAGGTGGTGTGAAATACACCGACCACCACATCATGAGTCCGCTAGCTCACATCGATCGCACTTGTCAGACATGCCATCGTCAAGATGCAGAGACGCTTCGTCAGAATGTTTATGAGCGTCAACAGAAGATTTATGACTTCCGTACTCATGTGGAGAAGGAGCTTGCTGCAGCACATATCGAGGCTAAGTTTGCCTGGGATAAGGGTGCTACAGAAGCAGAGATGCAGCCTGTTTTGACTGATTTACGTAAGGGTCAGTGGCGTTGGGACTATGCTGTTGCGAGTCATGGAGCAGCCTTCCATGCACCTCAAGAAGTAATGCGTTTGCTCGCAAGTGCTATGGAGTTTGCTAAGGATGCACGCCTACAAATAGCACGAGTTGTCGCTCGTCATGGCTTTACAGGACAAATTCCTCTGCCTGACATATCGACTAAAGCAAAGGCTCAGTCATATATAGGACTAGACATGCCAAAGCTTAATAGTCAGAAAAAGCAGTTCCTCGACACAATCGTACCGAAGTGGATTGAGACTGCAAAGAAGAACAAACGGTTCATAACTAAGCCGATGTAAGCGAACAAAGTAGTAAAAGATAGTTGGTAGCTAATGGTTAACTCCATTGCTACCGACTATTAATTTTTATGGTATTGATCTAGTAATGTGATAGAAACAAGTGGTAGTCTTGTATCTGAAAAAGCATGAGAAATGCAACAGAAACAGTGCAAGTATTGAGGATAATATCAAAGATTACAACTGAAGATACCATTTCTTTTCCTTAAAATAACAATGTGGAATAAACCTTATACATTAAAGAAGGGACGGCAATCGTCGTTGGATTGCTTATAACTGGTCAGTTATTACAGTTTACAATGGGACCTTTGGAGTGGGCTATCTTCGCTTGGCCGGCTAATATCGAGGCGCTCCTTTTCCTATTGATAGCCCTAGTTGTTGTTTATGCCTTGCGTAAGAAGGTGTACTTCTTCCGCTTTATGACCACCATGCAAGCCGCTATTCCTGCCATAGCAGGTGCTGCTTTGCTAACGTTGATCATGGGTGTTACGAAGCAAGTAGCCGAAGGGAGGAACCCAGTAGACCCCATCGGACTAACGAAGATGCTGAACTATTGGCCATTTGTACTCGTCTATCTCTGGTTAACCATCATAGTGGGTGAGGTCACACTGAACCATATCTTCCATTTTTCATGGCGTCGTTTGCCATCTTTTGTGAGCCATGCAGGATTGTTCATAGTGCTCACCTGTGCAACACTGGGTAGTGCTGATATGCAGAAAGTGAAGATGTATTGCGAGACAGGGCAGCCTGAATGGCGTGGTCTAGACGCTATGGACAATGTGCATCACCTACCAGTTGCCATTCAACTAGAGAAGTTCACCATTGATGAATACCCTCCCAAGCTAGCGTTAATAGGGCGTGGTGGGTTCCCACTCCCTAAGGATAAGCCTGAGAATCTATTGTTAGATAAAGGTATGCGAGTAGGTCAGTTGCTCGATTGCAAGGTAGAAGTTCTTAAGCGAATAGATAATGCTGTCCCTGCCATGTTGAGCAAGATGATAGGCAAGATGCCCACTGGAATGATGGGAAATATTCGAATGGATTCACTTGGACAAGCACGTAATAAGGATGGATATATAGCCTCGGATGCAGCTGGTTCGGCGTGTGCTCTATTGGTGAAGGTCACTACTAACAATGCACCCTACAAGGGTGTGCATCATAGCTACACGGGTTGGGTGACCTGCGGAAGCTATCTTTTCCCTTATCAAGCCCTACGTTTGGATGACGGACGTATGTTAGCTATGCCTAACCGAGAGCCTCGTCGTTTTGCATCCCTCGTCGACATCTATACGAAGAGTGGGCAGAATATCCAGACAGAGATAGAGGTTAACAAGCCATTCAGCATTGAGGGATGGACGATCTATCAGCTCAGTTACAACGAGCAGATGGGTAAGTGGAGTAATCTCAGTATCTTTGAGTTAGTCACCGACCCATGGTTACCAGTGGTGTATGTCGGTATTTTCATGTTATTAATAGGTGCTGTTGGAATGTTCCTAACGGCTAGTCGTAAGAAGGAGAATCAGTTATGATCTGGAGTTATTTCGTCGTTTTCGCAATCATCTCAGTATTGTTATGGGCAGTCGGAGCATGGGCTTCGTGGCGTAATCGCCGTAGTCTAGCCTTCATAACAACAGGTCTTGGACTCTGTGTGTTCTTCTCTTACATCCTTATCATGTGGATAACTCTCGAGCGACCACCGCTCCGCACGATGGGAGAAACGCGTCTTTGGTATAGCTTCTTCCTCCCTTTAGCGGGCATGATAGTGTATAGTCGATGGCAATACAAGTGGATTTTGAGCTTCTCAACACTCCTTGCAACCGTCTTCGTATGCGTCAATCTCTTCAAACCGGAGATACATTCAAAGACGCTCATGCCTGCTTTGCAGAGTCCATGGTTTGCCCCTCACGTCATCGTTTACATGATGGCTTATGCCCTCTTAGGTGCAGCTGTGGTCATGTCGGTGTATCTGCTCTTCTTCAAGAAAGGCGCAGATACCACGAAAGAGATGGAGATTACGGATAATCTCACCTATGTTGGGCTCTCCTTCATGACGCTTGGAATGCTCATGGGAGCGCTCTGGGCAAAGGAAGCATGGGGTCATTACTGGGCATGGGACCCAAAGGAAACATGGGCAGCTATCACTTGGTTCTCTTATCTCGTTTATGTTCATTACCGCCAGTATCGCCCTCATCATCTGCGCCCAGCCCTTATCATCCTCATTATAGCCTTCTGTTTGTTACAGATGTGTTGGTGGGGTATCAACTACCTACCATCTGCGCAGGGGATAAGCGTGCATACTTACAATTTGAATTAAGGCTTTTCTAAAAGCCTATTCAGCCTCTCCCCCCCGTCCATCTACAGCCTTCCACCAACCAATCTACAGCCTCTCCCCCGTCCCCTCTCCGAATGGAGAGGGGCGTGAAAACTGCTAGTAGGATGAGAGAGGATGGTTAGTGGGATGAGAGATAATTGTATTTTTGAATCAAAGAAAAAGCCTCTGGGTAAAACATCCCCTCCTTTGGAGGGGCTTGGGGAGGCTTTTAGTAGAATAAAGGAAACGCTCTTCTCGCTTGGAGAAGGGCGTTTCCTTGTATCAAAGAGAGCCTCTCTTGCCATCAAAGAGACGCCCTCTTTAATAGCTATCAACCCTGTTCTCTCCCCTATCCATTCGGAGAAAGGAGGAAAGCGAGGCTCTCCCTCTCCTTTCAAGGAGGATAGAAGGAGTATCTAAAGGGGGGTAACAAGACTTTAGGGGAGGTTCTGCAGAAGATTCAACAAGGGTGCTTATACTCATCATCCAACTTGCTTTGAAGGGAAGAAAGCAGTATATACAATCTCCCCCTATCGTCTGTTGCGACAATAGGGGGAGGCTTTGTGCTGTGTTGTTGTTATCTATCTCTATCGTGAAAAGATAATGGAAAGGCAGGAATGAAGTCCTTTCTTTTACTTGCGGACTCCTCTATACGCTTCAAACCCTTCTGATAATAAACGTAATAGAGTATTCCTGCGGTTGTTAAACCAAATGGGAAGGCATACCAAATACCCAAGAGTTGGAAATTCATAACCACTCCGAAGAGGTAACCCAATGGCAATGAAACGATGAAGAAAGCAATAAATGCAATCCAAATCAGCGGTTTCACTACGGCGATACCACGCATGGCATTCGCATAATTACACTGCATTCCGTCGCCAAACTGGTATATCATGAAGGGGACAATGGTCATTGATACCATCGAAATAACCTCGGTATTGTCAGTAAACAAGGCTCCCATGCTATGACGGAAGATGAAGATTGGAACAGAGGTCAGCATTGCCAGGAAGAAAACGAGGTGTATTCCTGCTGTCGCCGTACGCCTTACTGCTGTGTAATCACGCTGTCCCATGAAGTTACTAATGCGCACTGCTACTGCTGCAGCAAGCCCATAATAAATCATATAACCCAGTTGGGAAATAGTTAACATGACCTGGTGTGCTGCCAAGGCTGTTGTTCCGAACCAACCAACCATTAGGCTCGACAGACTGAAAGCTGCTGTTTCCATACCCATTTGAAGTGCCAACGGGAAACCGAGAACAGTGATTTGTCGGAAGTCTCTGCGGTTTGTTTGCCCTTGATGCCAGCCCTTTCTGTACTCCTTGTACTTCTTACTAAAGAAGAAGATACCCATCATTACGAGTGCCATCACTATACGGGAAATCATTGTGGAAAGCCCTGCTCCTATCAGTCCCATCTCTTCCATGCCCAGGTGACCATAGATGAGAACCCAGTTACCAAATATATTCATTATGTTGCCACTTACCAATATCCACATAGCCACACGAGTATCAGTAATACCGTCAGTGAACTGTCGGAAGGTGTTAAACCAGCAAACAAATGGAAGGGAGATGAGCTGTATGATGAAGTAAGGACGCATAAGGGGTAAGAGCTCTTCAGGCTGTTTTAAGTTGCCTAGATTCATATATAATACACCCATGATAACCGATAAGATTACTGCCATACAGGTGTTTGCTGCCACCGCACTCTTCATGAGTTCGCCAATACGATGCGTCTTCTCCTGCCCATAGAGGTTACCCACAAGGGCAGTAATAGCGTAAGTAAAGCCTATAGCAAAGACGATTACCAACGTAAACATATTGTTGACAAATGCCGCAGCAGCCAACTCCTCCGTACTATGATGTGATATCATCAAGGTGTCAGCGAAGTTAAGAATGAGGTTTCCTAGCTGTCCGATGATGATAGGTACACCCAAATAAGTAAGGTTCCGATAGTGTGTCTCGTATCTTGAAAACTGATATGACATAATGTTGTATCCTGTTTCTTTGTTGTTAATGGTGCAAAGGTACGAAATTAAAACGTATTGTTATACGCCTTTTATAACAATCTTCTCTCTTTTAATTAACTATTAGAACTTTTCTTACCCATGCTCATCTGTGTTTGAATGAAACGCCTTCTTTTTGTAACGAATTTATCTTTTCTATTGTTATGTGGCTTTGGCTCCGTGCCAGATAAGGACAGATAAAGACGAAAAAAGAGGAAACCTTCAGGCTTCCTCTTTGCTATTTAAACTGTAACGAATGGTTTACAAGTCGAATTTGTAGCCCAGTGTAATCTGGAATACGCTGTTCTTTACCTTGCTACCTTCGTATACCTTTGTTACACCCCAGTTGTAACGAGCATCCAACTGGAAGTTGTTATACTCATAAGAAACGCCTACTGGAATAGAAAGGTCAAATGACTTTGCCTTGCCAGGAAGGGCTACATTGAGTGCATGTGCTGCATCAACAGAAGCAACATCACCGACTTTGAAACCTGGTTGAACACCCAACTTCACAGCAAGACCCTTAACAACATACACATTAGCAGTTATTGGAATGTTGATGTAATCAAGCTTTTGTGTAACTGTAACAAACGGTTGATTCACCTTAGCACCTTGCATAGAGTAGAGCAGACCAGCGCTAACTGAAACGATGTCAGTTGCTTGATACTCTCCTTCAGCACCTGCTACAAGACCGAGACGAGCGTCTGACTTGCTGTAATCAGTTAGGTTTGCAATGTTCAAACCAACCTTTGGCTGGATGTTAAAAGAACCTACTGCGTGTTGAGCGAATGTAGCTACTGATGATAACATCAGGGCTGCTACTAACATAATCTTCTTCATAATCGAATGAATTTAATGTGAGTTTAATTGTTATCTATAATCTTTTTACTGTCTTGTTAATTCTCTCCTTTGTAAGTCATAACCTATTCGTTCATTTTAACAAACCTATTATCACTTGGCGTGGACAAAGTTATGTTTTATAAAGAAAACGGCAAATTATTTCCAATTAATAAGTGTTAAAGAAGGTATTTGGATAACATTTATCATAAAAAAAGGCGAGTATTGGAGATCAATCAACCAGCACTCACCTTATTATATATATAACATAAATGTTGCTGATAACATTTAGTTACATTGCTTTATGCGTTCTTTACCTCACAAGTTAAGTCTTTTCCTTCGGCAAACTCCTTCACACTTTCGAGTGTAGAAACGGCTATGTTATGCAGAGCCTCAGTAGTGAAAAAGGCTTGATGAGAGGTTAGTACGACATTAGGAACCATCAACAAACGCGCCAAACATCGTCATCTATCATCTTATCACTCTTGTCTTCATAGAAGTACTCACGCTCTTCTTCATATACATCAAGGCCTGCTGAACCTACTTGCTTACTACGAAGTCCCTCGATAAGATCCTCTGTATTGATCAGTTTCCCACGACCAGTATTGATGATCATAACGCCCTTCTTCATCTTAGCTATGCTATCCTGATTAATCAAGAACTTCGTGTCTGACGTCAATGGACAGTGCAGAGAGATAATGTCACTATTGGCATATAACTCGTCAAGACTTACCACCTTCACATCGTACTGCTTAGCAAATTCGTGGTCAGGATACAAGTCGTAAGCCATCACATTCATACCGAAACCATGCAAGATCTTGATGAGTTCCTTTGCAATTCGGCCCATTCCAATCACACCGGCAGTCTTTCCATACATGTCAAAGCCCAACAGTCCGTTCAGAGTAAAGTTACCATCTCGGGTGCGATTAACGGCACGGTAGATCTTACGATTTAGACTGAGCATGAGTGAAACAGCGTACTCTGCCACTGCATGAGGTGAATAAGCTGGAACGCGTGTAACCCTTATTCGACCCTCAGCCGCTTTAAGGTCTACGTTGTTAAAGCCCGCACATCGCAATGCAATTAACTTGACTCCGTTGTTGATCAACTCGTCTATCACCTGTGCATCACACTCTGCATTCACAAAGATACAAACGACATCTGCACCCTTAGCGAGGGGCACTGTGCTAATACTCAGGCGTTCCTGATAGTAGCGAATATCGAAGTTATAATCCTTGTTGACTGCGTTGAACGACTCAATGTCATACGACTTTGCGTCGAAGAAAGCGATTCTTAATGCCATGTATCCTAAATATTTAAATTGTTATGAGTGTTTAAATAAATCCTTAAGACCATTGTCTTAGGGAGTTCTTATCAATTCTTTCAATGTCTCAGGTAGGTTTTATCCCTTTTAGTTACCTTGTCTTTCCTTTTAAGACAGTGCAAAGTTACGCATAAATTGTAATATTTGCAAGTATCAAACTATAATTCATTTAATTAATAGATATGGGTCAAGTGACCCGTTGTTTGGCGTCCTTTCTTTTGCCAATAACGCTAACATCTCTCCCACTCCACACCATCACAGGAAGGACATGAGCCTCTCCTCCATTTGAAGGGGGCGTTTCCTTGCATACAGAAGAGCCTTTCCTTGCATCAAGGAGACGCCTTCTTCCTATCAAAGAGGGCGCCTCTTCCTACGCATAGGGTACAAAGCTGTGGAAAAAGAGCACCTCAACAGCCTGTTGACAACAGCTCAAGTACAAGGGTGGATATAAATAAGAAGGGGTGTCAAATATGCTGTTGAAGCATCTGACACCCCCTTCATTGCTATTTAATTACTCTAGTAAAAATGTATTGTATATAGATTATTTACGTTTCAAAATACGACGTGCACAATCGGACAAGACTACTATCGCTGATGCCAATATACAGACATCCTTGATAACTAATCGCCCTGCTCCGGTTAATAACGGGAACCCGTGTTCGCCACTACCAAGGTCGGGAACCCATGCTTCGGGTGTAGTGACAAGGAAGGACAAAGTGCCTAAGGTCATTAAGATGACAAGCCCCGTACCAACGAAACCTACCTTTGGGAACCATATACCTAATAGTGTCAATACACCGAAAGTCATAATCGCAATGCCTAGACCATGTGAGAAGGTGTAAGTGTTGTTGGCCTCATGCCACTCGTGCTTTACCTTATCGAACTCACCCTCCTTTAGCTTGTAATCCTTGTATTCTGGCGCATTCTTCGTGTAAAAGAAGCTCATAAACGGACTGTTAGCAACGAATGGTACAATGCCTTCTGCCTCATAGTTCCAGAACTTCAAGCCCCCAATCCAAACGAAGATAATAAATATTGCAATACGTATAAAGTTGATACCCACGCCCTTAATTGAGGCCGCAATCTCAAGTACTGTATGCACCAGTGCTGTGATCTTATTCATAGATTCTTATCCTTTTAATTAATTGATTAATATTCTTTTAACGCCTACAAAGGTATATACTTTTGCTTAATTAAAAGGCAAGAAGTTGTACTTATTACAAAAAATACCCACTTCATGGTATATTATCAGGCACTAAAAGGGGGCTAACGAACCATAAAAAGGAAAAAAAGTGGGTATCGGGACATTACTTCCTATCCCTCTTTTTGCATTAAACTCTTCGGACTTTGTGGAGCCGACAGCGTCACTTTCACATTCTTATAACCCATTGCTTTCAGGAATTGGGTGAACTGTCTCCGTGCGTTCTCTTCGGCTATCTTGATGTTAGCAGGCGTCAAACAGCGTGCAATCATCTTGTTATATGCACGGCGATAAAGGGCTTCGCGGTCAGCTGATGACCAATCTCCTTTCTCGAAGAACGAGCGTGTGTGCGCCTCATCAATGAAGTTCCTATCCAAGAGTTCGATAGGTGGTAGCTTGGCAACTACGACACTATCATCCTCAACTTGCAGCCATTGCGGTTCTGCATGGTGCAGGTCTATCCCCATGCGAATCGTTCCGTAATAGATTCTCACTAGTTCGTCGTCAGAGAAGAAACCATGATTAACCGTGTCTATCAGCTCCTCATCATTGATAGCAAGGAACTCCCATTGTCCGATGTCTTGTATCTCTTGTATGCGAGTAGGCGTGATGTCAATCTTATTGTCAGTGCTTATCCCTATCTCATTGGACCCATTCAACCATGAGAAAGCACCGATGAGAATCACAATGAGTGCTATGGGGAGTAACAAACAGCCCATTGCTTTCCAGCTTTTAGGTAGGAAGCCAGCGATAGTCTGCCCTTTCGTTTCGTTCTGATGAACCTTCTGTAACTTGTTCGTAGGCGTTTTCTCTTCCATCATTTAGCCCTCCTTGCTTGTTTCAATAAAGTTACGTATGTCATTGATGGTAAACTTCTTGCGGAAAGAAATCGTCACATCAGCATCCTTATAACCAAGTTGTGTGAAGATAGGAACCAACTGGCGCGCTGCACTCTTGCGTGCTTCTTCTATGATCCCCATCTGTGGTATGGCATTAAGAATCTGTTTCCTGCCTTGCTCCTCATAGTTAGTTAGCTCGGCATCAGTGAAGTTTTGCCGTGTTAAAGCTACGTATTTCTTTACCTCCTGATGGTCTATTTGTCGAGGTAAGCACAATCTTAGGGTCAGGAAGGGTGACAATGAGTTGTTTCCCACTGCGTTGAATGTTCTTCGCATCAAACGATGAGAGGTCGATATATGCCTTTATCGTTGCCGTCATAGGGATTGCTATGCGCCTTTCACCCAACGGAAGGTTCACACTGAAGTCTTTCTTCATAAACGAACCAGACACTTTCATCTCGTCATCGTGCGTGATGATCTTATGAATATGGTATTCCGTCGTATAGAGACGGGAACATTCTTGCACCTGCGTGACCAACATTGGAATCGTATCGAGCGCCTTATTGGTTGCGTCGGCATCAGTATTCTTGTTCTTACAAGCCCCTAGGGTGATAGCCAGTAAGACGATTATAGGGATTATTCTCTTCATCTTCTTAGTTGTTAAACGGCACAAAGATACAAAAAAAGTATTATATCTTACAATGCAAAACATAATTCATGCGTCATCGTTAGAGCCTCTATCGCTTTATAACAAACGCACCAATGCTATACTCCTTATGCTTCTTTGTGCGCCCCGTAAGCTGGTAGATGCCAGGAGAAAGGCTTGAGATATTGAGGACGGATTGCCTATTTGTTACGCTTGTGATGGTACGAAGACTCGTTCCCTGCATACTTTTGATGTCATACTCCACGATGTCTGCCTCCTTCACCATCGCTGGTAAGGTTAATGATTGTCCGTCATTAGCGAGCAAAGCGGTTGTTTTCTTACTTGAAAGTGGTGCCAGTTCTTGCAGTGCGGGACTCTCATTACCATATCTGTCCATCGCTGTAACAGCAAAGTAAAGCCCCTCGTTTACGGATGAGAAGTGTAACTGTGTACCTGCATAACGGGCGTATAAAAGATTACGTGCATTGCTTATGTCGACAGGATAAGACCTACTGGCATATATATTATAATAAGGTGCATTGCCCTTCCAACGCATTGTCATCCCTCGGTCGGAAGCATATTCTACGAGTGGCGACATCGCTTCTGTCGTTGGAACCGATACTGCTCGTCCCCCCTTCGTGACGGGTGGCAAGGCAAGAGAAGAGTTGAATCTACATTCAAAATCATAGATTCCTTGTTGGTTAGAAGTGAGGAAGTAAGAACGGAAATGAGCGTGTCCCATACCCAAGGAACGACTGACGTACATCTGACGAGTCATGTCCGACAATCGCCAGTTGCCCTGTCGTGGGTCGAGGAAGTACGTTCCCAAGCCCGTAACAACGTCCCTACTGTATCGGTTCTCCACCCAGTCTGCGATGAAAGGATAGTAGTTCTCGCCACGGAAATACTGCATAGGATAGAGTTGATCCATTAGACCTTCTCGTAGCCACTCTTGCGCTTCTTGTGCCACACGATCGCGTGCATTGAAGTTCTTTGAGCTGTATCTACTCAAGTCAGAGTACTTTCCGATGGGCGAACATGACATCTTCACCCATGGCTTGATAGCCTTCACTTCATCGTGAATAGCCCGCACAATCGCTGTTATATGCGCCCTTCTCGCCTCGGGGGTATCGCCATTTCGATACGAAGGGAGCGGCCATCCATCAGGATAACGTATGTAATCGAGGTTGATACCATCAATGTCATACTTCCTCGTAATCTCTCCGCAGATGCGAGCAAGGTATCCCGGCACGGCTGGGTCGGCTGGGTCTAGATACGAACCAGTGGCATAGCTCCGCACACGGAAGCCCCTTTTCATAATGGTCCGACAGCCTAGAGTAGTCTTCATACCCACAGGAATGGTGGCAATCCACGCATGAATCTCCATACCACGGCGGTGACATTCATCAATGGCAAAGGCTAATGGGTCATAACCGAAGCCCGGCGCACGCCCTTCCACACCTGTGATACAATGGTCCCAAGGCTCTATCTCGGATGGATAAATGGTCGCTGCACGCACACGCGCTTGCAGTAATACGGTGTTGATATGCGCCTTTTGATAGCTATCGAGTATGTCTCTCAGCTCTTGCTTTTGCTTTTCTATATTCTCTTTCGACGTTGCGTAAGTCTTAGGCCAGTCCAAATTCGATAGCGTAGTGAGCCATACTGCACGAGTCTCACGCTTTGGTTGCGGTAGAGTGAGATAATCTGCAATGTTCGTCTGAGCCTGCGCTTGCAACGTTAAAAAGCCTAATATAATAAGGTGAAAAAGTCTCATAAATGATGAATTAAGAATGTTATGAAGCCTCCCCCAACCCCTCCGAAGGGGAAAGAAGGAGCCTCACCCCCGTCCCCTCTCCGAATGGAGAGGGGAGTAAATACTATTGTTTGCAAACAAAGAGGGCGTTCCTTCGCATTGAAGGGGGCGTCTCTTCACATCGAAGAGAGGCTTTCTTTGCATGAAAGAAACGCCCTCTTCATTTGCTCCCCCGCTATTCTAGCTAAAGAGCTACTGCCTCGTTAGACCCCGACTGACGTCCCCTAACCAGTTTCCACAAAGCATTCTCCCCTACTGAAGGAAGCTAGAGGGGAGCCTGCCTACCATTCCCTCTTATGCAAAGAGTACTATCTACGCCCCTCTCCATTCGGAGAGGGGATGGGGGTGAGGCTGTAGATAGGATGGGGGTGAGGCTGTTTCTTTCTCTAAATAAAGCACAAAGATACAGCAAAGATTTCTTTAATCCAAATATTATCCTTACCTTTGTCTTGATTTGCTAACGTATAGCTTACATGCAATCAATCAATCATTAATATTCATTTTAACTTGTATCAATATGATAAGAAAGTGTTTTCTACTTGCTGCGGCAATGATAGTTAGCCTCTGTGCATCGGCTCAATTCCAAGAAGGAAAGGGCTATGTGGGTGCGTCACTGACTGGGCTTGACTTGCATTATAATAGTCATGATGGTTTAAACATGGGTGTTCAAGCTAAGGCGGGATACTTCCCTTGGGACAACGTAATGGTATTGGCTTCCATTGATGCTGTACATAATGGCTCTAAGACAGTGGCTGATCACATCAGTGTGGGTGCTGGTGGACGCTATTACATCACGCAGAATGGATTGTACCTCGGTGCTGGTGTGAAGTTTCTACACGCCAATCACCGATATAACGACATAATGCCGGGCATGGAAGTGGGGTATGCCTTCTTCATCAACAGGTCGGTAACCATCGAGCCAGCTATCTATTACGACCAGTCGTTTAAGAGCTCTGATTACTCTACAGTAGGGCTTAAGGTGGGTGTTGGTGTCTATCTCTTCGATGATTAAGGTAGCCCTTTAGCAACACAAAACACGAATGCAACAATATTCATCACAGCTCTTGGAACGTGCTGTTGAGAGCTTTTCGCAGTTGCCGGGAGTAGGACGTAAAACCGCCCTACGCCTTGTTTTGCATCTACTTCGCCAACCCCTAGAAGACGTGGACAGCTTTACTGATGCGGTAACACGTGTTAGGCATGATGTAAAATATTGTAAGGTGTGCCACAATATATCGGATACTGACATCTGTTCTATCTGTTCTGACCCCCGAAGAGACGGCTCCGTCGTATGCGTAGTGGAGAATATTCAAGACGTAATGGCTATTGAGAACACACAACAATATCATGGTCTTTACCACGTTCTAGGCGGTATCATCTCTCCAATGGATGGTATCGGACCTCACGATCTATCGATTGATTCATTGGTGGAACGCGTAGATACGGGCGAAGTAAAGGAGGTGATCCTTGCCTTGGCAAGCACGATGGAGGGCGACACAACCAACTTCTATATATCACGGAAGCTCAAGGACAAGGATGTGAAGCTGTCGATTATAGCACGCGGAATATCTGTTGGCGACGAACTAGAGTACACCGATGAGGTCACTCTGGGGCGAAGTATCCTCAACAGAACGCCTTTCCAATCTTAATATCATCGCTCTCAAGAGCCTTACTAATTAACAATGACTGAAACAAGAAAAACCCTTTTGACGGAGTTAATAGCGTCATGTGCGTTGGCATTCATCATTATCATTGTCTATGAATGCCAATGGCTCTTACCCGGGATGTGGGTAGGTGCAGAGAACCACGTACTTGTTATGCTGCAATTCATTATGCAGTTAACCACCTTAGCAGCCATTCCCTTGGCCCTATTCTTATTCAAGATTGGATCGATAAGGGACGCTTTGAACACTGATGAAAGCCATGTGAACAGGGCTTTACTGAAGTGGGGAACGGTGCGCATGATGCTCCTCTGTGTGCCAATGGTTGCCAACATCTTCTTGTATTACGCTACTGGTGAGGTGGTTAGTTACTTCTATCTCGCTATCATTCTAGCCCTTAGTCTCGTCTTCATCTATCCTAGTAAGAAGCGATGTGAGCATGAATGTCACTTGGATAACCCAACGGATGAATAGATGAAGATTAGTGTTATCATCGTAAACTACAACGTTAAGTACTATCTCGAACAATGTCTTATGAGCGTGGAAAGGGCTTTGAAGGGCATTGAAGGCGAAGTGCTCGTTGTGGATAATCACTCTTCTGATGGGTCAGTAGACTATCTCAAGCCTCGATTCCCAGCCGTTCACTTCATTACAAGTGGGCATAATCAAGGTTTCGCAAAGGCAAATAACATCGCTATCAAGCAATGCAAAGGAGAATATGTACTATTGCTTAACCCCGACACTGTCGTGGGGGAACAGGCGATCCGATCGTCACTTACCTTCATGGAAGGGCATGAGAAGGCGGGAGGATTGGGCGTGATGATGCTGACGGACACAGGAGTTAGAGCCTTGGAGAGCCGTCGTGGACTGCCAACTCCACGTGTCGCCTTCTATAAAATGGTTGGTCTTTGCAAGCACTTCCCCACTCACAAGGACTTTGCACACTATTATATGGGTGATTTGTCATGGGATGTTCCAGGACAGATAGAGGTCATTAGTGGGGCATACTGCTTCCTTCGGCACTCGGCATTGCGCCAGATTGGATTGCTGGATGAGGACTTCTTCATGTATGGAGAGGATGTTGACCTTAGTTACCGACTCTTACAAGCAGGCTACGAGAGCTGGTATTTGCCCGTGCAGATACTCCATTACAAGGGAGAAAGCACTCAGAAGTCGAGCTACCGATACGTACATGTGTTCTACAATGCCATGTTGATCTTCTTTCAAAAGCATTATGGCGGAGCAAGCCGATTGCTGACGATACCCATCAAAACGGCTATTTATGCCCGAGCACTGCTCTCACTTGTGGGGACAACACACCATGCTATTGGTAAGATGTTAGGCTTCCGAAGTCGAAAAAGGCACCATTCGCCACATTATATATTTGTTGGTGGAGAGGAGATGACGGCACGTTGCCAACAAATAGCAGCCGATAACGGATTGATAGCAACATCTCGTAAGGTGAACAAAGATAGCTTACGAATGATTCATAACGCACTCTTAGACGAATGGGAGGGGCGGAAAGAAACGCTCTACATCGTCTATGACAATGCACTCTTTGCCTATCGTGACATATTAGAAGTCTTTGAAGCACGCCCAGTGACGCTCATTCACATGGGATTCTATCATCATTCTATAGACAAAATCATCACTTCTAAAGAAATAATTGGTTGATAAGATGCAAACAAGCAACGCACCCACTGTTACCTTGCGAGCCATGGAACCAGAGGATCTGGACGCCCTTTATCGCATTGAGAACGACCGCCAATTATGGAACATCGGCTCTACGAATGTTCCATATAGCCGTTACGCACTGCATAACTACATAGCGGATGCGAAGAACGACATCTATATTGACGGGCAGATACGCATGATGATTGAGAACGAAGGGGGCATTGTGGTGGGTGTAATCGACCTCGTTAACTTCGATGCCAAGCACCAACGTGCAGAGTTAGGAATCATCATCATGGAGCAACACAGGCGTCAGGGCTATGCCAAAGCAGCAATTCTTAAACTCATTCAGTACGCTCGTAACGTCTTACATCTCAATCAGATATACGCAGTTGTAGCTGTTGACAACACGAACTCACGCCATTGTCTCACCTCATTAGGCTTTAGCTCTGGTGCACGTCTGCAACGATGGCTTTGTAGCGAAGGCTCTTATCAAGATGCACTAGTAATGCAACTTTTTATCGAAAAAGCGTAAATAAAATTTGTGGGATTAGTTTTTTATTGCTATCTTTGCACTCGCAAAACAGAAATGGGGCACTCATTAGCAATGCTTTGGTGCGTTAGTTCAGTTGGTTAGAATGCCTGCCTGTCACGCAGGAGGTCACGAGTTCGAGTCTCGTACGCACCGCTGAAGGCTTCATTTCATGTATTGCATGGTGCGTTAGTTCAGTTGGTTAGAATGCCTGCCTGTCACGCAGGAGGTCACGAGTTCGAGTCTCGTACGCACCGCTTTAAGTACTCTGAAAATAGCATCAGAGATTTTCTAAAGAAAATCGTAAGTATCATAACTTCAAGGAGTTATGATACTTTTGTTTTGTATCACTTCCTCTTTTCGGAGTATGTGTAGATACACAAAAATATCCCAAAATACTCCACAACGGCTACAATTCAGCTACAGAAATTCTTGAATTTCAAAAAATGTAGCCAAGAGTGGCTACAGAGTACATCAAGAGTACGTAAGAATTGCTCATCATTTGAAAATTATGTTGAACTTTGCAGCATGGTTGTGGATACAAATGGCTACACAACTTTTTAGTTTTGGCTACACAAAATCCATACTATGGCTACAATTAAAAACAAGTATTTATGAAGTCAATTTTTAAGTCAACATTCTATCTTAGAAGTAATTATGTGAACAAAGAAGGGAAGAATCCTGTGATGTTGAGAATCTATCTCAATAATGAGCGTCTCTCGATTGGATCAACGGGAATCTCTGTTTTGAAGTCTCTTTGGGATATTGACAAAGAACGTCTCAAAGGTCGAACAACTGAAGTCCTGAGGACGAATTTGCAACTCGATAATATCAGTAATGGGTTGCTTAATATCTTCCGACGTTTGGAGTTTTCAGATGATTTGTGTTTGGAACGAATCAAAGAAGAGTTTTTAGGAAAGAAAGGGGACATAGATACGTTTATGGCTCTTTTCGAGAAGCATAATGAAGACTTCCGAAAGCAAGTAGGAGTTTCTGTATCTGCTACTACTTTGCGAAAGTATGAATTATGCAAGCGTCACTTTGCAGAGTTTCTGAAGCAGAAATATGGTCGGACAGATATAAAGTTGTGTGAATTAAATTATACAGTCATCTATGATTTTGACCTTTATCTTCAAACAGTTGCCGGACAATGTCGTAACACAGCAACAAAGACAATGAAGATTTTTAAGACAATTACCATTTTAGGTCGGAAATTGGGTGTGCTGCACCATGATCCGTTTGCTAATTACCATTTTCACTTGGAGCTTGTCGACAGAGGATTTCTCACTGATGAAGAAATTCTCAAAATTGTGAATAAAAAACTTACGATACCTCGTTTATCTCTTGTCCGTGATATATTCATTTTCTCATGTTTCACAGGGCTATCATACATAGATGTTGCCAATCTCACACCAGAACATTTAGTTAGTATGGACGATAAACAGTGGATTATGACGAAGAGACAGAAGACGAATGTAGAATCTAATATTCTTCTTCTTGATATTCCAAAGCAGATTATAGCTAAATATAACAATAATACTTATCGTGAAGGAAAACTGTTTCCTGTACTAAGTAATCAAAAAATGAATGCTTATCTAAAAGAAATAGCTGATATTTGCGGTATTGTCAAAAATCTTACTTTCCATATGGCTCGCCATACATTTGCGACCATGTCGCTCAGCAAGGGCGTTCCTATGGAAAGTGTGTCGAAGATGTTGGGACATACCAACATTAAAACGACACAAATTTATGCCCGTATTACCAATAAGAAAATAGAACACGATATGGAACAGTTGGCTGGCAAGTTAGACAAGTTCAATGTTGCCATGGGCATCAACTCAAAATAATGTACAATCCTAAACTAAGAAGATTATGACAACAACAAAGAAAGAGCTTTCCTACTTCCGTTTGAAGTTGGAAGCGTATCTCGGAGAGCATTTTCCAGAGAGAGTGAATGAAAATACGTTTATAACTGCTCGCGCAGACGAGGCATTGACAACTTACTGCGATGCTATAGCACAAGGTTTTTCTCATCCCGAGGCGGAGACGATGGCAAGCGAAGTATTATATCAAGGTTTGCACTTTTCCAAGTATGACACGCTTGTGTCTGTCTTAGAGAATGAGTTCGAGAAAGAACTCCCTTCTCCTCTTCCTGAAAGACTAACACCAATGCTTCTAAAGAATAAGGCTGTGCAAAGCGTTTTCGATAAGTATGAACTGACGGACGACTTTGGGGCGAGTCCAGAGTATGAGAAACTCTACACAGAACTGACAGGGACAATCGTTCTGCTTATAGAGGTTAATGGCCTGCCAACCGTCGATAGTGAGAACATGACTTGATGTAGCACCATCGGGAGCTTTTGTAGTGTCAAGAGCCAAGATAAACGCTCCACTCCACACGCCAAGAGTTTTTTCAAACACTTGTCTTTGTGTAGTCTGCGCATCTTGTAACTGCTCTTGAAACTATAAAAAGCTCCTATATGAATACAATCATCATGAATCAAGACGTTCACACACCTGCCTTCATCAAGGCAGACGCATCGAACAAAACCGATAAGGATAAGCAGCAGCCGACTTCGCCCAAGCAAGTCCGCCGCTTCTCTTGGACACGCTTCATCGAACTCGCCGTTCTGCTTTCCATCGTTATCGGTGCGGTTTACCTCATCTCGAAGATAGTTACGCCGCAAGTCGTAACCGCCGTTTCGGTTATTCTTAGCTTCCTGATACTACGCTTCATTGTCAGAGTTATTCTGCAAGTAACCTTTACAATCCTGCGTTGGCTGTTCTGGCTTGCCGTCATCTTGGCAATCCTGCTCTGTGTGCTCTAACAAGAAGTTTTTTCGATAAGTTCTTAATAATCTGATTCTATACGTGGTGCTCGTTTCCTAACTTTTTTCCATAAAAATGTATTTACCAAGTACGAAATTGCTAAAAAATGAGTACTTTTGCAGTGTCAAACGCAGAAAGGTGACAGCGTTAAAGTCCGCCTAAATTACATATCCAATTATTATGGCTTATTTATTTCTTATGTTGTCCATAGTTTTGGAAACTATAGGGACTGTATGCATTAAGGTCTCTGATGGTTTTACAAAGCCATGGCTTGTTCTTGGGACATGCGTATCTTATATGGCATGTTTCTATTTCTTATCTCTTTCGTTAAAAACAATTCCTCTCGGTATAGTCTATTCTACATGGGCAGGTCTTGGATTGGTACTTGTTAATGCTATCAGTATCATCTGCTTCAAACAGCATTTTGATTTAATGACTATCTTCGGTGTCACATTAATCTTGGTAGGAGTAGTCGTACTCAATTTTTTTTCGTCAGCTCATTAACGATAGTTATGCATCTTATATGGGTGGTTATCTCGCTTGAGGTAGCCACCTTTTTTGTTTTCCATACTGGCTCTCACGTCCATCTATTCCACTTTGATGTGCCATAAGTCGGTGCTGATTTCTTTTTATTCGCAAAGGTAGTATGGGGCTTGTGGCTTTCAAAAGGTCTGTGCCGTTTGGTTTGTCTGGAAAATCTCCACACCTACGGGTAGTATTTTCCGACAAAACCTTGTGCAAGCCCGCCCCGCTACCTCTATTTTGCTACAAAAAGGAATCAGCATACTCCGATCTTTGGACGCATAAAAAAAAATGTCGCTATGGATAAGCAAAAGGTAAATACAACATCTTCGATGAACAGCAAAGGATATAGCTCCTCCTCTCATTACCGCATAAGTTCGGTGGTTGATGAAAGTGAGCGTTTGGTGGCAACTAAGTTTGTGCTGTGGGACGTTGAGCCGTTGGAGAGCCTTTGTAATAGCAAGGTGTATCTTCTCCGTGTGAAACTCAATCGTGGTGAGCGAATGAGCCGTGAGGACGAGTTGTTGAGAGCTTGGCTCGAAAAAAAGAATTGGCTTGCCGAAGCGGTGAACACAAACACCTACTTCCGTACAGCCGTACCCCTTATGGGTTATCGGTTTGACTTTATGGACGTATTGAAGAAGTATTTGGTCAATCAATACGGACATTGGGCAGAGTATTACGCACCCGACCGCACCAGCCTAAGAGCCTATTTGTATGGTAGTGTCAATCAAATAGTAGAAATCCCCAAACATTAAACGACTATGAAAGGAACAGAACATTTTACGAGAGCAATAGCCGAGTATCTCAATCAGCGTGCAGCGACAGACCATTTGTTTGCACCCAACTTGATGAAGCCTAACAAGAGCATCGAGGAGGTGTGTAACCTACATCTTGAACCAAGTGCAGGCGAATGGCTGCAATGGCTTTGAGGACGATGAAATCTACTCAATGGCGGTACACTACTATGACGAGGATGAAATTGAAGTAGGAAAGGAAATCACTTGCAGAGTGGCAGTAAATCATATTGTGGAACTCACAGAGGAGGAGAAAGCCGAAGCAAGGCAAGAAGCCATCAAGCAGTACCAACGTGAGGAACTCGCCAAGATACAGAGCCGTAACGCACGAATGAAAAAGACTGAGAACGCAGCAACCCAAGTACAACCATCACTATTTGATTTTTAAGCCTATGAAACCGAGAAACAAATTTGAGAAGGCGGTTTTGGAACAAGCAAGCATCTTTGCTCGATAACCAAGCAACAAAGCAAGTGGGCATTCCGTGAGTGTATAGAACACTTCTCCTACCGCTTGCCAAAAGGTCGCACCACTTGTATGGATTGTGGGCATAGTTGGGTAATGAACAAACATAGAGAAACTTGCACTTGCCCTCATTGCAGGGCAAAGTTGCAGGTCAAGGAAACATACGAGCGCAAGTTGCAGCAGAAGCAGTATTTCACTATACTTACCACTTGTGGAGAGTTTCAAGTATTGCGTATGTTCCTACTTATTGTGGGTATGGAGAAAGGTTACAAAGCACAGGCTTCCATAATAGAGATTGGGCAATATTGGTGGAATATGCAGGGACGAAAAGCCGTGGTTGCCATACAGAGGGTATTGGGACACTATGTTGATACCTTTTCCTATTATAGTCCTATGGCAATCCGCAACGATAATGAAGCCTATCAGCATATTGCCTACTCACCCATATATCCGAAGTTCAAGGTTACAGACATACTTCGCAGAAATGGTTTTAAGGATAATTTCTATGGCATCGTGCCTACCCAACTTATTCCTGCATTGCTCACAGACAGCCGAGTGGAAACATTGCTAAAAGCAGGTCGCACAGAGCATTTACGTTACTTTCTTGGCAACAAGAGAATTTTTGAGGAACTATGGCAGTCCTACAAAATTGCAGTCCGTAACGGCTATGAGATTGCAGACATTTCTCTTTGGGGTGATTATGTAGATACACTTAGAAGATTAGGTAAGGATATTCATAATCCAAAATATTTATGCCCCACAGACCTTAAAGGCGAACACGACCGCAGGCACGAGGAACTTCTCAAACTGCGTGAAAGGGAGGAGATAGAACAGAAGCAGCAGAAGGCAATGGAAGATGAAAAGCGTTTCAAGGAACTTAAATCCAAGTTCTTTGGCATCGCTTTCACGGACGGCACAATCCAAGTCCACGTATTGGAGAGCGTACAAGAACATTTGGAAGAAGGTGTATCAATGCACCATTGCGTATTTTCTAATGCATACTACCTTAAGGAAGACTCCCTTATCCTTTCGGCTACCATTGAAGGCAAGCGAATAGAAACCATTGAAGTATCATTACGAACTTTGGAAGTGGTGCAAAGTCGTGGAGTATGCAACAAGAATACGGAATATCACGAGCAAATTGTAAACCTTGTCAATGCCAATCGAGGTCTTATAAGCCGAAGAATGAAAGCAACAGCATAAAGTATGAACCATTAAATTATCAGAGATATGAAGACAGAGATTGAGGACATCATCTACAACTATGCGGATGAATTGAAAATTGGCGGACAAGGTGAAAGCCAAATACTGCATATTCTCATTAGGGTTATTAATTAACCATATCCAAATCTACAGAAGAGGTTTGATGGTTTCTTCAAAAAAGAGTCTACCTTTTTGCCGAAAAAGGTAGACCTTTTTAATTGAAAAGGTAGACCCTTTTGACGGAAAAGGTAGACCTTTTTCTGATAATAGGTAGATAGTTTTACTCGTTTAGGTGAACCCTTTTGCGAAAAAGGGTTGATAATTGTCAAAAAAAGTATGTGTTTTTTCTTGGAGATAGTCAAGAATTTTCTTACCTTTGTGATATAAATCTACTAACAAGCCTGAGGAGGATAAAGCCCCAGCCTCCAAAGGCTTAACAATCGGGGGCAACACTAGTTACTATGGCGAACAGACCCATTGCTTATACGCTAAAGGAGCGTAAAGGAACAGTTGGAAATTTGAAAGGGAAAATCGTTGTGCAGGCTCATCCTACAGGACGAAAGAGAGTTGATCATCGTAGTTTCTGTGATGAAGTGGCACACGCTACAACGTTCACAGGTGCAGAAGTCGAGGCTGTTCTCAGACTTGCAGCTGAGATAGCAAAGAAGCACGTTGAGAACGGAGACATTGTAGACTTCGGAGACATCGGGACACTTACACCTTCTTTCCAGAGTAAATTGGTTGAGAAGGGAAAAACGGAGTTCAACCCAAAGGTTCATATTACGAAACCTGTGGTACATCTCACCCCTTCAAAGAAGTATTTTACACTTACTGGCGTGAGCTACGAACGTGTTTCAGCACCTGACAAGAAGTCTGGTGAGGAACATCCCAATCCAGGACCTCAGCCAGAACCACATCCATAAAATAAGATGTGTGTGTGAGTGCTAACTATAAAATTGATGCGTGGAGACGATGTACTCCACACATCAATTTTATTTAGTAGTATGACTACTATTTTACAAATCCATTCTTATAAAAGTCATACCAAGCTGCAATCTTTTCCGAGGTATTGGCTTTCAGAAGTGAGAGCATTTCTCGTGTGAATTCCAAATGACCGACACCATTTGCTGTAACAATATTCTTATCACTCACTGCCTGTGCGTTCACATATCCTGTTTCGTTCGTGTATCTTTCACCACCCCATTGTTTAAGTTGGTCGAGACCATTACCCGTATGTTTTACGTTGTTCAAGAAGCCATGAGCACACAGAAACGATGCTCCGTTGCATATCGCTCCTACGATTTTACCCTTATCCAATGCTTCTTGTACCAATGGCGCAACAAGTTCTGCTTCAGGTGAATCCCATCGATTGCCACCAATAAGGACTAAGGCTGCATAGTCTTTGGGCATATTCTCAAAAGAATAATCGGGCAACGTTTTGAATCCACCAATGGAACAGACTGCATCTAATGTCGGAGCAACTGTATACACTCTGTACTTGATTTCACTACCTGGTATTACGCCAACATGAAGGGCTGTAGAGAGAAAAGCACCTTCCCAATCTGTGTACTCATTCAATAAGACGAAGAGTACCTTTTTTGTTTCTTTATTCATTGCTTATCCTATTTAATCGTATTACAAAGTTACAATTTTTCAGCAAAATAGAAGTAACATCATAGGAATAATTCTTGGTTTAATATAGTCAGATGATAAAGAACAACGCAAACTCAACCTTTCGCCGTTTGACCAACCCACCCAAAACTTTTCCCTTGTATCGGCAAAACGAAACATACTCCCGATAAAAGTTCCTATCTCCAGTTTCTATCTTTCGCAGTAGTCTACTCTTAGGGTACTTACCACAACCGAGTAATCGCCCCACACCCACATTGTAGGCAAGCAATGTGAGTAGTAGGGCATCCTTACCATATCCTTTGAAGTGTTCAAAACATTTCCAAAGGTCGGCACGGAGCAGGGAGTCTGCCTGCCGTTCCGTCATATCTGCAGTGAAATGCTCTCCCCGTTGCAGCTGATGCCCATATCCAACATACGGATAATTCTTCCAGCCGTGCAGTCCCTCAAAATATTTCACAACAACTACCGCACGCTCAAAAGGTGGCAAGTCTGCCAGCCGCACCCTGCGCTGGGCAAAGGTCGGCTGACAGAACAGGCAGAATACACAAAGTAAAATGAAAGAATTTATCGTTCGCATCAATTATGTTCTTAGTGGCGAGAAGACGCAGGCTTATCCTTGCCATCTTCTCGCTCGTTGTTGAAACTAAAGGTCAGCTGCTGAACCTTACCGAAACTATCCTCCACGTATACATCAATCGTTTGGCGGTCAGATGAGAGAGAAGTGTAATATAGACGGAACACATCCTTCGTCAGCGGATAGCGGTCGTTTGGCTTGAAGACTGTGCCGTTATCATTTCTTAGCAAGCCCTTGCCGTCAGACTGGAAATAACGTATCGTATAGCGAGTGTCAGCAAATTCACCGCCCCGCTTCAGCGTGCAGCGTATCTCAGCCGTCTGTCCTCTTATAATGTCTTTTTGAACGGGCATTGTTTCCACCGTAAACGGATAAGACTGCTGAACATCCAAATCCCTATCACAAGCAGATAGGCAAAACACGGCAAGGGTCAGTACACCCATTACCCAAATCGTATTCAATATCTTCTTCATCTTTTCTTCTACTTAAAAGTTAAACCTTAGTCCTGCAGAAACAGCCGGACGGAAACGATGTACGTCCGTTCCAAAAAGGAACCGTCCCTGCGCCTTTACAAGAAAGAGAACCCTGTCCGTTAGGAACACTTCCACCGAGCCATGCACGGCACCGCCATAGACAAAGCGAGAGCGGTCGAGCAGTGTTGCCCCATCGGGCAGCAGCTTTTTATCCTCATTCAGTTGCTCATAGCCACCCAAGGCGGATATGCCGCCATAAAGAAACACGTTCTTACCCCTGTCGGAGAGAACAGGGTGCATATAGCCCACCTGTAAGAGTGCATCCTTGAGTTTTACGTTATAACTTCTGTACGGCATATTCTGCTGTTCATACTCTGCCATAACAAAAGTATAATTCTCACGACCCAGATATCGGGTGAGTGATGTTCCTATACCGAAATTGTCAGCAGCAAGGAACTTTTCACCCTTAATAAGTGGAACACTTCCTACGACCTCTGCGCCCCTTTGCTTGGGTATCAGTCGCTGTGCTTGCGCTGGCAGACTGAAAGCCATTGCCACCGCTGCACAAACCGATAAAATGATTTTCTTCTTCATAATGTCTACCATTTCAGTTTGAGGTTATCAATCTTCTTTGCCAACTGCAGATCTTCTGCCGTTACATAAAAGGTCAGCGTACGACCGCCATTTCTCTCATAGAGCGTCACTTCAAGCTGCTTGTCTTCTGCAAGAGAAAACTGCTCGAGCGCAAACACAGCGTGTTCACTACCCATGCCACGCACCTGCATCACCTGATGATAGGCACGAAGCGGCTGCAACAGCTGCTCTTGTATGGCGGTGCGCTTTGCCATCTTCTTATCCACCACCTTGAACGTGATGAAGTCCACCGAGTACGGCATATTCGTGCCGTTTTCCATACGCGTGTGGAAATACAGCAAGCCATTATGGGCATACAAGCCACAAAGCAGGAACTTCATGCCAAACTGCTGTGCACCGATATGCTTAATGCAGCGTCTGTCATTCTGATAGATAGTTTGCATCATCAGTTTACTAATACGGGCGACTCGTTGCCAAGTTCCTTAAAGTAAATATCAGAGCGATTGCTTGGCAGTCTACCTTCTGTTGTAGAGAGAAAATCCTTCATCTCTATGCTGAGCTTCTCCGGCTCATCGGCATACTTTACGTTGAAAGCATAAAACGAGCCGTCCTCACAGATGACACTCATATTGGTCTCCGTTTCAAAGTCCTTCACTGAAGCCTTTACACGTAGTACGTTCTCTGCATCCTCCGCTTTTCCTGCAATGATGTTCTGTGAACCTAAGTCTACATAGCGGATGGCAGAAGGAAAGATAAGATGCACGGTCTTGTCAAAGGTAACGTCCAGACCATACGGCAGTACGACACGTCCCGTTGGAATGGCACGGCTCATACCTTGAAAAAGCTCTCCCGAAGTAAGCGGACGGCTTGGTGTCAGGCCATCATTGTTTTCCTGTGCTGTGGCTGTTGCTCCCACCATGACAAGCATAGCCATTGATAAAATAATTTTCTTCATTGTTCCTTTTTTATTTGATGTTATTTTTTACTTATCATTTTTGATTGTTTTATTTGGACTGAACCAAGAAAAGGCGGTAGCCACCCTTGAGCGTTACCTTGATAGTGCGCAGCTTCTTCTGAAGCAGCTGACTTGCACCCTGCATCACCCCACGGGCAGCCTCGGAGATAATCTGGTCCTTAGCAGAGGAAGCGAAGGTAAAGGAGGTTCCCATAGAACCGCCGATGTTCGCCCCAACTTCCTTAAGTGCATTGATGTCCTCCGAACCAGGTATATACACACCCTCCTGTCCGTCCATGTCGTATGCCGAGAGTTTGACGGTTATGATATGACCGTCCACCTCAATACTTTTGATAAGCAGGTGCATACGGTTACCTTCTATCTTAGCGACTGCTATGAGTCGGCTCTGTCGTGGAATGTGCAAGCCCTGTACCTTAGCAGTTTCAAGCAGACGGAGGACCACATTGTCGCCCTCCTTGAGCGTGCTCGTTCTGTCCACTACGACTTTCAGCGTATTGCGCATTAAAGATGGAGAACTACTGGTAAGCGAATGGAAACCCAAGTTGCGAGCCTTTTTGCCGTATTCCTCCATAAAGTACACATCGCTCATAGGCTGATCAAGTGAAGATACTATCTGCCTACGCTCTGGCAGAACTTCCATTGCAGGCTTTTCATTCTGCATGATCTTGCCTTTAGCGGCTTCAGAGCCACCTGCTGTATCTTCCGTTTTTTCATTTCCTGCCGCCAGACCATTATTGAAGGTAGGTGGAGTTGATGCTTTAGGGAGATACTTCGCTGCCATCTGATAGCTCTTTTCCATCAATGCAAGCTGCCGTTTCTCTTCATTGTCCTCCTTACTATCCTTTTGAGATAGTTCTTTCTTTAGATTATCAATCTCCGAGCGCAGGGCTTCACGCTCTTGCTCGTGTGGGTCGGGAGCGTAAAAGGAGTTCAAGAGGCGGTTATTCTCTTCATAGCGATGCATGGAGTTTTCTATCTTTGCCGTAGATGCTGCTGTCTCTGCACGCTGCTCCCCTGATGGAGCAGTGTTCTGTGCAAAATAGTCCGATAGTCTGCCCATCTCCTCACGGGTCTGTTCCTCCTCGTGTGCCTTGTCGCCTAATTCGTAGGCTTTGAGCTTGTTTTCGGTGAGCTTTTCTGTCGTTGCCTGCGGGATGCTGTCATTGAGTCCCTGCTCCGCAGCAGTCTTATCCTTGCCCGATGGTGCGAAGATAAACCACATCGAGAGGGCAAACAGCAGTCCTAATCCTCCGAAGACCAAGCCTTTCTTCATTTGTTCTTTCTGTTTATTATCCATTTTCTTTGATTGTTTGATGATGTTGTAGATTGCCGTAACTCCTGTTGGAAAAGCCACACCATTTGACCCACCCTGTCGTAAGTATTTTAGACCCAGTAAAACGATTTATTATTGACCCACTAAATGCCCTGGTCGGGTGGGTCATTTATTTCGCTATTACTTGGTAATATTCTTTTGCTTTTATCTTTCTAAGACTCTTCCAGTTAGTTCTATTTGATATGAGGTATGCACAATTCTATCTAGTACAGCATCTGCCACTGGTAGGGTCGCCTATTGCATCACTACCAGTTGTCTACAGGAAGTTGAGAAGATATGATAATCGACTTCCTTTCATGCCTATCTTCTATAATATCAAGTAATATAGGACGCTCTTTTGCATCTACAGGTACAAGGAAGGCATCATCGAGATTAACAAGCTGACATCGCTCTATCTTCTTTAGCTCTGTTTCTAACGTTCCTTTGTTCTTGGCAACCTTATGTCCCCAGCAGCTTTGACATGTTAGCATACATCGTTCTAATACCATTTTTACAAGCATGATAGCTCTATAGCTGTAGCGATAAAACTTTTACCAGTTCCTGATGAACCAGTAATAAATATATTGCGTCCTTGCTTTGATAAAAATCAAGTGAGAGTATTCTTCCATTTTGTTTTTGGCTAAGGTTGCGATTGATATTATAATCTATTTGCTCAGGATAGGGTTTTTATATCTAAACCCTGCTGATTTTATGAGTCTTTCAATGGCTGCTGCAGAACGATAGTCCATTCTCGAGATAAGAGCCAAGATAAAAAGGCATCTGGTGTCATCGTATCTGCAATTGTAGTTGTTAGACTTTCTCAAAGGCAGTTGCCATACCGTAAAGCCTCATTCTATGCATTAAATCAAGAGATAACTGATTCTTATCCATTTCTTGCACAATAGGTGCTGTCTTATTATTATTTAGTTCCATAGTTGTTTACTTTAATTGTTTGCTATTATTGAGATAATTGCTTTGAGAAATAATCCTGCCTCGTATGTTCTTATGAGTTTTTGGTTTATATTCAGTGAGATAGCTCCATATTATCTTCATCCATAGATATATAGGAAGCATCATCACCCTTCTGTAGTATATCCTTTATCTCATTATAGCCATAGCGTCGTCCTTCCGAGGCACAGTTACAAGCTGCTACTAGACGAGCCATGCCATACTTCTTCTCCAGCGACATGATACCACGGCAAGAGCGGAAGGCTTTTGGTGGATATTTCATCTGCGTAGCGACTTCCTTGAGATAAAGCAGAAGGATGTTGTCTATTTGCCCTGCCCGTTGATATATTTCCTCCAAATCCTTTTCAAAGCTACCATGATGACCAGGAAGATTATGTGCATCTTTCTGTGAGTAGGTATAGAGTATCATCTCGCTGATGGATGGTAACTAACTTTAACCCATAGTAGATTTGAACATTGTCATTATCGTAAATAAGCTCCATACGTTTGCCGATATACTCTGTTGGAACACTATAACTATGCTTTCTTAGCATAACGAAGCTATTAGCCATGACAGTAGCAGACTTTCTAGACTTCATCTGATAGCGAGCGGTAGGAAGAGGACGAAGAAAATCTTTTTCCATTTCCTCAAATAGTTCTTGACGGGATTCCTTACGCCCACTCAATCTACGGCTGTTAAATGCTTCTAAAGATGTGCGTATAGCAACATTAAGTGATTCTAGATTATGGAAAAATTTTGCCCTTCAATATCTACATATACCGACCGATACATTAGCTTTTTACAGCACTCTCAACCAGTGCCTTTGTCCTTGGGACGGCGCACCCTAGCTGGATAAACAGCCATGTCATAGAAATTCAGCCATAGCAGCGAAGTCGTCATTGATAACAGGCTCATTACGATCACTGCGTGATAACGGCTGATTTTTAAGTTGTCAGGCACAACAGCCTTTGGGTACACCACCAAAGAAATGAAGAGCATCTCGCAAGCAACGATAAGGTCTTCCTTCTTCTGCGACCACACTGCCTCGCAATAGGTGTAATGACTGCATGGAAGGGTAGCCACAAAAACCTCTACCTTCCGCACCTCACCCGTCTGTTCTTCGACTATCTCTAGCTTATCACCTGCATAATCAATATACATCTGATCGCCAGCAAGGTGCTCTACATGTCCCTACGGCTCGTGTTTGACATCTGTAGGCATGGATTGCGTGTTTGAGTAGAATACTGGTAACCATTAGGATGAGTTTTGAGATACCCGTGTGAAGAGATAAGATAGAAACACCCTTCTTGCTAAGCCGTTTCACATAATCAGAACAAGTGCTCTAACTCCAACTTGCGAGCAGAAGGTGACGGTTACGAGAATGCCCATCTGAAAACAAGTCCGCCAGCTTATCATCTGAAAGCGACAGAATTTGCTCCATGGACAAGCCACTTTCTTGGAATTTACGGACATACTTGCGGAGGGTGTTACGAGATATATGGAAAGTACTAGAAATACTTCTTATTCTCATACCAGATGCGTAACAGCGCAATAAATCTTTAATTTTGTCATATAAATAATAGTTTTATGTTTTTAATGCCGGCTAGGCAGTAACATTAAATCTACAAAATGACCCTAAAAACCAGCGTTTCAAAGGGTCATTCTTATTTTGGTGAGGTGGGTCCTCATTATTTTAACCTTACCGCTCCAAAATACTTCGCCAGGGTGTGGGTCAAATTAGTGTGGCTTTAATTCCACCTGTAAGGTGCTGTCCGGTCGTATCGGACTATCCGTCATCGCTTTCCGTGTGGGATGGGGTAAGCTCTCCTTCTTGGAGGAAGGAAGAACTGCGCTTATCATCCAAAAGCGAGCAGAGCAGATAGATGAGACTCAGCCCATAGACGATTTTCTCTGCCTTATCGTGAGCCTTTCACATCGACGGCGGAATGCCACAGGTGAAAGCGCGCAGATATTGGGCAGAGAGAGTAAAAAGTTTCTTTTCCTTGCCATAGCCTTAGACGTTTATAAGTCTGTATGTCTCGTTCTTCCTTAACGAGGAAGTTCTCCATCAGGAAGCTCTTGTGGTTGCTGGTCCGAAACGGACAGTTCCGGCAACGTGCAGGTTGTAAATGAGACTACGCCTGTAACGTTACTTCCTGGCGGACGATAAACTCCCGCATAAGCTCGTTACCGCACAGCGTAAGTATCGAAGTTGCAGTGGATAGAATCCACCTCTATGCGCTGGATTGACTACTACCCGATATGGCACGGTTATGCACAGCTCCTTCTCTGCCAAGTCTGTACAGTTGGAAAGCCGACTTGTCACACAGCACAAAAGGCACGCCCATGTTCTTTCGATGGCATCCTTTTGTCGGGGTGCGATGGTGAAGCTAACAGCTTCATGGAACGACGTACATGCTCCCTTGCCTCTACGCAGGGCGGTTACGGCTTGCATCCTGACCGAGGGGCAAGCAGGAGCTGGCCTTTCCCTGGTCAAGCACATAGATTTTCTCCCGCTGCCCTTTGGCAAGCTGCATGAGGCATAGACGGCATAACTCGCTACCGCCACGCTACGATGGCAAAGACAGTTGCATAGAGCCGTATCTGTTTGAACGAGCTCGATATTACCAAGTGATTTGAATTCCATTTTTCTTCTGATTGGATTATTTTCCTTTGAGCAGTGCACCCTTGATACGCCCACCGACATTTCCCCAGCAGCACCTGCGCCAGCCATAGCAGCTCTTGCACCGGTATATGCCCCTTGCGCACCATAGTCAAAGCTGTCGGGTTGACATTACGACCGTAAGAGCCGTGATACCGCCTCCAGCTCCCGATAATCCAGGCCTCACACAGTAGGCACACAGAAGTAGCCTATCAATACTGATAAGGAAGAAGACTGATGTAGTACCATGTCCCTGAGTCAGGCAGGTAGAAGAAATACTGAGTGCTTCTTGATATCTTTCTCTATCATCAGCACCTGTAGTGCAAGAAAAGGTAAGAATAGAGCGACAGGCAGCCCAACAGGCAGACAGAGATAGGGTGAAAACCATGCCGTAAGTGAGCCAGCAAGACCATCCCATACGGCAATGCCGAAGACTATTTGACCGAGAATGGCAAGAACGATGAGTATGAAGGTGCGTAGCGTGTCGATGATGAGCCCTGCAGCATGGAACAGGAGTTCCAAGAGGTCGTACCATCTTCATGATCCATCGCTTGGTCTGATAGGGCAGCACGCTCGGCATACATACCCGCTATCGTCACGGCATCTTCAGGTCCGATGATGCCCATTTCCTCAATCTTCTCATCGAACTTCTCGTTGGAAACAAGGTAGGCTGTTTCAGGATTTCTAAGGTAGGCTTCCTCTTGCAACTTGTCTCGCTTGGCAGTAAGTTCTGCAAGGTTCCCTCCTGTTGATGTACTCATCATCTCCGTTCCCGCACTACGGGCGAGAGAATCGGCATTCATCGTACCCAGTACGACTGTCGGGAAGAACATGATACAAAAGCCCAGCACGAAGAGGGCGCAGCAAGTGAAAAACATCTATCGCCTCGGCACGGGCAATGGAAGCCCATACCCGAAGAGCAATATAAAAGAGTGCACCTAAGCCCGCAATGCCCTTTGGCAATGCCCGTCATCTGGGCACAGAGTGGCATCATCTCGTCATAGGTGGAGCGTAGCAGCTCATGTAAACTGGCAAAATCCATAAGCAAAAGTTTTTTATGAAAGTTCTTTCAAGTTCTTTTTTTGTCTGTGGATTTACCAATACCTGCTTGCCGTATTACCGTAGAGTGCCTTGACAGAGGCAAGGTTGTTCTTCTCCCTTGCACGCACGTAGCTCACGGAGATGTTTTTCCCCGTGTAGTAGGATACGAGCGAGCGGTTTTCCCTCAGTGTGGTATAAATACGGTCAATTGCCTGCATTCGTTCGTGGTCGTTCATCGAGAAGACATTACTCTTAACGATGGACTTTAGTTCTTTGAGACTCTCACCACTCTGCTCCAAAAGCTTGGCATAGCCCGAAGCCATCGCAGCGAGTCTCTGAAGGCGAAATTCTGTCCGAAAGCATCTTTTCATACGAGGTGACGTAAATCTCGAGATGTCACCCACCATCAGGATGCACTCTTTGACCTTATAGGCATCACCAATGAGGTTGTTCACCTTCTTCAGGGCATCGTAATACTTCTTGGTGTCGTTGTAGAGTTTCTCCACCTCCTTAAAACCGTCAAGGGTATTCTTCACCGTCTTCGAGGCAGTTGCTATCTCCTTGACCGAATTGACGATGTTGCCGGCAAAATTGCCAGGGTCGGTTACTACCCACTGTGCGTGGGCTTTGGGAACAGAAAGGCTCAATCCTAAGAGAGCCATGAAAATGTACTTTTTCATTGTTACTATAGTTTTGATGGTTTGTACTTATTTCTTTTTATTGTTTCTTTTCTATGGCAAGCTGACGGATAGCCGTTTCGATATCGCCACCGAGCTGTGCTGTCCTGTTCATCACCTCCACCTTCTCAGTTTCCTCCGTGGTGTAGGTTAGGTATTCCTCCATGCTCACTTCCGTAGCATAGACGGCACTCTGCATACCGCCCAAGCCTATCCACACCTCCTTGTAGAGTCGATTCGGGTCGTTGTTCTGATTGATGGAGAGTATCTGGCTCTTTTCCTTTTCCGAAAGACCGAGCATCGCCTGTATGCCGTCGAACTTGGTCATGTACTTGCGCTGGTCGAGCAGTATCTTGCAGTCGGAGTTATTAATAATACTTTCCTTGACTATGGGCGACTGAATGATATCGTCCACCTCCTGCGTTACGACAATGGCTTCCCCGAAAATACTTTTCTCACCGTCTTATAGAGATACTTGATGTAGTCCGCCATGTTTGCCGAAGCAATGGCTTTCCACGCTTCCTCAATGAGTATCATCTTGCGGATACCCTTTTAATCGGCGCATCTTGTTGATGAAAGGCTCCATGATGATAATCGTTACCACAGGGAAAAGGTCTTTGTTGTCCTTCACTTGGTCGATTTCAAAGACAATGAAGCGTTTGGAGAGTAGATCGATGTTCTTGTCCGAGTTCAAAAGGAAATCATATCGACCACCACGATAGTATTGCTTCAATGTCGTCAAGAGGTTGTTGATATTGAAGTCCGAGAGCGTTACCTTGATGTCTCGCTTTTTCCATATCCTTTGCGGTACACGTCCCGCAGATACTCATAGAAAGTATTAAAACAGGGCGTAACGCTGTGGTCAGCACATATCAGCTCGATATAGGAGTTTACGGCAGAACCAAGTTCACCTGCCTCGGTCTTAGTGATATGCTCATCTGCACTCTTCCAAAGTGTGAGCAGCAGCGTACAGATACTCTCCCTTTTCTCCACGTCGAAGAAGTAATCATCCGTATAGAAAAGGGTTGAAGGATATCGGACTTTCATTGGTATAGGTGAAATACACACCGTCCTCACCCTTGGTCTTGCGGTGGATAAGTTCACACAGCCCTTGATATGAGTTACCCGTATCAACCAAGAGGACGTGCGCCCCTTGCTCGTAATACTGGCGTACCATGTGGTTGGTAAAGAAAGACTTGCCACTACCCGAAGGACCCAAGATAAACTTGTTACGGTTGGTGATGACTCCCTTTTTCATCGGCAAATCCGATATGTCTAAGTGGACGGGCTTTCCTGAAAGGCGGTCTGCCATCTTGATACCGAATGGAGAGAGCGAATCCTTATAGTTTCGTCTCGCCGTAAAGAAAGCAGAGGGCTGGCTCGATGAAAGTATAGAAACGACTCTTCTGCAGGAAAGTCTGCCGCATTGCCGGGAATGCCTGCCCAGTAGAGCGTTGCCGCATCAATGGTGTTGTGGCGGGTGGCATTCCATAAGAGCAAGTGCAGAGCC